>LNFM01001323.1_pt1 | contig 64734 bp, 54 predicted proteins | sample 596031 | NCBI WGS metagenome assembly LNFM01 (sample SAMN04254537, study PRJNA301005) | activated carbon metagenome | isolation source: dual media filters at the Ann Arbor, Michigan drinking water treatment plant | place: USA: Ann Arbor
TGTAAAGATGGAAGTGTAATTTTTTTGAAAAAAGAAGCTTGTGTATGAACTGCTATGCGACATGGATGAATTGAATATTTTATTGATACATAGCGACCCGTTCACCCATTTATACCTGCATCATCATTTTTTCTGCAATGGGTCTTGCCACTTCATATATTTGTTTTCCTGTTTCAAAAATTACTTTCCACTCACTCATCACCAAAGAAAAACTAATGATGGTTAGTACGGCAGTAACCAAATAGGTTTTTATCCATACTATGCTTTTGTTAATCAATTGCTGTTTCATAAAAAAAGGTTTTGCGTTTCTGATTTCTTAAACAAAGATGCAATCAAGAATTACAGAAAGAAAGGCTACACTGTATGAAGTGTAACCACTATTACATGAACTGAAATAAAAATGTAAATGGTTAGAAAACGTTAATAGCTGTTAACAGGGATTAACAAAAAAAGCCACTCAAAATTGAGAGGCTGAAGTGTAGATGGTAGCCCCGGCCCTCCCAACGTCGAACCAGATTTTGGAAGATTTGAAGACATTGGGAGACTTTGGGTGACAATAGGATTAATAACAGGAAATAGTTTGTTCGACTTTTCTTTTAGTACTAATGGGCATGTCTGAATAATATTTCCCAACTGTTTACTAAAGGTGTTAATCTTTGAATCCTGAAAAATCATAAGTTTCTTTTAATAATTTGAAATTGACTTTTATGCCCTTTTTAGCTGCATATTCATCAGCGAATGTTGCAAATGAAATAATTCCTTGAGCAAAATTTTCATCTGAGCATGATTTAAAATCAACATACACTTGGTACTCTCGTAGCATTTCAAAAAGGCTTATTTCACCATTTTCAAAGTTTGTACGGTAAAGGATAAGTGTGTCTATATCTACCAGAGTAACGGGGGCAACTACTGAAAAATCGCAACCACTATATTTGGCATCCGCTTTCAATTTGGCTAATTCCACTTGAAACCATTCGTTTACCCAGTAATTTAAACTTGGTGCATCATAAAGACTATCATGCAAAACGACTACTGGATATATTGTCATTGATGGATCATAGCCAGGATCAAGTGGCAGGTTTCTTAGGAGTAATCGCCCAACATTTGTAGCGCATTGTAGGCTGGCCTTTTTTAGCCGACCGTCTTTTGCAAGACCTGCCATCATCGTGTCAAAATCATAAGACAATTTTTCTTCTGCAGTCATGAAAAAATCTTTTGATTCCGCTAAGATCACCTGTTTATCAAACCGACAGTAGTAATCTGGTTCACGTTGTACGTTTGCTGCTTTAAAGTCATTCCCAGTAATTGTTATAGTTTTAGTCTTTGATAGCACTGCTTCCATCGTATCATATACAAGCACTGCTTCTGTGAATTCATCTCGAATCGAGCCAAACAATGGGCCATTAAACAAAGTTTTATCCTGATTAACGTATGCAGATAATTTAAACACTAATCCGTTATATAATTTTTTGATTAGAAAAAAGTCAAAAATTATCCTATACTCATTTTCGACTTTTTGCAAAGGCCGATCACGTAAAAAACGATAATCTGTAGAACCTTGCTCTGTTTCGGCTGCACTATGCGCTAATTTATCTAAAAAGGCAATGTTTGCTTCTGACTGAGTGTTATTTTCAATTACTAGCGTATTGATCCCCGATTTGTTAAGATTTAATGGTGAAAGTACAGCACCGCCAATCGCTTTAAAGAATTCTTCTTTAGATTTTACATTAAAATCATTTAGCAGATGCTCATAAACCGCTCTATATTTAGGGGTTGATTCAAGGAAATTTAATAATTTCATTAGCTTGTAAGCCTGGGTAAAGATCAATTTGCCATAGTCTATTTCAACAAGATCATTTTGCGGGAACCGTTGTGCAAAAATCATACGAAGCAATCTTCTATCCTGATGTTTATCTGCAGAACGTCTAGCTTTGGTAAACCTATCAAGTACATCGTCATTGAATAATAAAATGAGCTTTAATAAATCGGGGCTATTTTGATCTTCAAGCCCGTTCCCTTCTTCTTTGATTCCGGTCTCGTTAGCAGCCCATATATAGAGGTTTAAAAGTGCTTCTTCAGACAAGATAGCAAAGTCTGCACCTCCTGCTTTTGAAGCCAAAGTTTGAAAGCTCTTTGCAACTTCATCATATCCGTTTTGATCAAAATTACCGTTGTAAATGAAAAACATTTCTATCAGCTCTCGAAACCCAGGTTCAACGCCTTTTCGACAATATGTCAACATTAATGCAGACAACTGAAGAATTCGCCTTCTCCCAATTCGACGTCCCAATATCGACTTGTAAAACATTCTAGGTTTGCCATAAATATCACGGTAACCAACTACTCGCTGTACGTTTATTTTCATGATTTCTGATTGTAACTAAAAAAGCAAAGTTCAACTATTATATCAGATTATGTAGAGGGAATGACGATTGGGTCTTTAATAAGAGCATGTATTTACTTACTCCGGAAATATAACCATCATGGAAAGATCTGTAAGTTTCCTCCCTGATTAAACCTTCCCATCTGCACTGCCTTTCCTGGCTCAGGAACCTCAATCACCACATCCACATCATGCTGAAAGGTATTGGCTCCACGGAAAGCCCCCATTTTGGTGGTCTGGAAAATGAAAATGAATGACTTAGATGGGTTAAAGGCTTTCAGTCTGCTTAAATCTTCCGGGGTTAGCCCCAATTTATTTACGCTGTCCAGGAAGATAAAATTATAGGGTGCAAGGTTCTCCGGCAGAACGGAGGATACGTATAAAGATGGATGGGCAACATCCTTATCGTTGAGCTTCTTTTGGAGTGTCATATCCAGTCCTTCCTCCTTGGCCACATAAAGTACCTTCCCGTGGTTTCTGGCCAGGTAACCGGCAAAATCAATGCACAGATAAGACTTACCCATTTTGGGCTTGCCGAATACCATTGCTGTGAAGTTGGACGAAGGATCTCCGATCAAATCCAGCCATTTACCTTTCAGGCCAATGGTCTCAAACTGCAGGTTGGCAAAGTCCATGCTGTTCATGATGGCCGGCTTTTCTTGAAAGCCGTTCAGTTGATTGCAAGCACAGTCTAAAATTCCTTCAAGTCCATTCAGTTCGTTCCTTTCAATAGAAAGTGTTTTTTGAGTTGGATCATCCAGAAAGCTCTCCAGGTTTTTAGTAATGCCAATCAGCTCATTCATGTACGGGTCATTTGCCGGTATTAATTTCTTATCTACCATCCGGGTAATACGTTTCAATAAACCATCAGCCTTTTTCTTCATGCCCGGTTTGCCATTCATGTTAATATATGCTTTGATAAAATTTACAGAAGACATCACTTTTTCTTCTTTTACCAAAGCCTTCATCTTTTCTAAAGTATCAGGCTTTAATTCCAAATGAATTTTACCCTTCATGCTGTTATACACTTCTATAAGCTTTCCCTGGATATAGCGTATCTGCTCGGCATAGGTGGAAGTTTTACGGATGCGTTTTTCTACGATGGCTTTTTGCAATGAATTAATAAACCGCAGTATATCTTCTTTCGTTTTAGTCTTGCCATCGAGATGCACAAAACGGCGGATAAAGCGCAGCTCTTCGGGAATGCGTTCCACCATTTGAGGCTGTGGAATCGGCTGTTTATCTTTTGCTTTTGGAGCATTTTTTTCCTTGGGTTTTATACCTTGCCTGCGCATGGTTTCCTGGATAATTTCATCATGCTCCTGACGTTGCTTTTCTTTTTTCGTTTGTTTTTTTTCAGCCTTTGAGTTACTGCTCACAAACTCATTCAGTTTGGAAAGGTATATGTCAACTGTCTTTTTAATCGCCTCACTGGAATGATAAGATACCCAGCTTGAACCATTTGCTGTTGCTTTGGTTACAAACTCATGGCCCTTTTTGAGCGCATCAGGAAATGAAGAAAAATCAAGTGTATTTGCTTTATTGAAATAATTATCTATTGTAATCATAGGGTGGATTTTTATGCGGCTAATAATTCAAGTTCAAGGGCGAGTGCTTCGGCTTCCAGTTCCAGCATGGCCACCTCGTTTTGTGGCTCATCATCATCCGGGGGCAGTTCAATTCGCTTTCTGTTGGAGTAGGTGATTGCATCATCTTTCAGGTCTTTCAACTGGTAGGATTGTAGGGTAACAGAACAACCATGCCGGGATTGCAGTATCTCCAGCAGTTTGTCCATGTTTTTATCCGGCAGTATAGCTACCATTTTATCAGACACTTTCTCAAAATTGTTTTTCTCTACCAGTTCCAGGATTTCTTTGTCCAGGTATATATCACCGCCCCGTGAACGGGATGCAGAAATAATCAGTTTAAAGTAATTCCCCGTTCTGAAAAAAGATAAGCCGTTATTGGTAACGATATGACTGTTCTGTGTTATGGACTTTATAATGGGTGCAGCTTTTAATATCGGCACAACAACCTTATCCTGTACCTGCTCTCCAGGATTCCAATTCTCAGGCATCAGGATGCCTTTTTTTGTTTCACCATTCGTGGTAGTATAGCTCACCAGTTTGCCTTTGAAGTCCGAAAATGCTTGCAGCAGGTTTCCGGTAATGATATGCCGGATGCGCCGATCGGTATTGTTTTCCTTGGTGTACTTCTCCCACTCATGCAGCAGTACATTCATACTGGGTTGCGATACATCAGCACTTGCTCCAATAATAGTCATAATGTCTTCTGAATAGGAAGCTGGGATAGCCAGGTATTTTGAACTGTTTGCAATAGCTATCCGCAACTTAATGGCTGAAGGTGCGTAAGGATTCTTTTTTTTCTTATCTACCACAAAGCCCAGGAACACAGCAGGCACCAACTCGTTACCGCCATTATAGGTTTCAATGGGGTAGCGGATATTGCGGCTGATATAAAAAAAGCGAAAAGCCTTCTCCAGGTACTGCTTGCGGTTATCAAAAGTCTTGTGCAGGTTTTGTAGCTGCAAATCCCTCGCTCCTATGAGTTCTTTTTCTCTTTCTGTGATCGCCTGCCTCCAGGCTCCTTCGCCCTGTTTGGTGAGTATCTTTTGTATTTTCTTTTCATTGGGAATATTCCGGATCAGTTCCTCATATTTGGTATTTGTTTCTGTTTCCTCCAATTTCAGGCGATCCGCTACGGATGCCTCATATTCCTCCATTAGCTCATCTTGTAATTTATGCGGGTCTTTAGCTTTCAGTGATTCGTTAATCAGGTTCTCCAGTTCGGTTTTCGTGAAGGGCTTTTTCAGCACATTTGCCCTGACGGTTTCCAGCGTACTGTCTTCCCCAAAAGCACTGTCACTCCCTTTACCCATTTTTATCACTTTGGCTGAAACGGTTTCGGCTTCCAGGTTCATGGCTTCCACTTCAAGGTCGTAATCTCCAATCTGTTTCAGGTACTCTACATAATCATTATAGCGTTCTGCAATTTCATTGTAAAAATCCTGTTGCATTTTAGTGGAAAGCACTGCCACCCGGCCAGACACCTTATGTGCTGCATCTTCCAGCGTTTGCGATTCATTACTGCCACTATCCGCTTTTGAATTTTTTAAGTGTAAAGGATCATCAAGCAGATCATTCACTTCTTTATTTTCCAGCAGATAATCTTTTACAATTTTATCACCGTATTTATTCAGAAAGTCCGGCACATCTAAAATTTTGGTGGATTGTTTCTGATTGGAAGTAGTGTTTGCATCGAGTGATTTCAACTTCTTTTGAAGCATCATCATCAACCGCTTTTCAGCAGGGATGGCGGATGTCACATAATCGTAAATGGGTTTGAGGATTTGCCCGGTGCGGTTGATACGTCCTCGTTTCTGTACCTCGGTATTAATATCCAGTTCGGCCTGCAAAACAATCATCACTCTTTGTTTCACCTGCTCTTTAGAAACTTTGGCTGTGGGTATGGCATGGGCAGATGCACCGGTGCTTCCGGATTGGTTAATCATCAACACATCCACTTCATTATTATTAAACTGCCGGAACGCATCATTGGTATTGATTCTCTTTCTTCCCAGTATCAATGCTTTGCTGCCATTCCAGTTCATTTGCATTTCATACTTGCGGCCAGTAACTTCAGCCACCGTAAAATCGGCATCCTTTAATTTCTTTATAATAATATCAATGGGAGAAATGGTAATGCCGGTAGAAACAGTATTGATCTTTTCGAGTATCCTGTGATATTCTGTTTGTGCTTCGGGTGGCAGATCACTCAACTCAAATTTTTTATGAATGGGGTTGCCATCCACATCTTTTTCAGAATATCGTAAAATGCCATCCAGCCCTCTTTTTAATACCTCACTAAAATCAGCATTGATAGTGTCTCCATCACCAACAGGAATACCATGTTCATTCTCCATTGATTCAATAAAACTGCCCATTGTAGAGGCAAAAGCAATTACGGGCTTTTTACCCTCCTTTAATCTTTTTATAGCTTGGTCTGCAACCGCTTCTGCCTTAAGCGAAAAAAGCATCTGGTTAATTACCTGGAATACTTTTGAGAAATAGGGTTGGTTATCTACGCCCGCCTGGGAAGTCCCTTCTCTTAGCTCCACTTCTTTTCCTTCGGCTACAGCAATCTTATCCAGTTCTTCAATTTGCGCATCCACAAAATTGGTTTGGAAAGCAATAATATCCCGGAGTATATCGGTGATATTATCGGCAATGGCCCGGTGTTCTTCCGACTTATTATCCAGCGATAGATAATTTACTTCCACACCTTCAAAACTTCTTTCACGTCTTACCATTTGCCCCTCTGCAACCAATTGTGAGGACAACACTTCCTGCAATGCCACGCCACCTCTTGTTATTGCTTCCACCAGATCATCCTTACTCATATTGCAATCGGCAATGGAAGTTTTCATGGCGTAGATGGGCATATTGTCTGGTCGTTTGGCAAATGTTGCCGAGAGAAAAACAACGCCTTTTGTTTTAGCAACAACACCCTGTAAAAATTCACCGGTATTAGATGAACCGCTGGAATTATGCGCCTCATCCATGATGAAAATATTTTCTTCTGCAATGGCTCGGAGAAAATTTGGCTTTTCGGGTTTCTTCTCCGGCGAGTTGAATTGAGAATAGGTGGCCAGTACAAAATCATATTCTGCCGGTATTGCCCTGGATTCGATAATGCTTTGCTGATGAGGTGCAGAAGGTGCATGGTACATGATCTCTCCATCCTCATCTTTTATATCTGTTTTTGACTCCTTACTGTTTACTATGAGTGGCCGCAAATGTCCTGAACCAATGGCCGATAAATCCCGGTATATATCCGAAAACAGGTTTGCTTTTTCTGTAAGAAATACCGGCTTTACTCCTTGGTTGACTGCATATCGAATCATAGCTGCTGCAACACGTCCTTTACCAATACCTGTCTGGTCGCCAATAATCATTCCCTGGCCCCTGGCTTCAATATTGTAAATGGCCATCGCTACTGCATCAATTTGTTCTGCCGATAATACTTTGCATAGTGCAGCTTTGTTGGGGTACTTCAACCGGTGACGGACAAAATTGTCAATATCACCACCTACTTCTGCTTTGATATTCAGAATAGCCTGCCTAGTCTCAAAAGCCATGCTATCGGGTACTTGGGTATTCAGTACCACACAACTTTCCGATGCAGGTTCATAGGGAGCGGCCAGCGTTTCATCTTGAAATAGTTTCATCAGTGCTGCCGCTTCTTTTTCTAAATGTTGTTTTATCGTAACAATTTTCATAGCTGGATTTTGGTTTGTTTCCATTGCATCCATCACCCGGTCAAATAAATCCTCGAAGGTTTTTACCACAACATCTTTGTCCGGGTTAAAGACGGGAGCTGCGCCCGATGCTTCGGGCTTTCTGCCATTTATCAGGATCAGCCGGACATCAAAAGAAGTTCCCTGGCGGGAATAGAGTTTGTGACCGTCAATATTGATAACATCCGCCACATGATAGCGGCTGTAGAGGTAGTTAAAAAAAATCCGGTTCTTGCCCGAAGTGATTCTGCCCTTGGCATCCCAGGTAGTATGACCGCCGATAATGATAGCGGCTCTGCCGTCATCCGCCATACAATCCAAAGCCCGTAAAGCCATCACATGCTCTAGTGGCTTTATGGGAAAAGTATCGAACATTACTTCGGTCTCCATTTTGCCAAAAGGAGGATTGGTCATTACGGCTTTGAAATTCCGTTGTACATCAAAGAAAGTCTTGGTCGCATCCCGGTTCCATACGTTAGCAAATCCTTGCGTTTTCAGGTTGTGGTTTCTGAAGCTGTCTAGTTCGTTTACATATACTCTTTCCGGTTTGGCAGCAATAGTTAATAGTCCATTTCCGGCTGAAGGCTCTATAGCAAATCCGCCATTAAATTGCAGTTTATCTATCTCACAGAAAACACCCGCCAGATAACCAATGGGTGCAGGTGTGGAATACTGTTGCAGCAAGATGCTTTGAGAGGTTCGGTGAGATAAGTTCACCTGGCTATGGTACAGTTCCACTATTCGTTGGTATCGTTCTTTCACTGTTCCTTCGCTATGTGCCAGCACTCTTGCCCTGTTTACAATGGCGAGTTCAGTCAGCTCTTTCACTTCGTTTTTATCGGTAATGCCAAAGGATGTGGCAAGTTTTTCAAGAGAGATTTTATTATGCTCCTTCTTTGTAGCTAAATCTCTTTCTACGGCTGATACAAAAAACTGTTCCTTGTTGTTCAGCCCATCAAGACCCAGCAGTCCTTCGTCCGCAAAGGAGTAATAGCCTTCTTTGGTAACGATGATATGATCGAGCAGTTTTACATCCATCAGCGAAGATCCTTGCTTGATCTTGTCCGTCAATTGCTCATCTGCCCTTGAGGGTTTAAGATTACCAGATGGATGATTGTGTGCTATCACCATTGAAACAGCGAGCGCCTTTAAAGCTGTGGCCAGCACAATCCGTATATCAGCAACCGTTGCATTGATGGCTCCCTTAGAGTGCTTGTAATAACCGATAATCTCATTTGCCTGGTTCAGATAAAGCACAATGAATTGCTCCTGTAATTCCATCTGTCCTTCTCCAAAAGTGTTACGGATAAAATCAGCAGCATCTTTGGAACTGGTAATTTTTCCAAACTGTCGCTTGCCACTGCGGGTATAAGAAACGGCTAACTCCGGAACATAAATTTCCGGAGTTTCGCCAAGCACTATTTCAGGTACGGTAGAATAGTTCATTTCTGTATTAGCTATTTATCTTGCCGGTCCGACCAATGCCAGGTAATTAAGCTCAAGGCGTTGATCCCAGATATTGTCAAACAATTCATTTCCATCAGCCCATTCCACAATCACAATATCATTTGTGGCGAACCTTGTTGTTTTTTGGATTGACCAGACAGCCTGATTGGGAAGTGATCCCATATTGGCATATCCAACATAGGTGACTAAAGGGTTTGATTCATCAATCCGCATGATCTGACCATTACAGCAACATTTTAAATTGCTGATAGCTATTTTTATCTCGGTCAGTGCGGACAGGATGCCGCTCAGTAATTCAATCTGAATATCCTGTTTCTGTTCCGTTGCCAGCCCGCCACCATTATTTTTCAGCATAGCATTGATTGCATCCCGCAATGCGTAAACGTCCGGTAATGCTGCCGGGATAGTCACTTCCGTGAATTTGATAAAAACGTTTTTAAGCGCACCCGATCCGATATCCAGTCGTATAGTATTATCCTTAACCGTGTCAATGGTTTTGATATGCGATTTATTGATCAGTAGTACGCTGGCGGCGTTTATAATCCGAATTGATGCGCCGTCATCGATTATTTGTGTTGCCATTGTTTTTTTGATTGTTATTTTGGTTATTATTTTTGATTATTTCAGAGATCCCTTCTCCAATGAGTGACCCGATAAAACCTCCCACCATCACAAAGGGAACCGCATCTTTTCCGGCTTCCTTTGCATAGGCATAAGAGAGAAGGGAGGTAATCAGTGTGGCAGAGGCCACAATGCTTTTTTCTTTCATGCCTGTTTATTAGTTTGGTTAGTGTAGTAATTGTTTGGCGGCAAGGCCCGACAAAATCAGCATCCCTGCATTCTTTAGCTTGCCCCAGAATCTTTGCCGCTTAAATTTCTTTCGCAACTGTTTCACTTCCTTTTCAAGTGCTTGCTGATTAGAGAGTGTCTGCGATAGCGTTGTTTTGATTTGCTGATATTGCGAGAGCTTTAGCACGATAGCAGAATCCCGGTTTTGTACCTGCGATCCCAGCGTTTCTATACTGATCTGGCTCAGACTATCTTTTTCGGCTGAATATATAATCAACTGGTTGGTGAGCCGGGCAAGTGAATCGCAGTTGCTGAAATATCTGGCCGTATCATTTTCCTGTTTGAAAATACTTTGCCGGTCAATCAAGGTGTACACCTGTTGTTGCAGTTCGCCGTTCTTGCGTTTAGCTTTGGTCAATGCCGTTTCAGTTTGTTTCAGGCGGCTACCCAGGCTGTCATAATGTTCATTCAGCGAATCTTCCTTTTCACGGTATTGCTTTTCCACCTGGGCCACCTGCTCTTTAATTGTTTCAGCACTGGCCTGCACTGTCGCACCCGGTATATCGCTGTCGTCAGCATTTCGGTGAAAAAGCTGGCAAAAGGAAAAGCCAATAGTAATGCCGATCAGGAGCGTGATAATTGTTTTGAAGTTTTTCATCTTATTGGTTTTGATTATTGTCAATGGTTGTTTTCTTTTCAAGGGAATAGCCGAAACATCCGGCACCAATTAAACTGGCAAATGCGTAGAACATAAATTCAGGCATCATTTTGCTGAAGAATTGCTGGGCAATCCAGCTTATCAAAAGCGCCAGTATGAGTAAGGCGATGGCCACTTCACGAAGTGAATAGCAGCCATTCTTATCCTTGAATAGTTGTGTGAGAAATGTTTTCATCAGGTTTCTTTTACGATTTGATAAGTGATTAAACCAAAGGCTGCGGCAATACTTAAGCCTACCAGGTCAAACACTAATTTTTTTTTGCTTCACGGACTAAAGCCCTCTCATCAATCAATGTGTAGGTAAAATCATTACCGTACATGGTTTTGTGCCTCTGGGCGAGTTGCATGAAAAGATTAAAGTCGGCAATATTGGCAAACACTTGGCAGCCTGCGGAGTATTTCTCTACATACTTAGTAGTTCCGTTTACAGAGGCATGATGGATATTAACTCCGAATATGCCCGTTTGCTCCTTGCCGTTATTGAAGTCCAGCACTGCATCCCGGTTATAGTCACGGATCACTGTGATAGGCCGCTTCTGAGTTAGAGCCAGATATTTGCCCCGGTGCATCCCAATGCCGTGGGAACCGATATACTGACCGTGTTTTACGATGGCTGTGCCTTGTGGATTCATTAGGTTGCGCAGCCAGAAAGTACCGGGATCAGTGGTAGCCGGAAACTGGTGGTATTGCCAGTCGCCTGCATTGCTTTTGTAAAAAACATTGATGGTATCATCAAAGCGGTTAGGTTCTGTGCTGTTGGCACGAACGCCCACAATATTAAGTTCAAAGGGGCGGGAGTAAATCTTGTATGCTTTTGCAAGCATAGTATTCTGAATTGCAAGTAACATAGGTTTGGATTTTTAATTTTTGTTTTGTGGTAATCGGTTATCCGGCTTTGGACAGGTTCAGGTCAGGCTCATAATTTTTTATCCAGTCCTTCACGTTAAAGCCCGGTGAGATAGAGCCTGGCTCCAGTTCATCATGGCCCACAATAGCGGCACTTGGGTATTTGATAGACAGTGCCACGATTTTATTGAACAAGGCTTCTTCCTGGTTCGGTGTTTTGGTATCACCTAGGGTGCCGGATTTATTCCTGCCACCGGCGTAGGCAATGTGGATGGCTTCGTTATCCACCTTCTCCACGTTTTTGATAATGGTGGAATCGGGATGAACTCTTTTTATCTCACCTGTGCGCTCCACCACATAGTGATAGTTTCCATAGAACTGTGAAACCTTCGGGTCAAATGTGGCGGTGCTGTGTACTACGATGTACCGGATATGTCTTTTCATTGGATTATTTTAAAGAGATTGAATAGATTTTGTATGTACTAAAAAGTGTTTACCATTGTTTTCAAAAAGCGTGTAGTCAAGCCGTTTGCTGACTTCATTGCCGAGTACCATTTTAGCAGGAACCTGAATGGTTTCAGATGAGTTGACCCAAACGGTTGCCGGTTCAATCGTTACAATACTCACCCCGTCAAATCCGCTCAATGACCACTTGTTACCGTCAAACTGCAGCCCCATCCGCAGGAACTCAAAGCGAATGGCCTGTTTCTGATCTTCTTTAGTAAATGTGTTCAGTAGTCCGTTTACCAGAGTTTGCCTCACCCCGCCACCAAGGCGGTAGTTTTTAAATTCATCACTGGTTGTACGGTAGTCGTCCTTGTTTTTAAGTTGTTTGAGTAGATTGATGGTGCCTGTAAAATCTCCTTTGGATGCAGCAACAAATATTTGCTGCGCCAGGGACGTACTGGCAACTTTACGCCCCTGCATCAGCACATTGTAAGTACTCTCGTCAATACTCGGTGGCATTTTGAGCTTCTTCAGTGCGGCAGACATTTCAGGGCCAAAGTCACCGTCTGCGCCGTAACGTGGTAATATCTGCTTACCAAACTTCGCTATCAGCATTTCCTGCATAGCCCTTACCTTATCGCCTTTGCTTCCCCGCTTCAGAGGAAAACCATCCTTACTTACGGGGGTAACATCCACATATGGGTTTTCATAAACGGGCTTAGGCTTCGGTTTTGACTTTGGCTTAATGATCGGCTGGTAAACAGGTGTGTCTGTAATAACCGGAATGGGATCAGCTACAGTTTTGCGCTTGAAGATGATATCTGCATCGCTGTCTTTGTTAGCGGCTTTTTTCTTTTTGTAATACTGCCAGCCAAAATACCCCAGTATTCCCGCTGCGCCGACCGCCAGGGTGGTAATCACAATTTTTTTCTTCTGGCTTTTCTTATTGGTGGATTTTGATTTCATAGTTGGATTATACTTTGGGTTTCTTGGCGATAATGTTCATCATCGGGACGATTTCATAAAACTCCAGTTCGCTTTGCAAGTCTTTCATCAAATCATCATTGTACTCTTTCTTGTAAGCAAGTGCCACTTGTCCAAAAGCCGCCTGCGTAGGGATCTCCATGAATACGGCTTTAATGGCATCTTCGTCTGTTCCAGGAAAGGGGCCATAAGTGATATTGAAAGCAGCTCTCAACCGTTTTGCCCAGGATAAATACTGGTTGGCAGATAGTGCCGGTGCAAGAACTTTGTTACCTCTGTCTGGTTTTGCAGCGATGATTGCCAGCATCTCATTATACTCTGTTGAGGTCAACTCATCCTGCATGTCTTTCATCAAACTCCTTGCGTATAATTTTTGATAGGAATTGATGACTTTACGGAATACTTCCTTACTTGGTACGGCCTGTAATGTTTTACGAATTGCTTCCTCATCTGTTCCCCAGCCAAACCACATATCATTGTCAAAAGCCATTTTCAGTTGCTTGGCCATTGTGGCTTCATTGCCTTCTTCATAGGTTTTCTTTTCCTCACTGTCTGAACGGACTTTGCGCACCAGGCGGCGGCCAATAAAGAAACTACCACCCAAAACAACCACACCCAGCAAGCTGTATGTGATTATTTCCTTTGGAGTAAACCCCTCATGGTTATGGGTAGTAGTTTCTGAGTTCATAGGATACGGATTTCTAAAAACAAATCATGAAAACAATTAAACTCCGAGATACTTTTTAGCCAGTGCCGTTTTCACCGGATCGTTCACAATCGTGTGAGCCAGTTTGGTCAGTTCCTTTTGGCTGAGTTTGGAAGCCAGCGTGGTTAAGGCAGTCATCTTTGCATCAGCCTCGGTTTCTGTTTTTGCTTCAATGGTTATTTCATACTGATATTTACTCATGGTTACGGATTTTTAATGTTCAATAATTCTGCGACCGGTGTTACCTGCGAAGGATCAGCCATCAGTTCATTCAGGATGCCGATAACAGCAATCAACTGCGGCTCATCAAAGCGGCTTTGTAGTTGCCTTAATGTGGCCAGGTATTGTTGTTCTTCTTCACTAACTGTATTTCCATCTGGGGTCTTTTTCTGAAAACTTGCTTCGCCTTGTGGTTGCGGTGGTTCCAGTTGTTTGGTTTCTTTATTACCTACACCACCCAGCCCCAGTCCACTCAGCACATCAGCATTCTTTTCAGCAAGTCTGCCAAGTACCGCAGAACCCAGTTCCACCAGGTCAATATTTTTAAGCTTGTGTTTATCGTTACCTGCGTGCTCCAGTTTTTCTTCCAGTTCTTCGATATAGTCTTCGGCATCATCCAGTTTCTTTTTGGTTTCTTCCAGTTCCTCCTGCATCCGTTTTACTTCATGTTCCCTGTCTCTGGCTGAAAGTTTTTCCTGGATGATATTTTCAATATCACCGAGGCCGTTCAATCCCTTTTCCTGTTTCAGTTGTTTTACATAAAAGCAATACTGATCATTGCGGGGAGAGAGATTTGAGTTATAAATAACGATGCGGACTTTTTCAGTATCCTCATTCATGTAGTATTCATAATTGTCAAAATCTTTCGGGTCTTCGGTCTTTGGAACAACCTTCAGGCTGTCCACAAATATTTCATAGGGCTTGGCATGACCTTTTGCTGTCATATCCTCCAGGTAATGCCGCAGCTTGTCAATTTTCAATTGGTCGTAATTGTCGTGTGTTATGGGCATTGCTCTGTATTGTTTGGTATTACCTGAATAAATCTTGCATGTTGGGTAATGATGGAGTAGTTCCGTATTCTTATTTCTCCCTGGTGTTCATACTGCAATTCATTTACGTTGTCTGTGCTCACATCGAAAATCCCGGTATCACTTTTTACAGCAATACACTCTGACGGTTCAACCAAAATGAATAATTGATTTTGGCCGTACACTTTAATCTTCCCTTTGGATTTCAGCACAAAATGCCTGAACTGTGTACTGTAATTATCACCATGTCCCAGCTCACTCATTCGTCTTGCTATATAATCAAGTGCCAGGTTTGTTGTCATTGCTTATCATTTGTCGTTCAATCCAGATATAAAGCATCACTTTGTAACTCACATCATATCCAAATACCTCACCGATGCTGTCTTTGAAATATCCATTGATGACAGTACATCCGCAGATATTCAAAGGGTCTTCCTCTCTTTTCGTTCCATGTGTACAGGAAGGGGAAAAATCAAAACTGTTACCATCTGGCGGTACGAATATTCTTCGCAATCCCAGCCTTCTTTCGTTTGGCGGGTCATAGGGATAGACTTTTAATTCACCTGCACCAATGTTCAGGTCTCTCTCAAAAATCTCCTTAGCGTAAAATATATCCGGCCTTCCATTGGCTTTGAGTTGTAATACACCCATCAGGTTATTTCTCTCAATTAAATCTGAACCAGCCTGCAATGGTGAGAAAGCATAAGGCGGCGAATCCAGAACAAGTAAACCAGTTTCAACACCAATGATTTTATGGGTGTCTCTTGGCAGTTTTACCTGAAAGAAGTTTTGCTGACTTCTTCTGTAGATACCAATGGCTTGTATAAGAACCTGCTCTTTCATTATTGCAACACACATTCTACATACAGTGAAACTCGGTAGGGTACAAATACAGCACGGGTATCATCGGTGTCTTTATAGTCCACTTTGATCGTTCCATTACCTGCGGGCTGATTACCCATGTCATAGTAGCGGTTATTGGGAGAAACGTTGATGCCTGATAAAAGCAGTTTACTCTCATAATTTTCCGGAAAGATTTCCTCTTTGTTGATCTCCACTTTTTGCGAACCCCGGTAATACAACAAATCATCTTTATCAGAGGTAAACAGGATTCCCTTCACGGAAACAATGTTTTTATCCAGTTCAAATGATTTACTGAAAACCTTATTAGGCTCGGTTACAGGAATATCAAATCGCTTCTTTACTGTTTGCATAGGGTACGGATTGTTCGGATTCAGTTATCAAAAGCAGTTACTACCGGCAGGGAGTTATTACCCATCCCTCCCCGCCGTTTTCATCGGGAGCTTGCACCCCCGATTCTATAGCAACTAAGTTTATATTACGGTGTTGTGATAGTGCCGTGCATGGCCGCATAGATGTAGGTGTTCTGCGGAATACCTTCCATTGTTCCCAGCTCCACAGTCATTTCAATCAGCACATCATCATGGATCAGCCTGGGGTTAGCCAGTTTGTAATAACCCAGCGGCACATTGCGGTTGTTGCCTGATTTAAAGACTGCATTGCTGGTTTCCGGCACAATCTGCTTTTTATTGCTTTTCAGGTTAAACTCACCGTTGGCAATAGCAGGAAAATCTTCCAGCCCCTTATAATTGGTGGCAATGATTTTATCCTTGCTTGCATCGGCAGAAGTACCCGCCAGCAGGATGATACCACTTACCAGGAAAGCCTGGTTTTTGGGCAGCTTGGAGTTGCTGATATTGCGAAGACCGATCTCTTTGTCATCCTGCGTTTCAAACAGCTTGATGGTTTTGGAGGTTACCGGTTTGATGGAGTAGATAATACTGTCCGCCAAGCGCAGCTCCCCTTTTACCAATGCTTCTTTGATGTTCACCGGCAGTTCGCCAAAGAACTTTTCCATTTCGGCCCTGGAGCCTTTGCTCGGTGAGCCGGTATTGGAAAGTTTGGACACCATCCGCAAACGCTGAATGGGATTCATTTTGCGTAAAGCACCGAGCAGTTCGCCGTCCTCTACGCCTTCAAGGCCGAGTAAGGCACCCTGGTTATTGTATTCTTCAATTCCTTCTAAAAGTCCTAACATGATAATTGGATTTATTCGTTTAAAATTTGTTTTGAAAATGTTGAGGGATTAGTAAAGCCTTTCTTCCCATTCGTCACCATCTTCCATTTCAGGAAGTGCAGCTCCGCTCATTTGCTGAAACTGCATACCACTTTCAATCAACTGATCTTCGATGGCGTTCAGGGCATTCAGACCGCCGTTGAGATCATTGTTGTAGTTGAAGTATTGCAGCTCTCCAAAGCCGTTGGTGGCAGCGGCAGCAGCCGATTTTTGTTTGATGATCTTGTCCAGGTAGAGCTTTTCAGAGAAATTCTCTTTGTAAGCCATTAGCCTTTCTTTTACTCCATCCAACCCCTCCAGGCCATTTACGGCTTTGCTTTTCTGAAAGCCATTGGCGGCCATCATACCGATGCCAAGAAGTGTGAGCAAGCGGTTTTGGGTGTAATGCCCAGTACCAGTTGTAATGATACCCACGGCAAGCGATGGCCGTCCGATGGCTGAACCGATCAGCCCGCCACCCAGTACTGCTACCAGCAGATCTTTACCGGTTTCCAGTACTGTGTTTTTTACATTGCCCTTGGTGGGAAGTTCTTCATTCATGCCCTTCAGGAAATTTTTCTTGCGGGCATTTTGCTTGTATTGGTTGTTTTGTTTTGCCATTTTTAGTTTTTTAGCGTACGGAATATGTTAGAGCAGGGCTACTGCTTTTTTCTTTTGATGCTTGCCTTTGCCCCGCTGATGTTTCTTTCTTTTTTTGTAGTTGGGAGCGCCGGACAAATTATTGGGTGGAGGTGAAGATTTGTTTTGCGTCTTGCCACCTTTCATCAGGGAGTAGCCGATGCCAATGATGGTTAGTCCTCCCACACCGATGGCTACCGGCTTCAGCCATTTTTTATTCTTTTCCCAAAAGCCCGGATTATCACTGTTATCCGCAGGATTTTCTTTTGCATTTATATTGGTTACAGGCGCATCCGGATTGACTGCATCATTTTTTATTGTCACCACCGGTTCACTGCTGGTTTTTACAATCACATTGTTTGCGGGTTCTTCAGTCGGTACAGGCAAGGACTTATCCGGGTTATCTGTGTTTTCAGCAGCGGGTTTGGTAATTACCGTAGGCACAATACCAGGTGTGGCAGTTGGCGGCGGCACAGGAACAGGATTTTCTTTATCCGCTTCTTCATTTTTCTTTTCATCAAAATCCTCTGCTTCTTTTGTTTTCTTCTGGAAAATATTGCCCACATCTTTGAGCATCGCAACAATACCGGCTATCACACCTGCTGCGGCTGCAATACTTGACAGGGTAATCGGTTCACCGAGTTGCCCCAAGCCTTCCATGCCGTTTACGTTTTCATCGTAGTAGATGTCAGTACCCAATAGCTCGGTCATGGGAGTATAGGCAGTCATGTATTCCACCCCTTCCAGGTCAATCATCCCAAAGCCATCAAAACCATTCACTGCTTTGTCCTTATTTCCCTTACCACCGAGGATAGCTTTCTTAAGATTCTTGGGATTGCCACCTGCACCATAGAATATTTTTTCCAGTTTCTGCCTTGCAGCTATCAGCTTTTGAAACTTCACCGGATCAATACTCTTGGCCGATGCCTGCTGTGGTGTAAGGTAACTCCAGCGAAGACGGCCTGCCGCATTACGGATATTGAGTTTCATACTGGCAAGGATGCCATTGCGCAGCAGTACCGTGGCCGGGTTAGCCTTATTCACCACATTGAGCATCTTACCCAGGAATTTTTTCTTCTTGGGCTTGGGGTTTCCATCGGGGATCGGAATTTGGTTTTCAATAGGATTAGATGGGGCAGCCTGTTTTTTCTTTTTTAAAAGTCCAGGCATAGATTTTTTCGGCGAAAGCATTTTGGGGCTTTTCATTGGAAGGGGTTTCTTTCCTCCGGCACCCATTCGCTTTTGAATGATGCGGCCCAGTTCTTCCATGCCGTCACCGGGACCATTTATTTCCAGGCCATCATCAAAGCCGCTGAGATATTGTAAATCCATAGGATAATCTTTTTTTTCACTAAAGGGTACTTCATAATTAAAGCGGTCAGTCACGCAATCAACGGTGATATAACCATTTTGAAAAGGCACGATGGGGTAGATGTGCTGAAAGTAATCACGCTGGTATTTGGTGATGCGTAGCGTGTGCGGTATGCCGAGATTGGACAGGATACTGGATATAAAAACGGAATAACAGTCACAATCTACCCCGGAGAATCGGTCGTGCCAGGCTCTTGCCGGGCTTCTTATTTGTTCATAGCCCTCTGCATCTTTTTTGTAGTTGATATGTTCATAGACAAAATGCCAGATATTTTTACAGGTTTCATAGGTGTTGTTAGCTTTAAGCAGGTTCGCTAATTCTTTTGTCTGGTAGAGTGTTTCATTCACCACATTGGGAATAAAGTCCACCGTATGATACACATTCGCATTGCTGCGGATAGTAGCATTATTGCCATCGGCCACAGGGAACAGGTGATCGTATTGCCTGCCGCTTTTGATATTTCTTTTTTTGCCGGCTTCCACTGTTTGTTATTTTTTCAAAGTGATCTCGTCATTGCTTTCATAGGGAAGCTGCGTCCATCCCAGGTTTACGGTTGTCATTACCTTGATGGTGAGTTTAACCGGCTTTTTGTTTTGAAGGTTTTTCAACACATCACTGGCTACTGAAAAGAAACTACTCACTGGTATTGTAACCAGCATTTTACTGATCACCACTTCACCATAGGGTGGAATTTTAATGTCTTTGTTCACTGCCTGGCTGCTGCCCAGTGTGGTGCCGCCGGAGATGATTTTAACAAAGGGGAACTTTATCGAGAAAGTCCCCTTTGTTGGGTTTTTCAACAGGACATCAACTCTCACTACAATGGCGTTCCAGGTAATTTCATAGAGATTGGCGGTAGGAATGATTTCCAGTTCAGCCTGTGTTTTCTTCAGGCCACGTACATAGCCTACCACCGCTATCACACCTGCACCCAGCAGCGTACCAGTTAATATTTTTGAGGCAGCACTCATTACTTGCTTTTCCTTTTTCGGTCAATGTAATCAGCAGTCAGTTTGAAGCCGAGCCAGATCGCACCACCGATACCGGCTTTCAGTGCATAATCCAGCAGCCCTACAAAATCCAGGTTGGCCAGGAAAACCACTCCAGTGAGCAGGATACTGCTTGATGTGTTTTCGGTTGATGTTTTAGTTTCCATAGTTGGATTTTTAAACAGCTTGTTTTAGTGGCTGGCGCATGGGTATTACTACGGCTATTTTTTGAGGTATGCCCAGGGCTGTAACAATACCCTGCACCTGATCCACTGTGAAATATTTTTTCTTTTTCTTCCCGTGTTCGGGAGCTTTGGCATCAATCCACCGGCGTATAGTTCGGGGGCTTACATCGTAGATCGTTGCCAGATCCATCAGCCTGTAGGGCCGGATTATCAGGTTGCCCTGTTCGTCAAATACTTGCTTTGTTGTTTTCTGCATGACTTTACTCGTTGCACAGTTGTTGAATAGCCACAACCTGGAACAGGGTCAACAGGCCGGGCGTTTCTTTTTCAATGAAATACTTTCTCCAGTACTGGTAGTTCTGAATGGTGGGTTCCTGGCTGAATTCCAGTACTGCTTCTGCCATTGCTTTCAGTTCCTTTTTGTAATTGGGAAGCGATTCACGGATGGTTTTGATTTCTGCATACCAGGCTTTTGTACCAGCAAAACCTGTAGCGTTGGTTCGATCAAGCCATACAGAAGGCAGCGGAATATATCGGCCAGGTGCTTTGCTCACATAGTAACGGGCAAGCAGTACCCGCTGGCAGAAGATCGAGAACGCCAATTCAGGGTGTTTGGCCAGCCGGAAGTATTCCGTGATCTTTTCTTTGGCCACTTCGATTTCTTTACCGGAAAACTGTACATGATTCCAGAGGCTGCTGTAAGCAAAATTCCATGCGGTATTTATCAAGGGAGCCAGTTCAGCTTGTGTTTCTTTTAGCCCTTTTACAACCCTCATAACGGGTCTGTTTGTTCTTTCTTTTCGTAATGCCTGTTGTCTCATCTTTTTTATTTTTTAGTTCGTTAATTGCGATTGACAACACAAACATACTATGGGGCAAAGGGGTCACTTTCCACTTTGAGCAAGTTTGTAACAGTTATTGAAAGAAGTTGTGAGAAGTTGTAAGTTCAGGCTCGTATTGTCCTATGAAAGTTTTTCGTGGAACAAAAAAAGCCGCTTATTAAAGCGGCTTTAAAATTATGTTTTCGAATAAATACTCAATATCTATGTTGTGAATGAAGCAATCTTATTTAGAATTAGAGATGCTCTTGCTGTAGTAAAGTCTTCAAACTTATCTTCAGTCCAAATGGTTTCATCGGCTGGAATTAAATGACGTTTTACAAAGGCCGCTTTATCACTTACATCATTATTAATCCATTGTTTGAAAGGTTTCGCATTTTTAGCACCCCTGTTTGTTCCGTAGTCAAGTAATTGGTAATTTTTGATGCTATTAATTTTCTCACTCTCGATACTTAGCGTTTCTAAAATAGATTTAGGGAGAATATGGTCTATATCCTGAATCCTGATTGTTTGGTTACACTCATAAATAAGATAAAATAAAAAGGAATAGTCAAGTTCATCCAAGTTCGAGCTTGTGTACGTAGTTGTAAACTTAATCGGGTGATTTATATAAACTTGAAATAATTGATCAGTAGGGAAATCCACTTTTTTGTGCTTTTGAATTTCTTCAAGTAGCTTTCGTATTCCAGTATTGTAAGGTATCCAGCCTGCTCCTCTACTTCTAAATACACCATTAAGCAATGAGTGAAAAATCCATCTTTTCATTCTTGGAAATTCAGCATTACCTGCGTCAAAGTCTTTAAAGAATTTCGCAACCTCATCATTTGAAATGGGTTTATTGAAAAGGTGGTATGCAATGAAGAAAAGTGGTATGAAAGAACGATTGCCATCTTTATAGTAATTGTAAAGTCCGGATTCAATTAAAAATGCTTTTAACCCTTGTAATGTAGATTTTATTCTATCCCTATTATCAATTGCAAAACTGGCATCTGCTCCTTCAATAGAAGCCATTTCCTTTTTGTGATTGTCCTGCAACAAGAAAATGAGTTTAATCAGATTGTCTTGTGTTAAGCCAATCTCCTCATAACTTTTTAGGGTTTCTTCCAAAAAACCCTCCATTTCCCATGCAAATCCTTTCAAAATTGATGCAACCAAATCAAAGGGCGATAGTTTTGTTCCCCCATCATTAAGCCGTCTGAAAAGCTCAACAATTCTCTGCCTGTTGGCTACTTCGTCAAAAGATTTGTTGACTACAACTTTTGAAATTCCAATTGCTTCAGCATTCATGACGTTTTTATAAAATGCTTTTACATTTTTTTGAATGTGCGTTTTCAGTTTGGGTTCAGCAATATTTTGGACTTTGATGATCTCATCTGAAACCTGGTCTTCATCATTAGTGTCTTTTAGCCTTTGAAGTAAACCACTCACTAAATACCAATTATGATCTGGAATAGCCCGGTCAGTATTGTCTTTAGATTGCTTTGGTAACTTTGAGGTGTTGTTTTCAAACTTAAACTCAAATTCAGAATTATAATCACTGTATAAATCAAAAAATAGAACCTTTCCGTTAATACTGCCTTTCAGACCAATGTAAAATGATTGAAGCCTCTGCTGCCCATCTATTACAAAATTTTGTAGCTGGGAGAGTTTTTCAACTTGTCTTGATTGTATAACAGAGCCATCTCTTGTAAACGGTCTGAAATTAAAAAGAGGTTTACTGTCCTTATCTTCTTCTATTACCATAACACCTCCAAAAGAATCACCTTTCAATAAAGTATCAAAGAGTGTTTCCATTTTATCTTCATCCCATACGAGCCTTCTTTGAATTACAGGCAATACGAATTTCTCACTTTCAATTTCGGAAATGATATCTGATACTCTAAATGATTTCCAAGTTGCCATAGCTTTTCTTTTTTATATGCAAGGTATGGTGTTATTGATTTAAACTCTCACTCCTCTGCTCTTCCAGGTAACCCGAGCTTCTCAAAGATAATCTTTACCTGCAAGGCGGTATATAGCCTGCCTACTTTTTCACCTACAGCTTCGTTGTGCTTTACTATCCAGTTTTTCATGGTACGGTTGGTTACACCATAAATACGGGAAAGCTCCGTCAAGCTGTAGGGTTTAATTTCAATTGTGTTGTCTGTGATACTCATTTCAATTTCGTTTAAGCTGTTAAGTAAATCCGGGTCAGTAGTATTAATCCTTTCTATCCATAATAGGCTATATAATCATCGTGTTCAATGGCAAGCAACGTACACAATTGAAAAACATTCAACCTGGCATTTTGCATCAGTTCGGTGATTAACTGTCGGATGCGTTGAGGGTTTTCCTTTGGCACATCGAGCTGTGGCGGTTCTCGCCTGCGGATTTTCTGATCGTTGAATTGCTGCACCAGATAACGTTTCTGGTTTGGAGTAAGCAAGCCAAGGTCATCAGCCCTATATAAAAGGGAGATCATACTTACCTTCCATTTCCGCTTCAACTCGCCTAACAGCGACAGCGTTATTCCATCTTTATAATCCGGCATAATATCTTTTGATGGCATTAAAAATTCAGCAGCAAAAAGATTGGCTTCGTGGTTAATATCCCTGTCGTGGGCAACGGTACAGAAAGTGTGCATGATCAAATGCCCTAGTTCAAAAGCCAGCGAAAAACGTTGCCGGTCACCCAATAAATTACGATTCAGGAAAATGATGGGTTGGTTGTCATCTGTAAGCATAGAGCGACTATCTACCCGGTCAGTTCCAAAGTCAAAGCTGCTAATCAGGATGCCTTTATCTTCCAGTAACCAGCTCAGGTTTTCAATGGGGCCTGTAGGAACTTTCCAGGATTTGCGTAGCAGGTTGGCAATCTGTTCCGGAGTACGCTTTTCAGTAACCTCAAAAAAGGGTAATTCAATTTCTGCTTTTCCTAATCCGTTGATTATCAATTGCACTTGGTTCCTGATAATATTCATTTGTGCCTCTATGGGGGTCAGCAATTTGGCCGGAACTTGTTTTCTTTTACGATAACTCAGGTTTACCGGTAATATCTCGCCCTTCTGCATGAAAAAATGTGGTGGGTAATGGGTGGCTTCGGCAAGGGCTATCAGGGTATTTTCATCTACCGGACCATCGCCATGCTCCAGCCTTGAAACACTGGCTTTATAGCTGTTTAATCGCTCTGCCAGGTCGCTTTGTGACATTCCCCTGGCTTCTCTTGCCAGCAGGATCATTTGGGGATTAATCGTCGTTTGTGTCATATTGCCTTTCATTTATTTGGGGAACAAACATAAAAAGGGATTTTGTAAATTCCTAAAAAATGTATCAAATTGTGGATAAATAATACTAATTTTATTAGCTAATCAGTAAGAAATATTTAAGGAGCAATTAAGGATTGATTATGGAGATATTACAACTAAAGCGGAGTAGTTACGAGGCATTTAATTAAACTATATTTGCCATTATTTGTCAGGTCAAAATATTGCATCTTGAAAACAATAGGTGAAACTCTCCGTGAGTTACGGGAAAGCAAGGGCTTATTACTTCGTCAGGTAGCCGCAGCTATTCAAATTGATCCTACTCTTTTGAGTAAAATCGAAACAGGGGTCAGAAAAGCTACCAAAGAACAAATAATAAATCTTGCTCATTTTTTCAAAGCAGATGAAAAGGAACTTTTAGTTCTTTTTCTTAGTGATAAGATTGTAAGTGAAGTGCAGGATGAAATATTAGCAAGTGAAGCATTGCATTTAGCGGAAAAACAAATTCAGTTTAACAAAAAGAAGAAAAAGAATTAGTATTTAGAATTATGTTGAATTATACACCAGAACAGCTCGAGGCCATAAACACGATTGACGATAACCTGCAAATTATCGCCTGTGCCGGTTCAGGTAAAACTCAGGTTATTTCTCAACGCATTGTAAACATCCTTAAAGCTGAAACCGGAATTCAACCCCGAAATATTGTCGCATTTACCTACACAGAAAAAGCAGCAGCCGAATTAAAAACCCGTGTTCTGAAGCTATGCAAAGAGCAGCTACCTGGAATGAAGGGGTTAGTTGACATGTACATCGGAACTATTCATAGTTGGTGTCTAAAAGTTTTGCAGGAGCATGTTTATGAATATCAGAAGTATTCAGTCCTTGATGATATTAAGCTAAAACTTTTCATTGACAGGAATTTCAATAAGATTGGAATGAAAGACCTGAATATGGAAGTGTACAAAGACACAGGCCATTTTTCACAGTTAATGAGCATTGTAAGAGAATCAGAACTTACAGCACCAACAGAAGAAATTCCCGAAGAAATTACAAAGGCACTTGCAAGCTATGAGCAAACCTTGATGGATGCTGCCTACTTTGACTTTACAATGATTATGACTAGAGCCTTTCATCATTTAAAGGATGATGCAGCTTTCAGGAATAAAATTGGCAGTGCATTAAAATATTTGATTGTTGATGAATACCAAGATGTAAACCCTGTGCAGGAGTACATAATAAATTCATTGGTGCAAGTGGGCGCAAATATTTGTGTGGTTGGTGATGATGACCAAACAATTTATCAGTGGAGGGGTGGTGACATTAAGTACATTATTGAATTTCAAAAGAGATACAAGAATGTAAAGCCAATTCGATTGGTTGACAATTTCCGTAGTTCCCCTGCCATAGTTGAAATAGCAACAAGGGTAATCAATAACAATACTTACAGGTTGCCTAAACAAATGGAAGCAAAGGCAGCCCAGGTATATGAGCAGGGTGATGTTCTTTACAATGCCTATGATAATGTTGATGATGAAAACCAATTCATTGCTGACCAGATAAAGAAATTAAGAGGTGTAGAGTTCACCGAAAAAAGCAAAACAAGAGGGCTTGACTACTCAGACTTTTGCATTTTGCTTCGCAAATGGAAAAAGGCAGAAAACATTATCCGTACTTTGGAAGCAAACGACATTCCTTTCATCGTTGGTGGAGTAAATGAATTGTTTGCAAGGCCGGAAGTTAGAGCATCAATACAGCTTTTCAATTACATCAATGAAACAACCGACAAGTCCGTAATTCTTGATTCGTGGTGTTCCCTATCCGATAAAATCACAGCAGATAAAGTAGAACAGGGTATTACATACCTTGATAAGATGAAGCCTCACAGGGTGAGTTACTACGGTGACTTTGTTTTGCAAGAGATATTTCAAACCTTCCTTGAAAAGTCCGAAATCACAGAAGAAAAATTTGTTGATGATGGAACAGGCACAAGAGTAGGCAATAAAAATGAAGAAGTAATCTTCTACAACTTAGGCATGTTTTCACAAGTCATAAATGACTTTGAAACCATCCACTTCATGAGCAACCCTGCGAATAAGCTGAGGAACTTCCTAAACTTCATTCGCTTTTCAGCAGCCGAAGTTTATGCAGAGGGTTGGCTTAATAACAATTTCAAAACACCTAATGCAGTTCAGATAATGACAGTTTACCAATCCAAAGGATTGGAATTTCCTGTTGTGTTTATACCTGGCATGAACAGAAACTATTTGCCAACACAAAAAAAAGGCGGTAAATCAGTTTGGCATCACTTACCGAAATCACTCATTCAAGACCAGCAGCGTTACGAAGGTGGAATAGAAGATGAAAGGCGTTTGCTATATGTGGCAATTACCCGTTCACAAAAGTTCCTCTTTATTTCCCGTGCTCCAGATGGAAAAATGCAGGGTAAAGAATCAAGTTTTGTGGCAGAATTTAGCCGTTCACCTTTTATCTTTTCAAATAAGGACAGAGATTATTCAGACCGCAGATTTACTACACCTCAACCGAAGTTAGAATCTGCGTCTATACTTCTTAATTTCTCAGTTCTCAAAAACTATTTCGACTGTCCATACAGGTTCAAACTGATTTCCATGTATGGCTTTGCCAGTTTTATCAATATCCGCATGGGCTTCGGTAAATCCGTTCACAATGTATTGATGGAAATACACAAGAACGCATTAGATGGCATAGAAACCAACATAGCACACCTACCGGAGCTTCTAAATACACATGTGCATATCCCCTACGCTTATGATGATGTAAAGCAGGATATAAAGGACAAAGCAGCAGATGTTATCAAAGAGTATTTGCGGCTAAACAAAGATGATTTTGAAAACATTGAGTTTGCAGAAAAAGACATTCAAATAGATTTAGGCGAAGGCATACTCATTAACGGGAGAGTTGACCTTATTAAAAAGAAGGACATTAACGGTGACACCAAAACAACCATCATAGATTTTAAGAGTGCGGAGGATGCACAGAAATATGATGTTTCTATGGAGCAGCTTTCATTGTATGCAATCGGTTATCAGGAGTTATCAGGTGAAAAGGCAGATTTCTTACAGGTTTACAATATGGATAAGAACTATCCTGATACTAAAGAAATTCAAATCACAGATTTAGATGCAATGAAACTCAAAATAGTTTCAGCAGCAGATGCAATACGACAAAACGATTTACCTAAAACCAAACAATCAAAAAATTGCAATGAGTGCAGGCTTGTAAAAGTTTGCTCCGGTGCAGCAATATAAAATTTAAGATATGGCAAAAACATACAAAGGCTCATTATCACTTGAGTGGTACAATAAGCAAAAGTCAATCATGCTGAACAATTCAATAGGTTCGACTTCTGATAAAGATATTCCAGCACCTAAGATAAATTGGGTTAATAAAGAGGATGCTCTATTCTATGAAATCGTTGATTCAGAAGGTAGAGGATTGGAACCATTTTGGGTTGATAGAAGTGACTTTCGCATAAAAGAGGCAAGGCCACTTGTATTACAGGGCAATTATAAAGCTATGTCAAAAGATAAGCCAGGCACTTTGCCGGGGACAGATGAAATATTTGAATTGATAGAATCATCTGAAGATGATACAGAACTAACTTCATTTTTTGTCAGAGGTGATAACCTTCTTGCAATTAATTCATTAAAGAAGATGTTATTAAATAATCCAAACTTCCCAAAGTTTAGATGTGCATATTTTGATGTTCCATATAATACCGGTCAAGCATTCAAGCATTATGATGATAGCTTAGAGCATTCTGAGTGGTTAACATTAATGCGTGATAGAATTATAAATATTTATGATTTAATAAGAGAAGATGGTTGTTTGATTGTTCAAGTTGACGACATAGAACATCATTACCTCAAGGTAATGCTTGATGAAATATTTGGAAGAAACAATTTCGTTAATCAGATATGCTATGAACGGTCTGGTTCCGCAGGTATAGGCCAAAGCGGTGTTTTCGTAAATACAGCTGAGTATATTCTAATCTACTCAAAAAACCATGAGTCGTTTGATTACAATGAACTTAAAAAGTATGAGGCACTAGAATATGAAACAATGAAGCGATATAATAAAGTATTGCAGAAAGAAGGAGACAGAGAGTTGGTTGAAGAATTTAATTCTAAGTCAAACAATCTGCCTATAAAAATTTATAAACATAAGGACTACGAAATATCAAGCATTTCATTAAGGGATTTTGAAAATAGGAAGTCTGAGATTTATGGCGAATTTGTTCTAAAGTTTAATAAAATATTTAGAACAACTAATCCACAAGCAGAAAATGAATTTCAAAATGATTTAATCTCTAAAATGTCTGGTGGCCTTTATTCTGTTGAATACACACCAAGTCGTGGGAAATACAAAGACCAATTGACAACAATTTACTATAATAACAATGAGATATTTGCATGGCTAAAAGATTCTGCATTTATAGAAAACAAAGAGATAGTAAAATCAAATAAGATGAATACCATTTGGCTACATTCGGAAATACCAAAAGCCGATTTAGCAAATGAAGGTGGTGTTGAGTTAAAAAGAAGTAAGAAGCCAGAGCAATTAATGAAAAGAATATTTGATTTTGCTACTAATGAAGGGGACTATATTTTAGACATATTTAGCGGTTCAGGGACTTCTCTTGCTGTTGCTCATAAAATGAGAAGAAATTGGGTTGGTGTTGAGATTGGGAAACATGCAGATACTCATATTCTTCCACGCTTAAAAAGTGTTATTAGTGGAGAAGATAAATCAGGTATTACAAAATCACAGAAATGGCAAGGTGGGGGTTCATTTAAATATTATCACTTAGGGCCATCAATTATAAATCAAAGCACCGAGGGTGTTGGTGACTTCAATTGGTCATTGGGTAAAAAGTTTATCGAAGAATCACTGCTGCTTTCTTATGACTACTTGCTCGATACAACAATTAATTTTCAGGCTGACCTATTGTTTCAATCTAAAGAAAGTCAGCCTACGATTGGTGTTCAAAAAATAGGAACTAAAACAAGAGTTGCAATAATATCACTAAACGAGCCGAAGGGAAAATTAGGCATAATGCCTTACGAAGAAATACAAACTATTTATAAAACCATAAAATCAAAATTTGCACCTGAGTACATTAACATCTTTACAAACAGGGGTGTGGAAATGGCCTACGATTCCAAGCCAGATGATTTAGAAGTAATAAAAGTACCTCATGCAATTTTTGCAGAATTAGAAAAGTAAGATATGGCAAAAGCAAAACAACCCACCTCTTACTTTCAGGAGCATAGTAAACTGCTTCAAAGAGTAATTGACGACTACCGGGCAAACAGTGCAACTATTAATTTATTTGCAACAAATGACTATGCCATTTTCAATAATATTGAAACAGGCATTACCAAGCATCCATTGCGTAAATACCAGATGGAGGCATTATACATTTTAGATTATTTGTTGCGTTGCAATGATGGTAAACCGGAGAAGAAACACCTATTAGAAGAAATAGATAAGGACACAAAAGCGAAAGCACCATTTCTCAGTTACGAAATGGCAACAGGTTCCGGCAAAACTATGTTGATGGGTGCAAGCACCTATTTTTTAAATCAGAAATTCAATATCAAAAACTTTCTGATAATAACCCCTGCATCCACTGATATTTACCAAAAGACAATCCGCAACTTTACAGTTGGCGGCTATGATTCTGTTTGGGCTGATGATACACCATTTACTTTTAATGTTATTACTGGCGACAATTACACACAGAACTTGTTTTTCGATGATTCAAAGGATGCAAATATTTTCATCTTCAACATAAGCAAGTTTGGCTCTAATGCTACCAATACAGATAAGACTTGGGAAAGTGCAGTATGGCAGGATAAAGACGGCAACAACATTAGCATTAAGGAATTTCTAAAAGGCGAAAAATTGGTGATAATTACTGACGAAGCCCACCATCATCAAACACCGGCTGCTAAGAAAATAATAAATAATTTTCATCCCACCGCGGTATTAGAATTTACTGCAACAGCAGTAGAGGCAGAAAAAGGTCAGGAAAAGAAGAACCAGCAGATTGTTTACAAATACGACATACGAAGGTTTTTGGAAGATGGGCATGGTAAATTAGTAAGAGCAGTTGCATTAGCCAATGAAGTAAAGAAAACTAAGGATGTAATACTTCAATCAGAAAAGCTAAAACTTGTTACGCTTTTCTTCATTCACTTACTTAAAAAGAAAGCCGTACTGTTAGACCCCAAATGCAAAGAGTTAAAACCTCTGGCATTTGTAAAAGTAAAAGAAGATACCCACTACACACAAAAGGTATTCGATTATGTTCGCAATGAATTAGCTAATGACCTGGACAATATCAATATCATTCTGGACAAGGTAAAAAGTCAGGATTTAGAAATAACAACATTACTCACTGCCTTATTCAATAATACATACGAAGGCAATATAGAACTACTTCGTTCCGATATTCAGAAAGCTGCCTCCAATACAATTTTCTACTATGGCAATTCCGATAAGGAAACAGAAAAGAAGTTTCATAACATCCGTAAGAATGAAGTTGAGGTAGTTGTTTATATGCAACGACTCGATGAAGGAATTGACCTGCCTAATATTTATACTATGGCAGTCATTAACGACACGGAAACAAACTTTAAAACATCTGTAAAGCAAATTATTGGCAGAGGAGTAAGGTTGAATAAAGATGTGAGAGAATTTGATGCAGAACCCAATCCGCTTATTCAGCAAGCTGAAAAGCTACACATCGTTTGCGACCAGGGTAAAAACTTTGAAGAAGTAATCACTGCAATTCAACAGGAGTTTGGTCTAAATAATAAGTACCTAAGTTTTGATAAACCCAAGCGGCCAATTATTAACAAAGCAAAGTCTGACCTACTCAAAGGAAAGTATGTACCACATATTAAAGCTGATTTCAAAGCACAGGAAGGTGTAAGCCTTATTAACCTGATAAATGACTATGACACCGTTGTGGCAAAATATACAGATGATAACTGCTTTGCAGGTGCAGAGGATGAAGAAAAGAGGTTCATTAAATACAGACCGGATTCATTCTTTTTAGAGGTAGATATTTTTGCAGACAAAAAGGAGTACCACAAACAGTTACAGCAAAGCGGTGGAGTAGAAACAACACTATCAATTACAGATAAAGAAATGAAGGCTATTTACGGCCATGTGCAAAAGAACCTTCATTGTCTGCCGGATTCTGATACAGTGAAGAAAGCATTTAAGGCTTATATAGACAAGTTTAATGAGAAGGAACTAAAGTATTACCGTTTAGATGATGCTGATGATAAACTTGCCTTAAATCTGTTTGTAAACTCATTCAGCTTCTTTTATCGTAATCATATTGAAAAAAATTATTTCCGTTTAGATTTTAGGCAGATCAACGAAGGGGATAGCTGGAACCTAATGAAGAGATTTGAGGATTATGAAATCCGTATTCCAGACGATCAAATTGGCAATAATAAGCGTTTACAGATAAGAGATAAATCGAAACTTATTGAATTAATAGATTCCAACTACCATTTTTTTGGTTATGAAAAGTCTGTTTATGATTACGAAAAATTCGATTCTTTCCCCGAAATGCAATTAGCTGAATATGCTAATGCAATTTTGAAAAAAGAAAAGGGTGGGAAAATTGTAGCGCTTGAGGCTCCCGATGATGAACTATTAACAGTTGCAGCCGAACCAGAAGCGCAATATGAGAAAAAAGGTATAAATTTTTGGATCAGGAATCAGAGAAATATCTATTTTACTTATGGCTCCAAAAAGTATTACCCTGATTTTATTTTGTTTAAAGACGATTTCATTTATGTAATAGAGACGAAAGGTGAGATATTCTCAGACACAAAGAAAAATACACTACTCAAAAAATTGGACGAAGTACCTGGTGATGGGGTAATCAAAGGATTTAAAGGGTTACTTATATTTTCTGCACAGTTAGAAGAAATGGGCGATAACCTGGTAGGCTTTGATGAATTTGTGAACGAATCAGAAGAAATACTAAGAAGGCACCAATCAAAGGCAGAACTTGTACAAGATCCTCCACTTACAGAAAGGTTTGTTAAGTACCTCCCTGTTTATTCACCGATAAAAGCTTACAAAAAGTTTATTAAGCAACAGAAAACACCAAAGCCTGACGGCTGGCTTGAAGTACCCGAAAATCCCCGTGGTTATCCAGAGTTGGTTTTTGCCACACAAGCAAAAGGGGATGCGTTAAATCCCAACTACAAACATAATGACTGGGTTTATTTTTTCAACACACAGAATATCTCTGAAGCAGTAAATAAGCTATCCCTAGTGTACAATCCTGAGATAGAAGATGAATACGATGCCGGTTGCACAATACGGACGGTTCAGATAGTTGAAAAGAAATCTAAAGCCAGTTTATTTAATGAAAAGGAAATTCATTTACAGCCATACAATAAAATAAAAGAACCAATCATAGTGACTAATGTCATTTCGGGTCAGGAAATTGAGATAATTGGAATTGAGTTCTTAATTAATAACAAAGGATAAGATTATTGAAGGTAAAATGAAGATATATTTTAATTGATGAATAGAATTGCACTCATAAACAAAATAAATACCTATGCTGCAAGGTTTGTATTAGAGGTAGAGGGCTTTAATGCTTCAAACCTTTATGATATAAATATCCATGCGGAAGGGTTTCTTATTCCTGTATTAAATGAGGTGTTTGGTCTTCGTCTGGAGAACCTAAATAATACTCAAAAGAAAAATTTTCCTGCAATTGATTTGGCAGATTTTAAAAACAAAGTGGCATTTCAAATAACAGCAACAAGTGATTTTGATAAAATAAAAACGACATTAGAAACTTTTAAAGAGTATAAACTAAATGAAGCCTTTGATGTTCTTTACATATACATCATTACGCATAAAAAGGAAAAGTATAACGACGAGAAATTAAAATCCGTGATTCCACAAGATTTTAGTTTCACTACTTCTGAAAATGTAATAGATAAGGATAATCTTTTGCAAAAGATAACAGCCCTTAGCTCCACGCCAAAAATTGAAGCAATCTCTAAATTATATGAACATGAGTTTTCTGATTTTCAAATTCAAATGCGAGAGAAGGCTTATGTAAATGGGTGTTTGAATACTGAAAATGAAGCAATATGTCCCAATCTTTTAAAAATTTCTTTTCCTAAATATATATATCAGGCAGAATTAAACATTGATGAGGATAAAATTCTCAATGATCTCAATACGTATTTAGCTTCTAAGAACAAAAGGCCAATAAAAAAACTTAAACCGGGGAATCTGGTAAAAAAAGCTTTGAGGACGCATGATATACGATCCGGAGAGTGGGTTCTTTATGAAAATTATATTTACACATTTATTGACCTGAATAATACATCTGAACCGTTCCGTAAGATTGTAGACATAGGAACTATTACCCGTATTGAGTGCAACGAGTTTTATGGAAGCAATGAAAATACATTAAGAGTATTTAAGCATTTGCTTCGTAATACATTGATTGAATTATGTAAATTAAAAGAGATAGAGTGGTATGGGCAGCAAGAAATTTTCAGATTTGCAAATAATCAGGACGCACCAAATCAAAAAAAGGTAAAGTGGAAGGGGAAAAATGAGGCTACCAAAACCGTGATATTTGAAATGCACAATAAAAAAGAAGGTCATATTGTATGTTTCAGGAGCCTTGCATTTAAAAGTTCATTTTTTAACATAGAAGACACTTGGTACTTGATATTAAATCCGACCTGGAGTTTTACGAATCCTTATGGCTACCGGGCAAGTAGATTTGAATCAGCTTATATGTCTGGAATAAAGAGATTAGAATCTAATGGTTCTATTTATAATTATTTTAGATTTTTTAGTTACTATTTCTCACATAAAGATTTATTTACTAAGCCTTATCCATATTTAGAAATTCAGAAAAATGAGAAACTAACTATTAGCCCTAAATTGGAAGAAAAAGCATGGAAGCCTGCAAAGATTATTGAAAGAAAATCTGCGGACATTGATATTGAAATTAATGCAGATAACGAATTGACCGATAATACACTGTTTTAGTTTATGAAAGTTAGATACATAGAGGAACCGTCATTGCAATTTGGCAGCAATCAACATATCTGTCCGAAATATGGCATTTATAACCATAGCCCTTTTGATATTAATCAAGTTAGACCGGAGAGAATAACAATCGGAATTATAGGTAAAGGAGAAAGCGTGGATAAGGTTTTAGCGTGGATTGAATCCTGTAAAAAACATATTGATGGAAAACAAAGTAAAAATCCCCATCCGAATTTATTTTTAAATTTTTGTGGTTTCAATAAGGAAATTGGTTTTCAAAGTGAAATTGTTTATGATGATACTTATTTAAGAAAAATCAATAATTCTGAATTTGATGCAATAATTAAAAAGAAAGAAAATCTGGAAGAAAGAATCAACGATATTGCTGATTTGTATTTGTCGGAAATTAAATTTCTGTCTAAAAATAAAAAGCCCGATGTTATTCTGTGCGCTTTAAGTGAAAATTTCATTACCTACATACAGGAAAAAGAAGTTGAACCTGAAGAAGATGATGAATCCGAAAAAGAGAGCGATTCAGGTGAATCTGAAATAGATGCCGAGGAAATATCTGCCAAAGAGCAAAATTTCAGAAGATACTTAAAAGCAAAAGCAATGCAGTATAATATCCCGATACAGATTGTAAGAGATAGAATTGCAAAGCCAACTGCTGAAATGCAAGATGAGGCTACTATAGCATGGAACTTTTTCACTGCACTATATTACAAGGCATCTGGTACTCCGTGGGCATTAATCCGTAAAGATTCCGCAGAAACCACTTGCTATGCAGGAATTAGTTTTTTTAAAAGCAGGGATAAATCAACCACGCAAACAAGTATAGCGCAGATATTTAATGAATTAGGTAAAGGAGTTATTTTAAGAGGAGAAGAAATCACACTGAAAAAAAATGATAGAACACCACATCTAGCAGAAGAACAGGCATTTAATTTACTAACTCTATCTCTTAAAGAATATTATGATGCGGTAAAGATATTTCCCAAGCGTCTAGTGTTGCACAAAACATCGAATTTTAGTGAGGATGAGATATATGGATTCACACAGGCTGCTAAACAACTTCATATTAATCAAATTGATTTGGTCTCTATTCAACGATCAGACATACGTTTATATCGAGAAGGGAACTATCCTCCAATGAGAGGCACACATTTCTCATTAACAGAACAACATAATGTTTTATATACAAGAGGGTCTGTCCCGTATTACGAAACATATCCAGGTAAGTACATTCCAAGCCCGATTGAAGTTAAACTTGCTTATTATGATGAATCTCCAAATCTAATTTGCGATGAGATTATTGCTTTAACAAAAATGAACTGGAACAATACACAGTTTGATAGAAAGTATCCGATTACAATAGAATGCGCAAGAAATGTAGGCGAGATTCTAAAATATCTCGATGAAAAAGATCAGATGCAGTTAAAATATAGCTTTTATATGTAATTAATACAAATTCTTGGCTACTTGACAATAAATTCAAAACAAACTGCAAAAACTGACAAAACATGGCGGAATTTACAAGGAAACCAGAGAACGGAAACATCTTTGAAGGCACTTTAGACGAAGCCGTAGAAGTGACGTTAAGAATTGTAGATGACTTTGAAAATCGTTTCAATAGAAACCCTGAAAACAAATTAAGGGCAGCACAAGTAGTTCAATTACTATCATCAGATAGCAGGGTGTGTTTTTTTCAAAAGCAAAAAGCTGATGACCAAAATAATAAAGCACGTCACAAGATTATTATTCCTTTAGGCAATGAGAGAGCCATTGAAGCATTAGTTGGCTTGTGGATTGATAAGGTAGATACATTCACCGAACTTTATTCCTACCGGGTAGGTAAATTCAAGGAAATCTCCTTTTTCAACGAACCTACCAAGCATACAATCAAGAGAAATTGCAAGTTTCAATTTGTGGAACTTGATCGTAAGGCAGGTACAAATGCCGAAAACTTTAAAGAGCTTTTTAAAGCAGTCGAATCATGTGAAATTCCTGTAGTTGATATTAACAAAGACAAGGACAAACAAATATGGCACAACTACGTTGTGGCTATGAAAAAATTAGTGAAGCAAAAGGAACAGGTTTGGAAAATTCAAAAAATTAGCCAACCCTATTCTGAAAAAAGGGATGAAGATACCGAAAGAGCCAACTATATTGATATTTACATAAATGAAAAAGAACTGATTGACCAGCTAATAGAAGACATAGAAGGTCTTTTCAATCCCTATGAATTGGAAGATTATGGAGTAAGCGATGAAAAGGCGTTTATTGAGTTTAAAAATTATCGGGAGTTAAGTCAGGAGGAATTAAATCAACTGAAAGAATTAGGTGAGGAATTGTTTTATGAACTATCTGCCTCATCCCCCATTCACTATATTTCGGGCGAGGTTCAATTCAAATACACCGATACAGCTTCAAAAGATGAAATATATACAGCAATAAAAACAAAGCTGGGTTCTGACTATCAATTAGAGACAGAAATCAACAAGGACGGTTACATTGATCTTAATGATAATGATATACCGCATTTGCAAAAAATACTTGCAGATAACTACCACAACTTAATATCCTTGCACAAGGACAATCTTGTTCAGCTAAAAGTTGAGTTTAATTCCGGTAGAGATTTAGTACTGCTGAAAGATAAAATCAAAGGTATTCTTGATGCGGAAGGATTAACAAGAAGTATAGTTTCTATTTCACAGGATGGCAAAAACATAGTCATTGAAGTTGGTGCATATATTCATCCTCGTAAATTCAGCACAGAAAATTTAGAATTTATTGAATCAGTATCTCGATTCTCAGCCAACAGGCAAATCAGGATAAAGCCAATAGAAGGCTTAGAAATAGCTGGCAATTTTTACCAAATGGCAAATGCCAGTAAAGAAGACATTGACAATTCTCTTGCTACCCTGCAACAGAATTTCCCCGGTGTTCAGTTTTTCCGTAAACCTACATTGTACTTTTTCAAACTTGGCAGCAGGGTAAACCCGGAAGTCCTCCGTAATTTCAAAACCGCAACTGATTTGCAAGGCAAATCCGAATTTTTTTTTGCCAATTCAATATTAAATGTAGTAGCTGAAAATGCGGATGATTACAACAAACAAGTAAGAAGGATAATGGAGGCATTTCCTGAGGCAACTTTGCAAACCAAACCCTTTAAGCCCACTTACCAAATACAATTTAGAACTGATGTTGAATCAAAAAGACAGAGCTTCATCAATAAGGTTCAAAACGAAATCAGAAATGCAGTAACTGGAAAGGTTGAATTTGATGTTATCAAAAATCACACAAGGGTTTTGTTCTCTTATCGTTTTACTTCTGATGAAGAAAGAGATAAATTAAAACAGGCTGTTTCCGAAGCATGTACTCCTAATCAGGATATAGTTTCTTTTTCATTCGAAAATGAACTGGGCAGAACCATTTATGAACTGCGTAAAAATGAAACACTTGAAATTGAAAAAGAAAAAGAAGTTGCCGGAAATGTTAGGCAAGCAACCTTTATTTACCTGACACCGGAGCAAAGAGGCCAGTTAACCAAAGCGATTGAGCTTTTTGGTGATGAGGCAATTTTTAGAGAGGGTATTCAAATAGGAAAGCTAATAAAAAAAGAAAAAGATCGCTTAAAATTCCGAATCACTGATGAATTTGATGAAAGAATTAATGCAAGGGAGGAAGACAGGATTGACCTTAACGAAATCCGGCAGGGATATATCAAACCAATATTTCCGGGTGAATTAACGAACATTGGCCGGATGATAAAGGCAATGAAAAAAGTGACCGAACCAGGTGGCCGGGTAGGTTATCCTGTTAACAGAAATCTTTCCAACTTCTTGTTTGATCCGAATGAGGCAAGGCAATCAGCAACTGACATCGAGGAAGAAAAATTAAAAGTAATTGCTGATTTGAATGAGCCATTATTAAAGGAACAACAAAAGCAGCTTGAAGCTGTGGCAAAAACGCTAATAGCAAAAGACCTAGCATTAATTCAAGGTCCTCCTGGCACTGGTAAGACAACTGTAATTGCTGAGATCATTTGGCAAACACTGCTCCGTGACCCACAGGCTAAATTGCTGATTACTTCTCAAACCAACCTTGCTGTTGATAATGCACTGGAACGAATTAAAGGGAAAAAATTAGTTCGCCCAATACGCATAGGCAACATTGATAAGTTTGAAGACGAAGGAAAGGTTTATTCAAATGACAGGATAAAGAAATGGCTTCAAGCAAAAACAAATTCCGATGAAGAAGAGCTGTATGCAGAGAATGCGGTTTGCCAATGGATAGAGAATGTACAAGGGAAATGTAGTGCCGAAGTAAAATATAGCAAAGCGGTTGAAAAGTGGAAAGCCGGTTTACACGAGAAAGACCTTCTGATTAAAACAACGTTCGCCAATGCTTATTACAAATATGTAAATGTATTTGCTGCTACTTGTAGCGAGTGCGGTAGCAGGAATTTTGGAGATACATATCAATCTACTTTTCAGAAAAACTCCGAAAGCCAGGGAGAGCCTGAATTTGATTTAGTGATAATGGATGAAGCCAGTAAAGCAACTCCACCTGAATTGGTCTTACCACTTACTTTAGGCAAAAAGGTTGTTATAATAGGTGACCATAAGCAGTTGCCTCCAATGATTGATGAACAGGAATTTGGAGAAGCATTAGAAGCTGTGGGTGCAAAGAATTTAATTGAGCAATGGACGAAGGAAGATTATAAAGTTTCCCAGTTTGAGAAACTATTTAAGAATGCCCCTAAAAATTTCGTGGCGAGTTTGGATACTCAGTTCAGGATGCATGAGCAAATTATGAACTGCATTTCTCAATTCTATACTGACCAGGAAGAATTAGAAAATGGTCTGATTTGCGGTATCAAAAATGAAATGAATGAACCGGACTTTAATGTGAAGGCCAGCCGTTGGCATGGTTTAACATCCGTTCCTTTTATTGATACAAAGAATCATGCTATTTGGGTGAATGTAGAAACACCAGAGGGTAAGGTGGGTACATCCTACGAAAACGAAGGTGAAATAAATGCTATTCAAACTGTATTAAGGGCATTGACACATGCAGAGGGTTTCAAGGAGTATTTAGGGCATTTTCATAAGGACGAGGACAAAGAGATAGGCATTATAACATACTATATGCCCCAGATGCAGAGGATAAGAAAAGCCATGTACCCCGGCTTTTCTAAAAACGAATGGAAAAACTTCGAGCAGAACAAATTTGAAAATGAGTTTCAACTCCCATTTAGAATAAATACCGTTGACCGTTTTCAGGGTATGGAGAGGAACATCATTATTATTTCTACTGTACGGAGTAACAAACAGTTCAAAGAAGAGAAAGGAAGACGTATCCCGGTTGACAATAATAAATACCCATTTGCTTTAGGTTTTGCCAGAGAATTACAACGTATTAATGTGGGCTTTTCAAGAGCAAAAAGATTATTAATTGTAGTAGGGAATGAAAAGCATTTCTCCCATAAACCAGAGTACGCTGCGGCAATACAGAAAATGCACCGGGTTGATTTAATGCAAATTCAAAATTTAATTACACCGTGAAAAAACGATTATCTAAAATAGCCCGTGATTTAAACGCCAACATATCGGATGTAGCGGAGTTTATCCGTACAAACGGTTTCGATTGTGACGAAGATCCTAATGAATCATTCTCGGATGAGATTGTGGAGGTAATTGAAAATAATTTTCCGGCATTTATTGCAGAAAAAAGAAAAGAGTATCAAAAACAATCTCCAAAATCGAATAAAGCAAAGAAAGAAGAAGTACCTATATCAGATCAGGTCCCGTTAGAATTACGAATCATTGAAGCTGGTAGCAAGGAGAAAAAGCTGATTGAAAGAATTATTGGTTTTACAGAGTTTGATTGGAATTTCACTGTTGCGAAATATAGAGGGGAATGTTCCCAACCTGTTGATTTCAATCTATTTGATGAAGTGCTCTGCGACTTATTGTTGACAGAGCAAATGTCTGCAAGTAAAATAGGTGATGTGCTCGGTCTGGATATTCAAAAAGACCCAGCCGAGAAAGAGATTCTACTAAAAGCAATACAGGATTTAAAGGATGATAAAATGCTTGAAGGAGATGAAAGCATTATGTGGCTTTCTGATACCGGAATAGATTACGCTAAAAATGGCGTTAAGTTCTCAACATTTACTAGAAACTTTGAATTGTATTTTGATTTAGTTGGTAGCACAGCAGCAAATGTGAAAAGTGTTTTTAGCAAGCTGAAAAGCGAAAAGACACAATCACAGGTTTCAAATCTCCCAGACAGTTTGCAGGAAATTAGACGGTTGGCTGAGCACCAGGCACAGGAAATACACTACCCCGAAAAGAATTATCTGTTGCAATCCGCAGAGTTTATTTCTGCTGATAGTTTCAAAGCTAAAGTTTGGGTTATCCTATTGGAAAACTTTAGAGAGAATACATTAAGGGCATTAGTTTATGACGAAAAGCAAAACATTGTAATTGATTCATTGTCAGAAGCATTAGATAAGCAAGAGCACATAAAAACTGAATTGCTTGAAAAATTGGTGAAGGTTGATGATGCTATTGAATTTACTGAAGAAGAAAAACAAACCGACCAGATTCAAATTGAATCTGAATTGATTCAAAAGCAGATTGAGATAGATGAAGCAATCGAGACGCAGGATGTAGGGAAGATCAAAGAAATTCAGAAAGAGGTTGAAGCCATAAAGCGGCATTTCAATTCACTTGAATTTGAAGTGGAACTGAAACGGTTGTTTGATAATACTGCAAATGACCTTTGGATAATTAGTCCTTGGATTAAGAATGCAACTTTTAAACGTATTCCTTTCTTTGAAAAATACCTGAAAAAAGGAGGCAGAATATTTATTGCCTATTCAGAACCCGAAGAACCTGGACAGGTAATGGCTTATGATGAACCACTAAACAAGCTCTTGGATTTAGAAAAGAGGTATCAGAATTTTTACCTGCATCAATTACCGGCTTTCCATTACAAAAATGTATGGCTGCGAAAGGAAGATGGAAGTAATTTGTACTATACCGGCAGTTACAATATTCTATCATTCTTTGTTAGTCAGGGCTTGCAAAAGGTTAGGCAGGAGAAAATGACACGTATGGATTGGAATGAAGAAGTTCAGGAGGAATTTGCTGATGTAATAAGGCAGTTCGGCTTAAAGTATGCCAATAAAGCTATTGAGGATTTCAATGCACTCTGCCAAAATCCACCTGCAAAAATTGATAGGTCATATCTGCAAAAGCTGAAGACAGTTGATTACAGCAAGCTGAAACCTTTCATTAATCAGGGCATAGAACAGTTTGATACAGCTTACGATGGACTCGAAGAAAACAAGTTGGAAAATCTGAATTATTACCGAAAAAAATACTTTGAGGGTAAAATTGCTGATTATAGAAAACAGGCGGAAGAACTTTCAAAGCAATCCATTTCACCGGATAGGAAGAAAAGTTTAGAAAACGAATTTGAGAAGTTAAGGGATGAGTTCATGGATTTCCTTGAATTACAAATGTCCAGTGCAAAGGAAGTGGCTGAAATGCTTGCAAGCCTTAGAACGTTTAATTTTTCAGCACAACAAAGAAATAATCCAAAAAGACGATAGCTATGTCATGTTTTGAAACATCCACTTTTGCTAAAAATCCTGATGTAATGAATCAGGAAGTTCTTGTTCAGGCTTGTACTAAGCTGGGTTGGAAATTTGCAAAGACTGCCAATGAACTTACCATATTTCAGTTAAATGAAAATGAGAATTTGCGTGGTGAATATGCAATGAAGATTGTCGGCAATAAAGTCACTTACAACACGTATTACTTAAAGAATGCAAGGAGCAAGGTAAATGAGTTGCAGTCGGTTTTCTATGAATTGAATGTAAAGTATGCTGAGGAATCTATTATCAGGGAGTTCAAGAAACAAGGCTGGTCCTTTAAGAGTAACGACAAGTTCAAAGCAAATGTTGAAGAGAAGGTTAGTTTCTATATGGTGGGCAGAAGCAAATTACAGGAGGAATCGGAAAAGATTGCTCAAATCAAATTCACAATTCTAAAGGACGGATCGGTTAAAACAGACAGTGATTATATTCCGAGAGATATTCATGAATTAGCAGATAAAGCTATGCTGGAATTGGAGAGCATCATAGGTTCAAAGAGAGAGATAATCGGCAAGGAAATCCCTTTAAAATACAAACACAAAACATTTTGTGAGAACAAAAAAACAATATCATTAAACAAGAAATAAATGGCACAAATAACCAAAAGCAATGCTGACCATTACGGTCAAATACAGGACATGCTTAAAGCATATTACCCTGTTTTATACTTGACAACTTTTGAATACGACCGTACAAAGCAAAAGCTGATAGGTATTGCCAAAAATCTGAATAAGAACTTCCAGTTCTATGAATGGAATTGTGTTGATGGCTTAGGTCAAAGAGATTTGAATGATGGTAGCATCACATTCCTTGAGAATATTGAAGAACCTGAACAGCTTTTAAAACATATCGCTTCCCAGACAGAAAAGGATGATTCCGAAATATATGTGCTGGAAGATTTTCACGACTTTATTTCAGAAAGAAATATTAAAATACAACTAAGACAGTTAGCGGAGAAATTACGGTTTTACCGTAAGCATATCATCATCGTTTCATCAGTGCTTAGTTTACCCATCGAATTGGAGAAGTATATCACAGTTCTTGAATTGCCTTTGCCGGGCAGAGTTGATTTGGAAAGTGTTTTGAATAGGGTTGTGAAAAATGCTAATACCGAAGTTGATAATGACCTTAAAAAGAAGTTGATTGATTCTGCTTTAGGTATGACAGTTATGGAAGCAGATTTAGCGTATTGCCTTGCAGCCGTGAAAGATAAAATGGGAATAAATTCTCCAAGGACAGTAGCATTTGAAAAAGAACAAATCATTAAAAAGAGTGGTTTGCTTGATTACTTTCAGGTAAATGAAAGTTTGAAGAATGTAGGTGGAATGGAAATCTTAAAAGATTGGTTGGAAAAACGTAAACAAGCATTTGACTTTAAAGCACAAACTTGGGGTTTGGCTGAGCCAAAAGGTTTGTTGCTTTTAGGAGTTCCGGGTTGCGGTAAAAGTTTGACAGCAAAATGTATTGCCTCACTATGGAACATGCCATTGCTTAGGCTGGACATCGGAAAAGTTTTTGAGGGCACAGTCGGCAGTAGTGAAAGCAACATACGAAGAGCTATAGCAACAGCAGAGGCAGTAGCACCTTGTGTACTTTGGATTGATGAAATTGAGAAAGGGCTTTCAGGAGTTCAAAGCAGTGGTTCAACAGATGGCGGCACTACATCAAGAATATTTTCTACAATACTTACCTGGATGCAGGAAAAAGTTCAGCCGGTGTTTGTAGTTGCCACTGCAAATGACATTTCAATGCTCCCCCCTGAACTTCTCCGTAAAGGTAGGTTTGATGAAATCTTCTTTGTTGACCTACCTTCAGAAGCGGATAGAAAAAGTATCTTCTCCATTCACCTGGCAAATGCTTTAAAAGATACCAGTCAGAAATCTGAAGACTTCGGCCTCGACAAATTGGCAAAGGAATCAAAGGGCTTTAATGGTGCAGAAATCGAAGAGTGTGTTAAAGAAGCAAAATTTACAGCCTATACCGAAAATCGTAATGAACCACGATTGCAAATAATCCACCTGCTTAATGCTATCAAAGACACCGTTCCGCTTTCAAAGACAATGAAAGATCAGATTGAGTTTCTTCGCAAATGGGCTAAAAGCAGGGCAAAACAGGCTGGTGGCATTAACAACGAAGATTTGCAAGGTGCTGACGAAGTTCCATTAACGAAGGTTGAGAAGGAATTGAACCGCAGCTTTGATTAAAGAATAATTATGCAAATCGAAATTTAAAGATACTGGTATGATTACAAAACATTTTGAACCATCATTCACCCTTATTGGTGATTTACTCTTTTCCTCCTCATTTACTGCAAAAGGTGGGGCTGTTTTTCTAAATGAAAGAAATATTTCTCTTGCTAAGGCAGATAAACAGTTCCGCATATCTTTCAATCTTGTTTTTGATGAAAGAAAGTTTGTTAATGATGTATTAGATACACCAATTGAAGAATATACAATAACTACTGATTCAGGCCGGGATTTTATTCTTCCATTGAAATCGACATTACTCACCAGTGTTCGAGATATTAATGATGAGCCGGATTTTGAAGTATCTGGTACAGTGACACAAATATCTACAAAGCCAATTAAAGATTTCGATACCAAATATCACAGAGTATTTATTCCGGTTCCTGATAAGCACTTTTCATTTTTCGATTTTCAACATTTCACTTTCAATGCAGATACAAATTCAAAGAATAAGCAGCTTATAAAAGTTGCTATAAAAGAAATGAATTTTCATCTTTTTACTTTTAAAATAGATGATAAAATTTATTGGGCCATTGATTCCTTGCAGGTTTTGGAATTTAGAAAGTTTCAAGAAATGGCCTTTTCAATCTTTAATGCTTATGGTTTTATAAAGGGTGATTTACATTTGAATGAAGCATATTACTTTGCTTCCGACAGCCCTGATTTTAATTCAAATCTCGAAATGTTCTTTTCTTCCATAAGAGATTCATTGCTTACAGGATATGGAATGATTACTCGAAATCCTTATTCTATATTCGTTCCATTTTTTAAAGGACAAGGCAAGCCATTAGATAAAGCATTTATAGATGATTGGTATAAAAAGCTAAATCAGTTTGACGAAAATGTATTTTCAAAAATAGCTGATACATTTTACGAGTTTGATTCTTTAACCAGAGCAGCATTAATCATTCTTGAAGCTAATACACAGCCATTGGAATTAAAAGCTGCATCCTACTGTGTTGCTTTTGAAGCCGTTTGCCACACTATCAAAAAGCATTTCGGTATAGATAGTCCAACTGTAATTGATACTGCTGTTTTCAATACCGATGTAAAACCTCAATTTCTTTCTTTATTAGATCAGTTGGAAAAAGATTCAAAAATTGATGCAAAACAGAAGGACATTCTTTCACGAAAGTTGAATAACTGGAACCAGCCAACAAATGCGGATTCTTTGGTTGCCCCATTTCGGAAATATGGGTATGAATTAAATAAAGACGAATTTAAATGTGTAGATAATAGAAATCAATTTTTGCATGGTAGTTTACCTATCAATGAAAGAAATGAGGATGAAGCATTCAGGGAATTATATCACATTTCATTGACTATTCATAAATTGATTTATATTCTGTTGTTTAAAATGGTTGGATATGATGGTTACATCATAAACTACCCCCGAATGCACACACATATTACCAGCAGGACAATTGATGAGGACTTACTTATCAAGATATGATAATAAAGAAAATATCAACCACAAGACATAAGGAACAAAAACTCATAAAAACTTACAACTACTTGCCCAAACTGGAAAGTTAGATTTTGGGAGATACTATGTTTGTCTTCTAAAATTATCCTATGTCAGCTATTTTAAAAGGGCTACCTCCACTGCCGGAATATCCGGAGATACTCAATCCCGAAAAGGCACTATTCCTCACCGAAAAACAGGTAAGAGCTTATCCCCAATTCAGGGATGCACCTGAGGAAGAAATCATCAATATCATTAACAGCCTTCACCAACTCGCTCTTATTGCTTACGACCTGGTATCAGCCGAGCTGAACCAACAAGCCGGTATTGACCAGGCTGCTTAGAAAAATTTGCATAAAACGTTGATTATCAATATAATTGTGTTGTAATTCTACCACAAAAAGGAAATTTTATGGTTAAACAAATGGAAATCAAACGCTTTGCCAAAGGGGTCGAAATCGCCAAAGCAAAAAGTACCAATAACTGTGTGATCTACACAAGGGTTTCTACAAAAGAACAGGCAGATACCAATATGAGTCTGGAAACCCAGAAAAAGGGTTGTGAAGCCTATGTACTGAAATATGGGTACAATGTACTGGCCTACTTCGGTGGCACCTACGAGAGCGCCCAAACGGATGAAAGGAAGGAGTTTAAAAGAATGATCGAGTTCTGTAAAAAGCAGAAAACCAAAGTGTCTTACATTGTTGTGTACAGTCTGGAACGTTTCAGCCGCACTGGCGATAATGCCATCTGGCTCTCTCGCCAGCTTCGGGGATTAGGTATTTCCATTATTTCTGTTTCACAGCCAATTGATACCTCCAATCCTTCGGGGGTGTTACAACAAAATATCTTGTTTCTGTTCAGCCAGTATGACAACGACCTGCGTAAACAGAAGTCAATGGATGGCACCAAGGAAAAACTGATTAATGGTATCTGGTGTACCCGACCACCAAGAGGCTACGATACGGTTAAAAGAAACGGGGAGCGATTTATTGAAATCAATGATACAGGTAAACTGCTGCGAAAAGCTTTTCTTTGGAAGGCGCAGGAACAACTTACCCACTCGGAAATTGTAAAACGTTTAGCAGCATCGGGATTGAAAATTACTATCAAAACCTTACATGCTGTTTTTACCAATCCTTTCTATTGCGGGATGTTATCACATAGTGCGTTGGGTGGTGAACTGGTTAAGGGCAAACATGAGCCGCTGGTATCTCAGGAAATCTTTCTGAAGGTAAACGACATCAAACCACGTAACTACGGAAAGCTGAAAAATGAGAAGTATACAAACACCCCTTTGAAAGGGCTGCTGAAATGCGAAACCTGCGGCGAACTCATGCGGGGCTATATCGTAAAAAAGAAGGGACTATATTACTACAAGTGTAACAGCGATAAAAAATGTGGCTGTAATAAGAGTGCTAAAGACCTGCATAATCAGTTCCAGGGTATTCTGGAAGAACTCACCCTGGAGGAAAAGTATGTAGACGTTTTTAAAGATCAATTGAGGCTTATTTATACAGAACTGAACGCAAATAAAGACAAAGCAAATGCGGAGTTTCAGCAGCAAATAAATGAGGTAGAAACAAAGCTGGAACGCCTGGAAGAACGCTTCATTAACGAGGAAATCAAGCCCGATTTGTACGAGAAATTTGCCAAAAAATTCAGGCAGGAAAAGCAGGCTATTGAGGAAAATATGAAAGGTTGTCCGGTAAGCGGGTCGAACCTTGATTACTTTATCAATCGTTCAGTGGAAATTTCGACAGAACTCCCGTCCCTGTGGGCTTCCAGCGATTACAGCAATAAACAAAAGCTGCAAAATCTCATCTTTCCGGAAGGAATCTACTATAACAAGAAAAAAGACGAAAGTCGAACCACAAAAGTAAATTCAGTCTTCCTCCAGATTGCCCGCCTGAAGCAGGTTTCAGGGGAAAATGAAAAGGGACTTCAAGCGGAAAAACCGCTGAAGTCCCTCTGGGTAGTCCCGACAGGAATCGAACCTGTATCAAAAGTTTAGGAAACTTCTATTCTATCCATTGAACTACGGGACCGGTATAAAACAGGAGGGCAAAAATAACAGTTTTGCAATAAACTATCGGGTTCTTTATAGATAGTCCCTGTAAAATTTTATCTTTCCGTATAATATTTTACTATGAAAAAAATATTACTCTTTGGCTTTTTCGTTAGCATTTTGTCGCAACAACATTTGCGGGCACAATCCGCAGCCAATAAACCAGTACTTAACCATATTGCTATTTATGTGGTTGATCTGAAAAAAAGTACTTTCTTCTACCAGCAAGTAATTGGCCTGGATACAATTCCCGAGCCTTTTCATGATGGTAAACATACTTGGTTCAGTATTGGAATTAAAAGTCACCTGCACCTGATACAGGGTGCCGCTGCTTTTACTGAACATCCAAAGAACAGCCATTTATGTTTTAGTGTCGGTTCCGTAGACCTTTTCATTGCAACCCTCAAAAAAAATAATATTGAGTATGAGAACTGGGTAGGCGAAAAGAATGCTGTTACTACCCGTGTGGATGGGGTAAAACAACTCTATTTTAAAGATCCCGATGGTTACTGGGTGGAGATTAATGACGCCAAAGAGTAAAAAAGCATATTTCTTGTAAGACCTTATCTTTGCCCCCCTTAATTAAATGAAATGAAGTTTTATAACTTATTGATTAAATACCGTCTCTGGGTTGGCCTTGTGTTGATTGCTACCGGTATTTATGTAAACTACGCTGCCGAGTTCTGGCCTGCTCTCCCTTTATATCTTGTTGGTGTAATACTAATATTGGGTCATTTTTTCTTTGGGCCCCTACGGTTGATCCAAACCTATATGGAAGAAGGCGATATGGATGGTGCAGAAAAAGTGTTGAATTCGGTAAAATACCCTAACCTGTTGTACAAACCTATCCGTTCTGTTTATTATACTCTTCAGGGAAATATTGCTATGATGAAGCAAGACTTTGTGAGAGCAGAAAAAAGTATGAAGAAGGGGCTTGACTTAGGTATGCCAATGAAAGAAGCAGAAGGAGCCAGCATGTTGCAGATGGGAATGCTGATGATGCAAAAAAATGATCTGAAGCAGGCTGAAAGTTATATCCGTGGTGCTATTCGTAAAGGATTGCCAGATAAAGAAAATGAAGCAGCTGCTTATTTACAGATGTGCAGTATTATGATGAACAAAAGAGAATTCCGTGCCGCTAAAGATTTTTTTAGAAAATGTAAGGCATTAAAACCAACTACACCTCAGATCGTTGATCAGATAAAGCAAATTGAAAAATATATTTCGAGAATGCCGGGATAATAATCTTTTAAGTGCTTTCAGGAAAACAAGTATTAACAATCTGCTTTCTTTAACTTTTCTGTATTTTTAATTGATAAAAACAAGTGATTTTTTTATATTACAATTATAAAATTCACTGCCATGAGCAAGTTTTTATTTTTGCTGTCTATTCTTTTTTACTATTCTCCTGTAAAAACACAAAACACAACTCCTTTATTACTTACAAAGGGTGCTGAACTTGAATATCAGACCTTTAGTTCAAGACCTAAAGGTTTTGGGAAGCTGGAACTTTATGAAGTAACCCGTATCACATTAACTGTTACAGATGTAAAAGACAGTAACGGTATAAAATATGCCTATATAAACAAAACAGGTAAAGCAATAGAAAGGTCTGAACAAAACCGGTATGAGAAAAAATATATAGTCGTTCAGGAAAATAATAAGCTAAGGATACCCAAAGATCTTTTCTCTATAGATACTGTTTATCTCTCAGATAGATACCCTGAGCTCAAGAAAGGTAAAGGCTTCCATGCAGTTATGCAAATGAAGGATCAGAGTTATATTGTCTCCGATCTTAATGCTCAGGAAAAAGGGATATTTAACTATTCGTCCGGCTCAGATGAAATACTAGTAAAATCTAGAGAATTTATTGTTGAAGGGCCGCAATACCGGCGTCAAGCTGGAGATGAAATTTATTACGGTGGAATTTTAAGAACTAATGATTACACTTTACAAATTTCTTCAATTGAAGTAAAATCTGAAGGTAATACAACATTCAAGGTTCGGGCCGGCTCCTTTAAATGTCATAAACTTACTGTAAGTTCTAAAATAAAAGTCAAAGGTGCCGGTTTGATTGCTTCTTTAATGAAAGGTGAAACTGCTACTACTGTATATTATTCTCCGGAAATAGGGATATTAAAAACAGAGGATATAAGTGGGAAAAATCAAACTGGTTATATAGAGTTAATTCGAATAAAAAGATAATCCTATTTTAAAATAAAAAAAAAATAAAGGCTGGCAAAGTTTATTGTCAGCCTTTTTTATTTCAAATAATTATCTTGTAACTCTAAATTGGCTATATGAAAAAATTTGTTCTCGTATTTCTGCTCGTTGCTTTTGTATTCCATTCCTATTGTCAACAGGCGAAGGGCAAAATAGAAACATCTATAATCCCTCTGCCAACCTCATTAATTGTTAATAACGGTTCATTTAAATTATCTCCTGCATTGACTGTTATTGTACCTAAAAAAGATGAAATAAAAAAAATTGCTGACCAATTTATAAAACAGGTAATAGCAGCTACCGGCTACAAAATAACAATGAAGGAAGGTACTGGTACAGTAGCCAATTCCATTTCATTTTTACTATCAACAGATAATAATATACCTGATGAAGGCTACCGGTTAAAAGTGAACAGTACAGGGGTTACACTTACGGCAAAAAATCCTGCTGGTATTTTTTATGGCGTACAAACATTGTTACAGCTATTGCCTCCCGATATACAACGTAAATTTCCTGCTGACCATAAAGAGTGGAATATACCTGCTGTCACCATTGAAGACTATCCCCGATTTGGTTGGAGAGGTTTAATGCTGGATGTATCCCGTCACTTTTTTACTGTAGCCGAAGTAAAAGAGTATATCGACCAGATGGCGAAATACAAATTCAACCTGTTGCATTTACATCTTACTGACGACCAGGGCTGGCGCCTTGAAATAAAAAGCTTACCCAAACTTACCGAAGTAGGTGCATGGCGAGTAGAACGAACAGGCACATTCGGCAGACTATCCAAACCAGAGCCCGGTGAAAAAGCCACCTATGGTGGTTTCTATACACATGAAGACATTAAAGAATTAGTGAAGTATGCAGCAGATCGTTTTGTCAATATCCTTCCGGAAGTTGACGTACCCGGTCACAGCCTTGCAGCCCTTGCTTCATACCCTGAGTTGTCATGTACACCCGGCGAATATTATGTAAGTCCCGGCGACCAGTTTATGATATGGCCCGGCGGTGGCCAACATTTTTACGGCACATTGGACAACACTATTTGCCCTGCTATTGAAAAGAACTATGAGTTTTTGGATAAAGTGTTTACAGAAGTAGCACAACTCTTTCCTTTTGGATACATACATATGGGCGGCGATGAAACGGCAAGAAATTTTTGGGAAAAGAGTGAGCCAATAAAAGCATTAATGAAAAAAGAAAACTTAAAAGACCTGGATGAAGTACAAAGCTATTTTGTAAAACGGGTGGAGAAGATCATCAACAGCAAGGGCAAAAAAATGATCGGCTGGGATGAAATTTTGGATGGCGGATTAGCACCTAATGCAGCAGTAATGAGCTGGCGGGGAATGAAAGGCGGCATTGAAGCAGCTAAACTGGGACATGAAGTAGTAATGAGTCCAACCGATTTTGCGTATATAGATTATATGCAGGGCGATGCTTCCATTGAACCTCCTGTGTATGCATCACTGCGGTTAAAAAAAACTTACCAGTTTGAACCGCTGCCAGAAGGAGTTGATGCCAAGTTAATTAAAGGCGGACAGGCTAATTTGTGGACAGAACAGGTGTACAATACCCGGCACATGCAATATATGACATGGCCCAGAGCTTTTGCCATTGCAGAAGCACTTTGGTCGCCAAAAGAAAAAAGAAACTGGAGTGATTTTGCTAAAAGAGTGGAGCATCATTTTGGAAGATTAGAAACAGCAAACGTAAAATATTCACCGGCGATATACGACCCTATCGTTTCTGTTAGTAAAAAAGACACCGCCACAATACTGGTAAAATTAGATACAGAAATTGAAGGCTTGTCCATTCATTACAGTTTCGATAACTCTTTTCCAGATAATTTTTATCCGGCATATAAAGAACAGCTTACCGTACCAAGAGATGCTACAACCATGAAGTTAATCACCTACCGGAATAATAAACCAATTGGAAGAATGATGGTGCTTACATTAGCAGAGTTGAAAAAGAGAGCAGGGATAAAGTGAGTCCGAAGTCTTGAGTTAGGAGTCCGGAAACATCAACATAATGTCATACAGAAACAGCTTTTGACTCTGAAGAGCTAATGAATTTTAGTAAGTGTTTCTTGTCCACCTGGCCATTGACCAAACATCTCTTCTACCTTTTGAAAACGATAGGTAAAAATTTGTTTGAGCTTGTTTCTTACAAATATTCCATTAGCAATATTTCCTAAAAAACCCAGCGGATTTTTATAATGCACAATATCTGTCATTTCAACGCCACCCGGTATTGCTTTGAAATGATGTTGATGATGCCACAATGCATAAGGACCGAAACGTTGTTCGTCAATAAAATATTCCTTGTCTTTTACCTGGGTTATTTCTGTCATCCAGTATAGTGGAATTCCAAGCACCGGTTTTACGGTGTATTCAATAATCTGCCCGGCATACATGATATCGCCATGGTGTTTGGAAATAACTTTAAAGCCCATGTTATCCGGTGTAATAGCTTGCAGATTCGCCGGATTAGAGAAAAAATCCCAGGCTCTTTCCAATGAAATGGGAATTTTTTGTACAGTTTTAATGGAATGTGTTGCCATGGAGATTATTGGTTTAAATTCGTTTGAACAACGATTCACAATAAGAAAAGTTCACTTGCAATGTCATTTAATAAAGAAAGATTAGAAAGTAAATTTAAAGAGGAATACGAAAGGCTAAATGAAAAGCAGCGCATTGCCGTTGATACTATCGAAGGGCCGGTGATGGTAATAGCCGGACCTGGCACTGGCAAAACACAGATACTGGCCAGTCGCATAGGAAAAATATTATTAGATACGGATGCGCAACCCGAAAATATTCTTTGTCTTACTTATACCGATGCCGGGGTAGTGGCCATGCGCAAACGATTATTAAACTTTATCGGTCCCGATGCCTATAAAGTAAACATCTACACTTTCCATGCATTTTGCAATGATGTAATTCAGGAAAATTTATCGCTGTTTGAAAAAACAGCTCTTGACCCCGTTTCTGATCTGGAAAAAATTCAGTTCTTTAAAGAACTGATTGATTCATTTCCTAAAAATCATTCCTTAAAAAGATACAGAGGTGATGTATATTTTGAGATCAACAACCTGCAATCATTGTTCAGCAACATGAAAAAAGAAGGCTGGACTCCTGCATTCATCAACCAAAAAATAGATGAATACCTCGCCGACCTGCCAACAAGAGATGAATTTATTTATAAAAGAAAATACAAAGAGTTTAATGCCGGTGATCTGAAGCGGGATAAAATACAGGAAGAACAGGAACGGATGGATAAACTCCGGGCTGCCGTAGGAGAATTTGATCGCTTTCAACAATTAATGCGAAAAAAGAACCGCTATGATTTTGATGACATGATAAACTGGGTCATCAAAGCATTTGAAGAAAATAAGAACCTGCTCGCCAACTACCAGGAAAAATATCAATACATATTGGTAGATGAATACCAGGATACCAGCGGTACACAAAACAGGCTGGTAGAATTATTGATCAGCTATTGGGAAAAACCCAATGTATTTGTAGTGGGTGATGATGACCAGAGTATCTATCGTTTTCAAGGTGCCAATGTTGAAAATATGCTGGACTTTGCCAGCAACTATCAAAAAGATCTGCTCACCGTTGTATTAACCAATAATTATCGATCTACACAACCAATACTAGATGTTTCAAAAACGCTGATCAACCGGAACGATGAAAGACTGGTTAATAAAATTGACGGTCTGAGTAAAGAGCTGCTTTCAAGCAGAAAAGAATTGGTCTCTCTCAAAAATCCTCCACACATCCGGGAATACGACACCCAGCGACAAGAAATGATCGGTATTGCCAAACAGGTTCAGGATTTAGTAGCACAACAAGTTGCTCCGGGAAGAATCGGCATTATTTATAAAGAAAATAAATACGGCGAAGAACTGGCGCAATATTTCAAGCTGCTGAATATTCCAGTATACAGCAAACGACATTTGAATATTCTGGAATTGCCACTGGGACAAAAAATAATGCTGGTATTAAAGTACCTCGCATCAGAGCATGATATTTCATATAGCGGCGATGAAATGCTATTTGAAATTTTACACTTCGATTGGTTTGGTATTCCATCTATTGAAATAGCAAAGATCAGCATGGAAGTAGCTGAGAAAAGATATAAAGATGATAAGACTTCCATTCGCCAATTATTGGTTGAAAAATCATTGGCTCCTGCCAAAGATCTTTTTAGCAGCAACCTTCATGAAGGTTTGAAAAAAACATCCGCCATAATTGGGCAATTAGTTTCGGATGTTTCTAATGTAACGCTTCAGCATTTATTTGAAAGTATAATCAGGGAAGCTGGTGTACTTAGTCATATTATGCAAAGCCCCGACAAACATTGGCAATTACAAATACTTACGGGCCTGTTTGATTTTGTAAAAGATGAAACACATCGAAACCCAACATTAAATCTCCAGGGATTTGTGAACCTGATCGAGATGATGGAAAAAGAAGACATCAAATTACCATTGGTGCAGGTAAGCGGCAGTGATAAAGGTGTAAACCTGATGACAGCTCACGGCTCCAAAGGATTGGAATTTGAATATGTATTGCTCGTTGGCTGTAATTCTTCTTTCTGGGAAAAGAAAAGAAAACCCGGTGGTGGTTATAAATTACCGGACACCATGTTTACATCACAACCAGCCTCGAATGACGAAGAAGAGCTACGCAGATTATTTTATGTAGCCTTAACAAGAGCAGAACAACATCTTTATATTTCTTACAGCAAATTCAAAAATGATGGCAAAGAACTAGAGCCATCCATGTTTATTGCAGAAATACAGGACGAACATCAACTTCCAATAGAAAAAATAATTATCGATACCGAAGTATTATCTCAATTTGCAGCCTTACATTTTGCCGAATCAGAAGCACCAGAAATAGAAAAAATTGAAGAAGAGTTTATCGGTCACCTCTTGGATAAGTTTGTAATGAACGTAACAGCGTTGAACAATTACCTAAAATGCCCATTAGAGTTTTATTTTAAAAATTTAGTTCGTATACCTTCGCCAAAAAATGAGGCTACCGAATTTGGTTCAGCTGTTCACCATGCATTGGAGAAATTATTCCGCAAAATGCAGGATGGCAAAACAAATACGTTTGAATCAAAAAAAGAATTTATTAGCGATTTTGTGTGGTATATAGAACGACATAGAGAAAGTTTTACTAAAGAACAATTTTCCCGTCGCCTCGAATACGGACAGGAAGTATTGAGCAATTACTATGATAAATACATTAATAACTTTAATAAAATTGTAGCCATCGAACGTCGAATTAAAACAGTTTATAAAGATGTGCCGTTAAAAGGTGCCTTAGATAAATTAGAATTTGATGGAAAGTCAGTAAATGTTGTTGATTATAAATCCGGCGACCCCGACAAAGGCATTCCGAAAACTAAAGGGCCATCAGACAAAGAACCGAATGGCGGCGATTACTGGCGGCAAGCTGTTTTCTATAAAATACTCGTAGATAATTACGAGCAGAAAGATTGGAAAGTAGTAAGCACCGAATTTGATTTTATAGAACCTGACAAAAAGAAAAACTATCGAAAAGAAAAAGTAGTTATTTCTCCTGCAGATATTACCACCGTTACTCAACAAATAACCACCACCTGGGAAAAAATACAAAACAGGGACTTTTATACCGGCTGTGGCAAAGAAGATTGCCATTGGTGCGATTTTGTAAAAACCAATAACCTGGCCATTGCCTTGCATTCGTTGGAGGAAGAACCTACAGAAGACTAGCCGTGAAGCGAACTGTTCTATTTCAGAGGATTTATGATTTTAAAAACAACCCATTCCCCGCAAACCCGTTAAGTTTGCACTCCTAATGAACCCCAAGAGTTTAATATCAGCAGCTGCCTTTGTTTTACTAATTGCTATCAGCATATTCAGTGGCCCCGGCTGCGCCAATATCATTCCACCACAAGGAGGACCAAGAGATTCGTTGCCACCCATATTAATAAAAGCTACCCCGCTTGATTCAACAAGAGGTTTTAAAGAAAAAAGATTTGTATTAACCTTTAACGAGTTTGTTGACATTCAAAATGCACGGGAAAATTTGTTGATATCTCCCCTACCGGTTAATACCCCCGAACCTTATGTAAGATTAAATCAGATCACCGTTCGTTTGAAAGATAGTCTTGAAGCCAACACTACTTACACCATAAACTTTGGCAATGCTATAAAAGATTACAATGAAGGCAATGTGCTGAAAAATTTTACCTACACTTTTACTACTGGTAACTATTTTGATTCCCTGGAATTGAAAGGCTCCGTTATACTTGCCGAAACAGGTAAAATTGATACTACATTGATTGTAATGCTGCATACCAATCCCAATGACTCTGCTGTAATGAAATACAGGCCACGGTATGTTGCTAAGCTTGACAACAAGGGAAACTTCCATTTTAAGAATCTTCCGCCCAAAACATTTTATCTCTATGCATTAAAAGATGAAAGTGGTTTACTCCGGTATTCAAAAGATGAAGATCTGTTCGCCTTTGCAGATAAACCTATTGTACTTTCCGGCAACAGAGATTCAATTGTTTTATATGCTTATGCAACAGCAAAACCAGTTGCCGCAACTCCAACCACTACAGATGGCGGGGGCAGACGTACAGGGCCCGGTGGCATTGCTATAGAAAGGAGATTACGTCCGCAATCAACTGTGGTAAACGGCCAACATGATCTATTAACCCCGCTTCAATTATCATTCAGCTTACCACTTCGAAAATTTGATTCATCAAAAATCAGATTATACACCGACTCTACTTTTATTCCTGATACATCTGCAAAGTTTGCACAAGACAGTACCGGAAAAAAACTACTTCTCACTAACATATGGAAACCTGCTACACAGTATCACATTATTATTGATAAAGATTTTGCAGAAGATACTACCGGGCAAAAATTATTAAAGACCGATACGCTGAGTTTTATTAGTAAAAAAACAGGCGACTACGGAGGGCTAAAACTTAGATTCCGCAATCTTGATATCTCTAAAAATCCCGTTTTGCTTTTTGTAAGTGCTGGTCAAATTATCAAATCTGTACCAATGACCATGAATATGAACTCCGGTTCCTGTATGATGAAAATAAGAATGGCATCTGGGATCCCGGCCAATTCTTCGGCAAACGCAAACAGCCCGAACTCGTAAAACCGGTGGAACGAAAAATAATCATTAAACTCAATTGGGTGAATGAGTTTGAAATAGCCCTTTAGTGAATAGTCAATTGTGAATGGTGAATAAAACCCGTTCTTTCAGACATCCTATTGACCATTCACTATTCACCATTGACTATCTTTGCCCCCATGCAATTCTCCTCCTCCTTGCTCGAAAACGCCGTCAACGAATTTGCCAAACTTCCCGGTATTGGTAAAAAAACAGCGTTACGTTTGGTATTGCATTTATTAAAACAAGACAGTAAAGAAGTAGGCCAGTTCAGTGAGATCATTGCCCGGATGCGCAGCGAAATAAAATTTTGCCAGCGTTGCTATAATGTAGCCGATGGAGATATTTGTTCCATCTGCTCCAACTCCAGCCGCAAGCAGGAAGTTATTTGTGTAGTAGAAAGCATCCGTGATGTTATCGCTATCGAAAGCACCCAACAATTCAATGGCACTTACCATGTATTGAACGGCGTCATCTCACCCTTAGATGGCATTGGCCCCGATCAACTCAATATTGACTCCCTTGTTCATCGCATCGAAAAGGAAAAAACCGAAGAGCTCATCTTTGCATTGAACCCTAATATACAAGGAGATACCACCATTTATTACATACAAAAGAAGCTGCAACCAACCGGTATCCGCATCACCACTATTGCCCGTGGCATTGCTTTTGGCGGAGAGCTGGAATATGCCGATGAAATGACCCTTGCCCGCAGCCTCCAAAACCGTTTACCAGTAGAGAGTTATGTATCACATCGCTGATAGGCCAATGCTTGCTTATTCAACCTATATAATGTAGCTTTGCCCCACATTCACAGGCGGATTTGTTTATTGTTCGGCCTGCTAAAAAAAGAACTAATAAACGTGTTTATAGTTTGATAGAAAATAATGAAGTCAGCGACAATGCTACTATCAACCCAGTTGCGTCGCACTCTTCATCGTTCGGTTCGCTACTGAACATTTTCAAAGAACCCTCTTGCTTTGCGCCTTTGCGTCTTTGCGAGAAAAAAGAATTACAAGCATGAGTGACATAAGAAAAGAGTTGGAAAAAAGAATCCTCATCATCGATGGTGCTATGGGCACTATGATACAACGCTATAAATTATCGGAAGCAGATTATCGGGGCGAACGTTTCAAAGATTGGCATAGCGATGTAAAAGGCAACAATGATCTGTTGAATATAACACAGCCGCAGATCATCACTGCTATCCACAAAGAATATTTAGATGCAGGTGCAGATATTATCGAGACCAATACTTTCAGCAGCACCACCATTGCCATGGCTGATTATGAAATGCAATCACTGGCTTATGAACTAAACGTAGCAGCTGCAAAATGTGCAAAGGAAGCAATTGAACAATCGGGTAAACAAGCCTGGGTAGCAGGAGCAATTGGCCCGTTAAATAAAACATTATCGCTTTCACCAGATGTAAATAATCCCGGTTTCCGTGCAGTTACTTTTGATGCAGTAGTAGAAGCCTATTACGAACAGGTAAAAGGATTGGCAGATGGCGGTGTTGATCTGTTATTAATTGAAACCATCTTCGATACATTAAATGCCAAAGCGGCCATCTTCGCCATCAAGAAATATTTTAGAGAAAACCCTCCTTTGGAGGGCAGGGAGGTTTTGCCAATAATGATCAGCGGAACAATCACCGATGCATCCGGCAGAACCTTAAGCGGACAAACATTAGAAGCTTTCTATACATCTGTGATGCATGCCAAACCATTAAGCATCGGTTTAAATTGTGCATTAGGTGCAAAAGAAATGCGTCCGCATATAGAAGAGCTTTCGCAAATAGCCAGTTGCTATGTGTCGGCTTATCCTAACGCCGGCTTACCTAATGCTATGGGAGAATATGATGAGCATCCCACTGATACAGCTCATTACTTAGAAGATTGGGCTAAAGAAGGTTGGGTTAATATTGTGGGGGGCTGCTGTGGCACTACCCCCGATCATATAAAGCATATTGCTGACGAAGTAAAAAATATTGCACCAAGACAACTACCCGTTGTTCAAAAAGAGTTAGTATGACAACAGCAAACCTACTTATCGTTATCGCCTTACTCATTCTCATTGTAAACAACTTTTCAATGATCAAAAAGTTGTTCGTTAAAAAGACTTCATAAATGCAGGACAGTGTTGTAATAAAACCGTTCTTACGGTTATCAGGATTAGAGCCCCTCGTTATTCGCCCGGAAACAAATTTTGTGAACGTTGGAGAACGTACCAATGTTACCGGCTCTAAAATGTTTGCCCGGCTTATCAAAGAAAACAAGTACGAAGAAGCTTTAAGTGTTGCCCGCCAGCAGGTGGAAAACGGTGCACAGGTGCTGGACGTAAATATGGATGATGCACTACTGGATGGTGTACTCGCCATGACAACCTTCCTGAATCTGGTACAAAGTGAACCGGATATCGCCAAGATCCCCATCATGATCGATAGTTCCAAGTTCGAGATCATTGAAGCCGGATTAAAATGTGTACAGGGAAAATGTATTGTGAACTCCATCTCCATGAAGGAAGGAGAAGCAAAATTCATTGAGCAGGCAATCATTTGCCAGAGCTATGGTGCATCGGTAATTGTAATGGCCTTTGATGAAAAAGGACAGGCCGATACAAAAGAAAGAAAAGTAGAAATCTGTCACCGGGCTTATAAAATATTAACTGAACAAGTTGGTTATGATCCACAGGACATCATTTTCGACCCCAATATTTTCGCCATTGCTACCGGCATGGAAGAACATAATAACTACGGTGTTGATTTTATAGAAGCTACCAAAGAAATAAAGCAATTGATGCCATTGACAAAAGTAAGTGGTGGTGTGAGCAATCTTTCTTTTGCATTTCGTGGCAACGACCATGTGCGGGAAGCCATGAATAGTGTGTTTCTATATTATGCTATCAAAGCAGGAATGGACATGGGCATTGTAAATGCCGGTCAGTTGGTAGTGTATGATGAAATAGAACCGAAACTGAAACAATTATGCGAAGACGTAATCCTTAATCGCAATAACGACAACAACGAAGCCACAGAAAGCCTTATTTCCTTTGCAGAAACTGTAAAAGCAAAAGGCAAAGAGAATATTAAAGATGAAAGCTGGAGAGAAACTTAGTGAATGGTATTACTGATTATATTGATGCAGATACAGAAGAAGCAAGACAAAAATATCCGAAACCACTTGATGTAATTGAAGGCCCGTTGATGGATGGCATGAATGTGGTAGGTGACTTATTTGGAGCCGGTAAAATGTTTTTACCTCAGGTAGTAAAGAGTGCAAGAGTAATGAAGAAAAGTGTTGCCGTTCTTACTCCTTTTATCGAACAGGAAAAAGAAGATCGAAAACAAGCACATTTAGCGGCTGGAACGATCAATGAAGAAGCCGCTGGTGCACCAAAAGTTCTATTGGCCACTGTAAAAGGCGATGTGCATGATATTGGCAAAAACATTGTTGGCGTTGTATTAGGCTGCAATGGTTATGATATTATTGACCTCGGGGTGATGGTGCCTGCCGATAAAATATTAGATACAGCTGAAAAAGAAAAAGTGGATATTATCGGTTTAAGCGGGTTGATCACTCCATCGTTAGATGAAATGGTACATGTGGCGCATGAAATGAAACGCCGTGGCATGAAGCAACCATTATTGATTGGCGGAGCTACAACCTCGAGAATGCACACCGCAGTAAAAATTGCCCCGCAATATGATAATGGTGTGTTGCATATCATGGATGCATCCAGAAGTGTAACAGCAGTGAGTACTTTGCTCAGCAAAGAAAAAGAGCCGCTGATCAAAAAAACACAAGATGAATACGAAGCCTTGAGAACCCAGTTCCTGAATAAGGGTAAGAAATCAATGATCTCGTATGAAGAAGCCGTAATTACCAAAGAATATTTCGACTGGAAAAATTATAGCCCAACCAAACCAGCTATAGAAGGAACAAAAGTGATCAAAGATTTTGAACTCGCCACTATTGCAAAATTTATTGACTGGGGACCTTTCTTCATTGCCTGGGAAATGCCGGGTCATTTTCCGCAAGTATTATCCGATAAAATTTTTGGCGAAGAAGCTACCCGTCTTTACAATGATGCACAAAAAATGGTGGAGCAGATCATAAAAGAGAATTGGTTCCGGGCAGAAGGTGTTATTGGTTTTTGGCCCGCTACCAGCAACAATGCTGATACAGTAACTCTGCAAACAGAAAATGGCGAAATAAAATTAGAATCACTTCGCCAGCAATTGAAAAAAGCAGTGGGACAACCAAGTTATTCATTAGCTGATTTTATTTGCCCGAAAGAATTAGGTACTGATTACATGGGTTCATTCGCTGTTACAATTCATGGTGCCAAAAAACATATTGACGGATTCAATAATGATCATGATGATTACAATAAAATTTTAGTACAAATATTAGCCGACCGTTTTGTAGAAGCCTTTGCAGAATGTTTGCACCAAAAAACAAGAAAAGAATATTGGGGCTACGAAAAAAATGAAACGCTGAGCAATGAAGCATTAATAAGAGAAGAATATAAAGGTGTTCGCCCTGCACCGGGCTATCCTGCTTGCCCGGATCATACAGAAAAGATCAAGCTGTTCGACTTAATGAATGTTACGGAAAACATCGGCATTGAGTTGACAGAAAGTTTAGCAATGAATCCACCAGCATCTGTTTGCGGTTGGTATATAGCACATCCGCAAAGCCATTATTTTGGATTGGGTAAAATTGGCAAGGACCAGTTGGAAGATTATGCTAAGCGAAAAGGAATGAGTTTGGAAGAAGCAGAGAAATGGTTGAGACCGGTGTTGGAGTAAATTATATTGTTGTAAGCAACCAAAGGATAGTTTCCTTATGAAGTATTATTTTAAAGTTTGGTTATTTACCATTTTAATTTCTCCCTTTTTTGTGGTTGCTGGGCTTGTATATCAGACGTCTGGAAACTTCTCTGATTTTTTCAAAGGATTACCCATTGGGCTCTTTGCCGTATTATTTAGTTCCGCATTCTCCTTACCTGCATTATTTCTTTTTCGTTTATTAAATAAGGACTTAGCAAAACATGATATTCCAGTTTTTTTAAAGAAATTGATACATGCCATCATCGGCATTCTATTGCTTTGGATTACTTTTTACGTAATGAACAGGGAAATCTTCGACGAACTATCTTGGAACAACATGGTTTGGCCTTTGACATACTCCATTATTTTAATTATAGGAGCTTTCATTTATAAGGTGAAAGAAAAACAGATTTTAAGAAAGAAATAACCTCTTTTCGTTAAAGCAATTTATCTCTTCTAAAATTTTCCAATAACTGTTCTGGCAATTGAAAATGAATTGATTTAATTCCTAACTCCTCCGCCGCTTTAACATTCCTTAAATTATCATCAATAAACAAAGCTTCTTCCGCTTTTACATTATAACGGTTAAGCAGAATGTTGTAAAATTCAAAAAAGGGTTTTCTTGTTTTTTCTTCGCCGCTTACTACACGGCCATCAAACCAATGTAAAAAATTATAGCGAACAAGTGCAATATCAAAAAGACCAACCTGCCAGTTGGTCAATGCATAAATTTTATACTTACCCGATTCTTTTAGTTGCCTGAAAAGTTCTACCGTTCCATTAATAGGTCCGCCGAGCATATCCGTCCAGCGGCCATAAAAATCTCGGATGGCTTTTTCCCAATCAGGAAAATGCTGTATTAATTCTTCGGTAGCTTCTACAATTGAACGTCCTGCATCTTGCTCTTCGTTCCAATCGCTGGTGCAGATATGATTAAAGAAATATTCTCGCTTCTCTTCGGATTTAAAATAGGTATCGGTAAACACATATTTCGGATTCCAGTCAATTAGCACTCCGCCTAAATCGAAGATAATTGTTGTTATCTTATTCATCTTTATACTTCAATTTTAATGAAATCATAACAGAGCACATAATTATCATGATAACATTTGTTACAATAATAACCATGTCGTTTCTAAGCACCCCATAAGCTATCCACATTACCTCATTAACAAATGCAATTAAAAACATCATAAGAGAAACATTTTTTGCTGATTTCTCTTTCCATGTTTTTACTACCTGTGGTAAAAAAGTAAGTGCAGTAACCGCACAAGCTGCATACCCAAGAACTGTAATTCCATCCATTTAGCTAAATTTTTACACTAATATCACCTCTTTTCAAACAACCACCAATAACGTTTGCGGGGCCTTACTTTATAATTAGTGCTGATGTAGTTTCTGATATGTTCCATCGCCTCATCTACACTGTCTGTTACCAATACCAGATTCATGTCTCCCGGCGATATGGTTCCTTGCTTTTCCATATCGGCAATGGTAGCCAGTAATGGTGCATAATATTCTTTTCCAAAAAGTACAACCGGGAATTGACTAATGCTTTTTGTTTGAACCAATGTCAATGTTTCAAACAATTCGTCCATGGTGCCAAAGCCCCCGGGCATGATGATGAACGCATAAGAGTATTTTACCAGCAATACTTTGCGAACAAAAAAATGCTCGAAAGTGACTGATTTTTGTACATATGGATTTTCATGTTGTTCAAACGGTAACTGTATGTTGCAACCAACAGACTTGCCATTATTCTCAAAGGCACCCCGGTTGGCCGCTTCCATTATACCGGGGCCGCCACCCGTCATCGTAGTAAGTCCAAGTTCTGCAATGCGCCTGCCAAACTCCCTTGCCTTTATATAGTATGGATGATCGTCTTTAAACCTTGCTGAACCAAATACCGTAATACAAGGGCCAATAAAGTGGAGCTGACGAAACCCTTTAATGAATTGCCAGAATACCCGCCATGCAAAGCTTAGTTCATACCCACGGCTTTTGGGTCCGTCCAGGTAAACATGTTCCTTAGCAGGAATTAAACTTTTATCTTTTGATTTTGCTGATGCCTCCATAGTTGTAAATTGCCTTCCAAATTAAACAATAATAACCCCCATCCTTTAAAGGAGTTCAAATAAATTTATAGTTCGCTGCAAATTTTAATATAGCATTAATATGAGAATAATTTCATACAACGTAAATGGGATAAGAGCCGCCATTAAAAAGGATTTTATAGGTTGGCTGAAAACAAAGCCTGCCGATGTTATTTGCCTGCAGGAAACAAAAGCTACACAAGGTGATGTAGATGTAAAGGCTTTGGAAGAGTTAGGCTTCCACCACTACTGGTACAGTGCACAGAAGAAAGGCTACAGTGGCGTAGCAGTGTTTACTAAAATAAAACCCGATAAAGTTGAATATGGCACGGGCAATAAATTGAGTGATGATGAAGGGAGAATTATTCAGCTTGACTTTGGAGATGTGCGGTTGATCAATGCTTATTTTCCGAGTGGCACCAGCGGCGATTTGCGACAAACATTTAAATACGCCTGGTTAGATGAGTTTCATATTTATCTGAATAAGCTAAGAAAGAAAATTCCGAAACTGATTTTATGCGGCGATTACAATATTGCCCATACAGAGATTGATATTCATGATCCGAAGGGAAATAAAAAATCATCCGGCTTTTTGCCCGAAGAAAGAGAATGGATGACTAAGTTTTTAGAAAATGACTGGATAGATACTTTCCGTGAGTTTCATAAAGAGCCGCATCGTTATAGCTGGTGGAGCCAGCGTTTCCCTACGGTTAGAGCACAAAACAAAGGATGGCGGATTGATTATATTACAGTAACTGCTCCGTTGAAAAAGAATTTAAAGGATGCAGAGATTTTTCCGGACA
>LNFM01002961.1_pt1 | contig 64732 bp, 60 predicted proteins | sample 596031 | NCBI WGS metagenome assembly LNFM01 (sample SAMN04254537, study PRJNA301005) | activated carbon metagenome | isolation source: dual media filters at the Ann Arbor, Michigan drinking water treatment plant | place: USA: Ann Arbor
ACGCGCCCCTCGCAGCCGTCAACGCCATGATTTATATGCGAAATATCACGATTACGACAGCGAAATCAGCGACTTACTTGGAGAATGTGGGCTAATGAAGACCTTGATGTTCCCGTCTGATCCGGTAGGCTTTCGCGTCACCGCAAGGATTCCTGCCGATGCCGAAACAGCCTGCCTTTCTCAGTCGTCACGACGCGATGAAGACGAAGCGGGCTTCGCGGGAACGGTTTCTGGCAGAGAGGGATGTGGTGGTGCCTAGGGAGCATCCTCTTGCGTTGATCGCGCCGCATCACCCTGCGCTCGGACAAGCTGGTGGACACGACGATCATCGACGCGCCGTCCTCGACCAAGCGCAAGGCTGGGGCGCGTAACCCAGAGATGTCGTCCACCACGAAGGGCAACGACTGGTATTTCGGCATGATGGTGCACATCGGTGTCGATGCCGACAGCGGGGTGACCCACAGCCTCGAGACTTCGACGCCATGTCGGCGGCCCGGAAGCTGCGAAAACTGTCGCCGGAAACCCGTCTCGCCCCTGCCAAGCCTTTCAGGCCGCTACCTCGGCGCAGCCGAACGCTATGACCAGACTGACCAGACGTTCCCCGATATCTGGATCAATGATGGGCGTCTGGGGCGGACTCTCCCAGTCTTGGCAACAATTCTCAAAATTTCGCGTAGGGCTTTGCAAACATTGCTGGGAATACCGGAGAAACCGTTTGACAGAGACTAGCCACGGCCTAGCCTTCGTCGTATCAGCGGCATTTCCGTCCGGAGCGTCTCCGAGGGCTTTTTAGATGTATTTACGTCGTTTTGTGCAACTCTGCCGCGAGTTTAAGGCCATGGGCCTGAAGCGGACCGGCGGTTTTCTGGCAACCGTGCTGGCGATTGACGCTGCCACTGCGTTTCTCGTCACGATCATTCTGATCTTGCCTTTCGATAACGGCTACCTTGATAACGCCAATCCGCTCCTGGCGGGTCTGGTTTTCGCAGCGTTTTCCGTTGCGTTCCTGCTCTACTTTCAGACGCAGAAGTTCATCTGGCGGTTCATTTCGCTCTATGAGATTGCACCTTTCACCGCCGCCGCGGCGCTGGTGGTTGGGGCTGGCAACCTGGTCCTGTCGGCGCTTGGGCAAATCCCTGAAAGCACCGTTTCGAGTGTGTGGCAGATCGGTCATTTCGTGGTGTTCGGCGTGATTCACGCCGCTATGATCGCGGGTGCCTGGCTGTCGATCCGGTTTGCATGGCGACTGATGCAGGAATTTGTGGACGGCGAGACCGACGGTCTGACGGAGGTTCGGCGTGTGCTGCTGGTTTCGGCCGGGGTTGGCTGCGTTCATCTTTTGCGTGGCCTTGAAGGCTCGACCAGTCCGATCCAACCGATCGGCATCCTTGAATTCAACCCGCGGCAGGTTGGCCGCGAAGTTCGTGGGCTGCCGATTCTGGGCATCCCGTCCGACATGGATAGCGTCGTCGCACGACTGACCGCAAAGGGCTTGCGTCCGGATGAGGTCGTGCTGACCGAGCCTCTGCCGGAAGACTTGATGTTGGAGGTGATCGAGCGGTCCGTCGCGCTGAAGCTGAAGGTGTCAAAGCTGCCGACGCCTGGCGAGGCACGCGAACTGATCGGTCGCGGACTTTCGCCAACGGAACCGATCACCCTCAGAACCATTGTCGGGCGAGAGCAGCTTGAGTTCGACCGCACGCCGATTTCGACACTGGTTGCGGGAAAGCGCATCCTGGTAACCGGTGCGGGCGGCAGCATCGGCAGCCAACTGGTCAAACTGATCGCCGGCTTCGGCCCGGCAGAGCTTTGCCTCGTCGACAACGGCGAATATAATCTCTGGAAGGTCGAGCAGGACCTGAAAGCGAAGTTTCCCGATCTGAAATGCCTCGCTCGACTGACCGACATCCGCGATGCCAACCGCCTGCGTCAGGTGTTCACCGAAAGCCGTCCGGATCTGGTGTTTCACGCGGCCGCGCTGAAACACGTGCCGATGGTCGAGGCAAACCAGGCCGAAGGCGTGATGACCAACATCATCGGCACACGCAACGTGGCGGATGCAGCGCTCCAAGCGGGCGTTGAGGCGATGGTGCAGGTCTCCACCGACAAGGCCGTGATGCCGACAAGCGTCATGGGGGCCACCAAACGGGTGGCCGAAATCTACTGCCAGTCGCTTGATCTTGGTCAGACCGGCCCGCGCTTCATGACGGTGCGCTTCGGCAATGTGCTCGGCTCGTCCGGCTCGGTGGTGCCGATATTTGAACAGCAGATTCTCGCAGGCGGTCCGGTGACGGTGACCCATCCGCAGATGGAACGCTTCTTTATGACGATCGCTGAAGCGTGTGAACTTATCCTCCATTCCGCCGCGCATGGTGCACGCGACACCAACGCGCGCGGCGTGATCAACGTCCTGGACATGGGCAAGTCGGTCAAGATCCTCGATATTGCCCGGCGGATGATCCTGCTGCACGGAAAACGTCCTGACGAGGACATCAAGATTGCCTTCACCGGCATCCGGCCCGGTGAAAAGCTGTTCGAAGACCTGTTCAACGACGGCGAGACCCGGTTGCAAAGCAATGTCGTAGGTGTGCATACCGCCCTGTCGCAAGGCGTACCGCTGGACCGGATAAATGCGGTCATCGCGCGTCTGGCAGAGCTGGCCGCTGCGGGAGACAACGAGGAAATCATGAAGACACTGGAAGCGATCGTGCCGGGGTATCGGGCACCCAAACCTGCCGGCAAAAGCTCGGAGGCGGCATGAACGCGCCGGGTGGTGAAGTGAAGCCGGCGTTCCTGCCGTTCGCATTGCCGGACATCGGCGAGGCCGAGATTGCCGAAGTGGTGGATTGCCTGCGTTCGGGCTGGATCACCACCGGTCCGAAGACGGCGCGCTTCGAGCGCGAGTTCGCCGAATACCTTGGCGGCGCGGTCGAGGCGATTGCAGTCAATTCGGCAACGGCAGGCTTGCATCTGGCGGTCGAGGCGCTTGGCATCGGGCCGGGCGACGAGGTGATCGTCCCGGTCCATACCTTCACCGCGACCGCCGAAATCGTGCGCTACATGGGCGCCGACCCGGTTTTTGTCGATGTCGAACCCGGCTCTCTCAACATGGACCCGGCGCTGCTAGAGGCTGCCCTGACCCCGCGCACCAAGGCGATCATTCCGGTGCACTATGCGGGCCTTGCCTGCAACATGGCGCCGATCCTTGAATTTGCGCGGCGCAACAAGCTGTTCGTTGTCGAAGACGCGGCCCATGCCCTGCCAACCACTTCTGGTGGGGCAAAGATCGGCACCCTTGCAAGCGATGTGACGGTGTTCAGCTTCTACGCGACCAAGACCCTGGCAACCGGCGAGGGAGGGATGCTTGTCACCCGCAACTCCGACATTGCCAAGCGTGCGCGTACCATGCGACTGCACGGCATCAACCGGGACGTGTTCGACCGCTATCGCGCGGGCGGGGCTTGGTACTACGAAGTGGTGGCGCCGGGCTATAAATATAACCTCACCGATGTCGCCGCGTCGTTGGGCCTGCACCAATTGCGCCGCCTGGATGAGATGCACGCGCGACGCGAAGCGATTGCAGAAACCTTCCTTGCGTCCTTTGCCGACCTGCCGCTGGTTCTGCCGACCCGGGCGACGGCCGGCGATATCCATGCCTGGCATCTGTTTCCGGTACGTCTGACCGATGCGGCAGGAGTGTCGCGCGACGCCCTGGTCGAGAAACTCGGCGCCTTTGGCATCGGTATAAGCGTGCACTACGTTCCCCTGCACATGCACCCCTATTGGCGCGACACGTATAAATTGAAGTCCGAGGATTTCCCTGTCAGCACAAAAGCATACGAGGCAATGGTCAGCCTTCCGATCTACAGCAAGATGTCGGATGACGATATCGGGCGGGTGGTAGCCGCCGTCCGCATGGCGCTAACCACGAAAGAGGCCTGAAATGGCACCTGCGCGTCCCGGTCAGCGTGCCGTCGATGTCTTGCTGTCCGCTCTGGGGCTGATCGTGCTCGCGCCGGTGATCATGCTTGCGTCGATCGCAGTCAAGCTGACAAGCCCCGGCCCGATCTTCTACCGCGCCGCCCGCGCCGGGGTAGGCGGCCGAACGTTCCACATGCTGAAGCTGCGAACGATGCGGCAGGCTGCGTCGGATGGGCCAAAGATCACCGCGCCCGGCGACAGCCGCGTTACCCCTTTGGGCCGGTTCCTGCGCGCTTCCAAGATCGACGAGATGCCGCAACTTCTGAACGTGCTGAAGGGCGACATGTCGATCGTCGGCCCGCGCCCCGAAGACCCGGACATCGTCCGCGATCTTTATGGCCCGGCCGAACACGAAACCCTCCGCGCCCGCCCCGGCCTGACCAGTCCAGGCACGATCTGGTATTACGAGAACGGCGAAGACCACCTCGATGCAGGCGACGTCATGCGGCATTATGAAACGGTGATGCGGCACAAGCTTGGCATCGACGCCGATTATCTGCGCGCGGCCACTGTCGCCACCGACGCGTGCGTTGTCCTTGCGACGGTCGGGGCGATCCTGCGGCGGGTGTTCGCCAGGGCAAAGCCGACTGGCGATGCCAGCCGCCCTGGACCATGACCAGAATGATAGGGGAGGGCGGGGCTCTGAGCGGTTCATTGACAGATAGGCAGTCGTCGACGCCGATAGACGACGCAGCACTCGTGCTCGGTCTGCTGACGAACGGTGCATTCGTGCTGTTTGTCACCAACCTTGATCTGTTCCTGTCGGCGCGCGGCTACATGCCGATCAACACCTTGATCATCTTCCTTTCGTATTGCGCCGCTGTGTTCGGATCGATCCTGACGATAGGGCAGCCACAGGTCATCGACCGCCTGATGACCTGCATCGTTCTGAACCGCCTTCCATTGGTCCTGCTTGCGCTCTGGATCGTCGTGCATGTCTTCGCCTCGGCAAGGACGCTGCTGTCGGGCGAAGATATCGACTATGTCCAGATATTCCCGATCTACCAGTTCGGCGTGGTGGGGCTCGGGGTGTTGTTGGCGGCAGCCGACTTGACCGGTCGTCAGATTGCGATCGCCGCGCGATGGGCGATCGTCGTCCTTGGCGTCTCGATCATCGCCGAAACGGTATCACCCGGCCTGCTCGGCTCCACGAGTGCGCGAACGGGCGGCTTTGCCCTGAACGCCAACATTCCAGGCTTCATCATCCCAGCGCTACTGGCTGCCTCTCTCGATTTCCGAAGCATCCGGATGGGCGATCTTCTTGCAATCCTGATGGCGCTGGTCGCGGTGACCTGCACCCTGTCGCGGATGGGGATCGGTTTTCTGGGGTTGGTGATCGGCGTTTACGTCATGTTCCATGCTTTGCGCGGCGTGACCGAGGGCAAACTGCTACGGCTGGTGGTCATGGCTGTGTTCGGGATCTTCGTCACAGCGCTGGCGGTGGGCACCTTGATCTTCCTTGCCAGTTTTTCAGGCCTGGACGACGAATTTCGCACGCGAATCGTGACCCTCCTCGGGATCGGTCAGATACTGGATGATCCTAACCGCGTGCCGTTGCTGGATTTCTTCTTGCAGGAAGCCGCCCGGCATCCGTGGATTGGTTATGGCGCCGGTGAAACGCTGATGAACTCAGCAACGCGTGCGCCGGGGCAGTTCGGGCCTCACAACATCTACCTCCGGACCTGGGTGGACACCGGCTTCCTCGGGCTAGCGTTCTATTCCAGCTTTGTCACGGCAGTGGTCGGCCTTGGCATCTTGCGACGTTCGGTTTCGACGACACTGACAGGGGTTCTCGTGGCGCTTTACGGCGCGTTCTCCCACAATGTCACCGACAACAAGGCAGTTCTCATCCTGTTGGGCGTGGCGCTCAGTACGTCGGCCATCCGCGCTGCCGCCTTCAATCAGCGTGGGCGCTAGGCGGTGCGGGTCCTGCATGTCTTCGACGGGATCGGCGTGGGCGGCGGCGGGATGGTCCAGTCCAGTTGGGCGAGCGGCCAGAAGCTCGCGGTGTGCACAACGTCAGTCCATCGCTGGCCCCGGCAGGCATCCTTCGAAGAACCGATGCCACGCCTTGCGACATCGTGCTGCGCCTCGGCGCGCGTTCGATCTATCACGCCAATACGCAACGCATGGCGTGGCGGCGCTCCTTCGCGACCGCCACGGGAGTTCGAAACCGGCAACTGCCCTGCGGCTCGACCAAGCCACCGCTGCGCGTGCCGCATACCCTCCTTGCCGGACATGTGTCCTATGGAGTAGAATGTAGCGCTGGCCTCGTTATGAAGTTCAACCCATTGAAAGAAAAACGAAAATGATCGCACAGCGCAATTATCGCGCGTTCCTCTCGCAGGTCATTCCGGCCCGGCTGAAACTTGCGTTCCTTACCGCAGTGCTGGCAGGGCTTGCCGCGTCTGGTCCGGCTCTGGCGCGTGACGCCCGCACAATCCACGTTTCGCCCACCGCTGGCAGCGACAAGAACTCCGGCGCGCGCTCGGCACCGCTCGGCAGCGTCGGCGCGGCGGTCGCGATGGCGCGGCCGGGCGACACTATCCTTCTCGACCCTGGCGTCTACATGGTAAAAAGCCGCAACGCTTACGGCGTCCGGATCCAGCGCGACGGCACCCGAGAGGCACCAATCACGCTACGCGCCAAAAGCGGCGAGGCGATCATCGATTGCAGCGGGTTAACCAAGACGCGCGCCGTCTACTGCTTTCAGCTCGAGGCCGACTGGTGGCGCATCTCCGGCGTGGCGGTCACCGGCGCGACGCAGAACGCAAAGGGGGCCTGGGCCGTCGGCATCAACCTTCTGGACGCAAGCCACAACATCCTGACCTCGGTGCGCGCCTTCCGCAACCAGGGGCCGGGAATCGCGATGATCGGCAACTCTCGCAACAACCTGCTTCAGGATTGCGAATCCTTCGCGAACTACGATCCTCGCGCCAGTATCCCCGGCGGCAACGCTGACGGGGTGCAGATTTCGGCAATCGGGCGCAAGCAGGTCGGCAACGTCATCTCTCGCTGCAAGGCCTATGACAACTCGGACGACGGCTTCGACCTTTGGAAAGCCGAGGCACCCGTGACCATCGAGCGGTCGGTGGCGTCACGCAACGGCTTCGTTCCCGGCACCTCCAAAAAGGCCGGAGACGGTGTCGGTTTCAAGCTCGGCAAGAATTCGTCCGGCCCCAAACACCGCATCGTAAAGAATCGCGCTTTCAACAACCGCGCCGCAGGCTTCGACCGGAACGGATCGCAGAGCGAGCCGATCTACGTCGATAATGTCGCGCAGGGCAACGGCGGCGGCAGCTTCAAGTAAACTGTCACGCCCATTCCTGCTCATGCCGCCGGTTTGTGCCGACTGTGACCGCCAGCAATGACCCGAGCAGGAAGAACGTCAGGAAACCGATCGCCGCGATGACCGCGGGCGGAATGCTGCTCGATGTGGCGGCTGGCGCTGCTGGGGCGACCACCCGCATGTCGTCGGGCGTGAAATAGGACAGTTCCCGGATTTCCAGCGAGCGTTGCAGCATGTCGCGGTGCATCGCGGCGTTGACCTCTGCCTCCCGCACCAGCGGGCCGATGCCCTCGTCACTGTCCCCGGTTTGGGTAGGTGCGCTGGCTTCGGCAATCGTGAGAAGGGCAGCCAGCGTCTCGTTCAGGGCGGTACGGGTGGAATTCAGCGTCGCTTCGGCGTCGGCAAGGTCGCCGCCCTCCAGCAGATCATCGAGCGTGGTCAGCCCCTCCTCGAGGCTGGTGGTGGCCTCGGCCAGCAAGGCCGCCGCGGATGCCCCTGTGCCCGTCGCGCTTTGCCGCGCCCTGAGCACGGCAGCTTCCGCCGCCATCGCCGCACTGGCCAGCGCCGCCACCCGCTCGCCGACGGCCGCGCCGGTGCGATCGAGTTCGGCGACCTTCGCCTCGCGTTGGCTTTCCAGGAACTGCGTCACCACCTCGTTGGCGATAAAGGCGGCGAGGTCCGGGTCGGTCGCGGAAAACGAGATTTCCAGGATCTCGGTCGCGTTCACCCGCCTGATGCTCAAATTGTTCGCCAGATACTCCCGCAGCAGGGCCGGCGACGCCGGAAGCACGTCCGCCGCGGTTTCAGGCCCGCTTTCCTGCAGTGCCGCAGCCACCCGGTCCAGCGTGGTGGGCGAGCGCAGGAGCTGGATATGCGTTTCCAGCACCACCCGGTCGCCGCTCAGGTTCAGTGTCGCCGGTGCGTAATCGAGGATCGAAAGGGTGGAGGGGCTGGCAAGCAGCAGCGCGGTCGAGGTGAAGACCGGGGCACGTTGCATCGCGGTGCCGTAACTGATGCCTGCGCCGAGGGCCGCGAACAGCAGGATGGCAACAAGGCGGTCACGAAAATAGGACAGCGGCGATCTGTAATCGTCTGGTTGATCCAAAGCGCGGTCCTCTTCCACTGTCAAATACCTGGCGGCCATGTTAGAGACTTCGCCACGGTGAAACAACTAGCGGGAAGGCTTGGCGACCGCCAGATGATAAGCAGACGCAACTGCGGCCTTTATTGATCACGTATCGGAAAGACAGCGTTTCGATGCCTGAAACTCGCCGACATATCGCGCTTTTCCTGCCGAATTTCGATGGCGGCGGTGCCGAGCGTGCCTTTGTCACGCTGGCGCGCGGGCTGGCAGATCTCGGGCATCGGGTCGATCTGGTGGCGGCCACCGCCACCGGGCCGCTCCGCTCCGAGATCTCGCCGCTGGTGCGGGTCGTCGACCTTGCCGCGCCGCGTCTGGCCGCGGCGCTGCCGGGGCTCGTCCGCTACCTCAGGACGGAACGGCCGGAGCGGCTCTATTCGGCGCTTGTGGGGGCAGGGATCCTTGCCCTTCTCGCGCGCAGGCTGGCGGGCAGGCGGTCTGTTCAGGTGGTGCCCAGCATCCGCAATACCCTGTCGGACGAAGCGCGCGACGCCTCTCCGAAACGCAGGCTCTTGTTGCGGCTTGCCCGTTGGCTTTATCCCTCCGCCGATGCCGTCTTGGCGGTGTCGCAGGGCGTGGCCACCGATGCGTCCAATGTGCTGCGCCTGCCGGCCTCGGCGATCACCGTGGTCCGCAACCCGACCCTGACCCCCGAGCTTCGCAGCGCCGCAGAGGCGCCGGTCGACCACCCCTGGTTCAACCCGAAGTCGGTGCCGGTGATCATGGGCTGTGGCCGGCTGGTCGCACAAAAGGATTTCGCGACCCTGATTGAGGCCTTCGCCCTCGTACGAGCACAACGCCCGTGCCGCCTCCTCGTTCTCGGCGAGGGACCGCTGCGCCCCGATCTCGTCAGGCTTGCCGACCAACGCGGCGTAGGCAGCGACGTGGCATTGCCGGGTTTTGACGCGAACCCCTACCGCTTCATGGCAAGATCGGACGTCTTCGCGCTTTCGTCGCTGTTTGAAGGGTCTCCCAACGTGATCGTCCAGGCGCTTGCCAGTGGGGCCCCCGTTGTGTCGACCGATTGCCCCAGCGGGCCGAACGAAATCCTTGCCGGCGTCCCGCGCGGCCGGCTGGTCCCGGTCAGCGATGCCACGCGGATGGCCACCGCGATCACCGCCTTTCTGGACGAAGCCGACGGTCGGCCGCACCCCGTCGAGTTGCCGGGCTTTGGCTATCTCGAAGCGGCGCAGAGCTATCTCGACGTGGTGGATGAACGGCTGGGTCGGACACCTGCCGGGGCGGTCGCCGCATGACGTCCACCACGCCGCAATTGCGAGTGCTGCAGGTTATCGACAACCTCGAAATCGGCGGCGCGCAGCGGTTGCTCGATGTGTTCCATTCGGCCGGAGGCCCCGGCGATACGACCGAGATCCTGTCGATGGGACCGGCCGAGGACCCCTTCAACCATCGGCTCTCGCAGCGGGGCGTCAAGGTCCATCTGGAATCCGATTGCCGGCTGTGGCGGCTGTCAACCTACCGGCGCATTGCGCGGACGGTGCGGCAGATCAGGCCGGACGTGGTGCATGTCCACCTCACCTATTCCACGATCATCGGCGCGGTCGCGGGCTGGATGGCGCGCCGCCCGGTGGTGGCAACGATACACCACACCAATACCGTGAGCATCGGCGGCATCCGCGCCAAGGTGATGCTGTTCCTCGAAACTGTTGCGATCCGGCTCTTCGTCGATCGGGTGATCTTCGTCGGCACTGCCGCTGCAGATGCCAACCGCCACCGGTTCGGCTCGACCCCGATGGTCACCATCGACAACGTGGTGGAGCCCGCCGATCCGGGCCTCCGCGCTCGCCGGCAAGACCTGCGCGCCGCTCTTGGCGCGGACGATGCCGACGTGGTCGTCCTGTCCACAGCCCGCCTGCACGCGATCAAGAACATCGGCCTCCTGCTGGACGCATTTGCCACCGTCCGCCGCAGCCAGCCGCAGGCCCGGCTGTGGGTCTGTGGCGCCGGCCCCTTGGCCGGCGAACTGGCGGAAAAGGCAAAGACCCTGCAACTCGGCCCGGCGGTGCAGTTCCTCGGCGGGCGCGACGACATCCCCGCGCTCCTGCAGGCCGCCGACATCTTCGTGCTCAGCTCCGATGCGGAGGGCTTGCCGCTTGCCCTTCTGGAGGCGATGGCCGCAGGCTTGCCGGTGGTCGTGACCGCCGTCGGCAGCGTGCCCGACTATGCCGATGGCGGGGCGGGCCTGATGGTGCCGCCACGCCGCGTTGGAGAATTTGCGGCAGCTCTCGAAACGATGGTCGGCGATGCAGACCTCCGCCACCGCTCGGGCCGCGCCGCGGCCGATCGCGCCCGCGTCTTCACCGACATGGTCGGCTGGCGCAAGGCGCTGGAAGCGGAATACGCCAAGGCCCTGGCTGACCGCAGCGCATGAGGCTCAGGCCTCCGGTGCCTTGCCCCTTAGCCGAAGGAGGGCACCGCGCAGCTGTCCGCGTTCCTCTGCCGAGAGGACGGCGACATAGGTCACCGCGACCAGCACCGCGATCACCGCGACCGCGACCGGCATCGACGCAGCCACACCCTGCCGCTCGCCCGCCAAGCTGACGGCAGCCCCGCCCATCAGCGTCATCGGCAAGACCAGCACGAAGTTCGCCTTCTCCCAGCGCAGCGGATGCACCCGCGCCGCCAGCGCCGTCACCACGACCGCCTTGATCACCGATCCGATCAGCACCGCGACCGAAACCCCGGCCAGACCGAAAACCGGCGCCATGAGCACGATGCCGACCCCGGTCGCCACGGTGCCAAGCACATTGCCCAGCAATTTGAGGCTGGTGCGGCGTTGCAGGATCAGGCCGATCTCGGTGATCCAGCTGATCGACTCGATCGCCAGCGCCATCAGCAGCGGAAAGACGATGACCGCCGCCGCGATGTATTTCTCGCTCGCCAGCACCAGAAGCAACGGCCCCGCAATACTGGTCAGCGCCAGCACCACGATGCAAGCGAACAGCACGAACACCTTGAGGACCAAGTTGTAGGTTGCATTGGCATCGGGCCGTTTGCCGATCGACAGCGCAAACGGCTCCCACGCCGACTGGAAGGCAAAGGCGAAGATCGCGTACAGCATCGTGATCTTCGCACCGGCCGCATAAAGCCCCAGCGCGTCTGCCGTCAGAAGAAGCGCCACCAGCGCCCGCTCCAGCAGGGGCACGATCGACCGCAACGCGCTGATCGCGCCATAGGGCAGCGAATAGGGCAGCATCTCCAGCACGAAATTCAGCCCGAGCGTCGGTTTCAGCCAGCGTCTGATGAAGTAAAGCCCGATCATGGAATAAATCACCGTGGCCAGCAGCCCCGCCGCAAGAATGCCCCGCACCGACGCGTCGAACGCAAACACCGCCACCAGCCAGCAGGCGGCTTGCGTGAACGAAAACCCGATGGACAGGAAGATAAAGGGATTGCGCGAAAACGTGACCCGCAACAGCACCACCGCAAAATTCAGGAACACAAGGAACGGCGCCTGCAGCAGCAGTATCTCGAAGGCAGGCAGAAAGGACTGGTCGATCCCCAGCAGCCCCAGAGCATGGCCTCCCAGAAGCCAGACCAGTGGCAGCGCCAGCGCCAGCACGATCAGCCTGAGCAGGAACGATTGCGAAATCAACTCGCGCCGGGTTTCATGGTCCTCGTACTCAAAGAAATAGCGCGCGATGCCGCTGTCCTGCCCGAAAATCAGGAACACGCTCAGAAAACCGCCGAACACCTGCAAAAGGTCGAGCACACCGTAGTCCGACACCGTCAGGTGCCGCACGATGATCGGAAAAGTCAGAAGCGTGGCAAAGCGGCTGATCGCTGCCGCCAGACCATAGACCGCAGAATCCCGTGCAAGAAACCGCAAGCGCCCGCCGAGCGACAGCAAAGAAGGGTCGGGTGGCGGCTTCGGCTGGCTCAGGTCAACTCTCCGCAGATCGGGTGGCGCGGCGCGCGCAGTTTCCTGCCACATGCCGACTTTCGGCCCGGTTGTCGAGCCGACAGTCGCCCAACGGGGCCGCGGATGGCCTTGCACGGCAACGGTTATCCGTGTCTGCTGTGACCGACAATAGCAGGACCGATCTTTGATGCCTCCCAGATACGCGCAGCGCATGGCTGATGTGCAGCCATCGGCGATCCGAGAACTTCTGGCCCTGGGCGCCGATCCCACGATCATTTCCTTTGGCGGCGGCTATCCGGATGCCTCGTTGTTTCCAGCCGAAAAGCTGGCGGCCGTGTTTCAAGAGGTGATCCTCGCGCCGGGCGGTGGCGCGATGCAGTATGCCCCCTCGAACGGCTTGCCGCGCCTGCGCGAGCAGATCGCCGGGCTGATGCGCGACGACGGCACGCCCTGCAGCGCCGATGACGTCCTCATCCTGCAAGGCTCGCAGCAGGGGCTCGACTTTGCCGCCCGTATGCTGATCGACCCCGGCGATGTCATCATCACCGAGGACCCTACCTTTCTGGGCGCGCTTATCGCGTTCAACCCCAGCCAGCCGCGCTACGCCACAGTACCGGTGGACGGCGACGGAATGCAGACCGACCGTCTCGCCGCCGTGCTTGCGGCCAACCCCAGGGCGCGGATGATCTACACGGTGCCCGATTTCCAGAATCCGACCGGCGTCACCCTTTCGCTGAAGCGGCGCAAGGCGCTGATCGCCTTTGCCAACGCGCATGACCTGATCGTGCTGGAAGACACGCCCTATCGCCAGATCCGGTTTGCAGGGCAAAGCCTGCCGACCCTCAAGTCACTCGACACCGAGGGGCGGGTCATACATCTGGGCAGCTTTTCCAAGGTGCTGGTGCCGGCGCTGCGCATCGGCTGGGCGGTCGCCGCGCCCGGTTTGCTGGAACGGATGGGGTTGCTGAAGGTGGCGGCCGACACCCAGACCTCGACGCTCAACATGGCTGCAACCAGCCTGTTTCTGGACCGCTACGATCTCGACGCCCACATTGCTACCCTGCGCGACGCCTACCGCTCAAAGAAGGACGTCATGCTGGACGCGATCCGCCGGCATTTCCCGCAAGACGTAACTGTGACCGATCCTGAAGGCGGGCTATTCACCTGGGCCAGCTTCCCCGAAACCTTTGATGCGACCGCCTTCATGCGCGACGTAGCACTGCCCGAGGCGCGCGTGGCCTATGTGCCGGGCGCCACGTTCTTTCCGGTGACCCCACGTCCAAATTTCGCCCGCATCAACTTTTCCGCTGCCTCCGAAGCCAGCATCCGCAAAGGCATCGAAGCCCTTGGCAAGGCTCTGAAATCGCACGCTCCATTCTAGACCGAAGGTTCCAATGCCAGTCACCGTTCACACTCTGCCCGTCTCTCCCCTGACCGAAGCCCAGATTGCACGCTGGCGGCCGGTGCCAGTGGCAGTTGCTGTCGATCTCGGCCGCGACGCCGGTCAGATAGACCCCGCGATCCGCCCGTTGCGGCCCGCAGGCAGTCAGCCCCGGCTGTTCGGCCAGGCCGTCACTCTGCGCTGCGAGCCGCCGGATTTCGGGGCAGTCCTGCACGCGCTGGACGTGATCAGGCCGGCGCAGGTACTGGTTATCGACGCTGCCGGCCACCGCGATACCGCAATGATCGGTGACATTCTGTCGGGTCATCTGCGCCGCATCGGGGCGGCTGGGCTGATCTGCGACGGCGCGGTTCGCGATACCGCAACGCTGGCCGGCTGGGATGATTTCCCGGTGTTCTGCCGCTGGATCACGCCGCGCGGGCCGACCGGGGCGGATCGCGGGGCGGTCAACCTGCCGGTGGTGATCGGCGGTTGTTTGGTGTCGCCGGGCGATCTGCTGATCGGCGATGATGACGGCCTCGTGGCCCTGACGCCCGCCGTCGTCCGCGACCGCATCGGCGACGCCGAAGCCAAACTGGCGCGCGAAACCGGCTGGATCAGCGCGCTTGCCTCTGGCCAATCCGCAGCCGAGGTGTTCGGCCTTGCGCCGGCGATCAGGGCCTGAGGTTTGATCACGAAACGGTGTTCAGGCCACGACGCATCGAAACCGCCGGTTGCAGGTTGGTAAGCGGGCTGTCACCTTGCCGGCCGATGAAGTTCGAGGGGAACGACCATGCGACCCAGCCAGCCTGTTTTCGTGCTCGCAGCAGCCCTGCTGACCGGTTGCGTCGCCACGGGCGGCGCCCAGTCCGGATCTGACGGCAGCGCCGAACTGCCCCCGTTGCCTGAGCAGGTCATTGCCGTGGCAGCGCCCTGGCAGGATCTGACGACCGCGCGGCTGATGCCGCAGGACGGCTGTTACTGGTACGAACACCAGGGCCAGATTGAACGCACACTGCTGCCGCTGCGTACACCCGAGGGGCGGCCGATCTGCACCAGCGCGCCGGGCTGAGCGTCAACTGCGCGCGGTGATCCCTTCTTCCGCCGGATAGAGGTGGGCGGTAACCCCGGTTTCGACTTGGTCGAAAAGCCCGATGATATGGGCCATCACCATCCGCACACATCCCGAACTTGCCCGCCACCCGACCGAGCGCGGCAAGGGGGTGCCGTGGATGCGCAGCAAGGTGTCCCGGCTGCCCACGAACAGGTAGAGCGCCCGCGCGCCAAGTGCATTGTCCGGGCCGGGGTCCATGCCATCGGCGTATTGCGCATAGACTTCCGGCTCGCGCTCGATCATCGAGGCGGTCGGGGTCCAGCGCGGCCATTTGGCCTTGCGCCCCACAGTGAAGACGCCCGGCTCATAAAGCCCGCCGCGCCCGATCGCCACGCCATAGCGAATCGCGCTGCCGTCCGACTGGATGTGATAGAGGTAGCGCGCGATTGCATCGACATGGATGTCACCGGCGCGCAATCCCGCCTTCGCTTCGACCCTCGTGGGCAGCAGCCGCGGGTGAAGGCCCCAGGGGTTCGAGGTTGCCAGATCAAAGCCCGGCGGCGTCACCTGGGCATCCCAAGCCTCCCACTGCGCTCTCTGCGACAGGTTCTGCCCGAAGGCCGGCATGGCAAGGGCCGGCGAGAACAGCGCAGCACCCGTCATGAGGAAATGGCGTCTGGTCAGCATCTGGCGCTCCTTGGACAACTCGAAAGGTCAACGCGTGGCTTACCCGCCCCGGTCCCGGATGTCGGATCACATTTGCACGAGGTCTGCAGCCTTGCCCACAAAGGTGCAGCCCGGACACAGGCGGGGCCGTGACGTCCCCAGCAAATTCGGTGCAACCCTGATTGGCCGGTGCCGGAAACCAAGCGCGCAAAACCCTTCTTGCTCGTCTCGGGAAGGGGCCGCGTCGCGGCTCACCAAAGCCCACTTGTTCTATCCTCCGTTGCGGAGATATCTTCCGGGCTCGCTACCAATCATGCGCCCGATTATCGCGGCCGGCTTGGCGCCAACCGCCCGGAATTTTGAGGTCGCCCCATGCTCAAGACCCTTCGCAACCCGACCTTCCGCCATCTCTTTGCCGCGCAACTCGTGGCACTTGTCGGTACCGGCTTGGCCACGGTGGCACTGGGACTTCTGGCTTGGCAGCTGGCGGGCGACAATGCGGGCGCCGTGCTGGGAACGGCGCTGGCAATCAAGATGGTGGCCTATGTGACGCTTGCCCCGGTCGCGGCGGCCATTGCCGAGCGCTTGCCGCGCCGTGCCTTTCTGGTGGCGCTTGACCTGATCCGGGCAGGCGTGATCGCCTGTTTGCCCTTCGTGACCGAGGTCTGGCAGGTCTATGCCCTGATCTTCGCGCTGCAGGCGGCGTCGGCAGGCTTTGCTCCGGCTTTCCAAGCGGTGATCCCCGATGTGCTGAAGAACGACGCCGACTATACCAACGCCCTCTCGCTTCTGCGGCTGGCCGAGGATCTTGAACAACTGGCCTCGCCGATTCTGGCAGCGCTGCTTCTGACGGTTGTCAGTTTTCCGGTCCTGTTTGCCGGGACGGTCGCGGGCTTCGTGGCTTCTGCGGTGCTGGTCCTGACGGCGCGCCTGCCAGATCGGGTGCGCGGCGAGGGCGGCTCTTTCTGGGCCGATGTGACCAAGGGAATTCGCATCTATACCGCCACACCCCGCCTGCGCGGCTTGATGGTGATGGAGGCCGCAGTCGCCGCTGCCGGTGCGATGGTTTATGTGAACACCGTCGTGCTGGTGAAGGCGCGCCTGGGCCTGGGCGAGGAGTCGGTTGCGCTGGCGTTCGCAGGCTTCGGCGCGGGATCAATGGTAGCGGCCGTCCTTCTGCCACGCATCCTCGACCGGCTGGAGGACAGGCCGGTAATGATCGGCGGCGCGGCCCTGATGGTCGCGGGCGTGGCGCTGGTGCCGCTGGTCGGCGGGCTGTCCGCGCTGATCTCGCTCTGGGCGGTCATCGGCTTCGGGTTTTCGCTGACCCAGACCCCCATTGGGCGCATCATCAACCGGTCAGCGCGCAAGGCCGATCGCGGCGCGGTTTTTGCCGCACAGTTCGCGCTCAGCCACGCCTGCTGGCTGGTGACTTATCCCCTGGCCGGCTGGATCGGCGCGGGCGCAGGTCTTTCCACGGCGGCCCTGGTCCTCGCTGCAATCGGAGCAGTCGGGCTGCTTGCCGTGATGCGCCTCTGGCCGGCCGACGACCGGTCCGTCCTGCCTCACGCCCATCCCGATCTGCCCGCCGACCACCCGCATCTGGCCGAACATGGCCCCGACCACGCTCATGCCGTCGTCATCGACGACCTTCACCGCCGCTGGCCAAAGATCGCCTGACCCGTTGGCGTCGCGTGGTGAGGGAGCCATCGTTCGCCGATCGGCTCGTCGTTTCCCAATCGCGCTGACATCGACTATATGAACGGGGACAACGAAGTGAAATGCTGAAAAAGTGAACAGACACGATCCCCATCGCCTCTCCGTCGCCCCCATGATGGACTGGACGGACCGGCATTGCCGCTACTTTCATCGCCAGATGACGCGGCGGGCGATGCTGTACACCGAGATGGTCACCGCGCTTGCCGTCATTCACGGGCCGAAGCCGCGCCTGCTCGACTACAGCGCTGCCGAGCATCCGGTGGCGCTGCAACTTGGCGGATCGGTACCAGAGGAATTGGCGGCGGCGGTGCGGATCGCGCGTGACTGGGCCTATGACGAGATCAACCTGAATGTCGGTTGCCCGTCCGACCGCGTTCAATCGGGGTGTTTCGGCGCGGTGTTGATGCAGCGCCCCCACCTTGTGGCCGACTGCCTGCGCGCCATGATCGCCGAAACCGACGTGCCGGTGACGGTGAAATGCCGCATCGGGGTTGATGATCAGGATCCCGAAGTCGTGCTGCCCGATTTCATCGAGCAGATCGCGGCAGCGGGGGTCGGTCATGTCATCATCCACGCCCGCAAGGCCTGGCTGCAAGGCCTGTCGCCAAAGGAGAACCGCGAGATTCCGCCCCTGGATTACGACCTCGTGTTTCGGATGAAGGCCGCTTTTCCCGCGCTTCGCATCTCCGTCAACGGCGGTATCGCCACGCTTGACGAGGCCGGAACCTTTCTGGATCGGGGGCTGGACGGGGTGATGATCGGGCGCGCCGCTTATCACGACCCCGGATCGACGCTGATCGGTGCCGACCGCCTTTGGGGCGACGACTTCGCACCCGATGCCGCCGCCGTTGTGGCGGCAATGCGCGACTACATCGCTGAGCATCTGGCGGCGGGCGGACGGCTTTACCAGATCACCCGCCACATGCTCGGGTTGTTCAGCGGACGGCCCGGCGCGCGTGGCTGGCGGCGCGCACTGTCCGAAGGCGCCTCGCGCCCCGGTGCCGGGCTGGATCTGCTCGACCGGGCGCTTGACGAGGTTCAGGCCGCCGCGGCCGCTGCCTGACGCCGCGAAACCAGCCGCGACAGTGCAAAGGCGATCACGCCACAGACCGCAATCGCACCCAGCATCGGCGTCGCGGTTCCGTCGAAGAACGGCCCTGCGGCTGCGATCATCACTCCGCCGGCCAGCATCTGCAGCGTCCCACCCAACGAAGACGCCAACCCTGCCACGTCGCCATGGTCATCCAGCGCCATCACCATTGTGGTCGGGATGATCAGGCCAAGGCAGGCATTGGCCAGGAACAGTCCGGCGATGCAGACGGGCAGGGATGCCAACCCCAGAAGGGCCACGCCGAACAGCACCACCGTTACCGCACCGAACCCCGCCGCAGCCGTCGCCATCACCCGCGGCGGGCCATAGGTCTGGCCAAGATAGGCCGCTGCCTGGGATGACGCGAAAAAACCGATCGCGTTGACCGCAAAGGCCAGCGAGAACCCCGTTGGCGACAGTTCGAACTCCTGCGTGTAGACAAAACTCGCCGAGGCGATGAACACGAAAAAGCTCGCCATGCCGAAGCCGCCAAGAAACGTCAGTCCCATGAACAGCGGGTCGGCCAGCAGCCTCCGCGCGCCTGCCAGCGCGTCCGTCAGGTTGAATGGTTGGCGGTCGGCCGGCGGCAGGGTTTCGGGTTGCAGCAGGTGCAGGATCGCCAGGCTGGCAAGCGCCGCGACAAGCAGTGTCGCAAAGATCGCCCGCCAGTCGAACACCGCCATCAACCCGGCCCCGGCCAAGGGCGCCAGCATCGGCGAGACCGAGATCACCAGCATCACCGCAGCCATCAGGCGCGTGGCGCTGGGCCCGGTGTAAAGGTCGCGGATGATCGCCCGCGGCACCACCATCAGCGCGGCACCCCCCAACCCCTGGATGAACCGCCCCGCCACCAGCCACTCGACGCTTGAAGCAAGGGTGCAGACCACTGATCCTGCGATGAATACCAAGATTCCGGCGTATAGCGGCACCTTGCGGCCTGACCGGTCGGCCCAGGGGCCGTAGATCAGTTGCGCCAGTCCAAAGGCGATGAAGTAGGCCGTGATCGTCGTCTGCATCCCCTGCACCGAGGTGCCCAGATCTTCCCCGATCATCGGCATGGCCGGCAGATACATGTCGATGGCAAACGGCCCGATGCAGGACAACAGCCCCAGCACCAGCGCAGGGCGCAGCAAACGGTCGGACATGCAAACCTCTGGAAAATCGGCGCGACGCTGCACCTCAGCCGCACGTTAGCCAAACCGTCTCCGACTTACCAGACCAGCGTGGCGTCTCTGGTGCGGGCCATCCCGGCGCGGTAAGCAAGGCCCGGCGGCGCGGGCAAAAACACGGGCGCTGAAAGGAAACACCAATGCCGGAAATCTCCGAACTCTTGCCGATGGTGGCGCTTTTGCTGGTGGTCGGCGGGTTGGCCGGGGTGATCGGTGGCCTCCTTGGTGTCGGCGGCGGCATCTTGCTGGTTCCGGCGTACTTTTACACGTTCAACCATCTTGGCTATGGTGGCGACCAGTCGATGCAGATCTGTGTCGCAACCTCGCTCGCCACCATCGTGGTCACCTCGATCCGCTCGGTCTCGTCGCACCACAAGCTGGCCGCGGTGGAATGGAGCGTGCTGAAAAGCTGGGCACCGTTTCTGGTTGTCGGCGCGATCATGGGCGTCCTTGCCGCCGCGCGCCTGCCCTCGTCGGCGCTGCAGGGTTTGTTCGGCGGGGTCGCGGGGATGGTGGCGCTGTGGATGGCCTTCGGACGCGAAGACTGGCGGCTTGGCACGGAAATGCCCGGCCAGCCGGCACGGGGAGCAATGGGAACCGGCGTAGGCTTCCTGTCCGCAATGATGGGTATCGGCGGCGGGTCGTTCGGCGTGCCGATCATGACGCTCTACGGCGTGCCGATCCACCGTGCCGTAGCCACCGCAGCGGGCTTCGGCGTTCTTATCGCGGTGCCGTCGGTGCTGGGCTTCCTCTTCGTGCCGGTAGTGAACGCTCCGCCATGGACAGTGGGGGCGATCAGCGTACCGGCATTTCTCGTGGTGATCGGAACCACGCTCGCCACGACGCCATTGGGAGTGCGGCTGGCCCATGCGATGAACCCTAAACCCCTCAAGCGGGCGTTCGCGGTGTTTCTGGCGCTGGTGGCTTTGAACATGCTGCGGAAGGTGGCTGGATGGTAGCGCAGGTTCGGGTGGCGGGGCAGGGCTGGGCGATCTACGGTCCGGACCCCCGCATCGCAGCCTGGGCCGACGCAGCACTCGGGGTGGCGCTTGGGGTTCTGTCCGACAGCGCCGAAACCTGGCGCTGCGGCGGAACCTGGTTCGTCGGGGTAGATGCCCTTCCGAATGGCCCTGACGGCCGTCTGGGTGACGCAGCCTTCCCGTGGGACGCACTGCCACTCGCGCCCGAACCGCTCCATCCCGGCCAGCTTTCAGTGATGCGCCCGGGTTATCCGCAACGCACCCCAACCGAGACCGAGGTTGCCCATACCTACCGTGTCCGGCGCGACGCGGCGCACTTGGATGGTCTGCTTGCACTGCCGCCGGACCAGCGCCGGTTCGTGAAAGAGCCGCATGGCTGGATCCTCGGCCTGCCGCTGAACGCTTGCCCGGCCTCACCACTGGTGGTCTGGGATGGCAGTCACGAAGTGATGCGGACAGGGCTTGCGGCCCACCTTTCACAGTTTCCTGTCGAAGAATGGGGAGAGGTCGATGTGACTGACGCCTACAAGGCCGCCCGGCGGCGCGTGTTCGATACCTGCCAACGCATGGAAATACCGGCCAGGCCGGGCGAGGCGACGCTGCTGCACCGACTGATGTTGCACGGCGTGGCGCCCTGGACTGACACCGCTTCGGCACCGCCCGAAGGCCGCATGATCGCCTATTTCCGCCCCCAGCTTGATAGTGTCTCGGCTTGGCTCAATGCACCCTGATGCGGGCGGTGGGATCGCCTCAGCGGTCCAGACGCCCCATCCGGCCACCGCGGCGCTTGGCCAGACGCGGCGAACGCTCCGGCAGGTCTGCCATGATTGCCGCGCGATCCTCATGCGTCATCCGCGACCAGGTCGAGATTTCCTCGATGCTACGGAAACAGCCGACACAGATGCGCTCTTCGGGATGAACCACGCAGAGCTTCACGCAAGGTGACTGGACTTCGTCTCGCATCCAGATGTCGTCTTTCACCGGGTCCGGCCCCTTGTCATGCAGCCGAAGCCGCTCTCGTCGCCACGATATAGGGCGAGGGCGCCGTCAGGATCAGCCCTTTGCGACGTTTTGCTGCCGGAATCGCCGGAGCCGTGTGATTTTGGCCGCAGCCAGCGGTCACGATGCCACTCCGCGATCCATATATGCCAGTCGGTCCAGCGCGCCTTGCAGGATGTAGGTGGCGGCGACTGCGTCGATCACCTCGCGCCGCCGCTGTCGCGACACATCCGCCTCAATCAAGGCGCGTTCGGCGGCAACGGTCGACAAGCGTTCATCCCAGAAGAAGATCGGCAGCGGCGTCAGCTTGTCCAGATTGCGCGCGAAGGCCCGTGTCGATTGCACACGTGGTCCCTCTGATCCGTCCATGTTCAACGGCAGGCCGAGCAGGATCGCGCTGGCCTTTCGCTCGCCAAGCAGCGCCAGCAGGCGGGCGGCATCCAGCGTGAACTTCTCGCGCCGGATCACCTGAACCGGCGTGGCGACGGATCGGCGCAGGTCTGAAATCGCGACCCCGATGGTCTTGTCGCCAAGATCAAGGCCCGCAATCGCCCGGTTCGGCGCAAGCAAGCCCGCGAAAGCCTCGATGCTGTCGCAGATCACGGGGTCAGCCCGCTTTCCACTGCGGCAAGGCGCAGGAAGGACAGCTCTGCATCGCGGCCGGCAAAACGGGTCTTCGCCTCGTCATAGATGGTCTGCGCTTCGTCGCGGCGTTCCAGCACGACCAGCGATCGGATCAGCCGGTTCCAGTCCTCGACCGACCCGCCGTCGGTGGCAAGTCGGTCCGACAGTTGCACCACCATGCCCTCGATCATGGCCTGGCGGTCCTCAGGGGCCATGTCGGCGGCGGCGGCCACATCCCCGGCGCTCGGGCCGGTCTCGGGCAGGCTGTAGTTCACACCTGCCAGATAGGCCACGTCCTCGATCTCACCGCGGATGCGCTGCACCCAGGGCGCATCGGCCGGACCTTCCTCAAGCAGCGGCTGCCACAATGCGAAGGTCCGGTCATAACGGCCCGCCTGGGCGAACAACAAGCCCGAATAAAACCGCGCGATCGGGTTCTGCGGATCGCGGCGCAACGCTTCGACCAGCTCTGCCTCGGTTTCCGGCGAGACATAGCCGCCGGCGGCGGACACCATAATTTCGGCCAGCGCCGCATAGTTATCGCCGGTCGCGGCATCCCCCTTTGCCGCGATCAGCTGGCGCAGCGCGGCTTCGGCTGCGGCATAATTTCCCAGCGCGGCCTCGTTGCGCGCCAGAAGTTCCAGCCCGCGTTGGTCATCAGGGCGCTCGGCCACTGCGACACGCAGCTTCTCCATCAGGTCAAGAAACGCCGGATCAAGGTCCGACGGGGCCACCGGCGGCGGCGTGGCGGCAACGGCCTCGGCCTGTGGCGGTCGGGTCAGCATCCGCGCATCAGCAGCAGCGATGCGGTCGTCCAGCGGCAGGTCTGGATAGCCCGGAGCGCCAAGATAGGCGTAGGCCGCGATGCCTCCGGCCAAGGCCACGACTATGCCGGCCGCTGGCAGCACGACTGGAGTTGCCCGGCTGGTCGCGGTCTGGCCGGCCGCCCGGTCGGTATCAAGGATGCGGCGGCCGACCTCGCTGCGCAGGCGCTGGGCTTCCTCGGTCGACAGCGTGCCCCGGGCAATGTCACGGTCGACTTCGGCCAACTGGTCCTTGTAGACCTTCAGATCGACGCTTGTCGCATCGGCAAGACTGCGGTGGCGGCGCAAGGCTCCCAGTAGGATTGCGGCGACAACCGCCAGAAGCCCCGCAGATGCCGCCCAAAACGCCCAGTCCTGCATGCTCCGCCCGATCCAGCCACCTGTCTTCGCCATTGCATGTAGTGGTTCGCAGGCAAAGGCAAAAGAGGCATTTGGCCCAAGGGCCGCGGGGTGCTGCCGCAGCCCGGTCGCACAACCACCGCTTCGGCCTGCGACAGTGTCGACTATGTCGCATTTTTCCCGATTGCGCCGCTGCAGGATGCGGATGTATCCGGCATTCGTTCCATGAGGGAGCAACCGGACCGCCCCGGTTCCACCCGCCCCAGACCCATGAGGCCCAGATGCAGCGCTATTCGGTCTTTGCCATCGCCCGTGAGGCAGTCCGCCACCATTTGGGCTGGGAACGCGCCTGGGCCTCGCCAGAGCCGAAAGCGTCCTATGATGCGATCATCGTCGGGGCAGGGGGGCACGGCCTGGCCACTGCCTATTACCTTGGCAAGAACTTCGGCATCACCAATGTCGCGGTGATCGAAAAGGGCTGGCTCGGCGGCGGAAACACCGGCCGCAACACCACGATCATCCGCTCGAACTACCTGCAGGACCCTTCGGCCGCGATCTACGAAAAGGCTCGCAGCCTGTATGAAACTCTCAGCCAGGAGCTGAACTACAACGTCATGTTCAGCCCCCGTGGCCTGCTCATGCTAGGCCAGACCCACCACGAGGTGCGCGGCTACATGCGCACCGTCCACGCCAACGCCCTGCAAGGCGTGCAGACCGAATGGATCAGCCCGCAGCGCGTCAAGGAACTGGTGCCGATCATCAACATCGACGGCCCGCGCTACCCGATCCTCGGCGCGCTCTACCAGGCCCGTGGCGGCACGGCGCGCCATGACGCGGTGGCATGGGGCTATGCCCGCGCCTGTTCCGCCATGGGAATGCACATCATCCAGAACTGCGAAGTCAAAGGCGTCCGCTCCGAAAACGGAACCGTTACCGGCATCGACACCACCAAAGGCTTCATCGGCTGCAAGAAGCTGGGCATGGTCGTGGCCGGTCATTCCGGCCAACTGGCCGAGATGGCGGGTTTCCGCCTGCCGATCGAAGCGGTAGCCCTTCAGGCCCTCGTCTCCGAGCCGATCAAGCCCTGCATGGACGTCGTGGTGATGGCCAACACCGTCCACGGCTACATGTCGCAGTCCGACAAGGGCGAGATGGTGATCGGCGGCGGTACCGACGGCTTCAACAACTACACCCAGCGCGGGTCTTTCCATCACATCGAGGAAACCCTGCGCGCCCTCGTTGAAACTTTCCCGATGATCAGCCGCTTGAAAATGCTCAGACAATGGGGCGGCATCGTCGACATGACCGGCGACCGCTCGCCCCTCATCTCGAAAACCCCGCTCGGCAACTGCTTCATCAACTGCGGCTGGGGCACTGGCGGCTTCAAGGCGATCCCTGGCTCGGGCTGGGCGATGGCCGAACTGATGGCCAAGGGCGAACCGGGTCCGCTGGCGGAAGATTTCAGCATGTGGCGCTTCAAGGAAGGCCAGTTCATCGACGAATCCGTGGCCGCCGGGGTGGCGCATTGATCGCTCTTGGGAACAATTCGGGGCAGTTCGCAGTTGGGGGGGGGTGCATCCCTACCAAGGAGACAGTCCAATGGCCGATCCCTATCTGCCGCCTCAGCCCGGCTCGTATGACCCGGGACGCAATCCGCGCGATCCGGCCCAGCCAGGCAATGCTGGCCAGACCCGCGTTACCAACAACGTCCACAACGAACCCAACAGCCAGATTCCGGTCTCCGATGACCGGACCGGCGGGTTCAGCACCGGCATCGTGGTCGCTCTGGTTTTCGTCGTTGTCGCCATCCTTGCGGCCGTGCTCTACAGCGGTTCCGACGGGACGGACGCAACCACCACCACGATCGAGAACAACAACGTCGATCCAGCTCCGTCGGCACCCGCGGACGCTTCGCCAACAGCGCCCGATGCAACGGCTCCAGGCACTGCGGTACCCGATGCCGCAACGCCAGATGCCGCTGCCCCAGATGCTGTCGCTCCTGACGCAACCGCTCCCGATGCGGCCGTACCTGGTGACACCACAGCACCTGCAGAGCCTGCTCCCGCCGACTGACGGCCGTAGCGCAACAGTTCTTCATCTGACGGGACGGGCGGCAACTGCTGCCCGTCCCTTTGCATGTCTGCCTGGCGCCGCCGGCGGCACGCATCATGCTGCCGGGTCGGCTGGGCAATCTTCTGACGTATTTTCGAACCGGTGTAAGTCAGGGCGTGGCGCGACAGCCACCCTGGCCCCGGAACCTGTGGAGGTTCTATGCTGATCCTTGAATGTCCCTGCTGCGGTGTGATGGCTGACGAGACCGAACTCAGCCCCGGCTACGAGGCGCACCTCAAGCGCTTTGGCCCTGACGCCAGCCCCGAAGAGTTCGAGGCCTACATGTTCGCCCGCAAGAACCCCAAAGGCGTGCATTTCGAACGCTGGCGCCATGCCTATGGCTGCGGCAAATGGTTCCTTGCCGCCCGCTGCACCGCCACGCTCGAAGTGTTCGGCACATATCCTGCACAGGTCAGCGAACCACCACCCGACATCATCGAAAAGATCAAGGCTCGCCGGCCGGACTGGAAGGGTTACAAATGAGCACGCGTCTGGCCAAGGGCGGCCGTCTGATCGACCGGACCGCCGCGATGGACTTCACCTTCAACGGCAAGGTGATGCGCGGCTATGCCGGTGACACGCTGGCGGCGGCGCTTCTTGCCAACGACCAGATGCTGGTCGGCCGCAGCTTCAAGTATCACCGCCCGCGCGGCATCGTCGCCTCCGGCCCGGAAGAGCCGAATGCCCTCGTCAACCTCGGCAAGGGCGCGCGGCTGGAACCGAACCAGCGCACCACCACGACCGAGCTTTTCGACGGTCTGGAAGCCTCAAGCCAGAACCACTGGCCCAGCCTCGAATTCGATGTCGGCGTTGTGAACAACTATGCCGCGCGTTTCATGCCGGCGGGCTTTTACTACAAGACCTTCATCCATCCGCGCCCGATGTGGAAGCACGTCTTCGAACCGATCATCCGCCGCGCCGCGGGCCTCGGCAAGGCACCGACCGAAGGCGATGCCGATCGCTACGAACAGGCCTATGCCTTCTGCGACGTGCTGGTCGTCGGCGCGGGTGTCGCGGGCCTTCTGGCCACCAAGGCCGCCGCTGACGCCGGAAAGCGCGTCATCCTGCTTGAACAGACCGCGGTCCTCGGCGGCCGCACCCCGGTCGACGAGGCGGATATCGACGGCACCCCCGCCGACACCTGGATCGCCGCAATCGAAGCTGACCTGCGCTCCCGCGACAACGTCACTATCCGCACCCGCACCTGCGGCTTCGGCGTCTATGACCACGGCTACGTGCTGGCCGACGAACGCGTCGCCGACCATACCCCCGGCGACGGTCGCCCCAAACACCGGCTCTGGCGCATCCGCACGGCCAGCATTATCACCGCCACCGGCGCAATCGAACGGCCCTTGTCCTTCGCCGGCAACGACATCCCCGGTGTCATGCTTGCCTCGGCCGTTCGCGACTATGTCGTGAACTACGCCGTCTCGCCGGGCGACCGCACCGTGGTCGTCACCAACAACGACAGCGCCTACCGGACCGCCCTCGCGCTGAAGGCCGCAGGGCTCGATATCCCTGCCATCCTCGACGCGCGTGAAACCGTCACCGGAGCATTGCCCGAAGCGGCCCGCGCCGCCGGAATCCGCGTCCTGACCGGGCGCGGAATCGCAAAAGTGAAGGGCGGCAAGCGCGTAACCGGCATTTCGGTCTGCACCCAGGCCGGTGAAGGTGCCGCTCTGGAAGAAATCGCCTGCGAGGCCGTTGCCATGTCGGGCGGCTGGTCGCCCGTCGTTCACCTCTACAGCCACTGCGGCGGCAAGGTGATGTGGGACGAGACCATCTCCGCTTTCATCCCCGACCCGTCCCGCCCGCCAGTGAACCACGACGGCAGCGCCATGGTCTCGGTCGTCGGCGCCGCTGCCGGCTGCCTGTCGCTGGCCAATATCCTGTCTGGCCTCGGCGCTGCGTCTGGCAAGACTGCCATACGTTTGCCAGACGTTTGCCAGACGCCGGATGGCAGCGTTTCGATCCCCCCGGTCTGGGTCATGCCGCAGGGCGCGCCGATCGAATTGCGCTCCAAGATGTGGCTCGATTATCAGAACGACGTGAAGGTTTCCGACGTCCAGCTGGCCGCCCGCGAAGGCTACCAGTCGGTCGAACACACCAAGCGCTACACCACGCTCGGCATGGCGACTGATCAGGGAAAACTCAGCAACATCAACGGTCTCGCCATACTAGCTGACAGCCTGAATGCACCGATCCCCCAAGTGGGCACCACCACCTTCCGCCCGCCCTACACGCCGGTCACCATCGGCGCGCTGGCAGGTGAATCGCGGGGCGAGATCTTCCAGCCGCTCCGCCGCACTCCGCTGCACGAATGGCATGAGAAATCAGGCGCTTACTTCGAACCCGTCGGCCTCTGGCGCCGCCCGTACTGCTTTCCCCGCGCCGGCGAAACCCACACTCAGGCGGTGCATCGCGAGGTGCTGAACACCCGCGAAAAGCTGGGCCTCCTCGACGCCTCGACCCTTGGCAAGATCATCGTCAAAGGCCCCGATGCCGGCCGCTTCCTCGACATGCTCTACACCGGAGTGATGTCGTCGCTGCCAGTTGGCAAATGCCGCTACGGCTTGATGTGCAACGAACAGGGGTTCCTCAGCGACGACGGCGTGGTCGCCCGCCTCGACGAGGAAACCTTCCTCTGCCACACCACTTCTGGCGGGGCCGACCGCATCCACGCCTGGATGGAAGACTGGCTGCAGTGCGAATGGTGGGACTGGAAGGTCTACACCGCCAACGTCACCGAACAATACGCCCAGATCGCGGTGGTCGGACCGAACGCGAGGAAACTCCTCGAAGCCCTTGGCGGAATGGACGTTTCTAAGGAAGCGCTGCCCTTCATGCAATGGGCGGACGGCACGCTTGGCGGCTTTCCGTGCCGGGTCTACCGGATCAGCTTCTCCGGCGAACTCAGCTACGAAATCGCCGTTCCCGCCAGCCACGGAGCCGCCTTCTGGGAGGCGAGCCACAAGGCCGGCGCCTCCCTCGGCGCGATGCCCTACGGCACCGAAGCCCTGCATGTGATGCGGGCCGAAAAGGGCTTCATCATGATCGGCGACGAGACGGACGGGACGGTGATCCCACAGGATCTTAACCTCGACTGGGCAATCTCGAAGAAAAAGGCCGACTACCTCGGCAAACGCGGCCAGATGCGCACCTTCCTTGCCAGCCCGGACCGCTGGAAACTGGTCGGCTTCGACTCGCTGGACGGATCGGTGATCCCGGATGGCTCCTACATCGTCGCCGACGGCACCAACGGCAACGGCCAGCGCAACGTGCAGGGCCGCGTCACCTCGACCTACCATTCGCCGACGCTGAAGCGCGGCATTGCCATGGGCCTTCTGAAGCATGGGCCGAGCCGGATCGGTGAGGTCGTGGAATTCAACACCGCCGCCGGCGGCACGGTGAAGGCGCGGGTGCGCGACACGGTGTTCTTCGACAAGGATGGAGCAAAGCAGAATGTCTGAACCTGTATCCGCGCTTGGCGGCGCGTCATATGCGGGCTTCGCAACCATCCGCGAAATCGGCCCGATCGGCATGATAACTTTGCGTGCCAAGGGAATGAAAGGTATTGACAAAGTCGTAAAGGCCGCAGTCGGAACCAAACTTCCCGGCACCCGCCGGATCGAGATGTCAGGCGACAATGCCTGTGCCTGGATGAGCCCGGATGAATACCTGCTGATCCTGCCCTACAGCGCCGTTGCGGCGGCCCTTGCCACCATCGCCACAGCCATGAAGGGCGAGCATCACTTGGCCGTCGACGTGTCCGACGCCCGCGCAGTGTTCCGCATCGAGGGCGACAAGGCTGCGGATGTCCTGCGCAAGCTGGCTCCGGTGGATTTCGACAATCTGCGACCGGGCGAGCTGCGCCGGACGCGGGTCGCCCAGGTGGCAGCGGCGTTCTGGCAGGTCGACGGCGGCTTCACACTGGTCAGCTTCCGGTCCGTCGCGGGATATGTCATGGGGCTTCTCACCCACTCCGCCCAACCGGGCAGTGAACTGGCCTGACGATCTCGGCGCGTAGCACGGTTAGGCGGCATCACGCCGTGCGGCCTTGACCTCAGCCCGCGAAGCCCTCTTATTCGCTACATCACTTTGCCCCCTTTTCAGGAGAAGCCGCCATGGCCTTTACCCTTCCCGACCTTCCATATGCGCATGACGCGCTGGCGTCCCTCGGGATGTCCAAGGAGACGCTGGAATACCACCATGACCTGCACCACAAGGCATATGTCGATAACGGCAACAAGCTCGTTGCCGGCACCGAGTGGGAACAGAAATCGCTCGAGGATGTCGTGCGCGGCACCTATCAGGCCGGCGCCGTGGCGCAGAACGGCATCTTCAACAACGCCAGCCAGAACTGGAATCACAACCTGTTCTGGGAAGTGATGGGGCCGGGTGAAGCCAAGAAGATGCCTGGCGCGCTTGAAACGGCACTGACCGAAGCATTCGGTTCGGTGCAGAAATTCAAGGACGACTTCGCTGCTGCAGGCGCAGGGCAGTTCGGGTCGGGCTGGGCTTGGCTCGTCAAGGACAAGGACGGCAGCCTCAAGGTCACCAAGACCGAAAATGGCGTGAACCCCTTGTGCTTCGGTCAGACCGCACTTCTGGGCTGCGACGTGTGGGAGCACAGCTACTACATCGACTTCCGAAACAAGCGCCCGGCCTACCTGACCAACTTCCTGGAGAAGCTGGTGAATTGGGAAGCTGTTGCTGCTCGCATGTAAGGCATTGAAATAAAATAGAAAATGCCGCTGCGCGAAAGTGCGGCGGCATTTGCATTTGACCGCCGCTTTCAATCAGCCAAGCGTTTCGCGCAAGGCGGCCGTCAGGTCGGACGTGGTCGTCACGGTGCTGACCAGACTAAGCATCGAGCCATCGGCAAAGCCTTCGCGAACGATATGAGCCAGCAGATCGGTCAGCGGGCGCCAGTAGCCCTCCACGTCCAGAAGGAAGATCGGTTTCCCATGCAGCCCGATCTGCGCCCAGGTCAGCACCTCGAAGAACTCGTCCAGTGACCCTGCGCCACCGGGCAGCACGACAATGGCGTCCGAATTCATGAACATCACCTTCTTGCGCTCGTGCATGTCCTCGGTGACGACCAGCGTCGTCAGGTCGCGCTTGCCCTGTTCGCGCCCAAGAAGGTGGCTCGGGATGATCCCGAGCGTTTGGGCACCCGCCCCAATCGCCGCGCGCGCGACCTCGCCCATGATGCCCACATCGCCGGCACCATAGACCAGCCGCCAACCGTTTGCGGCGATAGCGGTTCCGACTTCGCGCGCGGCTGCCGCATATTCCGGGCGGGACCCTGACTTTGCGCCGCAAAAGACGCAGATCGAGCGCATGGTCATGGGCCGTCCTGAAAGATGTTGCGTTAAAGGGAGATATAGAGATTCTTGCGTACAAGGAAAGCGTCGCGGGCAGGGGAGTGGTTTATGGCGGCTTGGGATGCGCTGGGGACAGGCGGGCGAGCCGCAGTTGCCGTTGTTGGTGCGGTCGGTCTGGCTGCGGCGGGTTATTTCGGCTGGCAAGCCACGCGCCCGGTCCCGGCCGAGCCCTCGGCTGAGGAGGCAACCGCTGCCGTTGAAGCAGCCCCCGGCGACGTGAAGTCCGAAGGTGCGCCCGATGCCGCTTCGGACCCGGCCGCACCGCTCGCACCCGCGGCCGAGGCTCAATCGGAGACGCCGGACCCAACACCCGAAACTGCGACGCTTGAGCCTGCTGAGCCAGCACCTGCGAAACCAGAAGCCGTGGCGCAAGAACCTGCGGAGCCTGAGACTGCTGCTGACGCCGCAGCCTTGCCCGATGCGCCAAGTTTCGACACGTCGCGTGTGGCGCAGGATGGCGCGGCCGTGGTGTCCGGGCGCGCGGCGCCAGGGTCAACCGTGACCGTCCTTGTTGATGGCGCGCCCGTCGCCGAAGCCATGGCGAGCAGCACGGGCGAGTTCGCTTCCCTTTTCACCCTTTCCCCCAACGCCAACCCAAGCCTGATGTCGCTTTCCATGGCTCTTCCTGACGGCACCGTCGTCCCGTCGACACAGTCGGTGGCATTGGGGGCGGTGGCGGGCCCGTTGGTCGCTGCAGCAGCGCCAGAAAGCGACGTAGTCGCAGAGGCGCCAGCAGAACCTGCCGAGCTGGCAGTGGCGACCGCTGAACCCGCACCGGAGTCTGCTCCTGCACCGGAACCAGCGGCCATCCTCGTGACCGAAGAGGGCGCGGTCGTGTTGCAAAGCCCCGCATCAGCCGATCCTGTTCTGGCAACCAATGTGGCCATCGACACGATTGCCTATACTGCGCGCGGCGATGTGCAGCTTGGCGGTCGCGGACAGCCGGGGGCGTTCCTGCGGATCTATCTAGACAATGCGCCGTTGCAGACGGTGCTGGTTCCTGACGATGGCGTCTGGCTTGCGACGCTGAACGATACTGCACCCGGCATCTACACCTTGCGGGTCGATCAGCTGGACGATGCGGGAAAGGTGACTTCGCGCTTCGAGACCCCGTTCAAGCGCGAAACACGTGAGGCGCTGGCCGAAGCAGTATCGGTGCCTGCCGTTGAAGACGAGGTTGCCTCTGCCGAACGGGCCCCCGTCAGCGCAGAAGGAACCGACGTTGCACCGGTCGAGCCGCAGCCGGACCAGCCCGCCGCTACAAACGAGGCCGTGGCCGCCGCAGACGAACCGGTGGTCTCAGCCACCGCGCCACCCGCGAACTCACCGCCCGGCCCGGTGACGGTGACGGTCCAGCCCGGCTTCACCCTTTGGGGCATCGCGCAGGAAAACTTCGGCAGCGGGGTGCTTTATGTGCAGGTCTTCGAGGCCAACCGCGACAAGATCAAGGACCCGGACCTGATTTTCCCCGGTCAGGTCTTTGCGATCCCCGCAGCCGACGGCGGCTGATCAGCCGCCGGCGGCGCGCAAGTGCAGGCCGCCCGGATTTCCGGATGGTTGTGGCAGCAATCGCTCAGAAGGTAAGACATCATCCGGCCCATCCCGGCCGCATCGACGGAATAGAATACATTGCGCGCAGATTTGCGCGACCGGATCAGCCCGCCCTGTTCCAGCGCCGAAAGGTGGAACGACAGCCGCGACGGCCCGAGCCCGAGACTGCGCGCAATCTCGCCAGCTGTCATACCTGCATCCCCGCAGGGCACAATCAACCGGACCAGATCCAGCCGCGTGTCATGCGCCAGTGCCGAAAGGGCGGTGAGGGCTTTACTTCGCTCCATCGTCCAACTATTCAAGAACCGTTGAAATATCAATAACTCACGACGGGTCGGCGATCAATCGCCTTCTGGACCCATCATTTCGGCCCCCGGACCAAGGACGAACATGCGCCGCTCAACTGCAACTTCTTCCGACCTCGGCGACGGTTCCGCCTCCGGCTGGCAAACCATCCGTCGTGTGATGCCCTATCTCTGGCCCGAGGATCAGCCTTGGGTAAAGCGCAGGGTGATCCTGGCTTTGGTTCTGTTGCTTGTCGCCAAGCTGGTATCAGTCACGACGCCCTGGATCTACAAGCTGGCGGTGGACAACCTTGCCGGCGACGCGCCAGACGCCGGGTTGCTTTTTGGTCTTGGCGCCGTTGGCCTGACGGTCGCTTACGGCTTGGCACGGCTGGGCACAGTCGCCTTTGGCGAGATGCGCGATGCGGTGTTCGTGCGCGTCGGCCAGCGCGCGATACGCCGGCTTGCGATCGAGACCTTCGCCCATATCCACCGGCTGTCGCTGCGCTATCACATCACGCGCAAGACCGGGGGCTTGAGCCGGGTGATCGAGCGTGGCGTGAAAGGCGTCGATTTCCTGTTGCGCTTCATGCTGTTCTCGATCGGACCGCTGATCCTCGAACTCACAATGGTTTCGGTCATCTTCGCGCTGGTATTCGGCTGGGCCTATGCTGCGGTTGTTGTCGTAACGATCACGCTCTACGTGATTTTCACGTTCAAGGTGACCGAATGGCGCGTGAAGCTGCGCCGCGAGATGAACGATCAGGACAACGATGCCAACCAAAAGGCGATCGACAGCCTGCTGAACTTTGAAACAGTCAAGTATTTCAACGCCGAAGCCCGCGAGGCTGACCGCTATGACGGCGCCATGCGGCAATACGAGACCGCTGCGGTCAAGACGGGCCTGTCACTCAGTTTTCTGAACGTGGGGCAGGCAACCCTGATCACCACGGGCCTTGTGATCGTCATGGCGATGAGTGCGATGGGCGTGCGGGCAGGCACCCTGACGGTCGGTGATTTCGTGATGGTCAACGCTTACATGATCCAGATTACCATGCCGCTGAACTTCCTCGGCACGGTCTACCGGGAAATCCGGCAGGCGCTGGTCGACATGGGCCAGATGTTCGGCCTGCTGGGGCAACCAGCCGAGGTGACCGATGCGCCCGGCGCGCCTGCGCTGGACGTGCGCGGCGGCGAAGTGGTGTTCGACGATGTGCGCTTCAGCTACGAGCCGGAACGTGAAATTCTGAAAGGCATCAGTTTCCGCGTCGGCCGTGGCCAGCGCATTGCGCTGGTCGGCTCGTCCGGCTCGGGCAAGTCGACCATCGGTCGCCTCCTGTTCCGCTTCTACGACATCAACGGCGGTGGCATCCGCATCGATGGGCAGGATATTCGCGAGGTGACCCAGACGAGCCTGCACCAGGCGATTGGGGTCGTTCCGCAGGATACGGTGCTTTTCAACGACACGGTCTACTACAACATCGCCTATGGCCGTCCCGACGCTACTCGTGAAGACGTCGAAGCCGCCGCAAGGGCCGCGAAGATCCATGAATTTGTCGCCAGTCTGCCCGAAGGCTATGAGACCAAGGTCGGCGAACGCGGGCTGAAGCTTTCGGGCGGTGAAAAACAGCGAGTGGGCATTGCCCGAACCCTCCTCAAGAACCCGCCGATCCTGATTCTGGATGAGGCGACAAGCGCGCTTGATACCCAGACTGAGCGGTCAATTCAGGACAGCCTGCGCGAGATGGGCGAAGGCCGCAGCGTCATCACCATCGCGCACCGCCTGTCCACAATCGCGGATGCAGACCAGATCATCGTGCTGGAGGCCGGCCGGATCGTCGAGCAGGGTCGCCACGAGGAACTGCTGACGCGCAAGGGCAGGTATGCCGCGATGTGGGAACGCCAGTCCAGCGAAGAAGAGGCCGAGGCGGCGGCGTGAGCTGTCCGCCCGCCTTGTGCCGACTGTCGGGGCAGGGCTTGGCAACATCGGGGCTTTGCCTGTAAGACGGGGCAAAGACCGAAGAAGAGGCGCGCGTTTTGAGCAACCCCGAAAGTTTCATCCGCCGCGACCGCCTTTTCCGGGTGTTCCGCAAATACGGCTGGATCGGAATCGTGCTGGTCGTCGGCATCGTCGGGGGGGCAGCCTTCAACGAATGGTCGAAGGCGCGCGAAGCCGCACGGGCAGAAGCGTTTGGCGATGCCGTGGTGGATGCGCTCGATCTCGGCACACCCGAGGAACGCCGAGATGCCCTGGCATCCGTGCCGGCAGATGGCGATCAGGCTGCCCTCTTGCAGTTGATCCTTGCGTCGGACCCGGACGAGGACAAGACCCAAAGCCTCGCCGCGCTGGAAAAGGTCGTGGCAGATGCCTCGCTGCCGGCCAGCTACCGCGATCTTGCCGTGCTGCGTAGGGTTCTGGTCGGCGGGCAAGATCTCCCCTTGGCCGACCGCCGCGCCGCCTTGCAGGAAATCGCCGCCGCAGGGCGTCCTTATCGTACTTTGGCCGAAGAACAGCTTGCTTACCTTCTGGTCGAAGAGGGCAAGCCGGACGAGGCGATCACTGTGCTGTCGGCATTGGTGCAGGATCAGGAAGCTTCGGGCGCGCTGAAGGCGCGTGCGGCGCAAGTCATTACCGCGCTGGGCGGCGTGCCGCCACAGCCAACACTCCCCGGAGCGACGGCGACCGAACCGGCGACGACAAACGGCTGAACGCTTTGGGCGGGATGGAAGGATCAGGTCAGGTGGCAGGCAACAAGATCAGGCTGGTGACAGGCGCGGCGATGCTGGCGCTTCTGGCGGCGTGCGGCAACCGCGAGGTGATCTTACCGGGCGAACGCTTCCCGATCCGCGCCGCGCTGGCAGACAGCGTCCCAGTCGAGGGCGAACAAGCGCCGGTCGCGCCGGGGGAAAGGGAAAACAGGTCCCTGCCGATTTCGCTTCCCGGGCAGGTCAACGGTGATTGGACGCACCGCGCCGGGAACGCACGTCACCTTATGCCACACTCCGCGCTGTCAGCCGCACCGGCCCGGATCTGGAGCGCCAACATCGGCGCCGGCAGCAGCCGCAAGAACCGGATTTCTGCAGCCCCCGTGGCGGCGGATGGTCGGGTCTTCACGATGGATGCCGGCACGACCGTTACGGCCACATCCAGCAGTGGTGCAACATTGTGGTCGGCCGACCTGACGGCGCCTTTCGATGCCGGAGGCGGGCTGTCGGGTGGTGGCTTGGCGGTGGGTGGGAACACGCTTTACGTCACCACCGCCTATGGCGAAGTGGTGGCACTCGATTCAGCCACGGGCGCGGTGCGCTGGCGTCAGCGCGTCGAGGCCCCTGTCACCGGCGCTCCCGCAACCGATGGCAACGCGGTTTACGTCAGCGGTCGCGACGGCTCGGCCTGGGCAATCGGCGCGGCGGACGGCAAGGTGATCTGGCAGGTGGTGGGAACGCCCGGAAAGGTCGGCTATCTGGGTTCGGCAGCGCCCACCGTGGGCGATCGGGCGGTGATATTTCCGACCAATGCGGGCGACCTGATGGCCGTTCTGAAGGTCGGGGGCGGCACCAAGATCTGGCAAGCTTCGCTCGCTGGCAAGCGGCTGGGCCGTGCCTATGCGTTCACCGCCGACATTACCGGCGATGCCGTGATTTCGGGTAAGACTCTGTTTGCCGGGTCAGGCGCGGGCCGCACGGTGGCGCTGTCGTCCTCGTCGGGCCAGCCGATCTGGTCAGCAGGCGAAGGCGCGCTTGGGCCGGTCGCTGTCGCCGGTGGTTCGATCTTCCTGGTGAACGACGAAGCACGGCTGGTGCGGCTTGATGCCGAGACGGGCGAAGTGATCTGGTCGGTGGAGATGCCGTATTTCGAGGCCGACAAGATCAAGCGACGGAAGGCTATCTACGCGCACTATGGCCCGGTTCTGGCTGGCGGACGTATCATGGTCGCGTCATCTGACGGGCTGCTGCGGGCCTTCAACCCCGAGGATGGGAGCCTGACCCACACCGCCGAAATCCCGGGCGGGGCGTCGGCGCAGCCTGCGGTGGCGGGCGGTGTTCTCTACGTCGTTGGCGGCAACGGGCAACTTCACGCTTTCCGCTGAGGCCCATCCCGTGTATGGCACCCCCTTCGCCAGTACCGGACGCATGACATGAGCTTTACCCTCGCCATCGTGGGCCGCCCCAATGTGGGCAAGTCGAAAGCTGGCGCTGGTCGATGACCAGCCCGGCGTGACGCGCGATCTGCGCGAAGGCGACGCCAAGCTTTATGATCTGCGCTTCACTGTGATTGACACCGCCGGCCTTGAAGAAGTGACCGACGACAGCTTGCAAGGCCGGATGCGTCGGCTGACCGAGCGTGCGGTAGACATGGCTGACATTTGCCTGTTCTTGCTGGACGGCCGCATGGGTGTGACGTCTTCGGACGAGGTGTTCGCCGACATCCTGCGCAAGAAGGGCGCGCGCGTGATCCTTGGCGTCAACAAGGCCGAGGGCAAGGCGGGCGATGCCGGTGCCTTGGAGGCGTGGAGCCTTGGCCTTGGCGAGCCCTTGCGTCTGTCTGCCGAACACGGCGAAGGGATCGACGATCTTTACCGCATTCTGAAACCGCTGGAAGGCGAGTTTCTGGAGCGCGAGTCCGAAAACGCTCCGCTGGTCGATATCGACCTTTCGGAAGAAGAAGCGGAGCTTGATGCCGACGAGACGGCGCATCACCCGACCGTCAAGAAGCCCTTGCAGATCGCTGTGATCGGACGGCCTAACGCCGGAAAATCCACGCTGATCAACAAGATCCTCGGCTATGACCGCCTTCTCACCGGGCCGGAGGCGGGCATTACCCGCGATGCGATCTCGGTCAAGGCTGACTGGCAGGGCACACCGATCCGCATCTTCGACACAGCGGGGATGCGCAAGAAGGCGCGGATCACCGAAAAGCTTGAAAAGCTGTCCGTCTCGGATGGTATCCGCGCCGTTCGCTTTGCCGAAGTGGTTGTCGTGCTGCTGGACGTCGAGATCCCGTTCGAGGTGCAGGACCTGCGCATTGCCGACTTTGCCGAAACCGAGGGCCGAGCCGTCGTGGTCGCAGTCAACAAATGGGACCTGGAAGACGAAAAGCAGGAAAAGCTGGCCGAACTGAAAGAGATGTTCGACCGCCTGCTGCCGCAGCTGCGCGGGGCACCTTTGGTCACAGTGTCAGCCAAGACGGGCAGGGGCCTTGACCGGCTGCACGACGCGATCCGCAAGGCGCATGACGTCTGGAACCGCCGCATCCCGACCGCCCGGCTGAACACCTGGCTTGGCGCCATGACCGAGGCGCATCCGCCGCCCGCACCGGGCGGGCACCGCATCAAGCTGCGCTACATCAGCCAGGTCAAGACGCGGCCGCCGGGGTTCGTCATCATGTGCTCGCGCCCGGACGAATTGCCTGACAGCTACAAGCGCTATCTGGTCAACGGGCTGCGCGACCACTTCGACATGCCAGGAACGCCGATCCGGCTGTTCTTCCGCAGCCAATCGTCGAAAAACCCGTTTAAGGACCAGAAATTCCATACCCCTTCGCGGCTGAGAAAGCACATCGAGGGAAAAGGGCGCGAAAGTCTCAAGCGTTAAGCGCGACGGGTGGCGGCCAAGGTCAGTGCCATCACCGCGATGCCTGACGCCGCAAGGACCGTGACGGTCACATTCTCGGTCCCGTTCGCGACTGCAACGCCGACCAGCGCCCAGATCACGGTAAGCCCGTAGACCGGCATTTTCGGGCGGTTGAACTGCACGGCGACCGCGATCACCAGAACCAGCGCCAGCATCGCGGCAGCGGACACGCTGTCAGGCAGCCAGCCATAGCCTGCAATAAGCACACCCGTTGACACGGCCGATGCAGCGGTAAGCCAGCCAGCGAAGATGCCGGTCGGACCGGACAGCATCCAGCGGTCGACATCGGTGTCGGCGCGGAGAAAGGCCGCAAGCGCGGCAGCGGCCATCAGCCAGATCGTCACCGTGCCCCAGATCGCGCTCGACCCCGCAATGGCAAGCCAGACCGCGCCGATCAGAACCGCAGCACTAAGCGGCAGGCGGACGGCGTTCCAGGCCGGGTCGTCGGCGCGCTTCCACAGGCCCCACACGGCGTGAGCGATAAGCCAGAGGTAGATCACGCTCCAGATCGAGAACGCATAGCCGGCAGGTTGGATCGCCGGGCGCTCGATGCGGACGTGGAACATGTCGGGGTCGTAGCCAGTGAACGGCGGCGTGACGAAGGGCGCCACACCGAACGCCAGCGTGGCAAGCAGCAGGATCACGGCGAGGGTGGTTCTGGTCATGGCTGACGGTTCCGTCGGGCTAAGGGTGGCGCCGGCGGGGCGCAGGACAAAGTCCAACGCACCGGGCAAGCGGGCGGTTCCCCGCTCAGACGAGCGTGCCATCCGCAGCGATGCGGGTCCTGCCGCCAAGGTAGGGGTGCAACACCGCCGGCAGATCGACCGAACCATCGGCTTGCTGGCCGTTTTCCAGAACCGCGATCAGGCAACGCCCGACCGCAAGGCCCGACCCGTTCAGCGTGGCCACGAATTCCGGCTTGCCGCCCAGTGCGCGGTAACGGGCATTCATCCGCCGCGCCTGGAACTGACCGCACGTCGAGACCGACGAAATCTCGCGGTAGGTGTTTTGCCCCGGAAGCCAGACCTCCATGTCATGCGTCTTCTGGCTGCCAAAGCCCATGTCGCCAGTGCAAAGCACGATGGTGCGGTAAGGCAGGCCCAGTTTCTCCAGGATCGCCTCGGCGCAGCGCGTCATGCGTTCGTGTTCGGCCAGTGCGGTGTCGGGGGTGCAGATGGTGACCATCTCCACCTTCTCGAACTGATGTTGGCGCAGCATGCCAGTGGTGTCCTTGCCAGCGCTGCCCGCCTCTGAGCGGAAGCACTGGGTATGCGCAGTCATCCGAATCGGAAGCGTTGCCTCGTCCAGAATGTCGCCAGAAACCGTGTTTGTAAGCGTCACTTCGGCGGTGGGGATCAACCACCAGCCATTGGTGGTCTGGTAGCTGTCCTCGGCGAACTTGGGCAGGTTGTTGGTGCCGAACATCGCCTCTTCCTTGACCAGAACGGGGGTCCAGGTCTCGGTCAGGCCGTGCTCTTCGATATGGGTGTCCAGCATGAACTGCGCCAACGCCCGGTGGACCCGGATGACCGCGCCCTTCAGCACGACAAAGCGCGAGCCGGAAAGCTTTGCCGCAGTCTCGAAATCCATGCCGGGTTTCACGGCAGGGATGTCGAAGTGTTCTTTCGGCGTGAAGTCCAAGTCCCGAGGGTTGCCCCAGCGGCGGATCTCGACGTTGTCAGCCTCGTCCCGGCCGGTCGGGACTTCGTCCAGAGGCAGGTTCGGAATGCGCGCAAGTGCATCCTTCAGCCGCGCGTCTTCGGCTCCGGCTTCGTCGGTCAGGCGGGCGATTTCGGCCTTCTTGTCGGCCACAAGCGCGCGCAGGCGGTTGAATTCGCCGTCATCTCCGCGGGCCTTGGCCGCACCGGCCTCTTTCGAAGCCGCGTTCTGGGCGGCGGCGGCGGTTTCCGCCGCCAGAATCTTCCCTCGCCGCGCCTCGTCGATCGAGAGCAGCTCAGGCGACATCGGTGCCAGCCCGCGACGGGACAGGGCCGCGTCGAAAGCGGCGGGGTTCTCGCGGATGAAGCGGATATCGTGCATGGGCGGCCTCGTGACACTGGATCGACGCGGGTTATGCCCGAATTGCGGGCGCGGGGGAAGGCGGCAGCGTCGCCCTTGCGTGCGGAACCATCCGCCTGCGGTCCTCCGGCGTAAGTCTCTGAAACTGAACGGCCGGGGGCCGGACGGGATAGCCCCCTGCATGTGGCCCCCAACCCGCGCCGTTGATTTTCCCGCTGCGTTGTCGGCGTCCTGGCTGGCTTCCGTCACAGCGATTGCTAGGCTCCCCTCTGGCGCAACGCGGTGAAAGGCCTTACATCGGCCCGCGAGCCCACCCGAAAGCGGGTGCCGACAATAACAGGCTTTACCAACCGAGAGGATGATCATGTTCGTGACCCCCGCCTTCGCTCAAGCCGCAGGTGCCCCTGGAGCGGGCGCCGCGTTTGCGCAGTTCGTGCCGCTGATCCTGATCTTCGCGATCATGTACTTCCTTCTGATCCGCCCGCAGCAAAAGCGTGCCAAGGAACACCGCGCGATGATCGAGGCGCTGCGTCGTGGCGATCAGGTGGTGACCGCCGGTGGCATCGTCGGCAAGGTGACCAAGGTGCAGGAAGACGGCATGGTAGAGGTGGAAATCGCTGAGGGCGTGAAGGTCAAGGTGATGAAGGCCACGATCGGTCAGGTTCTGAACAAGACCGAACCAGCCAGCGCCTGAGCCTGACATGCAACCGATGCCGCTGTGGAAGCGCGTTCTCATCCTCGTGATCTGCCTTTGGGGGATCGCGGCGGCAACGCCGAACCTTTTCTATACCAAGGTCGAGACGCACAACGACGCCGTGGCTGCCATCGAGGCCGCAAACGGCACCGCAACTGCCGAGCAGGAGGCCGCTCGCGCCGAATGGCCCGACTTGCTGCCATCCGCGCTTGTGAACCTTGGGCTTGATCTTCGTGGCGGCGCGCATCTGCTGGCCGAAGTGCGGGTTGAAGACGTCTACAAGTCCCGGATGGATTCGCTGTGGCCGGAAGTGCGTGACGCGATGCGCGATTTGCGCGATCAGGTCGGCGCGGTCCGCCGCGCACCATCGCCGGACGGAACGCTGCGCGTCACCATCTCGAACCCCGAGGGCATGACTGCGGCGCTCGAGGCGGTGCAGGCGCTTGGCGGCAGCGTTGTATCGCTAACCGGTGTCGGCCAAAGCACGATCGACGTCACCGCCGAAGGCAACGACATCATCGTCCAACTGTCCGAAGCCGAAAAGCAGGCGACCGACGACCGCACCATCCAGCAATCGCTGGAAATCATCCGCCGCAGGGTGGACGAGGTCGGCACGCGCGAACCCACGATCCAGCGGCAGGGCGAGGACCGGGTGCTGATCCAGGTTCCGGGCATCGGCTCGGCTTCGGAATTGAAGGCGCTAATCGGCACGACGGCAAAGCTCACCTTCAACGCAGTGATAAGCCGTACCAATGACGCGGGCGCAGATCCCGGCGCACGCAACCTGCTGCTGCCCTCGATGGATGAGGACGGCGTCTATTACATCGTCGAGGAAACTCCGGTTGTCAGCGGCGAGGAACTCGTCGATGCGCAGCCCGCTTTCGACCAGAACAATCGCCCGGCCGTAAACTTCCGGTTCGACACCACCGGCGCACGCAAGTTCGGCGATTATACCGCCGCAAACATTGGCGCGCCCTTCGCCATTGTGCTGGACGACGAGGTGATCTCGGCACCGGTCATCCAGAGCCATATTCCAGGCGGATCGGGCATCATCACCGGCAACTTCAGCGTCGAGGAATCGACCCAGCTTGCTGTCTTGCTGCGTGCTGGCGCACTTCCCGCAGAAATGACCTTCCTTGAAGAACGTACCATTGGCCCGGAACTCGGCGCCGACTCGATCGAGGCTGGGCGGATCGCCGCGCTGGTCGCGATGGTGGCGGTGACGATCTACATGGTCGCCTCCTATGGGCTGTTCGGTTTGTTTGCCAACCTGGCGCTGGCGATCAACATTGCCCTGATCTTCGGTGCGCTGTCCGTCGTCGGCGGCACTCTGACGCTGCCGGGCATCGCCGGGATCGTGCTGACCATCGGCATGGCGGTCGACGCGAACGTGCTGGTCTTTGAGCGCATCCGCGAAGAATTGCGGGTGAACAAAAGCCCGGCGCGCGCCATCGAACTCGGCTATGAGCGGGCACTCAGCGCGATCATCGATGCCAACATCACCACCTTCATCACGGCGGTTGTGCTATTCACGGTGGGGGCAGGGCCGGTTCGCGGCTTTGCGATCACGCTTGGGATAGGCATCATCACTTCGGTCTTCACCGCAGTCTTCGTCACCCGCCTTATTGTCGAACTTTGGTTCGGCTGGCGGCGTCCGAAGACAGTCGTCCTTTAGGGATCAGCAACATGGCCTGGCGTTTCCGACTTGCCCCCGAAAAGACCAACTTCGACTTCTTCCGCCACCAGTGGCTGACCTTTGGCGGCTCCATGGCGATGACAGTGGTCGCCATTGCCCTGTGGGCGATAATGGGGCTGAACTTCGGCATCGATTTCCGGGGGGGCACCACGATCCGGACGGAAGCGACCGAACCCGTCGATGTCGGTGTCTATCGCGCGGCCTTGGAGGGGCTGGAACTCGGGGACGTAGCGATCACCGAGGTGTTCGACCCGTCGTTTCGCGACGACCAGCATGTCGCGCAAGTGCGCATTGCACCGAGTGACGGCGACGAGGCGATCACGCCCGAAACTATCCTCAAGGTCGAAGAGGCACTCAAAGTCGTTGCCCCCTCGATCATCTTCCCTCAGGTTGAATCAGTCGGTCCAAAGGTCTCGGGCGAACTGATCTGGAAGGCGATTGCCGCTATGGTGGCGGCCTCGCTGGGGATCACGATATACATCTGGCTGCGCTTTGAATGGCAGTTCGCGCTTGGCGGCATCATCGCGCTGATCCACGACATCTTCATCACGATCGGGGTCTTTGCGCTGTTCCAGATAAAGTTCGACCTGACCATCATTGCCGCACTGCTGACGATCCTCGGTTACTCGATCAATGATACGGTGGTGGTATTTGATCGCCTGCGAGAAAATCTGTTGAAGTACAAGGTGATGCCGCTGCGCGATGTGATGAACCTGTCGGTGAACGAAACCCTCAGCCGCACGCTGATGACCTCGGTGACCACGCTTGTAGCATTGGCGGCGATGCTGATTTTCGGCGGTGACGTGATCCGCGGTTTCGCCTTTGCGATCTTCTTCGGGGTCGTCCTCGGAACCTACTCCTCAATCTTTGTGGCGAAGAACCTGGTTCTGTTCATCGGTCTCGACCGCGGCGACAAACCCAAGAAGGCGGACAAGAACGAGTTCGCCAACGTCGACGCCTGAGGCCAGTCGCGATGCGTCTGACCGAAATCAGCTTTGGCACCGCAAAACCGATCGAGGCCTATGGCCCCGGCTTCTTTCGTGTCGGCGGGCACCTGCTGCAGGGCGCTTGCCTGATCACGCCGTGGGACGCCGGGCCGTGGGGCGGCTTGTCGGATACCGCAGGGCCGTTAAGCCTGGTGGGCAAGATCGACGTGCTGTTTGTGGGCATGGGCGCCGAAATCGCCCATGTGCCGTTGCCCTTCCGCACCGCCTTGGAAGAGGCTGGCATCGGTGTTGAGGTGATGTCCTCACCAGCAGCCTGCCGCACCTATAACGTGCTGCTGAGCGAAGGCCGCCGGATCGCGGCGGCGCTTCTGCCCGTCTGAGCCGACCCTACCAAAGATGCTGGACGTGCGGTGCGATCAGGCGCTGGAAGATCTCGCGCGCGGCGGCCATCACGCCTTCAGGCAGCGGGGCAACGTCGGCAGCATTTGAACGTGCCTGCGCCGGGGTCTTTGCGCCGGGGATCACCACCGTGACGGCATCTTCCATCAAGATCCAGCGCAGGGCAAAACCGGCCATGTTGGCACCTTGCGGAACCAGGGGGCGCAACTCCTCGACTGCGGCCAGTGCCACGTCGAACGGCACGCCGGAAAACGTCTCGCCCTTGTCGAACGCTTCGCCGTTGCGGTTGAAGCTGCGGTGATCATCTGCTGCAAAGGTGCTGGCGACAGACATCTTGCCAGTCAGCAGGCCCGAGGCCAGCGGAACCCGCGCAATGACCGCGACATTCTGCGCCAAGGCCTCCTTGAAGAACACCTCGGCGGGTTTCTGGCGAAACAGGTTGTAGATGATCTGCACCGACACCACGCCTGGATGCCTTATGGCTTCGCGCGCCTCCTCCACAGTTTCCACTGACACGCCGTAATCGGCGATCTTGCCCTTGGCCTTGATCGTATCCAGCGCAGCATAGATGCCCGGGTCCGAATAGACAGGCGTCGGCGGGCAGTGCAGTTGCACAAGGTCAAGCCGTTCGACGCCGAGGTTGGCAAGCGAGCGGTCGATGAACGCCTCGATATTGGCCTCGGTGTAACCCGCGGCGACATGCGGACTAAGCCTCCGTCCGGCCTTGGTCGCGACAAAGGGACGTTCACCCGGCCGTTCGGCCAACACGTCGCGGATGATCCGCTCAGACCGTCCGTCGCCGTAGACATCGGCGGTGTCGATAAACGTCATTCCTGCGTCGAGCGCTGCATGCAAGGTCGCCTTGGCGTCTTCAACCGTAACCTCGCCCCAGGTGCCGCCAATGGCCCAGGCGCCAAAACCGATACGGGTGGTGGAGCGGCCTGTGCGGCCGAATATCGTGGTCTGCATGGTGAACTCCTCTTCGTCTGCCGGGATAGCGCGGTCACACGGCAAAGGCCATGGGGGCGGGTCTTTTCGCGGTCGCCAACTTCGGTTACGGCTGGGGCATGAATATGGTGGTCAGCGATCTGACGGTGGCGCGCGGCGGGGTAACCGTCCTGGAAGGCGTCGGGTTCACCCTGGTGCCCGGCCGCGCCCTGATCTTGCGCGGGCCGAACGGGGTGGGGAAGACGACGCTTTTGCGCACCTTGGCTGGCTTGCAACCTGCTGTGGCGGGAACCGTGTCGGTGCCGCCCGAAAGCGTGACCTATGCTGCACATGCCGACGGGCTGAAAGCGGTGCTGACGGTTCGTGAGAATCTCGAATTCTGGGCCGCTATCCACGGGTCCGATGGCGTGGATCACGCCCTGCGCTCAATGGATCTCGTTGGCCTTGCAGACCGCCGCGCGGCGGACTTGTCGGCGGGCCAGAAGCGGCGGCTGGGGCTTGCGCGCCTTGCAGTATCGCTCCGCCCCATCTGGTTGATGGACGAGCCGACGGTCAGCCTTGACGCGGCATCGGTTACCGCCTTTGTCGGCATGATCCGTGCCCATCTGGCCTCTGGCGGGTCGGCATTGGTCGCCACGCATATCGACCTCGGCTTGGGGGAGGCCGACGTTCTGGACCTCGCCCCGTACCGCGCCGTAACTGCGCGGCCACAGAACGGCTTTGACGAGGCCTTCGCATGATCGGTCCTCGGGCAGGATTCGGACGGCTTCCGTGGGAGGTGTTCGAAACACAGCAAGCCTGCAAGGTGGGGCCGTGAAGGCGCTTCTGATCCGTGATCTGCGCTTGGCGTTGCGGGCCGGGGGTGGCTTTGGGCTGGGGCTGGCGTTCTTTCTGCTGGTGGCGGTGCTGGTGCCGTTGGGCGTGGGCCCCGAGGGCAGCACGCTGGGCAGAATCGCACCGGGGATCCTGTGGGTCGGTGCGTTGTTGGCGTGCCTGCTGTCACTGGACCGGATCTTCGCACTGGATTACGAGGATGGCTCGCTAGATCTCTTGGCAACCTCGCCGATCCCTCTGGAAGGCGTGGTTGCCGTCAAGGCGCTGGCGCACTGGCTGGTGACCGGGTTGCCTCTGACATTGGTCGCGCCGGTGCTGGGCTTGCTGATGAACCTGCCCGCTGCGGGATATGGCTGGTTGGTGCTTTCGCTGGCACTGGGTACACCGGCATTGTCGGTGATCGGGGCCTTCGGGGCCGCATTGGTGGTGGGGGTAAAGCGGGGCGGTTTGCTGTTGAGCCTTCTGGTTCTGCCGCTTTACGTCCCGACGCTGATCTTCGGGGCCGAGGCGGTCAAGCGCGGCGCTGCTGGGCTTGAGGCCGGAGGGGCGCTGGCCCTGATGGCGGCGGTAACGGCGGGCGCGGTCGCCGTGCTGCCGTTTGCCGCAGCGGCGGCACTGCGCGTCAATCTGCGCTAGATCTGTAGCGCGAAGGTGAGTTGAGAGTTTCGGCAAAGCGACGTAAGCGAGGGCCCATGTCGATCTGGGAATATGCCAATCCAAAGAAGTTCATGCAGACCTCGGCTGCTGTGTCTTGTCGTAGGGCTGGTCTGGGGCTTCTTTTTCACACCGGATGACTTTCGGCAGGGGTCCACCGTAAAGATCATCTACCTGCATGTTCCCTCCGCGATGATGGCCATCAACGCCTGGGTGATGATGCTGGTGACCTCGCTGATCTGGATCGTGCGGCGGCACCATGTCAGTGCGCTGGCCGCGAAAGCCGCAGCACCGGTAGGGCTGACCTTCACCCTGATCGCGCTGGTGACTGGCGCGCTCTGGGGGCAGCCGATGTGGGGAACGTGGTGGGCATGGGACCCGCGGCTGACCTCGTTTCTTATCCTGACGCTTTTCTACTTTGGCTACATCGCGCTCTGGGCTGCAATCGAGGATCCCGATACGGCGGCCGACCTGACATCGATCCTTTGCCTGGTTGGCTCCGTGTTCGCCTTGCTGAGCCGCTATGCAGTCAACTTCTGGAACCAGGGTCTGCATCAGGGTGCGTCGCTCTCGCTCGACAAGGAGGAGAACGTGTCTGACGTTTTCTGGCTGCCGCTTCTCGTGTGCATCGCGGGGTTCGTGCTGCTGTTCGTGACACTGGTGCTGATGCGGACGCGGACGGAGATCCGGGCGCGGCGGTTGGCGGCCTTGCTCGCGCGTGAGAGGGTGATGTGATGCCGGACCTTGGGAAATACGCCGTCGCGGTGCTGGGGTCTTATACGGCGACGGTCGTGCTGATTGCAGGGCTGGTGGCGCTGTCGTTCTGGCAGCGGGCGCGTGTGAAGCGGGCCTTGGCCGAGGTCGAGGCGCGGCAGGGGAAAGAGCATGATTAAATGGCTGATGGTCATTCCGCTGGTTCTGTTCGTGGGACTGGCGTCGATGTTCTACTTCGGCATGTATCGGGACGGCCGTGGCGAACTGCAGTCGGTCTTCATCGACCGGCCGGCACCGGTTGTGCCAGGGACCGGTCTGCAAGGCGTGCCGGTGCTGACCGACGCCGATCTGCGGACGGGCGAGGTGACGGTGGTCAACTTCTGGGCAACCTGGTGCCCGCCCTGCAGGGCGGAGCATCCGGTGTTGCTGAAGATGGCGGCTGAGGGGGTGCGGGTCGCGGGGATCAACATCATGGATGATGACGTCAAGGCGCTTGAGTATCTGTCCGAGGAAGGCAATCCGTTCTTCGCCGTCGCAACCGACCCGAGGGGACGGAACCGGGTGGAATGGGGCGTGACGGCACCGCCGGAGACCTTCATCATCCGGGGCGACGGGACCGTGGCGTTCAAATTCGTGGGGCCTCTGATCGGCACGGACTATGAGAACCGGTTTGTGCCCGCACTGGCCGAGGCCTTGGCGGCTGAGGGCTGACCAGACCGGTGTCCCATCGTGGACACGTCCGGCCAGGCAAGGAAAATCAATAGGTTGGCGACCGCAATTTACGGTCTCTTAACCTTTGCCTAGGCAATGGCGAGGATCATCATGACCGCGCCCACCACACAAAGCTCGGCCACCGGCAGGCTTTGCAACCACCCTGGCAAGGACGCGATGCCAAAGCGGCGAGGCGGGCTGATCGGTGCGCTGACCGGTGCGGTAAGGTGTGGAAAGCGATCGGACATTTCGTACCTGTTGGGTGCAATCCGCAGCCTTGCGGCACCATTGTTGACCCCCCAAACCGGCGAGTCTGACAAACGTTCCCTTCCGGCACCGCCGCCTGTCCGCGACCCCGCCGCAAGTGCGGGTGCTAATGGGCCGCCCCGCTGACTGCGATTGACCGGCCACCGACAATGAAGCCGATCGATGGGTTGGCCGGCAGCGGAGCAATCCCTTCGAATTCGGCATAGCTGCTGAGTTTCAGCCAGCGCTGCATGGTGCGCGACAGGACCGGGTCGCCGCTCAGAAACAGCCGGCCTTCGGCCAGCTCGCGGCCAACCGTCGTACGCCCAAGGAGGATGCCCAACAGCGACATCCGGTTGGTCTCGACGTAGAGGTCGATGTCGAACCCGGGAATCGACGTGCAGATCTCGCACGGAGCGCCGGGTTGAAGGAGCGCCCAATAGGTGTCGTAATCCAGTCCCGGATCGGAAAACCGGAACTGCATCACCACACGGCGCCGGGGTAGCGCGTCCTGATCGAAAACCTTTCGCATCCCCCACATCAGGTTGCCCACGGTGGCGGTACAAAGCGCGGCTTCCGCCTCGATATGGCACTGCGCCCATTCCGCAAGCGCGTTGAGCGCAGGTTCCAGCGCGATCGCGGCTTCGGTCCGCAGATAATCCACCGACCCCGTGGCGGGATCGGAGATGCGTTCGACGAACCCCATGGTTTCAAGGTCTTTCAGCCGCTTCGACAGAAGTGCGGGTGAGATGCTGCCTACTTCGCGACGCAGATCATTGAACTTTGTCGCTCCGCTCCAGAGGCCGACGAGGATCGGAATTGTCCAGCGCGGCTCAAGTATCTCGCAGGCGCGGGTGATCGGGCAGATCATTCCGTAGGGCTTCGGGGCCATTGCCGGTCTCCTTGTTGCCTATGGACGAGGATACTCCTTTGCGTAGGGCGATCCAGTTCAGAGTCTGTACCGGCAGTGCTTCAGACCCTGCACTCAACCCGGCGGCGGTTGCCGCGGCATCCTGTCCATATCGGTAACCCGCGCCGAGCGGCGCAAGGAGGACAGGATGGCTGACACGACGAACGGTACGCCCCGCCCGGCGACAGACGCAATCAGCGCCGGTTTGCTGACATTTGGAAATATGGTGGTTGACGGCTTCGCAGCGCCAAGGCGGCAGGGCGGCCCTGTTCGGCGCTGGGTGTCGGCTCTGTTGGCGCGCAGATCCGCTGCAGCAATCCACCGCGATATCAGCCGCCTGACGCCAAGGGAGCTGCGCGAGCTGGGCATGGGGGCCGATGCCGGGCGGCCACTCCCGCCGTCACATTCCGTGATGACCGGGCTGACGCTTCTGGCGCTGGCTGGCCGCTGATGGCAAAAGGCAGGCCCTTGCGGGCCTGCCCGAAAGCTCACGCCGAGGCGAGGTTGCGCAGCACGTAGTGCAGCACGCCGCCATGTTCGACGTATTCGATCTCGATCTCGGTATCGATGCGGCACTTGATGGCGATGGTCTTGGTCGTGCCGTCGGAATAGCGGATCGTGCAGGGCACCAGGCTGAGGGGCTTCAGGTCGCCCGACAGGCCCTCGATGCTGACAACCTCGTCGCCCTTGAGATTCAGGGACTTGCGCGTCATTCCTTCAGTGAATTCGAAGGGGATGACGCCCATGCCGACCAGGTTGGAACGGTGGATACGCTCGAAGCTTTCGGCGATGACGGCCTTTACGCCAAGAAGGGCCGTGCCCTTGGCCGCCCAGTCGCGCGACGAGCCGGCCCCATATTCGATGCCGCCAAAGATCACCGTCGGCGTGCCGGCCTCCATATAGGCGGTGGCGGCGTCGAAGATCGAGGTTTGCGTGCCGTCCGGCCCGACGGTGTAGCCGCCTTCGACGCCGTCCAGCATCTCGTTCTTGATGCGGATGTTGGCGAATGTGCCGCGCATCATCACTTCGTGGTTGCCGCGCCGCGCACCGTAGCTGTTGAACTCGGACACCGGAACCTGACGCTCTGTCAGATACTTGCCTGCCGGAGTTGAAGCTTTGAATGAACCTGCAGGGCTGATGTGGTCGGTGGTGATCATGTCGCCCAGAAGCGCCAGCACGCGCGCGCCGGTGATGTTCTGGATAGTGCCGGGGGTCCGTGCCATGCCTTTGAAGTAGGGCGGGTTCTGGATGTAGGTCGAGGTCGGCGGCCAGTCGTAGGTCTCGGAGTCGGTGATCTGGACGGCCTGCCACTTTTCATCGCCCTTGAACACGTCGGCGTATTTCTTCTGGAAGGCGGCGCGAGTGACGGTGGCGTGGACAAGATCGGCGATCTCGGCGTTGGTGGGCCAGACGTCTTTCAGGTAGACCGGGCCGTTGGTGCCCATGCCCAAGGGTTCGGTGGTGATGTCGATGTTCATGTCGCCGGCCAGTGCATAGGCCACCACCAGCGGCGGCGAGGCGAGGTAGTTGGCGCGGACGTCGGGCGAAATGCGGCCTTCGAAGTTGCGGTTGCCCGAGAGGACGGCGGCGGCGACAAGGTCACCCTCGTTGATCGCAGCCGAGATTTCCGGTTGCAGCGGGCCGGAGTTGCCGATGCAGGTGGTGCAGCCGTAGCCGACAAGGTTGAAGCCGATGGCGTCGAGATCTTCCTGCAGGCCGGCCGCGTTCAGGTATTCGCTGACGACCTGGCTTCCGGGGGCGAGCGAGGTTTTCACCCAAGGCTTGCGGGTCAGGCCAAGCGCGCGCGCCTTGCGGGCGACAAGGCCCGCGCCGATCATCACGTAAGGGTTTGAGGTGTTGGTGCAGGAGGTGATCGAGGCGATCACGACCTTGCCCGAGGACATCGTGTAGTCTTCGCCCTTGACGGCGACTTCGACGCCCTGCGGACGCTTGAACGAGGCGTCCATTTCCTTGGCGAAGGAGGCTTTGGCGTCGGTCAGCGGGAGAAAATCCTGCGGGCGCTTCGGGCCGGAGATGGCCGGAACGATGGTGCCCATATCGAGGTGCAGGGTCGAGGTGTAAATCGGGTCGTAGCCCTCGTCGCGCCACATGCCGTTGGCCTTGGAGTAGGCTTCCACGAGCGCAATGCGGCCCTCGTCGCGGCCGGTCATGTGCAGGTAGCGCAGGGTTTCGGCGTCGATCGGGAAGAAGCCGCAGGTGGCACCGTATTCGGGCGCCATGTTGGCGATGGTGGCGCGGTCGGCGAGGGGCAGGCGGTCGAGGCCGTCGCCGTAGAACTCGACGAACTTGCCGACGACGCCGTGCTTGCGCAGCAACTGCACGACCTTGAGGACGAGGTCGGTGGCGGTGGTGCCTTCGACCATCGCGCCGGTCAGCTTGAAGCCGACAACTTCGGGGATCAGCATCGAGACGGGCTGGCCCAGCATCGCCGCCTCGGCCTCGATCCCGCCCACGCCCCAGCCGAGGACGGCCAGGCCGTTGACCATTGTGGTGTGGCTGTCGGTGCCGACGAGGGTGTCGGGGTAGGCGACCATCTGGCCGTTCTGGTCGGTGTCGGTCCAGACGGTTTGCGCCAGATATTCCAGGTTGACCTGGTGGCAGATGCCGGTGCCGGGCGGCACGACGCGGAAGTTGTTGAACGCCTTTTGCCCCCATTTCAGGAAGACATAGCGTTCCATGTTCCGCTCATACTCGCGGTCGACGTTGTTCTGGAAGGCGCGCGGGGTGCCGAATTCGTCGATCATCACCGAATGGTCGATGACGAGGTCGACGGGGGCGAGCGGATTGATCTGCTGGGCGTTGCCGCCAAGGCCCTTGATGCCGTCACGCATGGCGGCAAGGTCGACGACGGCCGGGACGCCGGTGAAATCCTGCATCAGCACACGGGCCGGGCGGTAAGCGATCTCGCGCGGGTTCTGGCCGCCATTGGCGCCCCATTCGGCGAAGGCGCGGATGTCGTCGGTGGAGACGGTCTTGCCATCCTCGAACCGCAGCATGTTCTCCAGCACGACCTTCAGCGCCGCGGGCAGGCGGGCGAACGAGCCGAGGCCGGCTGCCTCGGCGGCCGGGATCGAGTAGTAGCTAACCGTGTGGCCACCGGCAGTAAGGCTCTTGCGGGTACGGTTCTGGTCATGTCCGACGACGACGGTCATAGGCGGGCTCCATGCTTGGCGGGCTGTTGGTGGGCATTGTATGCAATTGTATGCCGAATATCCAGCCCCTTCGAAGCGAAGTATACTCCGATTATAGGCGAAATTCGCCAGATGATGTGTCAGAACACTCGCAAAACCTTGATTGGCACCGGAGGGGGGGCTTTTCTATAAGGGTTGGGGAATACGGGGATCGGGAACTTCAACATGCGCCAGTTCGTCAGCGTCGCTTGCGGCCTTTGGATCGCCTGTGCCGCGCCGTTGGCGGCGGAAGAAACCGTTGTGGTGGAGCTTTACACCTCGCAGGGGTGTTCGTCCTGTCCGCCCGCCGATGAGTTCGTGGCAATGCTGACGGCGGATCCGCGCATCATCGCGTTGTCGCTGCACGTCGACTACTGGGATTACATCGGCTGGGCCGACAAATTCGCCCAGGCCAAGTTCACCGACCGGCAGCGCGCCTATGCCAAGGCGATCGGCAGCCGGACCATCTACACGCCGCAACTGATCATCGACGGCCAAGACCGCATCGAGGGATACGCGCCGGTCGAGACGTCGGAACAGCTGCGCCGGCATCTGTCGGTGGTCTCGACGGTGGATCTGGTGCTGGAGCGGCAGGGCGACATGCTGGTGATTCGTGCGGTTGCAGATCCGCCGCTGGACGAGCCGGTGCGGGTGCAAGTGGTGCGCTACAAGCCCGAGGAGACGGTGACTATCGAACGCGGCGAGAATGCCGGCAAGACAATCACCTACCACAACATCGTGACATCGTGGGAAAGCGTCGGCGACTGGTCGGGGCAGGAGCCGCTGACGATGACCGCGCCAGCGGCCGGGGCGGAGCCTGCGGTAGTGATCCTGCAATCGCTGGGCCCGGCCCGGATCGTGGCGGCCGAGCGCATCAACTGAGCCGCGTCAGGGGCGCAGGCGCTTGCCTTTCCAGCGGCGGTGAATCCAGAACCACTGGTCGATATGCTGGCGCACCAGCGTTTCCAGACTGTCGTTCAGTGCCTGCGTCATTGCTTCGGGCGTGCCATGCGGGATCGGCGCTTCGACAATGATGTCAAACGAAAGCCCGTCGTCGCGGCGCACGGCATAGGTCGGGATCAGCAGCGCATCGTATTTCAATGCCAGTTCGGCGGCGGACAGGGCGGTCAGCGCCTCCTCGCCAAAGAAGGTAAGCTGTTCGCCGTGGCGCATGTGCTGATCGACCAGCATTCCCAGCATCCCGCCGCCGCGCAGGTGGCGCACCATGGCGCTCAGGCCCGAGCGGCCGCGCGGGAAAAGCGGCGTGCCGATGCCGGAAATGGCGCGGACGTAGTGGGCGTTGAAGTAAGGGTTGCCCATCGGCATATAAAGCGCGCCGACCCGGTAGCCGCGCGCGATCAGCGCGGCGCGTGACGCGTCGTAGTTTCCGAAATGCCCGGTGACGAGAATGACCGGGCGGCTCGTCTGGTGCGCCTCGTCCAGCGCGGCGACGCCAGCCCCCGTCAGCGGGTACTGCCGGGTGCGCGCAACGAATTCAGCCCCGGAATAGATCTCGATGATGGTGCGGCCAACATTGTCGGGCACAGCGCGGACGATCCTGTCAACCTCGGCCTTGGGCAGGTCCGGCATTACCAGCGCAAGGTTTGTCCGGATGCGCGCATCGTAGCCGGCCATTGGCGAGATTACCCGCGACAGCACCCAGCCGCAAAGCGGCACGCGCCAGCGATAGGGCAAGCGCAACAGCACCCAGATCAGGCTGCGCAGCGCGCGATCCTGCAGCCAGTAGCGCATGTTGAACGGGGGTGTTTCGGACATGGTTCGACGTGCGGGGCTCGGCTTTGCGGGGGTCAGATTCTGCGCGGCGGGGTGGTGCGCGCGGCTTGGGTTTCGCGGTGCCAGACATAAAGACCCGCCGCCACGATCACAAGCGCACCGATCACCGTCCAGCGGTCTGGCCACTGGTCGTACAGCACGATGCCCCAGCCGGTGGCGAAGACGATGCCAAGATAGGCGAAGGGTGCGACGATCGAGGCTTCGGCTATCGAGAAGCTGCGGATGATGCACAGCTGCGCCCCGGTGCCAAGCGCGCCGACCAGCGCAAAGATCAGCAGATCGCTGGCAGGGATCGGTATCCACACGAACGGCAACGCGAAAGACCCCGCCAGTGTGCCGAAAAGTGAGGCGTAAAGCATTGATGTCCAGACGCTTTCCTGCGCCCCGATGTAACGGGTGATCAGCGCGTTGCCGGTGTAGAACACCGCCGCGCCAAGCGGCAGCAGCGCCCAGGGCGAGAACACGCCGGCACCAGGGCGGATGATGATGAGCGCGCCGATCAGCGCCACGACCACGCCGCCAAGACGGCGCGGCCCCAGTTTTTCGCCCAGAAAGACCGCCGCTCCAAGCGTGATCAGGACCGGGTTGATATCGGTCAGCGCCGTGGCTTCGGCCAGGCCGACATGGCTGAGGCTGAGAAAGAACAGGCCCGTCGCGCCGAACTGAAACAGCGAGCGCGCGAGGTGAAAGCCGGGAAAGCGGGTGCGTAGCAGGGGTCCGACCCGCCAGCGCAGGATCAAAAGCACGATCAGCAACTGTCCGGCGAAGCGCGCCCAGATCACCTGAGGCGCCGGGTAACGGGCGATCAACCCTTTGGCGGTCGCATCCATTGCGGTGAAGAGGAGGATCGCGAGGATCATCAGCGCGATGCCGCGCGAAACGCTGGACTGGAGGTCGGGGGAGGCTTGCATCCGGCCGGAAGGTAGTGACCCCGGCGAGACGCGGCAAGCGGAAACGGCTGCCGAGGCGGGGGCTTACTCCTCCTCGGGTTGGACGAGGGTGATTTCGCCCGACGCCTCAAGCGAGCGGATCGCCGAGACGATCGCGGTCATCGCGTCTTCGGCGTCGCGGTCCTTGACCTTGCCGCGGGTGGCCATTTCCTCGCGCAGGCCCTGCGACAGGCGCTGCGAGATGTTGGCGAGCAGGAATTCGGCGGCCTCTTCAAGCCCCGGTCTGCCCTGTGCCGCGGCAAAGGCGGTGACGAGAACGGGCTGTTCGACGAGGCGCGTGATCTTGGGCGCGTCGCGGGGGGCAAGGCGGGCCGGGATATGGACGAAGGTAAAGATGGCGCGGCGCACTTCGGCAGCGAAAGCCGCGTCCTCGGCCTCAAGCCCGGTGAGGACATCGTCGCGGATCAGGGCGGGCGAGACGTTGAGGATCGCGCCGACACGTTCGATCGGGCCGGTGTCGAAGGCGCGGACCGGCTGGTTGTCGAGGTCGGCCAGCAGCGCAACGCCGATGCGGCGGACGGTTTCGGGATCGACATTGCCGGTCATCGACACCGCATAGGCGACGCGGCGCGCCTTTTCGCCGGGCAGCTTGCCGAGAAGTTCGGCCGCCTTGGCGACTGGCAGCTTGGAAAGAAGGACGGCGGCAACCTCGACCGCCTCATCGGTCAGCGCCGGCATCAGCCGGTCGGTGGGCAAGGCGGTGATGCGGTCCCAGGGATCGACCTTGGAGGAGGCGCCGGCCATGCGGCGCAGGCGCGAGGCGGCGGATTGCGAGATGTGGCCGTCCATCATCGAGAGCGCGCCTTCGATCCCGCCGGGAAACGACAGCCCGACGGATTCGAGTTCGGAGAGGAATTCGGCGACGACGGTGTCGAGGGTCGCGCGGTCGATCAGGCGCATCTGGCCCATCTGTTCGGCCAGCGCGGATTGCATGTGATCGGGAAGCGCGGTGATTGGCAGCGCAGTACCTTCGGTCAGCAGAAAGCGGACGATTACGGCTGCTTTCTGGCGCGACGTCAGCGGTTTGCGCGCCAAGGTGGCCGACGTTCCTGCCAGACGCTGTTCCGGTATGATCCTTGCCAGTGTCAGCCCGTTCTGCGCCATGCCAGCCCCCGATTCCGATGCTGGTCCGAAGGTGGCAGGCGCAGGTTAACGAAAGGCTTAGCTGGTCGGGTTTGCGACGCAGGCGCCCTTGGCTTCATCCCAGGTGGCGCCGGCCACGCAGGAGGAAGCAGTAATCTCTTTGTCGGAGCAGCCGCCGCCGGCCAGGGCGAGGGTCGGAGCGAGCGAGAGGGCAATCACGGCAAGTGTCGTCTTCAACTTCATTGGTCGTCCTCCTTTGGTTGGGTCAACAGGTCAGGTCACGCCAGCACAGGAAATTCCCTGGAGTGAGAAGAAAGTAGCATGGCCTGTGCCGTTTCAAGCAACAAAGTTGCGCAGGCCGCCGCAGTCGGCGGTCACAGATGCGTTATGCGCCGAAAACCCGGGCAAAGATCGTGTCGACATGCTTGGTGTGGTAGCCAAGGTCGAACTTTTCTTCGATTTCCGCAGGGGTGAGGGCGGCTGTCACTTCGGGATCGGCCAGAAGCTCGGTCTTGAAATCGGCGCCCTGTTCCCAGACCCGCATCGCGTTCCTTTGCACCAGACGATAGGCGTCTTCGCGGCTGACGCCGGCCTGCGTCAGGGCGAGGAGGACGCGCTGGCTCATCACAAGGCCACGGAACTTGTTCATGTTGCGCAGCATGTTGTCGGGGTAGATCACCAGCTTTTCGATCACGCCGGCCAGACGGTGCAGCGCGAAATCAAGGGTGATCGTGGTGTCGGGGCCAATGGCGCGCTCAACCGAGGAGTGCGAGATGTCGCGTTCATGCCAGAGCGCTACGTTTTCCATCGCAGGAACCACGGACATGCGCACGAGGCGGGCGAGGCCGGTGAGGTTTTCGGTCAGGACCGGGTTGCGCTTGTGCGGCATCGCGGACGATCCCTTCTGGCCGGGAGAGAAGAACTCCTCCGCCTCCAGGACTTCGGTGCGCTGCATGTGGCGGATCTCGGTGGCGACGTTCTCGATCGAGGAGGCGATGACGCCAAGGGTGGCGAAGAACATCGCGTGGCGGTCACGCGGGATGACTTGAGTGGAAATCGGCTCTGGCGTCAGGCCCAGCATCTTGCAGACGTGTTCTTCGACCGATGGGTCGATGTTGGCGAAGGTGCCGACTGCGCCGGAAATCGCGCCGGTTGCAATCTCGGCGCGGGCTGCTTCCAGCCGGGCGCGGTTGCGGGCCATTTCGGCGTAGAAGCGGGCGAAGGTCAGGCCCATCGTGGTCGGTTCGGCGTGGATGCCGTGGCTGCGGCCAATGCGGACGGTGTCCTTGTGTTCAAGCGCGCGGGCTTTCAGCGCGGCGAGGACGCGGTCGAGACCGTTGAGCAGCAGGTCGCTGGCGCGGACCAACTGGACGTTGAAGGTGGTGTCCAGCACGTCGGACGAGGTCATGCCCTGATGCACGAAGCGGGCGTCATCGGCACCAATGTGTTCGCCAAGGTGGGTCAGGAAGGCGATGACGTCATGTTTGGTGACGGCCTCGATTTCGTCGATGCGGGCGACGTCGAAGGTGACGTCCTTGGCGCGCCAGACGGCCTCGGCGTTGGCTTTCGGGATTACGCCGATTGCGGCCTGAGCGTCGCAGGCGTGGGCCTCGATCTCGAACCAGATGCGGAACTTGGTTTCCGGCGACCAGAGGGCAACCATTTCGGGGCGGGAATAACGGGGGATCATGACGGCCTCTGGCTGGCGGACGGGATGGCGACCCCTTAGACTGCGGGGCGGAACGGTGCAAGGCTTGGAGGCGGGCGGGATGCGGGGAGTGGTGGCGGTGCTGGCGCTGTGGCCCGGAGTTGCGGCGGCGGAAGAGTGGCGCAGCCTGACCGGGGCCGAGATTTCGACCGCCCTGACCGCGCGCGTGCTGCAATACGAGGACGCCGCGGTCCAGGACTTCTTTGCCGACGGACGAACCCTGCATGGCGAACGCTGGGGCAGGTGGCGGGTGGACGACGCGACCTATTGCTCGGTCTGGCCGCCTTCGGACCGATGGACCTGTTATGCCGTCGAGGCGCGAGGTTTGGAGGTGCGTTTTCTGGGCGAGGCTGCGCCGGTGGTGGGCAAATACGTTGATCTGCAGTAGTCCCCGCTGCGGGCGAACGAAAGCGTAAGGGAAATTCATGCGGGTCTTTCAGTTCGGTGTTGGCGCGGCCGTGGTCGTGGTGATGCTGTGTCTGGTGGCGGGCTATCTGGGCCGGCTGCATCCGGCGGGCGACAGTTTCGCGGTGTTCCGGCCGCAGGGGGCGCTGGCGCTGGTGCTGCTGGCGGGGCTTGCGGCAATGGTGGCGCTGCCGGGGACGGCGGTCTTTGCCCTGCTGGTGGCCGTGGCAACCGGTGGGCCGATCCTCGTGTCGGAGCGCTGGGCGACGCCGCCCGAGGCGGGGCTGCTGGTCTATCAGAAGAACATGCTTTTCAGGAACGATGATCTGGTGGGGCTGGAGGCTGATATCCGCGCAGTGAACCCGGATGTGCTGACCCTTCAGGAGGTTTCGCATCCGAACCGCGAGCTGCTGGCGCGGCTGGCCGATATCCTGCCGCATCAGATCTTTTGCCGGTTCGAGCGGGTGGGCGCGGTAGCGGTGGCGACGCGGCTTCCGCCGGTGCCGGGGCGCGAGGTCTGCGGGCATGGCATGGCCGCGATCGAGGTCGAGGGACCGGCGGGTCGCGTCTGGCTGGCATCGGTGCATCTGAACTGGCCCTGGCCCTACGGTCAGGCGGCACATCTGACGCGGGTGCTGCCGGTGATCGAGGCGCTGGATGGGCCGGTGGTGATTGCGGGCGATTTCAACATGGTACGCTGGTCGACGGCGCTGAAGCGGGTGCGGGCGGCGACGCGGACGCAAGTGGTGGGGCCGGTCTTGGGCAGCTACGTCGGGTTTGCGCCGTGGTTGGTGCTGCCGATCGATCATGTGATGGCGCCGGGCGGCGGCACGGCGGCAGTGCGCGGTCCGCTCGGGTCAGACCACCTGGGGGTGTTGGCGCGCGTCAGGCTTTGATCGTGTCGGTTGCGCGTTTGCAGGCGGTGTTCACGGCATCAGCACTTCAAGGCCGCAAAAGGCGTGGGTCGAAGGGGTAGCGGGTCAGGTTTTCGTGGCCGGTTTCGGTGATGAGCACCTGATCTTCCAGCTTGATCGAGAAATCGCCGCCTTCGGGCGAGACCAGGGCCTCGACGCAAAGCACCATGCCGGGCTGTAGTTCGACATCGAAGGCGGCGTCGAGGCCGGCGTCGGGGTAGGGGACGAAGGGCCATTCGTCGCAAAGCCCGACGCCGTGCATCTTGCAGGAGTACTTCTGCCGCCAGTACTGCGCGTCGAGCTGGTGACCGCCGTGGATCAGCTCGCGGATCGCCAGCCCTGGTTTCAGCATCGCCATGTTCTGGTCGATGTGGTCGCGGGCGTGGTGCATGGCCGAGATCATCGCGTTGGTGGGCCGCTGGTCGCCGACCCACCAGGTGCGGGAGATGTCGATACAGATGCCGTAAGCACCAATGAGGTCGGTGTCGAAGGCGACGATCTCGTTATTCTGCACGATGCGGGGGCCACATTCCTGGAACCACGGATTGGTGCGCGGGCCGGAGGCGAGGAGGCGAGTTTCGATCCACTCGCCGCCGCGGCGGATGTTGCCCTTGTGCAGTTCGGCCCAGATGTCGTCTTCGGAGGTTTTGCCCAACGGCACGTTCTCTCGGGTGAAGTCCTCCATCTCGGAAATAGCGCTTTCGCAGGCATGGTGGGCGCAGCGCATGGCTAGGATGTCGTCGGGGCCCTTGATCGCGCGGGTGCGTTCGGTGATGACCTCGCCTTCGAGGACGTCAAACCCGGCGGCTTCGAGCGAGCGCAGGCCGTGGATCATGATCTTGTCTACGGCGAGGCGTTTGTTGCTGCCGGCATGGGCGCGCATCACCTCGGTCACCTGGGCTGCAAAGCCATCGGCGTGAAGCTTGGTGTGATCTCCGCTGACGTTGTAGAAGAACGACGCACCGGAGCGCAGTTCGGCGACGCGGGGGTTGAAGGTGACGAGGAAGGGCGAGTTCTTGTATTCCCACATCACCATATGGCCGTCAGCGCAGAGAAGGCAGGCGCGGAACGGGTTGTGGCTGTTCCAAAGCTGCATGTTGGTGGTGTCGGTGGCGTAGCGGATGTTCAGTGGATCGAACATCAGAAGGCCGCCAATGCCTTGCTTTACAAGGGCTTCGGTCAGGCGGCGCCAGCGGTAATCGCGCATCCCCTCAAGGTTCGGCGGGGTCAGGCCGGCGGCGGCCCATTCGGTGAAGGCAAGCTGGGTCGGGCCGATCTCGACGCGGTTGTTGTCGTTCGGGGTGCCGTCAGAAAGGGTCTGGCCGCGCGTGGGGTCGATCTTGCGGGTGTCAGCGTAGTGGTGGTTCATGGCGGCCCTCCGTTGCGGGCAGCGTCGCGCGGGAGGGGGGCGGCGGCTTGGCCGGGGGCGACCGCAAATGTCGCAAACGGCGGGTTGAAGCGACGGGTGCGGCATGGTGAAACGGGATCAAAGGAGACAGCCCATGCAAGACGCGCCGATCCTGCAATCGCGCCTGCCGTTCCTGCCCTGGATGGACCCGCGCACGCGGCGGTTGCCGGGGATCCTGCCGGTGGAAGGCGACGAGTGGTTGCGGGTGGATGATGCTTTCGCGGCGCAGATGGCGCTGCGCGACCGGCTGATCGCGGAACGGCTGGAGGCGGTTCACGGCGTGACGGCAGACGGTATGGCAAGCGTCTGGGAATTGTATGGCACGGTGCTGGCAAAACTGGCGGTGACGCCGGGCTACCGGGTGGGGGCGGCATCGGTTCGGCGGCCCGATGGGGTCGAAGTGGCGCTGGACCGGGGCATGCCGCTGGCTACCCTGGGGCGGCTGGTGCAGGAGGACCTGTGCCTGATGGAAGCGCGGGGCGAGGAATATGTGCTTACCGGTGCGATCCTGTGCTTTCCGGCTAGCTGGACGCTGGCGCAGAAGATCGGGCGGCCGATGACCGGCATCCACGAGCCGGTGTCGCCGTACACGGACGACATCGCGCGCAGGGTGCATCGGCTGTTCGAGGCGATCCGGCCGGAGCAGCCGCTGTGGCGGATGAACTATCTGACCTACGATGATTTCGTGCTGCACCAGCCGAGGTTGGAGGGCGAGCAGCGGCCAAGGCCGGAAGGCCATGCGTTCGTGCGCTGCGAGCGGCAATGTCTGGTGCGGCTGCCCCAGACGCGGGCCGTGGTCTTCACCATTCACACCTATGTGGTGGAGGCGGACACCCTGACAGAGGCGGAATTTGCAGCGCTGCGCGAGGCGGTGCATTGACCGGGCGGCGCTGCCTGATCGTGCTGGCGCATCCGTTGGGTGAAAGCCTGTGCGCCCGGCTGGCCGGGGTGGCCGAGGCGGAGGCGCGGGCGCTGGGCTGGCAGGTGACGGTGCGTGACCTCTACGCGGCCGGGTTCGACCCGCGGCTGAGCGCGGGCGAGCGGGCCTCGTACTACGACGGGTTTCAGGGCGGGGCGGTGACAGCGGAGCAGGCCGAGCTTGTGGCGGCAGAGGTGCTGATCGTGGTGTTCCCGACCTGGTGGTTCGGGTTTCCGGCGATTCTGAAAGGCTGGTTCGACCGGGTCTGGGCGCCCGGCACGGCGTTCGACCACGCGCCGGACCTTGGCGCGATGCGGCCGCGCTTGCAGGGCTTGCGGGCAGTGCTGGCGGTGACCACCTTGGGATCACCGGGCTGGGTGGATTGGCTGGTGCTGCGGCGGCCCCTGCGGCGGGTGCTGCGCTGGGCGATCGTGGCACCTTGCGCGCCGCGCGCGAAGGTTGGCTGGCGGGCGCTTTACCGGGCCGAGACAGTTCCGCCGGCACGACTGGAACGGTTCGAGGCAAAACTGCGGGCGGATATCAGGGCTTTGGCCGGGAGAATTGCATGACAGGGATCATTCGGCGGACCCTGCTTGGGGCAGGCCTTGTCGCAGTGGCAGGCGCGGCGGTCTATGTCTGGCGCGGGCGCGGGGCGGGGGCGACGGAGGTCGACCTTGCCTATGGCAGCGACCCGAGGCAACGGCTGGATATCCATCTGCCCGAGGGCGAGGGGCCGTTTCCCTGCGTGGTGGAAATTCACGGCGGGGCATTCAAGGTGGGCGACAAGGCGGCGATGCCGGTGTCGCAGGCCGTGCTGGATGCGGGGATTGCGGTGGTGCGGATCAACTACCGCTATTCCTCGACCGCGGTCTGGCCGGCACAGGGCGACGACTGTCTGGCGGCGGTGGTCTATCTGCAGCGCGAGGGGCGGGCACATGGACTTGACCCGTCGCGGCTGGCGCTTTGGGGGCAATCGGCGGGCGCGTTTCTGGCGGTGTCGACCGCGCTGACGCTGGTCGAGGCGGGGTTGCCGCCGCGCGGCGTTGCCAGTTTCTACGGGCCGATGGATTTCTCGACGATGGACGCCGATATGGCGACGCTTGGCCGGGTGCCGGCGATGGGGGCGACCGATCCGGCAGACAGCGCCGAAAGCCAGCTTCTGGGCTATGCGGTGGGCGAGAACCGTGCTGCCGCGCGGGCGGCGGGCCCGATCGGGCGGTTGGATCGGCTGTCGGAACCGCTGCCGCCGATCTTCATCCGGCACGGCGATGCCGACCCCCTGATCGCCGATCTGCAGGCCAGCCGTTTGCGGAACGCCTGGCTGGCGACCGACCCGGCGGCGGAAGTTGACTTCGCACTGGTGCCGGGGGCCGGGCACGGCGGCGGCGGGTTCGACACCGAGGTGGTGACCGGGCCGATGGTCGCGTTTCTGGTCAAGGCTCTGGCGTAAGCGTCAGTCGTCCTCGCCGATGCGGCGAATATCCTCGCCGTTCAGATGCGCCAGCGTGGCGCGGACCATGCCGTAGGGCAGGGCGAGGATGGTCAGGCCCCAACCGAGCAGGGCCCCGCCGCCAGCGGTAACCAGACCGGCAAGGCGCGAGGGGTCGCCGGTGGGCGGCGGTTTGGCGGCGTCTGGTTCGGCACCTGGTTCGGCGGCTGGCCCCGGCGTTGCCTCAAGCGCGGAGCGGATCGCGGCGAGGGTGGCGTCGTTCTGGGGTTCGGCGAGGGTGACGGGCGGGGTGGGGGCGTTAGGGGGTGCGGGCGAAACCGCGACCGGGGGCACCGGTTCGGCCGGCAGGGCCGCAGGAACAGACGGCGCGGTGCGGGCAAAGCGGTCGCGGCGACGCTGGCTTTCGGGTGCCGCGGTGCGACCGGCGACCGCGATCAGCCCTGCGGTCCCGGCGATCCAGTGTGCAACTGTCTGATGCGACGGGACCAGACGTTCAGCGCGGCCAAGTCGCGAGGTCGGGATGCGCCAGGTTCCGGCCTTGACGCGCCCGGCCAGACGATCGGTTGCGGCGGCGGTCCCGGCGATTAGGGGGGCGATGCCGTCGCGGGTCAGGTGCAGGCTGGCCACCGCAAAAGCGCGGAGATTGAACTTCGGTTTCTGCGAGCCGTCGGCCCAGATCTTTGGGCGTTCGGGCGCGGCAGTGGGCTTGCGGGGCGGAAATCTGTCGTCCGACATCGGTGTTCTCGCAACTGAAGTGCGGCTGAAGCGACGTTACCCAAATGACCTGTGGCGCGCAACGTATTGAAATGCAGGGCTGGAAATGGGGAAGGGCGCCGCTGGGGCGCCCTTCGGGCTCTGATACCAAGCCGTCGGCCTAGCAGGAATAGTACATCTGGTATTCCACCGGATGCGGCGTGTGTTCGAAGGCGTAGACCTCTTCCCACTTCAGCGCCATGTAGCCTTCCAGCTGGTCCTTGGTGAACACGTCACCGGCCAGAAGGAAGGTGTGGTCCTTCTCCAGCTCCTCCAGCGCTTCGCGCAGCGAACCGCAGACGGTCGGGATTTCGGCCAGTTCTTCCGGCGGCAGATCGTAGAGATCCTTGTCGGAGGCCGGACCCGGATCGATCTTGTTCTTGATGCCGTCAAGGCCGGCCATCATCAGCGCCGCGAAAGCGAGGTAGGGGTTCGCCGACGGATCGGGGAAACGGGCCTCGACGCGCTTTGCCTTCGGCGATTCCGTCCACGGAATACGAACGCAACCCGAGCGGTTGCGGGCCGAATACGCGCGCAGAACCGGGGCCTCGAAGCCGGGGATCAGGCGCTTGTAGGAGTTCGTGCCGGGATTAGTCAGGGCGTTCAGCGCCTTGGCGTGCTTCAGGATGCCGCCGATGAAGTACAGCGCTTCCTGCGAAAGGTCGGCATACTTGTCGCCCGCGAACAAGGGCTTGCCGCCCTTCCAGATCGACATGTTGACGTGCATGCCCGAGCCGTTGTCGCCCTTCATCGGTTTCGGCATGAAGGTCACGGTCTTGCCGTAGGCGTGGGCCACGTTGTGGATCACATACTTGTACTTCTGGATGTTGTCGGCCTGTTCGACCAGACCACCGAAGATCATGCCAAGTTCGTGCTGGCAGGTTGCGACCTCGTGGTGGTGCTTGTCGACCTTGATGCCCATCCGCTTCATGGTGGACAGCATCTCGCCGCGCAGGTCCTGCGCTTCGTCAATCGGGTTCACCGGGAAGTAGCCGCCCTTGTGGCCCGCGCGGTGGCCGTAGTTGCCGCCTTCGGTCACGGTGTCGGTGTTCCAGGCGGCAGCCTCGGCGTCGATTTCATACGAAACCTTGCGTGGCGTGACCGAGTAGCGGACGTCGTCGAAGATGAAGAATTCGGCTTCCGGTCCGAAGTAGGCGGTGTCACCGATACCGGTGGCCTTCAGGTAGGCTTCGGCCTTGATCGCGGTCTGGCGCGGGCAGCGGCTGTAGGCCTCGTTGGTGTCGGGCTCGACCACGTTGCAATGCACGCACATGGTCT
>LNFM01002019.1_pt1 | contig 64731 bp, 62 predicted proteins | sample 596031 | NCBI WGS metagenome assembly LNFM01 (sample SAMN04254537, study PRJNA301005) | activated carbon metagenome | isolation source: dual media filters at the Ann Arbor, Michigan drinking water treatment plant | place: USA: Ann Arbor
TGCGTCGCTGCGCTCCGACTGCCTGTCCGAATGATCGTGGAACAGGTGTCCGGATCAGCGTGGGCTGAGTGTCCGAATGGCGTGGAATCCGCACGTAAGCCACCAGCCAGACTGAACGCGTTACGCCGATGGTGAGTGACAGCGTGCTGAGCGAGGTTGATGCATCGCGCACCTCAAGCGACTAACCCATCCGATGAAAGCTGCCCGTCCAAGAACAACTCAGCCCATTGATAGGTGTGGGCACGCTACTGGATCCAGGCACGCGCTGAGTGAGCGCCGCACAAAAAAATACCCCGAACTGGTCGGGGTATTTTTAAGCGCTTACTGCCAGGAAAAAGACGGTTTAAACCGTTACTTTTTACCCAACTTCTTCAGCTCTTCATCACGCAGTTCGCGGCGCAGGATCTTACCAACGTTGGTGGTCGGCAGAACATCGCGGAACTCGACGGCTTTCGGCACCTTGTAACCGGTGACGTTGGCGCGCATGTGCTCCATGACCTGCTCTTTGGTCAGCGTTTCACCCGGCTTGACCACCACGAAGATCTTGATCGCTTCGCCCGACTTTTCGTCCGGTACACCGATGGCTGCACACTGCATCACGCCTGGCAGGGTGGCGAGAACATCTTCCAGCTCGTTCGGATAAACGTTGAAGCCCGACACCAGAATCATGTCCTTCTTGCGGTCGACGATACGCATATAACCGTCTTCCTGGATCACCGCGATGTCGCCGGTCTTCAACCAGCCTTCAGCATCGAGGATTTCGTCAGTGGCCTCCTGACGCTGCCAGTAGCCCTTCATCACCTGCGGGCCTTTCACGCACAGCTCGCCAATCGAACCCAATGGCTGCTCAACACCTTCGTCGTTGATCACCTTGCACTGGGTCGACGGCACCGGGATACCAATGGTGCCGATCTGGATGTTGCTGAACGGGTTAACCGAAGCTACTGGGCTGGTTTCGGTCATGCCGAAACCTTCACAGATGGAGCAACCGGTGACCTGCTTCCAGCGCTCTGCCGTGGCCAGTTGTAGAGCCATGCCACCGGAGAACGTTGCTTTAAGGGTGGAGAAGTCCAACTTGCGGAATTCTTCGTTGTTGCACAGCGCTACGAACAGCGTGTTGAGACCGACAAAACCAGTGAACTTGTACTTAGCCAAGTCTTTGGTCATCGCCGGCAGATCACGCGGGTTGGTGATCAGCACGTTGTGCCCACCAATCAGCATCATGGCCATGCAATGAAAGGTGAACGCGTAAATGTGGTAGAGCGGCAGCGGCGCAATCAACACCTCGCTGCCCTCGCTCATTTCCGAGCCCATCAGCGCCTTGACCTGCAGCATGTTGGCGATCAGGTTGCGGTGGGTGAGCATCGCGCCCTTGGCCACGCCGGTGGTGCCGCCGGTGTATTGCAGCACGGCAATTTCACCATTGGCCGGAGCTGCTTCTTTCACGCTCTGACCACGGCCTTTGGCCATAGCCGCCGTAAATTTGATGGCTTGCGGCAGGCTATAGGCCGGCACCATCTTTTTCACATGCTTAACCACGCTGTTGACCAGCAAGCGCTTGAGCGGCGGCAGCATGTCACCAACTTCGGTGATGATGACTGTTTTGATGCCAGTTTTGGGCAGGACTTGCTCAACCAGGTGGGCCATGTTGGCCAGGCTAACAAGGGCCTTGGCGCCGGAATCGTTGAACTGGTGCTCCAACTCCCGCGCGGTGTAAAGCGGGTTGGTGTTTACCACCACCAGGCCGGCGCGCAGGGCACCGAAAACTACAACCGGGTACTGCAGAACGTTGGGCAGTTGCACAGCGATACGGTCGCCGGGCTGCAAGGGCGTGCTTTGCTGCAGGTAGGCCGCAAATTGGCCAGACAATTCATACAGCTCGCCGTAGGTAATGGTCTTACCCATGTTGCTAAAAGCTGGCTTATCGGCGAAGCGTTGGCAGGACTCTTTCAGTACCGCCTGGATATTCGGGTACTGGTCAGGATTGATTTCAGAAGCAATCCCAACGGGATACTTATCCTTCCAAAAGTTTTCGGTCATGGAAGCCCACTCCTCAGCAACAACTTGATCTTCGCCGCGCGTAGACGGCTGTTTATTGTAGGGTTGCGTGATTTTTTGCGACGTTAACAACGCAAATTGCTATCGGCCATTTGTTTACGTCGCGCCGCGACGGCCTGAAAGGCCACGCACTCTAGACGGCAAATCACAAAAAATCCGCCCGAGAGTAGCAGCTTTGCCAAATAGCGACCAGCGCCAATAAGCGCCGCCACAGTCACAAAAGCGACTAAAACCAGCCAAATAGTCACATCGAAATAACCGTGAAGACTGCCGGGCTAAAGGGGTTTCGATAAGAAAGAGGTGTTTCAGCGCATCCCCTCAGGTGAGAGTCTGCGCTGAAACCTAGAGGCAGGTCAGGCGATGTCGCGCAATTCGCGGCGGAGAATTTTACCCACGGGGGTCATGGGCAATGCATCACGGAAAACAATCTGCTTGGGCACTTTGTACCCCGTGAAGTTTTCCTTACAAAACGCCTTGAGTTCATCGGCCGTCAGGCTGCTGTCGCGCGCAACCACAAACAACTTCACCGCCTCACCCGACTTCTCGTCTGGCACACCGATAGCGGCACAGCTGGCGACCTTAGGATGCGCCATCACCACGTCTTCGATTTCGTTGGGATACACGTTGAAGCCAGAGACGATGATCATGTCCTTCTTGCGGTCAACGATACGCACGAAGCCGTCCGGATCAATCACCGCGACATCGCCGGTCTTGAACCAGCCGTCGGCATCCAGCACCTCTTCAGTGGCTTCCGGACGCTGCCAGTAGCCTTTCATCACCTGCGGACCCTTGATGCAGAGTTCGCCACGCTCACCCAGCGCCAACACCTCGCCGTCATCGCTGATGACCTTGAACGCAGTCCCCGGTACGGGAATGCCCACCGTGCCCAATCGCGCTTTGTCACCATACGGATTGGTACTGGCCACGGGTGAGGTTTCCGTCAGGCCATAACCTTCAGTCACCGGGCAACCAGTCATCGCCTGCCAACGTTCAGCCGTCGCCTTGACCAGTGCCGTGCCGCCGGAGTTGGTCAATTTGAAGTGGGAGAAGTCGAGGTTCTTGAACTCGGGATGATCCATCAGCGCAACAAAAAGGGTGTTCAACCCCAGCAGCGCGGTGAACTGCCACTTGCCCAGTTCTTTAACGAAACCTGGAATGTCACGCGGGTTGGTGATCAGCACGTTGTGGTTGCCGTTAACCATCATGCACATGCAATTCGCAGTGAATGCATAGATGTGATAGAGCGGCAACGGCGCGATCATGATTTCCTGACCCTGCTTCATCAGCGGCGTGCCATCCGGGCCGAGCTGCGACAGGCAGGCATCAATCTGCAACATGTTGGCCACAAGGTTACCGTGAGTCAGCATCGCGCCCTTGGCCACACCGGTGGTGCCACCGGTGTACTGGAGCACGGCAATGTCGTCCTGCCCCACCTTGGCGGGTTTCAGGGCGTGCCCATGACCAAGCTTGAGCACTGACTTAAAGGCCACAGCCTGCGGTAGCTGGTAGTCCGGCACCATCTTCTTGACCTTCTTGACCACGGTGTTGACCAACCAGCCTTTAAGGCTCGGCAGCAGGTCACCCATCTTGGCTTCGATCAGGTAATCGATGTCGGTATCAGGCAGCACGTCCTGCACCAGCTTGCCGAACATGTTCAGGTACACCAGCGCACGCACGCCGGCATCCTTGAACTGGTGGCGCATTTCGCGAGCGGTATACAGCGGGTTGGTATTGACCACCACCAGGCCTGCACGCATGGCCCCAAAGACGGCAATCGGGTACTGCAACACGTTTGGCATTTGCACGGCGATACGGTCGCCGGGCTGCAGATCGGTGTGCTTTTGCAAATAGGCGGCAAATGCGCCAGAGAGCCGATCCAACTCGGCATAGGTCAGGGTCACGCCCAAGTTGCTGAAGGCAGGCCGATCCGCAAACTTTTTGCACGAGCGCTCGAATACCTCCACGACAGATTTGTAGGCTCCCAGATCAATCTCATTGGGTACGCCGGCCGGGCGTTTGTCGCTCCAGAAATCAGGTTGCATTATTTTTATCCCCTTGCCCTGAATTGATGCCAACCGCCAAAAAATGATTACGCAAAACACTTCACTCAAGCCACGTTAAATAAGCGGAGAATCAAGGCGCTGCGCGTGCAGCCCCTTATTTCCTTAAACATGACCTGCGCAACTGTTTGCGAACACGCTGATGGCGGAGTTGGCTGAAAAGTAACAGTTAACCCAAGGCTGGCAAATAGCCTGGCCTCGTCATTGATGCACTGAATCTCATGGCTCCGTGTGGAACTATCCGCCCGTTGCACCTATACCCAATCTGCACGTTCCTACGACTAACTGCCATGCACCTTGTACGACTCGCCGCACTCATTCTGTTTCCGTTTATGTGCCACGCGCAGAGCGGCGCCCAACTGCGCCTGGCCACACTGGAATACCCACCTTACAGTTCTGAACATTTAAGCGGCGGTGGCAGCCTGGTTGAACTGACCCGGCGCGCCTTTGCCGTTGAAGGGCATGAGGTGCAAATCGACTTCCGCCCCTGGGCACGGGTGCGCTTAGCGCTACGCAACGGCACCTACCAAGGTGCCCTGGCACTGTGGCCGCGCGAGATAGCTGAAGAAGGCCTACAGCCCACACGCACATTGTTTTACAGCGAACTGGGGCTGTTCATGCGCCGAGACACAAGCCCGTTGCGCTTTACCGAGCTGAGCGAGTTGCGCGGCCGCAAGCTGGGCATCGTGCGCGGCTACGGCTATTCATCGCAGTTTTCCGATGCGGGGCTTGAGTTGATTGAAGCGGTCGATGACATCACCAACCTGCGCAAACTCAATGCACGGCGTTTTGACATGGTGCTGATAGAGCACACAGTGGGCGAGTACCTGATCGAAAACGATGAGCAACTGCGCCATAGCCTCGTTTGGCAAGGCCAGGTACTGGAGCGCATCCCACTGCAGATTGGCTTTACGCCCAACAAGGACGGCGAGCCGGACTGGCGCAGCATATTCGAACGCGGCATCGGTACACTGCACCGTTCCGGCGAGTATCAGCAGATAATTCGGCGCTATCAACGCTAAAACAGCGCAGACTTTGCTCAGCGCTGTGTCGGGTGCACAATGCCCACCATCTGCAGGCTCAAGGTACTCGCCATGCTTCATCAAGCCTTCTGGCTCCCCAGCAGCGAAGCTGCGCCGCTTTACGTCAACCGCTGGTACAGCGAACAACCGCCCAAAGCCCTGCTGATGATTGCCCACGGCATGGCCGAACACAGCGGCCGCTATGCGCGCTTCGCCCAGGCGCTGGTGGCTCAGGGTATTGAAGTGTATGCCCACGACCAGCGCGGCCACGGCAAGACGGCTGAGCACGGCATGCTGGGTCACTATGCTGATAACCAGGGTTGGGCGCAGGTGGTCAACGACCTGGCCTGCCTCAACCACCACATGCGCCAGACCCATCCCCAGGTGCCGATCTTCCTGCTCGGGCACAGCATGGGCAGTTACATCAGCCAGGCCTACCTGATGCACCACAGTTGCAGCCTGCAAGGGGCGATTCTTTCCGGCTCTAACTACCAGCCGGTCGCGCTGTACCGTGCGGGGCAATGGCTCGCCCGCCTTGAACGCTGGCGGCAGGGGCCACTGGGGCGCAGCGCCCTGCTGGAGTTTGTGTCATTTGGTTCCTTTAACAAGGCGTTCAAACCCAACCGCACCGCCTTCGACTGGCTAAGCCGCGACCCGGACGAGGTTGACCGCTATATCAATGATCCGCTGTGCGGTTTCCGCTGCAGTAATCAACTGTGGATTGACCTGCTCGGCGGCCTGCAGCAGATCACCCCGCTGGAAAACCTCGCGCAAATCGATAACAGCCTACCGCTACTGGTGATTGGCGGTGCCTGTGACCCGGTGAGTGATGGCCACCGTCAGCAAGACCTGGCCAACGCCTTGAGCGCCGCCGGCAACCAGCATGTGCAGGTGAATATTTACCCCGGTGCGCGCCACGAACTGCTCAACGAGAGCAATCGTGACGAAGTGACCACCTACATCATCGACTGGCTGCAACAGGCCCTCAGCCAACCGCGCCAGTGCCACCAACAGAGCCAAGAGAGCCACCCATGACGCAAAGCAGCAACACACCCTACGACGTCCTTGAAGTCGGCCAAACCGCCAGCTACAGCAAAACGGTCAGCGAGCGCGATGTGCAACTGTTCGCTGAAGTTTCCGGCGACCATAACCCGGTGCATCTGGATGCGGCCTACGCGGCTGAGACCATGTTCAAAGAGCGCATCGCCCATGGCATGTTCAGCGGCGCGCTGATCAGCGCCGCAGTGGCCTGCGAGCTGCCCGGGCCTGGCACCATTTACCTGGGCCAGAGCATGCGTTTCACCGCGCCGGTAAAACTTGGTGACACCCTCACCGTGCGTTTGGAAGTGCTGGAAAAACTGCCGAAATTCCGCGTGCGCATGGCCACCCGCGTGTTCAACCAGAACGACGAACTGGTGGTGGATGGCGAGGCGGAAATCCTCGCCCCGCGCAAAGCACAGACCGTGGAGCTGACCAAGCTGCCGCCTATCACGGTCGGCTAAATCCGTTCACCTCACGCACCGCGGCGATCGCGGCGGTGTGTTCAATCGCACTTTTATTGACAGCCGAGCTCGCGGGCTCGGCGCATCTGGAGTAATTCATGTCCCTGTATCACGCCTCCATCCCGGTCTTTACCCGCCAGTTGAACAACCTGTCGGTCATCCTCGGCATCGCCGCCGCCCACGCCGAAGAGAAGAAAATCGAGCAAAGCGTATTTCTCAATGCCCGACTGGCACCGGACATGTTCCCGCTGGTGCGTCAGGTGCAGATTGCCTGTGACGGTGCCAAAGCCGGTGCCGCGCTGCTGGCCAGCGTAGAGGCGCCCAGCCAGGCTGACGACGAAACCAGCTTTGCCGAACTGCAAGCGCGCATTGCCGCCACCCTAAGCTTTCTCGCCAGCCTCGATGCGGCGCAGATCGACGCCAGCGCTGAACGCACCGTAACGCTCAAGCGCCGCGACAAGGAAACCCATTTCCAGGGCCAAGCGTTCCTGCTGGATCACGTGCTGCCGAACTTCTATTTCCACTACACCACCGCCTACGCCATCCTGCGTCACAACGGCGTGGCCATCGGTAAGCGTGACTTTCTCGGCACCCGCTAAACCCAGGTTACCCGCTCACAGCCGCACCCACCGCCCATCCTCGCGATGGGCTTCAAGGTGCGGCAACACCGCCGCCAACAAAGGTTCTTTGAAGGCATCCTGGAAACGATGCGCCAGGCCGGGGATCAGTTTCAGTTCACTGCCTTTGATGTGCGCTGCCACATGCACGCCGTGCATAGCCGGCAACAACGGATCGGCGGTGCCATGCACCACCAGCGTTGGCACCTGCAAGCGGTTGAGCAGCTCGACCCGGCTCGGCTCTGCCAGAATCGCCAGCAGTTGACGCTGCACCCCTTCCGGATTGAACGCACGGTCGTAAGCGACCTGTGCCTGCTGCAGCAATAAGTCCCGATCATCACTAACCGCCGGACTGCCCAGCGCCGCCAGCAGGTCTGCCTGTTGCTCCAACGCCACCGCTCGGTTCGGTGCTTCACGCTTGGCCAGCAACGCCAGCAAATCGCTGCTCGGGGCAGGTAAACCCTGGGCGCTGGAACTGGTCATCACCAACGTCAGGCTTTGTACCCGCTCAGGCGCAAGATCAGCCATGTGCTGCGCAATCATCCCGCCCATGCTCGCACCCAAAACATGGGCACGCTCAATGTTCAGGGCATCTAGCAGCGCCAAGGCATCACCGGCCATATCCCGCAGGCCATAGGGCGCGGTTACCGCCAGGCCAACGCGATAACGCAGCGCTTCATAGGTCAGGTTGATTGTCGGTGGCGTACCGGCCCACGCACTCAGCCCGACATCGCGGTTATCGAAACGAATGACCCGAAAGCCCTGCTTACACAGACGCTCAACCACCTCATCAGGCCAGTGGATCAATTGCCCACCCAGACCCATGACCAACAGCAGCGCCGGGTCACTGCCCCGGCCGATGCTTTGATACGCCAAGCGCACATCACCCACATCAGCCGTCTGCGTTGGCACCTGCACATTGCACTGTTGCGCGGCAAATGCCGGCAGGCCGCACAGCAGTGCGACCAGAAGAATCAATCCACGCATACCCATACACCCCGGCTGGGACAGCAGAGCGCAGCCCCCCATTAAGACGTGAGTGTGATGATGTTTGTGCGAGCGCGCTGCCACACAAAGGTGACAGTTTAATGAAGGGAGACGAGCGGTCTGCTCAGCTGCCGAACCCCACCAACGTTGCTGCATCAAGCCCAGCAGCCAAAGCCCCTACCCAGCAGAGATCGCGCGGGAAGGGCTTTAGCCGCGACAGCTTTGTGGATCAGGCCAGCTCAGTACGCAACTGCCGGGCGGCCGCCACCATATTCACCAGCGCCGCTTCCGTCTCTGGCCAGGCGCGGGTTTTCAGGCCGCAGTCCGGGTTGACCCACAGCCGTTCGACCGGGATGCGCTGCGCGGCCTTGCGCAACAGCTTGGCCATTTCACGGCTGTCCGGTACGCGTGGCGAGTGAATGTCGTAAACGCCCGGGCCGATGTCATTGGGGTAGTCGAAGGCTTCAAAAGCCTGCAGCAACTCCATGTCCGAACGTGAGGTCTCGATGGTGATCACATCCGCATCCATGGCTGCGATGGAGGCGATCACATCGTTGAACTCGCTGTAGCACATGTGGGTGTGGATCTGCGTTTCGTCACGCACCCCAGAGGCGCACAGACGGAAGGCCTCAGTAGCCCAGTCCAGATAGTCCTGCCACTGCGCCTTGCGCAATGGCAAGCCCTCGCGGAAAGCGGCTTCGTCGATCTGCACGATCTTAATGCCGGCCGTTTCCAGATCGACCACTTCATCACGAATGGCCAGCGCCAGTTGACGCGCCTGTTGTTCGCGAGAGATGTCATCACGCGCGAATGACCACATCAACATGGTCACCGGCCCCGTCAGCATCCCCTTCATGACTTTTTGCGTGAGGCTTTGCGCATAGCCGATCCAGGCCACGGTCATGGCGTTGGGACGGCTCAGGTCACCGTAAATCACCGCCGGTTTCACGCAGCGCGAACCGTAACTTTGCACCCAACCAAAACGGGTGAAGGCATAGCCGTCGAGCTGCTCGGCAAAGTATTCGACCATGTCATTACGCTCGGCCTCGCCATGCACCAGCACATCCAAGCCGAGGTTTTCCTGCACCTCAACCGCGTGACGAATCTCGCTGTACATGGCCTCGGTGTAGTTGGCCTGGCTTAGCTTGCCGGCTTTATAGGCCTGACGCGCCAGGCGGATGGCCGCCGTTTGCGGGAAGGAGCCAATGGTGGTGGTCGGCAACGCCGGCAGTTGCAAGCGGGCGCGCTGTTGCTCGATGCGTTTGGCAAACGGCGACTGGCGCTGACTGTCGGCAGCCGTGACAGCGGCCAAGCGCGCCTGCACCTCCGGTTTATGAATGCGTGGCGATTCTGCGCGACCGGCCTGCACCGCTGCACTGGTGGCCAGGGCGTCTTGCACGCGGGCATCCTGCGGGTCGTTCAGGGCGCGGGTGAGTAAGGCGACTTCCTCGCATTTTTGCACGGCGAAGGCCAGCCAGCTTTTCAGCTCGGCATCCAGCTTGTCTTCACGGTTCAAATCAACCGGGCTGTGCAGCAGCGAGCAACTCGGCGCAACCCACAAGCGCGAGCCCAAACGGACTTGCGCCTCGCGCAGAATCTCCAACGCCTTGTGCAGATCGGTACGCCACACATTCCGCCCATTGACCACGCCCAGCGACAGCACCTTGTAGGCTGGCAGGCGGTCAAGAATGGTTGGGAACTGCTCGGGCGCACGCACCAGGTCGATATGCAGGCCATCCACCGGCAGGCTGGCAGCCAGGCCGAGGTTGTCTTCCAGACCGGCAAAGTAAGTGGCGATCAGTTTCTTGCCCGGCTCGCGCTGCAGCAGGTTGTAGGCGCGTTCGAAGGCGTTCTTCCAGTCTTGCGGCAGATCCAGCGCCAAAATCGGCTCATCGATCTGCACCCACTCCACACCTTGTGCTGCCAGGCGCTGGAGGATTTCGCCGTAGACCGGCAACAAGCGCTCCAGCAGGTCGAGACGTTCAAACTCTCCGCCCTTGGCCTTGCCCAACCACAGGTAGGTCAGCGGACCAATCAGCACCGGCTTGACCCGATGACCGAGGGCGTGGGCTTCGTCGACTTCATCGAACAGCTGCGTCCAGCTCAGTTGAAACTGCTGGTCAGCGCTAAATTCCGGCACCAGATAGTGGTAGTTGGTATCAAACCACTTGGTCATTTCTTGCGCATGCGCACCAGCGCAGCAACCCTTCGACACGCCGCGCGCCATGGCAAACAGGGTGTCCAATGTCGGCTTGCCATCAGCCGGGCGGAAACGCTCGGGGATTACCCCGAAGCTCAGGGAGTGGCTCAGCATCTGGTCGTACCAGGCAAAATCACCCACCGGCAGCAGGTCGATACCAGCGTCTTTCTGCACCTGCCAATGAGCGGCGCGCAGTTCACGCCCGACTGCCTGCAAACCTGCTTCATCCAGCTCACCTTTCCAGTGAGCCTCCAGGGCTTTTTTCAGTTCGCGGTCCGCGCCGATGCGGGGAAATCCAAGGGAATGGGACAAGGCCATGTCATAACGCTCCATCTGATCAATACGATGGAGCTATTCTCGACAGTGTTGATGAGTGAGACAAACTCAAGATATTCGTCTTGATCTATAGTTTTCCTCATGTTCTCCTAACCCACATATTTGTAGGAGCCAGCTTGCTGGCGATGCTTTTACAACCCTGATCGCGAGCAAGCTCGCCCCTACACACAGCCGTTCTGCGAGATACCCTGAGGCCCGCCATGCTCGAACTACGCCACCTGAAAACCCTGCATGCCCTGCGCGAAAGTGAAAGCCTGGTGGATGCCGCCGAGCGCCTGCACCTCACCCAGTCGGCACTCTCGCATCAATTCAAGGAGCTGGAAGAACGCCTGGGCATGCCGCTGTTTGTGCGCAAAACCAAGCCGGTGCGCTTTACCAGCGCGGGCCTGCGTTTGCTGCAACTGGCCGATACGCTGCTGCCAATGCTGCGCAGTGCCGAGCGGGATTTGGCGCGGTTGGCAGGCGGCACCGCCGGGCGTTTGCACATGGCCATCGAATGCCACAGCTGCTTCCAGTGGCTGATGCCGACCATCGACCAGTTCCGCGACGCCTGGCCCGAAGTGGAGCTGGACCTGGCTTCCGGTTTCTCCTTCGCCCCGCTACCCGCGCTGGCCCGTGGCGATCTCGATCTGGTGGTGACCAGCGACCCAATTGAGCTGGCCGGCATCACCTATGTGCCGCTGTTTACCTACGAGGCCATGCTGGCCGTGGCCAATCAACATCCGCTGGCCAGCAAGCCCTGCATCAGGCCGCACGATCTGGCCACAGAGACCCTGATCACCTACCCGGTGGAACGTGACCGACTGGATATCTTCACCCGGTTTCTGGAGCCGGCCGATATCGAGCCCGCGCAAGTGCGCACCTCAGAGCTGACGGTAATGATGATGCAACTGGTGGCCAGTGGCCGTGGCGTGTGCGGCCTGCCCAACTGGGCGCTGCATGAATACAGCTCGCGCGGTTATGTCAGCGCCAAGCGCTTAGGCGAGAAAGGCCTGTTTGCCACCCTGTATGCCGGCATCCGCACCGACATGCTCGATGCACCGTTTATGCGTGACTTTCTACTGACCGCCAAGGACACCTCCTTTGCCAATCTGGAAGGGGTCAGCGTGGCGCGCTGAAAAACCGCACAGCCTGTTACATCTCCTCGCTTGCTGATTGTGACCAACAGTCATAGCATGACCAACGGTCACAATCAGTAGAAGCTTCGTTTATGCGCCTTCAAGATCAACTTTTCGAGCAACGGGAAAATGCCATTCTCACGGCGGCCCGCCAGTTGTTCAGCGAATCCCCCTGGGACCGCGTCACCATTGCCGAGGTGGCCATCGCCGCCGGTATTGGTAAAGGCACGGTGTATAAACACTTCCCCAGCAAGGAAGCGTTGTATGCGCGCCTGGTGCTCGACAACAGCCTGCAAAACCTGCATGAGCTTCGCGCCTTGCATGCGACCAGTGCGCCGCAAGAGGCCATGCGCCAGGTGATCCGGCGCTCGTTTGAGCTGATGCTGGACAACCCGATCCACACCCAACTGTGCCTGCACTGCGACCGACCGGACTTTCAAGAACGCCTCGAAGCCCCCTATCGCCTGCAGTTTTTTGATATCGAGCGGCAGTACCAGGCGTTTTTCCGCGACATGCTCAGCGTCACCTTGAATAACCAGGCACTCACCCAAGCGGATTGTCAAAACCTGCTGTGGGGTGTCGAAGCTTGCGTTAACGGTGTGATGGCGCGCATCGCCTCCGGTGGTTTCGCCCACTGGGCCGAGCCAATTTCCTTGCACGAATACTTCGCCCGCGTCAGCGACTTCATCATTGCTGGCCTGCGCACCCAAGCCGCCGACCTGCTGGCTCACCCTTCTCGCCATGAGTAAATCCGCCATGTTCAGTCAGTTGTCCAAACGTCCCTGGTTGATTGCCGTCGCCATCACCGTGCTATTGCTGTTGTGGCTGTTCAGCGGCGGCGTATTCAAGGCCCAGGAGACCGCCAGCGCCGATGCGCCTTCACCCGAGCAAGAGCTGACCAGCGTTCAGGTGCAGTGGCTGCAAGCTGAACCCATGCAGCGCCAGCATGTGGTTCAAGGCCAGATAGAAGCTTGGCGCCGGGTCGAGTTACGCGCGCAAATCAGCGGCACCGTGCAGCGCTTGGATCAGGACAAAGGCAGTACGGTCAAACAGGGGCAGCGCCTGCTGAGCCTGTCTACCGACAACCGCCCAGCCCAAGTGGCCAAAGGTGAAGCCGATGTGCGCCAGCGCGCTGCGGATGTCAGCGCGGCTGAGCGTTTGCGTGAACGCAAGCTGGTGTCCGCCAACGAGCTGATCCGCCTGCAAAGCGAACTGGCCAAAGCCCGCGCCGAACTGGATCTTGCGCGCATTGAGCTGAGCAACACCACGATCAACGCCCCCTTTGCCGGTATTTATGACCAGCGCATGGTGGAACTGGGCGATTTCCTCCAGCCAGGACAAAGCCTGCTGACCCTGGTGGACATCGGCCAACTGAAAGTCAGTGCGCAGATCGCGCAGCAAGACGTAACCCAGCTCAAACTGGGCCAGCCCGTGCGCGTCGAGTTGCTCGATGGGCGCAATCTGCAAGGCGAGTTGCACTTTATTGCGGCGGCCGCCGATCCTGGCTCACGCAGCTTCCGTATTGAAGTCAAAGTCGATAACCCCGAGGCGTTGCGCCTGGCCGGGGCCAGCGCCACCTTGCACATTCAAACCGGGGAAACCCTGGCACATCGCCTCTCGCCGGCCCTGCTCAGCTTGGATAAAGCCGGTCGCCATGGGGTCAAGTGGGTCAATGACGCACAACGGGTCGAATTCACTCCGGTGCAGTTGCTCAGCGTGAACAACCAAGGCGCGTGGGTCAGCGGTTTGCCGGAAAAAGTCGCGCTGATCATCCTCGGCCAAGGTTTTGTCGAGGCGGGCGAAGAAGTCATCAGCCAACTGGCCGAAGGGAGCCGCTGATATGCACGGCCTGATTGCCGCAGCGCTCGACCGCAGCCGCACCAGCTTGCTGGTGTTGGCTTTTCTGATGATCGGTGGGCTAGGCGCGTATTTCGCCATCCCCAAGGAAGCCAACCCCGACGTCAGCATTCCGATCATTTACGTATCGGTGAGCTTGGAAGGCATCAGCCCGGAAGACGCCGAGCGCCTGCTGGTACGGCCGCTGGAGCAGGAGTTGCGCAGCCTTGAAGGGATCAAGGAAATGCGCTCCATGGCCAGCGAAGGCCATGCCTCGGTGACCCTCGAATTTGATGCTGGTTTTGACGCTAAAACCGCCTTGGCCGATGTGCGTGAAAAAGTCGACACCGCACGCAGCAAACTGCCCGACGAAGCCGATGAACCGACCGTCAACGAAGTCAACGTGGCGCTGTTCCCGGTGCTGTCGATTGGCCTCTCCGGGCCGATTGCCGAAACCGAATTGGTCTACATCGCCCGCCGCTTGAAAGAGAACGTTGAAGGCATTGCCGAAGTGCTCTCAGTGGAAATCGGCGGCGACCGCGAAGACCTGCTGGAGATCATCGTCGACCCGCAGGTGCTCGACAGTTACGGCATCGACTACACCGAGCTGTTCAATCTGGTCAGCCGCAATAACCGCCTGGTCGCCGCCGGCAGCCTGGACACCGGGGCGGGCCGTATGAGCATGAAAGTACCCGGCGTGATCGAAGACCTCGACGACGTGCTGTCCATGCCAATCAAAGTAGTGGCCGGCAGTGTGGTGACCTTTGGCGATGTCGCCACCATTCACCGCACCTTCAAAGACCCCACGGGTTATGCACGCATCAATGGCCAGCCGGCCGTGGTGCTGGAGGTTTCCAAGCGCAGCGGCGCGAACATCATCGACACCATTGAGCAGGTCAAGGCGCTGATGAGCAAAGCGCAGCCCATGCTGCCGGCGGACCTGCAGATCAGCTACATCATGGACCAGTCGCAGCAGGTGCAAAGCATGCTCAGCGACCTGCTCAGCAACGTGATGACGGCCATCGTGCTGGTGCTGATTCTGGTGGTGGCCTGTATGGGCATGCGCTCAGCACTACTGGTGGGGCTGACGATTCCCGGGGCATTTTTGACCGGTATTCTGCTGATCTGGATGCTCGGCTTTACCCTCAATACTGTGGTGCTGTTCAGCCTGATTCTGGTCGCGGGCATGCTGGTCGATGGCGCGATTGTGGTCTCCGAACTGGCCGACCGTTACCTGCATCAAGGGCAAAGCCCTCGTCAGGCCTGGGCCAATGCCGCCACGCGCATGGCGTGGCCGGTGATTGCCTCCACCGCCACCACACTGGTGGTATTTCTGCCGCTGTTGTTTTGGCCAGGTGTGGTCGGCCAATTCATGAAATACCTGCCGGCCACGGTGATTCTCTGCCTGCTGGCATCGCTGGCCATGGCCCTGGTGTTTCTCCCGGTGTTGGGTGCAGTCACAGGCGGTGGCCAACCGCTGCCACAAGCTACCCAACCAGGCCGCAGCGCCCTCGGTTATCGCCGCTTACTGAACGCCCTACTCAAGCGACCGGGCCTGACCCTGCTCGGCATGCTCGCCTTGATTGCCTTGATCTACACCGCCTACGGGCGCTTCAACCACGGCGTGGAGTTCTTCCCGGAAGTCGAGCCGGAAAGCGCACAGATCTGGGTGCGCGCACGCGGCGACTTATCCGTGCAGGAGAAAGATGTGTTGCTACAACGGGTGGAAAAACGCCTGCTCGGCATGAGTGAGGTCAAGGCATTGTACGCACGCTCACTCGCCCAACCAGACAGCCAGCTCGGTGCGGACGTGATCGGCACCCTGCAATTTCAGTTTGTGGAGTGGTACGAGAGGCGCTCAGCCACAGAGATTTTGGCCGACATGAGCACTCGCACAGCGGACATTCCCGGCGTGGTGCTGGAGTTCCGCAAACAGGAAGAAGGCCCCAGCAGCGGCAAACCGGTCAAACTGCAGATCAGTGCCATAAACCCGGACACCGCTGACCAGTGGGTCGACGAGGTTCGCCAGACCATGCAGCGATTGGGCGGATTCAAGGACATCGAAGATGACCGCGCCCTGCCCGGCATTGAATGGCGCATTGAAGTAGACCGCGAGGCCGCCGCGCGCTTCGGTGCAGACGTGCTGAGCGTAGGCAACGCGGTGCAGATGGTCACCAATGGCCTGAAGCTGGCCACCTATCGGCCGGAAGATGCCACCGATGAAGTGGACATCCGCGTGCGGCTGCCGGCCAACTGGCGCTCGCTAGATCAACTCGGCCGCCTGACCCTCAACACCCCGGCCGGGCAAGTGCCGCTGGGTAACTTTGTCACCCTGCAGCAAGCGCCCAAAGTCGGCACCCTGCGCCGGGTCGATGGCAACCGCACCATCACCTTACAGGCCGACCTGGCAGCCGGGGCGCAGTTGGATGAACGCCTACAAGCCCTGCGCGAAGCCATGGGCGACGTGCCAGCCGATGTGCAAGTGAAGTTTGCCGGCGAAGCAGCGGACCAGCGTGAGGCCGCCACCTTCTTAGGCACCGCCTTTGCGGTGGCGATCTTCTTGATGTTCATCATCCTGGTCACCCAGTTCAACAGCATCTTTCAGGCGCTGCTGGTCTTGTCGGCCATCGTGCTGTCCACGGCCGGGGTGCTGCTGGGTTTGCTGATCAACGGCCAGTCGTTTGGCATTGTCATGGTCGGCATGGGCCTGATCGCCCTGGCCGGTATTGTGGTGAACAACAACATCATCCTGATCGACACCTACAACCAACTGCGCCGGCAAGGGCTTGAACCGCGTGCGGCGGCGCTGGAAACCGGTAGCCTGCGATTGCGCCCAGTATTGCTCACCGCCGTGACCACGGTGCTGGGCCTGGTGCCGATGGTGGTGGGCATTAACGTCGACCTGCTGACCCCCAGCCTGGGGGTGGGCGCGCCCTCGACCCAATGGTGGACGCAACTGTCCAGCGCCATTGCCGGCGGCCTGAGCTTTGCCACCGTGCTGACGTTGCTGCTGACACCCTGCCTATTGGTGCTCGGTTCACGCTTCGAGCGCCGCCCGCCACCACTGGAAACCTTCGACGACGACTTGCTCGACCTGCCCGAACACCTGCTGGCCAGCAACACGGGTAAGGCTGAACTGCAACGCACGCCCTAAGCAACGCGCCCCGGTCGGCACCGGCCTGGGCGCACGCTTGATGACCGCAACTCAGGCCGCAGCATCGTTAAGCGGCCTCACGCCCAGAGCTGAGCAAGTGCAGCGGCTCCTGCAGCCACTGCAAACGCCAGCCGGTTTCGCTGAACAGCGCCAGCCATGATTCCAGTGTGCGAAAGAACCAGAGCATCGGCTCGGCAAAACCCTCACCCAAACAGGCGAATGCCTCTACTCGCCAGCCGTCGCGGTAATGGGCGTCATGGCAGGCGCGCCAGGAGTGCAAGGAGTGCAAGGAGTGCAAGGAGTGCAAGGAGTGCAAGGATTGAATCAGCAGACTGCCATCGCTGACTAGCAATCGGTGCAGGGCAATTAGGGTAGGAGCAAGCGGCTCCTCCAGCAGGGCGAAATTGCACACTAACAGATCAAACTGGCCCAGTTGCGCGGCGTGAGTGTGCAGTTCGGCGTAACCAACCTTCGCCACAGCCCAAGTCCAAAATGCGCAGGGGAGCCAGGGCAAGGGCCAGGATGGTCTGCAGGATGGCGGCGTCAGTCACCAGGCGGCGACTTTCGATACGCTGCCCACGCTCGGCAGCGGTCCAGGCATCGGCATTGGCCTGCCAGCTAAGCCGCAGTTGCTATCGGTGGTCGCGTTGCATCGCTAATCCGCCTGTGATGCAAACCTGCTCGAATCTAGGGACTCGATCCGTCCTAAACCAGCGATGTAAAGCCGCAGCTGCCAAACCCGTCCCGCCTCATCGGCATGCCAAGGGTTAAACTACGGCCTACTTTGTGAACGCTCTCTGTGAGCAATCAGCACCCCTTTAGCGCATGTAACAGGCTTAATGACGATGGGCACACACCGCCACCATACGACTGGCAGCGCCAGCCAACGGCAACAACAACTCGCGACCGGACGCTTTTACCAGCGGGTGCTGACCCTGATCATTTGGTTGCTGGTGCTTGTGCTACTGGCGGCTGCCGGCCTGTTTATCTCGGATGAACTGCGCACCTCGCGCCTGCAATCGAAAGAAATCAGTCGTTACGCCCAGACCCTGACCTACGACGTTCAGCCCGGTCCAAGCCACGCCATTGTCTACCCTAAAGAAGGCCCCTTCGATAAACGCCAGGGTTACAGTCACCTGCCCTTGATGCTGGAACGCCTTCAGCAACGTGACTTTAGCGTGCAACACCAAGCGCAATTTTCTCCGGCCTTACTCGACTACGCGCAACGCGGGCTGTTTGTGCCCTACGCGGAAAAAGTCCAGAGTGGCCTGCGCGTCCATGACTGCACCGGCACACCGTTTTACCAGTTTCGCTACCCGCAACAGCATTACCCCAGCTTTACCGACATCCCGCCTTTAGTGGTCAACAGTTTGCTGTTTATCGAGAACCGCACCCTGCTCGACCCCAACCAGCCAACGGCCAACCCGGCAGTGGACTGGCCACGGTTTGTTATCGCCGCGCTGTCGCAGGCCGGTAAGCTACTCGACATGCAGGCGCAATCCGCTGGCGGCAGTACCTTGGCCACCCAACTGGAAAAGTATCGCCACTCACCTGATGGCCTGACTGTCTCGGCCAACGAAAAGCTCAAGCAGATGATCTCGGCCAGCGTGCGCGCCTATCAAAGCGGCCCCAATACATTGCCTGTGCGACAAAACATCGTGCGCGACTACCTCAACAGCGTGCCGCTTTCTGCCGCACCGGGGCATGGCGAAGTGCACGGGTTGGCCGATGGCCTGCGCATCTGGTTTGGTGCGGACTTTATCCAGGTCAACCGGCTGCTTGATCCGTCTAACGCTGCAGGTGCCAGCCCGGCTGATCGCGGCCTAGCCCTGCGCCAAGTGCTTGCCCTGATGATTGCCCAGCGACGCCCTTCCTATTATCTGGCGCAAGGCCGTCATGACCTGGCGAAATTGACCGACAGCCACCTGCGCTTACTGGCCAACGGCGGGCTGATTGACGCGCCATTGCGCGATGCGGCGCTGGGACAATCGCTGAGCTTTCGTGATTGGGCGCTGGAGCCGAACATCCAGCCAGTCGAGCGCAACAAAGGCATCAGCGTTTCGCGTACACGTCTTTCGGCCCTGCTCAACATGCCGTTGTATGACCTTGATCGCCTCGATCTGAGCGCCACCAGCACCCTGAATAACAATTTGCAGCAAGCCGTAAGTCAGTATTTGCAGCAGTTGGCTGACCCGCAATTTGCCGGACAAGTCGGTTTGTTTGGCGAACGCCTACTGTCACCGGAAAAAACCGCCGACGTGCGTTACAGCTTCACCCTCTTCGAACGCACGCAAAATGGCAGCGTAGTAAGGGTGCAAACCGATAACACCGACCAACCCTTCGACATCAACGAAGGCAGCAAGCTTGAACTCGGTTCCACCGCTAAGCTGCGGGTGCTGGCCACCTACCTGGAAGTGATAGCCGAACTGCACCAACGTCATGCCCGGCAAAGTATCGCCGAGTTAAATGCCGTGAACCCCCAAGACAATCTCACCCGCTGGGCAGTCGCCTATTTGCAGGCCAACCCCGGTGCGGATTTGACCAGCATGCTCGATGCCGCCTTGGAGCGTCGCTATTCCGCCAGCCCCCACGAACAGTTCTTTACCGGCGGCGGCCTGCACACGTTCAGCAATTTTCGCCGTGAAGATGACCAACGCGTAGCCAGCCTTCGTGTCGCCCTGCGCGAATCGCTCAACCTGCCGTTCATCCGCCTGATGCGCGACCTGGTGCGCTACAGCACCTTCCAGGGTCCCAATAACAGCGCCGAACTGCTCAAAGACGATAACGATCCGCGCCGACAGGCTTATCTCAGTGAATTTGCCGACCGAGAAGGCACCCGCTTTCTGCAGCGATTCTGGCGCAAGTACCAAGACCAGCCGGAACAACAACGCCTGGATACCTTTCTGAATGGCCTGCGCCACACCCCCACGCGCTTGGCGGCAGCACATCGTTACCTGTACCCACATGCCGATGAGGCCAGTTTCGCGGCCTTCCTGCGCAAGTACCAGGCACAAGAACAACTCAGTGATTCGCGCCTCAGTCAGCTTTACCGGCAATACGCCCCAGGCAGCTATAGCCTGCCTGATCAAGGCTATATCGCCCGTGTCCACCCACTGGAATTGTGGCTACTGAGCTACCTGAATCAACAGCCGCAAGCCGGCTTTGGCGACGCCGTAGCCGCCAGCCAAGCAGAGCGCCAAGAGGTTTACGGTTGGCTCTTTCGCAGCCGCCATAAAAGCGCACGGGACAGCCGTATCCGCATCATGTTGGAGGTGGAAGCGTTCCTGGATATTCACCGACGCTGGCAAAACCTGGGCTATCCCTTTGGCCATCTGGTGCCGTCACTGGCCACCGCAATTGGCAGCTCTGGCGACCGTCCAGCGGCGCTGGCCGAGCTGATGGGAATTATTCAAAACGATGGTATACGCCAACCCGTTGCACGCATCGACAGCCTGCACTTTGCTGCCGGCACACCTTACGACACCTTGGTGATGCGTAATCAGAATGAAGGCACCCGTGTCATGGCCGCTGAAGTGGCTGCGGCGTTACGCAGCGCGCTGGCGGATGTAGTGGAAAACGGCACCGCCAGGCGCTTGCAGGGCAGTTATCAACAGCCCGACGGCCAGCCGCTCAAAATGGGCGGCAAAACCGGCACCGGTGACAACCGCATCGAAACAGTCGGTACAGGTGGCCGCGTGTTGAGCTCCAGAGCAATGAACCGCACGGCCACCTTCGTGTTCTATCTGGGCCCAAACCATTACGGCACGCTAACCGCCTTTGTCCCGGGACGTAGCGCTGAAAACTTCCGCTTTACCTCCGCACTACCCGTGCAGGTACTCAAAGGCATGGCGCCGATTCTGCAGCCCTACCTACAATCTGACAGCCAGAGCCGCTGTAAAACGAGCGCACTGACTCAAGGCTAGGTGTATCAACTGCGCCAGCGTTTAACGCATCCACGCAGAATGCATTTCAAATAAAAACGGGAGGCCTGAGCCTCCCGCTTATGTTGTCCCTCAAGGTTCACTTCGCCTTGTAGATAATCCCAGGGCTGCATTGCACCATCTGATAATGATTAGGCAATCCATGGTTTGAGCATGGCGTGAATGCGCGTGAGGATGTCCTTCTTCACTTCTGCCGAGAAGTAAATCAGCACATTTCGGCAGAACACCACATCAAACTTACCAAGGCTGGCATAGCTGTCCAGCAAGTTAAGCGCGCGAAATTCGATGCGACTGCGGATCGCCGGTTTCACCACCCAACGCCCTGGTCCTTTCGGATCAAAGTAGCGCTGCAAACGCTCCTGCGACAACCCGCGGCCCATGGCCAAACTGTCGTATTCGCCGGACTTACAATTGATCAACATCGAAGGCGACAAGTCCGTGGCCACAATCTGAACGCCGCCTTTGAGTTGGCCCAGATTGGTTTTCTCAAACTCATCAATGGTCATCGACAGCGAATAAGGCTCCTGCCCCGATGAGCAAGCCGCCGACCAAATGCGCAACCGCTGACCGGGATTAGCCTTAATCAGCTCTGGCAACACTCGGCTTTTAAGCACTTCAAACGGATAGGTATCACGAAACCAAAGCGTTTCGTTGGTGGTCATGGCATCAACGACTTGCTCACGCAAACCGCTGCGAGGCTGGCTTTGCATGCGCTGCACCAACTCACCCAGGGTTTTGATGCCGTTTTGCTCCATCAGCTTATTCAACCGACTGGACACCAGATACTGCTTATTAGTGCCCAGCAGGATGCCACAGGCTTTTTCCAGAAATGTCCGGAACTGCTCGAAATCCAAATTACCTGTAGACACTCGCGAAGCCTCGACAAACATATATTTAACTGAGGGTCTGACCCTCAGTCCCCTGCCGCGATGTTGATGCGAGCCGCTACACGTGCGGCCAGATCATCCGGGCGGAATTTGGCAAGAAAATCATCGGCACCCACTTTCTTAACCATGGCCTGGTTAAACACCCCATAAAGTGAAGTATGCAGGATGATGTGTAACTTTTGCATGCGTGGATCGGCACGAATCTCAGCAGTGAGGGTGTATCCATCCATTTCAGGCATTTCAATGTCGGAGATCAACATGAGGAACTCTTCCTCAGGCTTCTTCCCTTCATCGACCATGGCTTTTAGATAATCCAGAGCCTGACGACCGTCATTTAGCGCCACCACTTCTACGCCAACTGTCTCCAGACAGCGTGTCACTTGCTTGCGCGCTACAGAAGAGTCGTCGCAGGTCAATACGCGCATGGTGACTGCACGCGCCTGAGTTTTGGCATCCAACACACCATCGGAAATCACCTCCGACGTTGGCGCCACTTCAGCGAGGATTTTCTCGACATCAATGATTTCAACCATCCGGTCATCAAGATGGGTTACGGCCGTCAGATAATGGTCACGACCGGTGCCCTTGGGTGGCGGATGAATCGACTCCCAGTTCATGTTCACAATGCGTTCAACCGAATGCACCAGGAAACCCTGAACCTTGGTGTTGTATTCCGTGATGATCACAAAACTGTTTTCAATGTTGGCGAGCGGCGTATTCCCCGTCGCCATCGACAGATCGAGAATCGGAATTGTACCGCCGCGAATGTTGGCCACACCGCGCACGACAGGGCTGGACTTGGGCATGATGGTGAGTTTCGGGCACTGCAGCACCTCCTTCACCTTGAAGACGTTGATGCCGTACAACTGCTTGCTGTTCAGACGAAACAGCAGCAACTCTAAACGATTCTGCCCAACCAACTGAGTTCGTTGGTTAACCGAATCCATCACACCGGCCATACCCAAACTCCTTATTTGAGTAACAGATTATCGTCAGCTTAGCAGGCGGCACGCGCCTTGCTATCTGACTCATATGAAAACTGAAACGACAACAAATCGACGCCCATATACAAAATGCATTTGCTTGCTGGCAGTTTTACCTGCTTTGCTGGCACTCGGCTATAGCTGCGTGGCGACGGCGGCCGTGACTCGTTCCGAAGAACTTATCGGCGCAGGCGAAGCTTTTCTTGAGCAAGCGGTGAGCGATTATTTGCAGCGTAGCAATATAAGCGGCCGGCATGAGGTGCAAATCAACCGATTAGACCCACGCCTGCGCCTGCCGCTCTGCTCGGAGCCCTTGCTCACCACACTGGAAAGCCCAGCAGAACCCATCGGACGCGTCACTCTGCGCGTGCGCTGCAATGGCTCAACACCTTGGACAGTCTTTGTTCCCGCCCAGGTTCGTCTATATAGAGATGTGGTAATCGCCAGCCGGCCACTCAAGCGTGACAACGTCGTATCGGATATGGATGTAATTTTGGCAGAACGGGATGTAGGCTTACTCAATCAGGGCTATTTGAGCGACCTCAACCAGGCCATCGGCAAAAAATTGACGCGACCACTGCAACCGGACCAAGTTCTTGCGCCCGTCCATGTGCAGCCTGCCGAAGCAATTCGCAAGGGCGATCAGGTGGTTATAACCGCACGCAGCGGTACGGTTAGCGTGCGAATGCCCGGTGAGGCGCTGTCTGACGGTGTTATCGGCAAGCAGATCAGCGTTCGCAACCAACGCTCGAACCGCGTGATAAGAGCGAGAGTCGTGGGGCCTGGGCAGGTAGAAGTTGCAATGTAGGCACGCTTTTTGATTAAGGTTTAGACTGTCAACAGACTGACGACTGCTTCACACTGCATCTAAGTACTTATGAGATTTCGTTTTTGCTCTAAAGTTTTTATCGCACAAGCCGAAAACTAGGCAAGCATCCAACACTGTTAGAGGTTTTGCGCCATGGTCATCGACATTAACCGGCTTAACAATGCCGCCACCCCTGCAAATTCAGGGCGTGCTGGCAGTGCTCAGGCAGGTGGCCAGAACGAAGCCATCAGCAATAAACAAACGGCTCCTGCGACTCCCAGCCCTGCTGCACAAGCGCAGCAGGCGGGTAAAAGTGGCGAATCTGTTCAACTGAGCAAAGACGCCCAACAGTTGCAAAAAGTCAGCGAAAAACTGCGCGATCTGCCGGCTGTTGATAAAGAGCGGGTCGCTCAACTCAAGCAAGCCATTGAAGACGGCAGCTACCAAGTGGACAGCATGCGCGTAGCTGGCAAACTGCTCAATCTCGAATCACAGCGCTAGTTCTCAAGGCTTGACCGGGGATTGCAGCGGCGCAGGTTTTTGCGCAACACAACAACGCATATCCCAGAAGAGTTCACCATGTCCGAGAACAAGCTACTTGAACTGTTTACCGATGACATCAGCACAGCCACACAGCTGCTTGAGCTGATAGACAGCGAGTTTCAAGCGCTTGGTGATCGTGACCTGCACCTGCTGCAAGATATCCTCAACAAAAAGATACCTCTGCTCGCCCTTTTAGATCAGCACGGCAAAGAACGCAGCCAACTACTGATATCGCTAAACTGCACACCCGACCGTGCCGGTCTGCATGTGCTGGCACAAGGTTTTAGCCAAGGCCAGCACTTGGTCGAGCAAGGCGATCAACTCAACAGCCTGCTTGAAAGTTGCCAAGCAGCCAACCTGCGCAATGGTCGCCTGATTCGCTCCAGTCAGGCCTCGACCCGCAGTATGATTGGCATCCTGCGCGGCAACGATACCCCAAGTCTCTATGACAGCCGCGGAGGCGCCGCTAGAATCGGCCAGCAGCGCCCACTCAGCCAAGCCTGAACCTCATAAGGCACAAGGACATACTGTCATCTAGCCAGTATGCTAGTGCCAAAGAATTTGCTCGGAGTCGAACGGACCGTGTCCAGCCTTTTTAATCAGGAAGAGGGACCACAGCCGCCCAAGGTGCTGAAAACGCCCGTGGAAGTTGTGGCCAACTTGCGTCAATTACAACAAAACCATGACCCACTGATTATTACCTTTGCCGAACGCAGCCAGCGCTTTCAGAGCTATGTGGTTGAGGTTGATCGTGACAAGAACAGGCTCATGCTTGATGAGCTAGTGCCCAATGACGGTGAACGTTTTTTGATGAACGGGGAGACGTTTCACGTTGAGGCTTTTCATGAAGGCGTTCGCGTAGCTTGGACATGCGAGCAAAGCATGCGCATCAGCGAACTTGAGGGGGCTCGTTGTTACCTGGGTACGTTGCCCAGCGAAATAACCTACCACCAGCGCCGCAACGCCTTCCGCGCCCCGCTCAAGCAAGCAGAGCTGATCAAAATTGAACTGGCCGGAGATAAACTTCGCACCGTGCTGCCGGGTCAGTTGTTGGATATTTCTGCGACAGGTTGCAAGCTGCGCTTTCCCGGCAATTTGAGTAATGCCCTACAAGCGGGCCAAGTTTACGAGCGACTGACTGTCAGGCTCCCCTTCGGCCCAATGACCACAGCGATTGAAGCTCGCCACGTGGTTTTCGATGAAAAATTGTCCACTACGTTCGTGGGCGCTCGCTTCCACCGGATTAATGGACAAGAACAGAGACTGGTTGAACGTTTCGTCTACCAACTGCAACGCGAAGCACGACGCATTGAGGGCGATGGTTTCTTCTGATGCCGGTTAAGCAAGAGCGTTAAGCGTCTATCTGAATCCCCAACGCTGCTAGCCGCCCGAGGTCTTCCGGGCGGTCAACGTCCCATAAAGTAGGCAGCAATTCGGGTTTACAGCCTTGCTGACTCAAGCGCTGCAAGGTCAACGCTAACACCTGATCAGTGCCCCAAGGCATATCAGCGAAAAGGTTAACCTCCTTCTTGCGCAAGCCCAGCAACACATAACCGCCGTCCTCGGCTGGACCAATCACCACAGAGTGGTCGTCCAGCGCGGCACACGCCGCCTGCAAATAGCCAGAATCGATAGCAGGGCAGTCATTGCCGATCAACACCACGCCATCGCTTTCAGCCAAGCCCAAGGTGGCGATAAGACGCATCCGCTCACCGAGATCGCCAGCGGGCTGCTCAACCAGCGTCCAGCCTAGTGCCTCAGCCGAGGCCTGTAATTGAGCAGCGGGCAAACCGTCCAACCACAAAAAACGCTCACTGAACCCGGTTGCTGGCAGTTGCAATGCACGCATAAGCAGCATCTGTTGCACATCACACGCACCCTGCGCACCTAAGGCCGGTATAAGCCGAGTTTTAACCTGTCCGGCGACAGGCGCACGCGCCAGCAGATGCAGTGAAATACTCAAACTCACAGTAATGACCCTCGTCGGTAATGACGCGCAAGCGTGGTGGGATTAACCCCAGCGTAGTAGGCCAAGCGCAGGCACCACATCAATATCACGGTGCGCCACACTCCATTCTGCTGCCAACGGCGGCTGGAGGTTGATAGCGCGACGCTTATGCAGCGCGGCCTGGCTTGCTGCTTCAAGTGACGACACAGGCACAGGTCCTCCATCAGAGCGATCGGCGCGTAGCCACCCATGGCGTCGAAGTGCTCACGGCGGACGAAAATACCTTGATCACCAGAAGCCACACCGGTCAATCGCGAGCGCAGGCTGATCATCTTGCCGATCAGCTTGAAGGCGGCACCCTCACCAGAAAGACGTACATCAAAACGTCCCCATAACGGTCGATCTGCCAGCGCATCTTGCAACGCAGCAAGAGCCTCAACGCTGACCCGCGTATCCGCGTGAACAAACCACAGGTACTCACCCTGGGCCAATGCAGCACCGGCATTCATCTGCACCGCACGCCCTGGCTCGCAGACAAGCACATGATCTGCCTTGGCGCGCGCCAGCTCGCAGGTGGCATCGCTGCTGCCACCATCGACCACAATCACTTCAGCGCCACCCGCGCGCAGGCCCGCTAGATCGCCCAGCAATAACGGCAGGGATTGCGCCTCGTTGCGCACCGGAATCACCACACTGAGCAACGAGTTCATGAACGCACATCCGCTGACGGCGCAGTTTCACCGCCCACATTTGCAGGCGGCGCTTGGTCGTGCATCTGCTCGTGCACCATCTGCTCATCAACACGAGGGTCAAGCGCGGCGGCCAGTGGCGAGCTGGCAGTGCTGTCGGGCATTGGAATATGGTGCAGCGGCGCATCATCAACCTGATGCAAGTGCGTGACACGCTCAGGGCGCACGCGAAATACCAGAATCAAGGCACATGCGCAGACAAAGGCATACAGCATGTTGGCCCCGATAAACCGCATCAGCACACCGGCCAGCAGTGGCCCAATACTAGCCCCAACACCAAAGGTCACTAACAACATGGCGGTCAGCGATACACGTCGATCGGCCTCAACATGGTCATTAGCCAACGCCACTGCCAGCGGATAAAGACTGAATTGCAAAGCACAAACCACAAAACCGACGGCAAACAGCAACGGCAAACTGACCTGCGGCAAAATCGCCAAAGGCAATGCGGCCAACACCAGCAGAGCCGCACAGCCACGAATCAAGCGCACACGGTCATACCGATCCGAAAGCCAGCCCAACGGCCACTGCACCAATAAACCGGCCAGGATGCAGCAGCCCATAAACAAACCCACCTGCTCGGTGGACAGCCCAATGCGCGTGCCATAGAGCGGTGCCAAACCGTAGAACGCACCGATTAGCAGCCCCGCGACCACAATAGTGGTCAGCGAAAGCGGCACACGGTCGATAAAAAAGCGCATCTCCAGCGGCGCGGGGTGCAGTGGCGCGGGGTGCAACTTGCGGGTCAACGCCACTGGCACCAGGCACAGGGCAAAGCACAGCGCCACTAACATCAATAACTCCGGGCCGAGCGTCGGATGCACCACCAGCACCAACTGGCCAAGGATCAACCCCAGGTAGGAAGCCCCCATGTAGCCGGCAAACACCTGACCACGCTGCTCAGTTTGCGCCTGCTCATTGAGCCAACTCTCAACCACCATGTACTGACACATCATGCCCACGCCGACCAGCATGCGCAGCAACAGCCAACTGGGCAGCCAGTCACTCAGCCCATGGCCAAGCACCGCTGCAGTCACGACACCCGCGCAGGCCACGTAAGCGCGGATGTGCCCGACGCGAGCAATCAGCCTGTGCCCCAGCTTGCCACCCAGCACCAGCCCCAGGTAGTTGGCAGCCATCAGCGCACCTACCCACAAGCCATCGGCTGTTTCCGATAAGCGCAGGGCCAGATAGGTACTTAGCAGGCCTGAGCCGAGTAGCATCAACAGGGTGGCGAAGTACAACGAGCTAAAGGACTTGAGGATCACAGACATGGGGTTGTAGAAAACTCAGTAGGGACGCCGGAACACTTGCTAGCAGCCTGGATTTAAGCGTGGGCCGCCAGCACACGGCGCTCCCATGGGGTAATTTCATCATAGAAGCTGGTGAGTTCCAGCGTCTTGCTGGCAATGTACCCTTCGATGAACTCTTTGCCGAACAGTTCCAGCGCCAGATCACTGCGCTTGAGCCGTTCAATAGCGGCATGCAGAGTGCAGGGCAGCGCTAACTCGTCCGGCACTTCGAACTCACCCTGAATAGGTGCGCTGGGCTGCAATTGCTGCTCAATGCCATGCAGGCCTGCCGCCAGACTCGCCGCCAACGCCAAATAAGGATTGGCATCCGCGCCCGGCAAGCGATTCTCCACCCTGCGCGCCACTGGCGCACTGGCGGGGATACGCATGCCAGCGGCGCGGTTGTCTTCAGACCAGCAGGCGTTATTGGGCGAGGCATATGGGTGGCAAAGACGCTGATAAGAGTTCACATGCGGCGCGAACAGCAAGGTGAAATCAGCCATAGCCGCCTGCTGACCGGCGATAAAGTGATAGAACGCTGGCGTGGCCTGACCGTCGGCGGCGCTGAAGATGTTCTGCCCACTGCCCTGCTCGACCACACTTTGATGGATATGCATGGAGCTGCCCGGTGTATGCGCCAGTGGCTTGGCCATGCACACCACCGTCAGCCCATGCTTGAGTGCGACCTCTTTGAGCAGGTGCTTGAACAGAAACGTCTGATCAGCCAGCAGCAGCGGATCGCCGTGCAGCAGGTTGATCTCAAACTGGCTGACGCCCATCTCATGCATAAAGGTATCGCGCGGCAACCCCAGCGCCGCCATGCACTGATAGACCTCTTGGAAGAACGGCCGCAAACCATTATTAGAGCTCACACTGAAAGCAGAAGCGCCATCCTCACGCCGACCGTCTAAGCCCAACGGAGGCTGGAACGGCTGCTGCGGATCAGCATTGCGGGCAAACACAAAAAACTCCAGTTCAGTGGCCACCACCGGCTGCCAGCCATGCTGGGCGTAGCGTGCGATGACTTTTTTAAGCAAACCACGGGTCGATAAACCCGAACTACGCCCATCCAGTTCATCCGCATCACAAATGACGAACGCCCTCGGCGTATCACTCCAGGGCAGCCGATGGACTTGAGTGGGTTCAGCGTTCAGCGCCAGATCACCGTCGTCACTGCCATAGAAACGCGGCGCGGGATAGCCGCCCATGATGCATTGCAACAAAACCCCTCGCGCCAATTGCAAACGTCGCCCTTCTAAAAAGCCCTCGGCCGTCATCACCTTGCCACGCGGCACACCGTTGAGATCCGGCGTCACGCATTCGATTTCATCAACACCACGCAGCAATTCAGCCAAGGCGGTGCGGTCGAGGGTGCTCATTTGCTTTTGTCCTTATGTATGCGGGGTGCCGCCACGAGCGGCAAAGCGCACAAAATACGCATCAGCCGTTCGATATTTCAAGCAAAGCGCTTACACATGCTCGCGCAAGGCGAGCAAACCATTAATAAATCGAATTATTCGATATTTATGACCCAGCATAAATCCCTGTAAATCCGCTTAAAGAGCCCCCAAATAAACCAGTAAATAATTAATAAATAAGGACTTTTATGGACTATCAATCTTGTCGATGATTACCATGCTGAGCATGCACTTCTTCATCAATTTTCCATCCGTATGATGGCCCTCGTACTCACTGATAACCCGCCCTCACGAGGAGCCTGAACATGAAAAAGCACATTCTCGCCGCACTGATCCTGAGCAGCTTGTCCATCAACGCCTTCGCCCTGCCACAGAGCAATCCACAGCCGCTGCTGGGTGAAAAACACGACAGCAGCATCGAAAGTGACGCTGGCTTTGGTCGCAACCTGCAAACCGAAGGTGGTGCAGATCGCCTGCAAGAACGTCTGCGTGTCGCTGAAGACGGTGCCGACCGCGTAGGCCACAATCGCGTAGCGGAAGGTGGCGCAGATCGCCTGCAAGAGCGCCTGCGTGTCGCTGAAGACGGTGCCGACCGTGTAGGCCCTAATCGCGTAGCAGAAGGTGATGCAGATCGCCTGCAAGAGCGTCTGCGTGTCGCTGAAGAGGGTGCCGACCGTGTAGGCCCCAATCGCGTAGCGGAAGGTGGCGCAGATCGCCTGCAAGAGCGTCTGCGTGTAGCTGCTGATGGCGCGGATCGCACCCCTGGCATTCGCCTGAGCTGATCACCCGCCCAGAAAAAGGTGCTCAATTGAGCACCTTTTTTGTTTAGCCGAGAGCGGCTTCCAGTTGTGCCAAGCGCTCTTCCAAAGCAGCGATGCGCAATTCAAGCGCCTCTACCCGCTCGTCCGACTGAACCGATGAGGGGCGCTGCGGCTCACTGACTTTAGCCGCCAAGGCTGCCTGCAGATCCGCCGGATCACCCAACAGGTGCATGTAGCGATCTTCTCGTTGACCGGCCTGGCGTGGCACCAGGCAAGCCAGCTCGCGGCTCATCAGTCGCTCAAGGTGATGCTGCACCTGCTCGGCATCATCAAAATCATGCATACGGCTGCTGCGCGTCAGCAGTTCATTAAGGGTCTGCGGCCCGCGCAATAACAGCAGGCCCAGCAGAACAACCTGCGCCGCCACCACTTCCAGCCCTTTATCGGTGCGGTGTTCCCAGCGATCGGCGCGACTGCCCATGACCAAACGCGCCAAGCCTCGACCCTCAAGGCTGCGCAGTGCTTGGCCCACCTGCCCGGCAGTCAGGTTAAGCACCGGCTCGCGACTGGTTTTCTGATTACAAGCCAGCACTAAAGCGTTGAGCGTGAGGGGATAGGCCTCAGGGGTGGTCAGTTGCTTTTCGATCAAACAACCCAACACCCGCGCCTCGACAGCGCTCAGGGGTTCAACAGCCATGGCCTGCACCTCGTCGTTAAATAGAACAACCTCGTTATTTCAATAACCTAACAGGCTGACGGCCTGATAGACACCCGCACCGCTGGGCAGTGCAGGGCGGTTCATGCGCTGTAAAAGCTGACCATTGTGTTAGACTCGCGCGCTATTTTTCAGCGTGGCCTCGCGTTACCGCCCCGTGAAAAGCCTTCTAACGCGCATCCGCCGCCCAGCATCCCACCCAGGTCAACCGGCCATAGAAGAGGTGGCGGGCTCGCTCGCCCAGTAGAGAAATCTGTTATGTCTGCCGCTGCAAACCCGTTAATCCAGTTGCTCAACCGCACCAGCCTGGTGTTGCAAATCTTTATCGGCCTGGTCGCCGGCATCGCTTTGGCGCTGCTGCTACCGCAAGCTGCAGCCAGTGTGGGCCTGCTGGGCAACGTCTTTGTCGCAGCGCTTAAAGCCGTCGCCCCGGTGTTGGTATTCGTGCTGGTGGCCGCCTCGATTGCCAACCATCAGCACGGCCAACAAACCCATATCAAGCCGATTCTGCTGCTGTACCTAATCGGCACATTCAGCGCCGCACTGATTGCGGTGGCGGCCAGCTTTACCTTTCCTTCCAGCCTCACGCTGGCCAGTACCAGCGCCGATCTTTCGCCGCCCGGTGGCATCGCTGAAGTGCTGAAAACCCTGCTGATGAACGTGGTGGACAACCCCATCAATGCCCTGCTTAAAGGTAACTTTATCGGCATTCTGGCCTGGGCCGTCGCCCTGGGCTTTGCCCTGCGTCATGCCAGCCTAAGCACCAAGCAGATGCTCGCCGACCTCTCCGATGGCGTCACCAGCATCGTCAAACTGGTGATTCGCCTGGCTCCGCTGGGCATATTTGGCTTGGTCGCCGCCACCTTGGCCGAATCTGGCATGTCGGTACTGCTCGACTATTTGCACCTGCTGCTGGTGTTGGTTGGCTGCATGCTTTTTGTCGCACTGCTGGTGAACCCGCTGATTGTCTTCGTGAAAATCCGCCGCAACCCTTACCCACTGGTGCTGACATGCCTGCGCGAAAGCGGTCTGACAGCCTTCTTTACCCGCAGCTCGGCGGCTAATATCCCGGTCAACCTGCAACTGTGTCAGCGCTTGGGGCTGCATGAAGAAACCTACTCGGTATCGATCCCGCTGGGCGCAACCATCAACATGGCGGGTGCCGCCATCACCATCACCGTACTGACGCTGGCCGCGGTGCATACCCTCGGCATCACCGTCGACCTGCCAACCGCCCTGCTGCTTAGCCTGCTGGCCTCAATCTGCGCCTGCGGTGCGTCCGGTGTAGCCGGTGGTTCGTTGCTCTTGATTCCATTGGCCTGCAGCCTGTTCGGCATCCCCAATGAGGTGGCCATGCAGGTTGTGGCCGTGGGCTTTATCATCGGTATCGTGCAGGACTCTGCCGAAACCGCGCTGAATTCCTCGACCGACGTTCTGTTTACCGCTGCGGCCTGCCAAGCGCAGCAGCCGCGCGTTTAACCGGCCAATCCAACCATCGCCCGACATTTGCCTCATCGCACGATTGCGGTAGGCTTTGCCACTTCATTATTAGGAGTATCCCCATGGCCCGCGCCACTGCCCGTCACATCCTGGTTGCCAGCGAAGACAAGTGCAACGAACTGAAAGCCGCTATCGAAGCCGGCGCCGACTTCGCCCAAGTGGCCAAAGACAACTCCAGCTGCCCATCAAGCCGCAGCGGCGGTGACCTTGGCTCCTTCGGCCCCGGCCAGATGGTCAAAGAATTCGACACCGTCGTATTCAGTGCGCCAATCAACGTCGTGCAAGGCCCGGTGAAAACCCAATTCGGTTATCACCTGCTGGAAGTGACCAGCCGTCAGGACTGATCCTGCCGCCGCGCTGGGCCGCCTTGGCCCAGCGCAACCTGAAAGCACACTCGCAATAGCCAACACCCGCCACAAGCCCGATGCGATAGCCGGGTATACTTGCCAGCCATTCCTGCTGCGCAGACCTTGTCATGACTCACACCCCCGACGTCGAAACCGATCCAGCCACTCATGCTGCCGACTGCGCCACTGCAACGCACGCAGCAGAAGCCGCACCTGCCCCTGCGCGCAAAACCACAGGCTTTGCCTCTTTGATTAGCGCGGCCAAAGCGGCTGCAGGTAAGCAAGGCGATCAGCCACGGCAGTCGAAACGCAACCTGAGCGCCCACTCCAAAAAAATCGGTCCAGCCCCAAACGGCAGCCGCCGTTCAATGGGCAAGCGCTAACGCCAGGTGCAGCGCCCATCGGCCGTTTGCAGCGCCAGGGGTGCCGACAACGGCTCGAAGGGCTAGAATCGCCGCTTTATTCATCAACCCGTCACGACGAGATATCCCATGGGCGCCCAGTGGAAAGCCAAACCTAAAGAAGCCGCCGCCAACGCGCGCGGCAAAATCTTCGGCCGCTTGGTCAAGGAAATCATGATCTGCGCCCGCAACGGGGCCGATCCAGACCTGAACCCCAAGCTGCGCCTGGCCATCCATCAGGCCAAGAAAGCCTCGATGCCCAAAGAGACCCTGGAACGCGCGATCAAGAAAGGCGCAGGCCTGCTGGGCGACACCGTCACCTTCCATTCGGCCACCTATGAAGGGTTCGCCCCGCATCAGGTGCCGGTGATCATCGAATGCCTGACCGACAACATTAACCGCACCGTGGCCGAAGTCCGCGTGCTGTTCCGTAAAGGCCAGATGGGAGCCTCCGGCTCCGTGACCTGGGACTTTGACCACGTTGGCATGATCGAAGCCAGCAGTGATAACGGTGCCGACCCGGAAATGGCTGCCATCGAAGCGGGCGCGCAGGATTTCGAACCTGCCGATGAAGGCAACACCCTGTTTATCACCGAACCCACTGACCTGGATGCCGTATGCCGCGCGTTGCCGGAACAGGGCTTTAACGTCAACTCGGCGAAAATCGGTTTCATCCCGAAAAACCCGGTGAGCAACCTGAGCGCAGAGCAACTCGAAGAAGTCGAAGCCTTCCTTGAAGCCCTCGATGCGCACGATGACGTGCAAAACGTCTATGTCGGACTGGCGGGCTAAAACCAACCGAATCGGCCTGCCGCACAGGACGTGCCGCAGGCCCCCGAGTGGCACTGCTCAACGTGCGCAACTCGTCGATTCGGCAGATTGTTCGTCACCGGCATCACCTAAAGCGGGTAGAATCGCCGCCCGCCGCGCCAACTGCGCCAGGCGTGTACACAAGGACGTCGTCACACAGGAGTTTTACCGTGCATAAGTTTCTGATTTTGGCTGCCTGCCTGCTGCTCGGCGCCTGCGCCAGCAACCCGCAGACAACCTACCAGCAAGAGGTCAAAACGGGCAAAAGCCCAATGGCCAAGAGCGCCCTGGAAGCCATCCACACCACTCAAGCCATCCCCTTGCCGCTCAACACCGGGCTACTCGCGCCCCAATGGCCGATCAGTGCCGACCAACCGCGCCTGGATTTCGGCAGCTCCATTTCCAACTACCGAATCTTTTCCTTGCAGCTGAAAAAAGGCGAGCGCTACACCCTCAACGTCCACTCGCTGTGCAACAAACCCTGCATGGGCGTCAGTAAATATGCACTGAAACCTCGCGCCATGCTGCTGGATGCCTACGGCGCAGTGATCGCCGACAAACCTTCGCGCGCCTCTGCCGTGGTCGGGCAAATCAGCCTCAGCTGGGATGGCGAAGCCAGCGAAGACGGCACCTACTACCTGCTGGTCGCCGCTGATAACGATGATGTAGGCCAAACCATCGTGATTGATGATGTGTGGGTCAATAATTCCCCCCTAATGGCGGTCAAAGTGGGCATGCACAGCTCGCCATTCGGCAACATCAGCGCGTTCTCCAGCCCGCGCAAACCCTAACGCGGGCTAACCGTCTCTGCGCCCTCCTGCAGAGACGGTCTGTCACCAGCACCGTAGTATTTATTGATCCACCGCAAGATGCTCACGCTAGAGCGCTTTAGCCTATGCCGATGATATTGAGGGCGCTGCCCTGCCACTGCCATCGTCGAGGTTCTTATGAGCATTACGTCTGCCAGCATCTGCGCCGCTGCTGATCAACTTCAGGGTTTTGTCGGCTTCAACGCCAAGACCGGCCGCTACATCGTGCGGTTTTCCGAAGATTCTTTTGGCCTCGATGTGCTTGAAGCCAGCATCACCCCTACCTGCGAATTTGTTTGGCGCACCTTTGCAGGCGAATTAATGAACCTCGACCGCGCACGCCTGCAATTGCTGCTGGAACAAAACATCGATGACCGCCTAAACATCAGCGAGCCGCTGCGGGTTTACATGCGCCGCACGGATCTGCCGGAAATCAGCGCCGAGCGTCATCGCTTGAATGCCTGAACGCGCACCTCATACTTGGCCGAATTGACCCCTGCTTGTTCACATACGCCATTACTGAGGCCGCGCAGCGCCAGCTAAGCTCATCGGGTTAAGTCCATTCACCCGAGGCATTGCCGATGTTCGATGTGCTGATTAAAAACGCGCTGTTTTTCGATGGCCGTGGCACCCCAGGGCTTTTGCGCCATCTGGGCATTCGTGACGGCAAGCTAGCCCGTATCAGCGCCGACGCCCTGGATGAAAGCGGTTGCGCTCAGGTGATCGATGCGCAAAACCGTTGGGTGACGCCCGGCTTTATCGACATGCACACCCATTACGACGCCGAACTGGTGGCCGCCCCCGCGCTCAAGGAGTCGGTGCGCCATGGCGTCACCACAGTGATGATCGGCAGTTGCTCGATCAGCATGGTGCTGTCTGGCGCAGAAGACTGTTCCGACCTGTTCACCCGCGTTGAATCGGTGCCGCGCGAGCATGTTCTGCCGTTGCTGCAGGCGCGTAAAACCTGGAGCAGTTCGCGCGAGTTCGCCGATTTTCTTGATCAGCATCCGCTGGGGCCGAATATCTGCTCGTTCCTCGGTCATTCCGACCTGCGCGTCGCCGTGCTCGGGCTTGAGCGCGCCGTCGATGCCCATGTGCGACCCAGCGAAGCGGAACTGCAGCAGATGGAACGCCTGCTGGAAGAAGCCCTGGATGCCGGTTTGCTGGGCCTGTCGAGCATGACCAACCCTTGGGATAAACTCGACGGCGACCGCCAGCGCTCAAAATCGCTGCCTTCCGTGTATGCACCCTGGGCTGAGTACGCGCGACTGAACAAAATATTGCGCCGACGCGGGCGCATCCATCAGGGCGCGCCGAATCTGGTGACCAAACTTAATGTGCTGGCCTTTCTCTGGGACAGCATCGGCGGTTGGTGGCGCAAGCCGCTGAAGACCACTCTGATCACCCTGATGGACGTCAAAGCAGATCCCTGGCTGGCCCCGGTCCTCGGCCCACTGACGCGCTGGGTTAATCGCCTGACGCGGGCGGATTTTCGCTGGCAAACCCTGCCCGTGCCTTTTGAAACCTATGCCGACGGCATGGAGTTTGTTGTCTTCGAGGAATTCCCCGCCGGGCAAGCCGCGCTGCACCTGGCCAGCCACGACCTGCGCAGCGAGTTGTTTCAGGACCCGGCCTACCGCCTGCGTTTTCGCCAGGACGTGGAGAAAAAGTTCGGCCCACGGGTTTGGCACCGCGATTTTGACGACGCCTGGATCGTCGATTGCCCGGACGCCAGCGTGGTCGGCAAAAGCGTTGGTGAGCTGGCAAAAACGCGCAACGAGCACCCCGCCGACCTGTTCCTTGATTTGCTGGTCGCTCACGGCCCGCGCCTGCGCTGGCGCACGCTGATCGCCAATCATCGTCCCGAGGTGGTCGCAAAATTGGTGTGCGAACCGAGCACCCTGATCGGTTTTGCCGACTCCGGCGCGCACATCCGTAACATGGCGTTCTATAACTTTGGCGTGCGCCTGCTCAAACTGGTGCGCGATGCCAAATTGCGCGGCCAACCCGTGATGCCCATCGAGACAGCCGTGTGGCGGCTGACCGGCGAGCTGGCTGACTGGTTTGCCATCGATGCTGGCAAGCTTTACGAAGGTGCGCGCGCTGACCTTGTGATCATCGCCCCTCATGCGTTGGATGACTCACTGGCCAGCTATCAAGAGGCCCCAATGGAAGCGTTCGGCGGCCTGCAACGCATGGTCAATCGTGGCGCAGCCGTGCAGACAGTGCTGATCAATGGCCAGGTTGCCTTCCAGAACGGCGAGTTTGCGCCCGACCTTGGCCATGCGCGCGGCTATGGACAGTTCTTGCGCAGCTTATGAAGCGTGCGACCTGTGGCGCACCGTAAAAGGACCAGACTGGCATAATGCGCGACGCACACCCGGCTCAATAATCCGGGAACGATTGAAAGGACTCATATCGACATGCATCGCCTGCTTTCGCCAACCCACTGGCGCTGGCTTATCGCCCTGTTACTGCTGTGCCTGCTAACCCCTGCGGTGGCTAACGAAAGCAACCTTGTGCGCTACCCGCGTCGCGCGGACGGCGATGAGTTCCGCTCAATCTACGCCCTGGCTCAGCTGCAATTGGCACTCGATAAAGCCGGTAGCGCGTTGCGCCTGCACCCCTCGCGCTACAGCATGGAGCAAGAGCGCGCACTGGTGAACCTGGAACACAACCGCCACTTGGATGTCGCCTGGAGCATGACCAGCGTTGAGCGCGAGCAACGCCTGCTGCCAGTACGCATCCCGCTCGACAAAGGTCTGTTCGGCTGGCGCATCGCCCTGCTGCCATCTGACCGCACACAACTTCTCAAGGGTGTTGAAGACATAAAGGACCTGCGCCAGTTTATCGCCGGCCAAGGCCATGACTGGCCCGACACTGAGATTCTGCGTAGCCACAGCCTGCCAATAAAAGTGTCTTCCAGCTACGGCAGCCTATTCCGCATGTTGCAGGCGCAACGTTTTGACTACTTCCCGCGTTCGGTGCTGGAGATTTGGGATGAACTGGAGCATCCGCGTGGTAAGCGTCTGCGCGCTGACGAACATCTGCTGATCCGCTACCCCACGGCCCTGTATTTCTTCGTCTCCAAACAACGCCCCGACCTCGCCCACACCCTGCAGAAAGGCATGGAAATAGCCTTGGCCGATGGTTCATTCGACCAACTGTTTCATCAGCATTTTGCTGCCCACCTTGAACGGGCCCAACTGACTCAACGCACCGTGATCGAACTGACAAATCCGCTGTTACCCGCCGCCACGCCCTTGCAGCGTGACGAATTGTGGTTCACTCCGCTGCCATCACAGCCCTAGCAGGCCTTCAATCCAGATACTTGTTGGGCCATTGGCGTAGACTGCTTGGGCCAGACTCGCCCTGCAGTGACAGCTGGCATGCTCCAGAACATTCAACCACGACGTTGTCAGAGGTGAAGATCATGAGCAAAGGTATGGATTCAAAAAAACAAACCAAGAAAAAGCCACAAAAAACAGCCAGCGAAAAACGTCTGGATAAAAAAGATAAACAGGGCACTAAAAGCCTGCTCGGCAGCCATTAACCGCCGCTGCCTTTGGCCTGGTGCAAGCACGGACTTGTCATCAGGCACCCCGCCCCTGATACGCTTCCTGTATGCACATCTATTGCCTTCCCTCAGAGCAACAAACACGGGCCGACACCTTCTATCGCGCTCAGCGTTCGCCTATGCGAGCCAGTAAAAAGGCACAGGTCTGGGTGGTTGAAGAGCAAGAGATTGTCGCTGCACTGTGCCTCCAGCACGTCGAGAGCGGCCTCTGGCTAACCAGCCTGCTGGTAGCACCAGAGCATCGTTGCCAAGGGCTGGCACGCCAGTTGATGAGCGCGGCTTTTAGCGCAGGCGCCGCCGATGTCTGGCTGTTCTGCGAGCCGTCGTTGGTGGCTTTTTATCAGCGCTCGGGGTTCAGCCAGACGTCGCAACTACCGCCCGCCTTAGCGTCACGACTGGCACGTTACCAGCGCAGCAAACCCTTGAGCGCCTGTTATCGCCCGGCTGATCAAGGCGTAAACCTGCGCCGCTAAGTCACTAACCAGTCAAAAGCCTTGGGATTTGCTTTCGCCAGATCAGACGCCGCGTGCTTAACTAATAGAAACCACACTGATAGCGAGTCTTTATGCAGATATCGCGCTTATTCAGGCGCCTGCGTCACGATTTTCAATTGTCCATCATCACGCTGATGGGCTTACTGGGTGTCGTGGGTATAACCCCGTATGCGATCTATCGACTGGCCAGTGGCAGCTATCTAGTGGGTGTCACGGACAGCGTCATTGTGCTCTCGACCGTAATTGCCGTTATTTATGCTTGGCGCACCGGCGACACGGTCAAGCCCGGCGTGTACTTGGCGGTTGTCTTTTCTGCCGGTGCCACCCTTATCGCCATCAACCTGGGCGTTAACGGTCTGTTCTGGATCTACCCGCTGATCCTGTTCAATTTCTTTATGGTGACGCCAGGCAAGGCGCTACTGGCGACGATTTTGGTCTTAGCCACGCTAATGATTTACGGCAAAGTGCAGCCCCAGCGTGTGTTTGAAAGTGACTATCAGATGGTGTCTTTTTTAGTCACAGGCATGATGGCCGGCATTCTCAGCTTTATATTTGCCTACCGCACCCGTAACCAGCGCGATCTGCTGCAGCAACTGGCCATTCAGGACCCGCTCACCGGCGCACGTAATCGCCGGGCAATGAATGAAGAGTTGAAGATCGCCACCTCGCTCAGCCACCGTCACGGCAATCCCTACGGCGTGTTGATCATGGACTTGGATCACTTCAAACGAATCAATGACAACCACGGCCACCAGGCGGGCGATCAGGTGTTGGTGGATTTTGTCGACCTGATCAAAAGGGCTTCACGCAAAGAAGATCGCTTGTTCCGCTTTGGCGGAGAGGAGTTTCTCCTGCTGCTGCCCAATACCAACAGATCCGGTCTTCTGTCAGCCGCGCAGCAGTTACAAGAGCAGGTTGGCCTAAAACTCGTAGGCCCAGGCGGACCTGTAACGATGTCGGTCGGTGGTGCAATCCTGCGGGCCGGTGAGCATTGGGAAGAGTTGCTGCAACGCGCCGACCAGCGCCTTTATCAAGCCAAACGAGCCGGACGCAACTGCATCATCATCGAAGATGGCGCCATGATTGATGAGCCCCTCGCCGCTCACTGAGCGGCCGCAACGGCGTGTCACGCGTCCCCCCTTCTTTTTGCCAGTGCATCTGTAACAACTTGGCGTGAGCCTGGTCTATAGGCCGTCGTTACTTGAGACCATCGCCATGAAAAGACGCACCCTCTTCAAGGGTTTGGCGCTTCTGCCGACCCTACCGCTTCTCGGATACACCCAGTCAAGCCTGGCGCAAGCTATCGCCAGCACCGTCACACCGTTAAACAAACCACACGACGAGTGGCGCTCGCTACTCTCCGATGAAGCCTATGCAGTGCTCTTTGAAGAAGACACTGAAGCCCCCGGCAGCAGCCCGCTGGACAATGAACACCGCGACGGCACATTTGTCTGCGCAGCTTGCTACCTGCCCCTGTTCACCAGCCAGGACAAGTATGAAAGCGGCACCGGCTGGCCCAGCTTTACCCAGCCAATCGCTGGCCATATCGGCACCAAACAGGACTACAAACTGATCTTCCCGCGCACCGAATATCACTGCGCGCGTTGTGGTGGGCATCAAGGCCATGTGTTCAACGATGGTCCAAAACCGCGCGGCGAGCGTTGGTGCAACAACGGTGTGGCCTTGCGCTTTATTGCCCAAGGCGAGCCCCTGCCTGAGCTGCGGAGCTGACCATGCACTCAACGACTAAAACCTGGCGAGAGCGTTTATTGGCCAGCAGCCTGATTGTTTTGGGCGGCCTGCTGGCGGCCTGTGAACCCAGCGCGGCGCAAGCGCCGGTCGCTACAACCGAGAAACCGGCAGTGGCCAACGCAGGCGTGGCGATCTTTGCGGGCGGCTGCTTCTGGTGTACTGAGTCCGACTTCGATAAGTTGCCGGGCGTGCTTGAAACCACGTCGGGTTATCTTGGCGGTCATGTGCTTAATCCGACTTACGAACAGGTTTCAGCCGGCAACAGTGGGCATATTGAAGCCGTGCGCGTGCGCTATGACCCCAGCAAAACCAGCTACGCCCAACTGCTCGAGGCCTTTTGGCCAACCATCGACCCGATAACGCCGAACGCGCAGTTCTGCGACCGTGGCCCGCAATATCGCAGCGCGATCTTCTACAGCACGCCGCAAGAACAGCAACTGGCCGAAGCCTCCAAAGCAGCATTAGAGAACTCAGCCCGCCTGCCAGGCCCCGTGGTCACGGAAATATTGGCGGTCAGTACGTTTTATCCGGCCGAGGATTACCACCAGGATTACTACCTGCGTAACCCGCTGCGCTACAACTACTACCGCAATGGTTGTGGGCGCGATCAACGCTTGGAGCAACTGTGGGGCAAAGCTAAGTAACCCCACTCAAATCGGCTGATGCCCGAGTATTCAGACGCTCATACAACGTCGCGGGCATCGTTAATTCAGCTATGGTCAGACACCCAACTCAGGCGTGATCAGACCATGGCACCGTTGAAACCCTTGTTCCAAATCACTTCACTCCTTGCGCTAGCCGGCTGGTTAATGCTCGTCTGCCTGCCGTTCTGGCACTACACCGACGAGTTGGTGCTGGGCCTAAGCGTGGTTTTGCTGGCCATCATCTACAGCTGGTTGCTGTTTGTTGCCATGCGCCAACGCCCGGAACCAGGCACAGGCAGGCCAGGTTTTTTAGTCTCGGGGGTGTGCTGTCATTACTGCGCCAACCCACGGCCGCTTTGGCTGCCTGGGTACACATTCTGGCCTTCGACCTGATGGTGGGGCTGTACATTCGCCATGAGGGTGCCATCGCCGGAATCAGCCATTGGGCACTGCTGCCCTGCTACGTGCTGACCTTGATGTTCGGCCCGTTGGGTTTACTGACGTTTTTGGCCCTGCGCTGGGGCATAGCGGTTGCCGCCTGAATCAGCGGCTGCGCTCTTGAGTGTGACTGCTCTGTCCGGGGTACTGCTGCACCGAGTAGCCGCCGGGGTACTCGATACGCTGCTGAATGGCACCGCGATGCTCTAGCGTCTGACTGTCATAGCGCTGTTCGTTGCGCTGAACGCCGCTCGGCAGGCGCTGCCCGCCATACAACGTATGGCTTTCGATCTGTTGATACGTGCCGATGCTGCCGCTAGCACCGGGGCTGATGTAGCTTTTCGGAATGACACGCAACGGCTGCGACGCCTGTTGTTCGGCATACAGCGGCATGCTCAACAGCAATGCCGTCAAACCAACAATGCAGCGGACATTCAACATAAGCACCTCGGCCGTTAAAACTGACATCGCGCTGGGTATCGATGCCAGTTAATCAGATCACCACCCCGACAGAGAGGTTCCGCTTAACTACCCGGCAATTCAATGCGGTCAGCATGAATCACAATGCGGCCCTGCTTATACAGCCCGCCGATGGCTTTCTTGAAATTGCCCTTGCTCGCCCGGAAGTGAGCGCTGATCGCCTCAGGCGAGCTCTTGTCGCTGAGCGCCAGACTGCCGCCCTGCTCGCGCAGCTTGGTCATGATCTGTTCCGCCAGGCTGTCACGCACGTCTTCGCCTATCGGCTGCAGGCTCAGGCTGATCTTGCCGTCGCTGCGGACTTCTTTGATGTAACCCTTTTCCTGCATGCCCGAGCGAAGAAATTTGAACGCTTCGTTCTTATGGATTAGGCCCCAGTGCTTGCCATTGATGATGGCCTTAAAGCCCATATCGGTGCTTTCAACCACCAACAGATCAACCTCTTCACCGGCGCTGTAGGTGACCGGAGCAATGTCCAGGTAACGGTCCAGGCGAGCGGTGGCGGTGATGCGTTTGCTGCGTTTATCGAGAAACACATGCACCACGCAATAATCGCCAACTTGTAGCGGGCGTTTTTCTTCGGAGTGCGGCAGCAATAAATCTTTAGGCAGGCCCCAATTAAGGAATAAGCCCACGCGATTTATATCCACCACTTTCAAACTGGCAAATTCGCCCACCTGAACTTTTGGCTTTTCCGTGGTGGCGATCAATTTGTCTTCACTGTCCAAATAAATGAAGACGTTTAACCAGTCTTCCACTTCACTTGGGCTATCGCTTGGAATGTAGCGCTTAGGTAGCAGGATTTCGCCATCTGCGCCGCCATCCAGATACAGGCCGAAGTCGGTGTGCTTCACGACCTGCAAACTATTCATTCGTCCAATTACTGCCATGATGCCCTACCCTCGTTTCCAGCCCAGCATTCTAGCCGACTCGCCTAGGAATTACTCAGCATGACCGCTAGCTCCTTGACCGACATTTCCCGCGCCCACCTGGGTGCCGCCAATAACCCAGAGGGGTCGCACATAATATTCGGCGCTGCGTAGCAGGCCTAAAAAAGCAAAACATAGAGATATATCCGGCAGTTACAACGTAGGTTTAAAAAATAACTTACTCACCGAAAACATCATCCGATCTTTATTTACCAAGCAATTGTCAAGCTTTTCAGGTACGATGCGCGGCCAAATTAATTTTTAAACAGGTTAATGGCCGTCATGCGCATCAAAGCATCCAACAGCAAACCCAAGCCGGCTCCAGCCGTTGAAACCAGCGCTTCAATTGATGCGCAGATCGAAGCCTTCCTGAAATCCGGCGGCGAAATTCAGCAAATCGCCAAAGGCGTGAGCGGTCAGGTGTACGGCACCACCAAGCAGATCACCATCGGCAAAAAATAACGTGCCCTGGTCTAACAGCGCTTTGCTCATTCAGACAAGGCGCTGGCCAGCACAGTAACGCCCTTCCCCGCACGTCTGTTTCAATCATTTACAGCTCCCCTCTGGCGCATAACACATCCTTGTTTCAGAATCATGTCAGCCCGCATTGTGCGGCTGATTCGGCGTTGCCGTGACTGAAAATGGCAAATGCCCCGGGAGTACATGTGCGCTCTACCTGTAAATGGCTGCAACGCCCTGCCAGCAATCTGATTGTTCTTGCACTGTTACTGCTGGCCTTGCCGATGCTGAGCCGGTTTATGTTGGGCTGGTCGCATGCCTACGGGCATCTGTCGGACCTAGCCGTGGGCGCTGCGCTGATGATTTGCCTTCATCAGCGATCGTGGCTATTGGCCGTACCCGTGCTGCTGACCTGGAGCGTGTTCAACTTGAGCACGGCGGAGCTGGTCAATGCCGTGGGCCGCATGCCAGAGCCCGCTGATCTGCAATTTCTGACTGATGCACAGTTCGTCAGCCACTCGACCCAAGGCGGCGGCCTAAGTCACCCTTTGATCGCGCTGGCCATGGCGGCATTAATTGCCCTGTACTTAGGCTTGCGCTACTGGCAATTGCCGCGGCGCGCCGCGCCCCTGTCCAATCGCTGGCTGATTCTGCCGCTCGCCCTGCTAGGCCTTCACGCGGCCTTGCAACTGGCCAAACCCAGTGAGGCGGATCAATGGATGCAGTTCAATTTGCCGCACAAATTGTTGGCAGAAACGGCCAGCGGTTTTCAACAAAGTATTGCTGAGCAACTGGCGAGCGATACGCCCAATAGCCCACCTGACATCCGCGCACTCAACCAACTCGACCTCAGTGGTACACCACTGCTCGCCCAGGCAGGGAGTGCTCGTAACGTTTTGATCATCACCCTGGAAGGCGTGACCGGCGCCTACCTGCAAGCCAGTCGCCAGGCGATTGGCAGCGCTTACAACGAAGACCCTATGCCCCGTCTAAGCCAATGGGCCGAGCGCGGCATGCTGACCAGCGACTATGTACTGCATGGCCATCAAACCATCCGTGGCCTGTACGCCATGCTCTGCGGCGACTACAACAAGCTCGATTCCGGAACACCCAAAGGTCTTGAACTGCTGAACAACCCCGCCCGCAGCGAACAATGCTTGCCCGCTCAGTTGCGTGAGCGCGGCTTGAGCACACATTTTCTGCAGGGCGCCGGGCTGCGCTTTATGGCCAAAGACCAGATCATGCCGCAGATGGGCTTTGATAAAACCCTCGGCCGCGAGTGGTTTCGCAACACACCCTATATCGAGTTCCCCTGGGGCATGGATGACAAGGCGTACTTTGAAGGTGCCCTGACATACATCCAGCAACTGCGCCAGAAACCACAACCGTGGATGCTGACACTGCTGACGGTCGGCACGCATCAACCCTACTCCGCACCACCGGCCTATCTGGAACGCCACCCGACCGCCAAGCTCGCCGCCATTGCCTACCTTGATGACGCCGTCGCCGATTTCCTTGATGCACTGCAGGCTCAAGGCGTGCTCAAAGACACCCTAGTCATGGTTACCTCAGATGAGTCGCATGGACTGGAAAATGTGCGCTTGGCCTCGGCTTGGGGTTTCAACCTGCTTCTCGCTCCCGAGCAGGCCGATTTACCATCACGCAAGCAGGGCACCTATGGCGCAGTTGATCTCACGGCCACGGTGCTCGATTACTTTGCCTTCCCTGTACCGGCCAACATCTCCGGCCGTTCCATGCTGCGCGAGTACAACAGCGGTCGGGAAATCATGTCTTACACCAACGGGCTGATTCGTCACCATGACGGGCTGGGCACGCTGACCGAATGCGACTTTCAGCAGATCTGCCGGCGCTATGCCAGCCAAGGCTTTATTGCTGACAGCGCCGCCTATCTAGGTCGTTTCAGCGGGCAAGCCGCACGCCTGATGAGTCAACGGGCCAGCCTACTTGATCAATCACTGACCAGTAGCCAAGACGAACAGAGCTACCAGTTTGCCCATCCGCAGCCGCTTAAACTCAGCCCGCAAGCGGGTGATGACTGGACTGACAATTTGGTTGGCGCGCAGTACCTGACGCTTCCGGCCGATACGCAAACCACCGTAACCCTGAAAATTCGTGCCGTGCGCGCAGACCCTGATGGCGCGCGCCTACATCTGAAAACCAAGGAATACGATCGCGATGTCGCCCTGCCAATACCGGTGCTGCCACTGCTGACACGCGACAAGCCGATTGAGCTGAGCTTCAGCTTTGACAATCCCGAAGCGCGCAAAGCGTTCTCTTTCCACTTGCTTGGCGAAGGATCTGGTGCCATCGAGATTGTTGACTTCACGGTGCGCAGCACGCCGCTGCAAAGCGACGAGAATTTGCTCGCGGCCCAGGAAGGGCCTGATTCAGAACTGGCGGTGCCTTAAACTCAGGGCGCCGCGTACTCGTAACGCTGTTCGATAAGGGCGTAATCACCGCTGCTGCGCAACAGCGCCAAACCTTTACTGAAACGCTCGCAGTCCCTCTGCTTCAGGCAACCGAGCTTATAGTCAGTCACCGGAAAGATCGGATAGATCGTCAATGGCTGGCTGACATCAACCTGGGTATGCACCTCGAGGTTGAAGTAACGCAGAATGCGCATATCGGTCACCACCACATCTACCCGGCCGCTGTAGAGCATGCGATTACGCGCGATCTGAAACGCTTCTTCGCGGTAACGTGGGTTGCTCTCAGCCATGGTCTGATACTCACTTCCCAACATGACGCGTGCACGCTGAAAGGCATTCACTGAATAAGCCGTCAGGTCGCTGATGCGCTCGATCGTGAGGTTTCGCGAGCGCAGGGCCACCGCGACATTTTGATAGCGGATATACACATCCGAATAAAACGGGCTGTCGCCATTGAGCTCATTGGTGGTGGCCATGGCATCCAACTGGCCTTTGCGCATCATCATGCTCAGACGCTCCATCGGCGCGTAGTAGGGCTCAACCTCGAGCCCACCCAAGCTGGCGGCCGCCAGGACGATGTCATATTCCAAACCGCGCGCCTGATTTTCATAAATGTACGGCGGTTTGTGCGTGCCAAAACCAAACCGTAGGCTTTGCGCCGAAGCAGTCAGACTGATGAAAAGCAGTACCCACATCCACAACCACTTCATGGCAATACTCGTAAAAGTGCTTAAGCAGCATAGCGGGATGACAGCACACTGCGCGCATCTTCATCACTGAAATCGATTGAGTCGAATTAGCCGCCCGATACCCACACAGGGCTAGACTCTGCGCACTCATTTGAGCCAATCAAGCCCTGGAGAATAGTCATGCTTAAAGCCGAATATCAGCATCGCGGCCCACAACCCCAAGAAGTGATCGAAGCCGTTGCACTGAGCCTGCCCGAGCTTGAAGCCGGCCAAGCGCGCATCAAAGTCTTGGCCGCGCCCATCAACCCCTCCGATGTTCTGACCCTGACCGGCGAATACGGCCTGCTACCCCCGCTGCCTGCCGTTGGCGGTAACGAAGGCGTGGGCCGTGTCGAAGCCTTGGGGGCTGATGTAAGCAACCTCAAAGTCGGCCAAATGGTGCTGTTGCCGGTTGGCTGCGGCACCTGGGTCAGCCACCTCAACGCCACGGCCAGCAAACTGATCCCACTGCCGGAAGCAGATCCGCAGCAGTTGGCCATGCTCACGGTCAATCCGCCTACAGCCTCGCTGCTGCTCAGCCAATTCGTTGACCTCAAGCCAGGCGACTGGGTGATTCAAAACGCAGCCAACTCGGGCGTTGGTAGCTACCTGATCCAACTGGCGAAGCTGCGTGGTTTCAAAACCATTAACGTGGTGCGCCGTGAATCAGCCGTTGCCGGTGTTGAAGCCGAGGGTGGCGATGTGGTGCTCGTAGACGGCCCGGACCTGGCCAAGCGCGTGCGCGCAGCCACAGGCAGTGCCAGTGTGCGCCTGGGTATTGATGCAGTGGGCGGTGAAGCCACTGATCACCTGGCCGCAAGCCTGTGTGAGGGTGGCGTACTGGTTAACTACGGCATGATGAGCCGTCAGCCGTGCCAGGTATCACCCTCGTCATTCGTCTTCCGCGATGTCAGCCTGCGCGGTTTCTGGCTGGCCAAATGGTTCCAGAACGCCAGCCAGGCCGAGCAGATGAAAGTCTTTGGCGAGTTGGTGCAACTGATTGCCAGCGGCAAACTGCAGACCCGCGTGGCCGCCACCTATGACCTCAGCGAGATCAAGCAAGCAGTTGCCGCCGCTGCCGGTGGCGAGCGTGACGGTAAAATTCTGATCGTGCCGAAGTAAACCTTGAGAACGTAACGGCGGATAAGCCTATCCGCCGTTATTCAAACAGACACTTACTCAGCGGCCGGCGTGCGACGCTTGAGCGGTGCCAAACCGTCCTGACTGACCAGCACTGGCGCATCAGCCTTTGGCTTATTGATGGTGTTGCGCTTGCTCGGTGCTTTGGCCGCTGGTTTTTTCACCAGCTTCTTACCGGTTTTCGGGTCGACTTTTTTCTTCTTCGGGCCAACGGCCTTGCCGGACGCCTTGAGGTTTTTCGGGCCTTGGTAGATGCCCTTGAGATCCTTGATATTGCGCCGTTCGAAACGCTGCTTGAGGTAACGCTCGATGCTCGACATCAGCGCCCAGTCGTTATGGCAAATCAGCGAAATCGCCAGACCTTCAGCGCCAGCACGGCCGGTGCGGCCGATACGGTGAACGTATTCGTCGCCAGAGCGCGGCATATCGAAGTTGATCACCAGATCCAGGCCGTCGACATCCAGGCCACGCGCCGCCACATCGGTGGCCACCAGAATCTTCACCGCGCCTTGCTTGAGGCGGTCAATCGCCAGCTTGCGATCCTTCTGGTCTTTCTCGCCGTGCAACACAAAGGTTTTGAAATCGTGCGCGACCAACTTGCCATACAGGCGGTCGGCCTGGACGCGGGTATTGGTGAAGATGATCGCCTTGTCGTAGGTCTCGTTTTTCAGCAACCACTCGACCAAGCGCTCTTTGTGATGGTTATGGTCAGCGGTAATGATTTGCTGACGAGTGCCTTCATTCAGTTGGCTGACGCGGTTGAGTTGCAGGTGCTCAGGGTCTTTCAGCACATTGCCGACGACTTCGCGCAGCGCCGCGCCGCCGCTGGTGGCGGAGAACAGCAGGGTTTGCCGCTGGGCATTGCACAACTCACCGAGGCGTTGCACGTCTTCGGCAAAGCCCATGTCGAGCATGCGGTCGGCTTCGTCGAGCACCAGCACTTCAACTTCATCAAGCAGCAGGTTGCCGGCATTGGCGTGTTCGATCAGACGGCCAGGCGTGCCGATCAGGATGTCGACCTTGCGCAGCATGGCAGCCTGCACTTTGAAATCTTCACCACCGGTGATCAACCCGCCCTTGAGGAAGGTGAACTGAGCGAAACGCTCGACTTCCTTGAGGGTCTGCTGCGCCAGCTCGCGGGTCGGCAGCAGGATCATCGCACGCACGCTCATGCGTGGCTGAGAAGCGCCATCGCCCAGCAGACGATTGAGCATCGGCAGCACAAAAGCCGCGGTTTTGCCGCTGCCGGTTTGCGCGGTAACCCGCAAGTCTTTTCCTTGCAGCGCCAGCGGAATGGCCGCCAACTGCACCGGGGTGGGCTCGACAAATTTAAGCTCGGCCACGGCTTTGAGCAGGCGTTCATGCAGGGCGAATTGGGAAAACACGGGTATACCTCGACAAAAAATCAGCAATACAGCGGCATAGATTACCGGTTCTGCCGCCTAAAAGCCCGAACGGCCTGGCCAAAGGTGCAGGGCCGCCGGTCTGACACGGCGGCAAACAGGCTCCTTTTGTCAGTTCACTACTCAAACGCGGCCTTGCGCCAGTAGAATGCGCGCCGCTGTTCAATCCCGAACGGCATGGGTTCCCTAACCCCATCCAGCAAAAAGGTCATGCCATGTCCCTGATTCCTGCTCAGCGCCTGCGAATGGCGCTGGTCACGCTTGTGCTGTTTCACATCCTGATCATCACTGCCAGCAACTACCTCGTGCAGTTGCCGATTACCCTGTTCGGCTGGCACACCACCTGGGGAGCGTTCAGCTTTCCGTTCATCTTCTTGGCCACTGATTTGACCGTGCGCCTGCTCGGCAAACGTCATGCACGCCTGGTGATCGCCCAAGTCATGCTGCCGGCCTTGCTGATTTCATACAGCGTTTCAGTGTTGTTTCAGGAAGCCAGCTTTCGCGGTTTTGCTGCACTGCTTGAGTTCAACGAGTTTGTGCTGCGTATCTCCATCGCCAGCTTCCTTGCCTACGTGCTGGGGCAGATCCTCGACATTCAGGTGTTTGACCGTTTGCGCAAGCTGTCACTGTGGTGGGTAGCGCCAGCCGTCTCCACGATTTTGGGCAACCTGCTGGACACTTTCACGTTCTTCTCGGTGGCATTCTGGAACAGCAGCAACCCGTTTATGGCCGAACATTGGGTGGAAATCGCCACGGTCGATTACGGTGTCAAACTGGTGGTCAGCTTGCTGCTGTTCGTGCCGCTCTACGGTGTACTGCTCAATGCCATATTACGCATGCTGGCCGGACGCGCTCAGGCTACTCGCTGAGCCTGCCCTGACGCGCCTGCTTGAGCAGCAGGCGCGTGCTGTCCCAACCCACCAAAAGCACCGCCAGCCAAATCGGGATATACGTCAGCCATTGTGCGCTGTTGAACTGCTCGCCCAAAAACACCAGCGCCACCAAGAACAACAGCACCGGCTCGACATAACTGAGAATGCCGAACAGCCCCAGAGGCAGCAAACGGCTGGCCGCCATCATGGCGGCAAAGGCCAACGAGCTAAGCAGCGCCAACCCCGGCAGCAACCACCAGAGTTGTGGCGCTTGGCTGAACAGATCTGCCGGCCCCCACTGCAGCACCAGCCAGATGGCCACCGGCGCCATAAACAGCATCTCGAAGACAAACCCGGACAACGCATCCAGACGCATCCAGCGACGCAGCATGAAATACGGCGGGTAGCCCAGCGCAGTGACCAGCACCACCCAAGAGAATGCCTGGGTCAGCCACAGTTCATGGGCCACACCGAGTAAGGCGCAGGCCACGGCCAAGCGCTGTAATGGGCGCAGGCGTTCGCCATAAAATACCCGCCCGGCCAAGACCATGGCCAACGGCAAGAGAAAGTAGCCCAGCGACACCTCCAACATACGCCCCGCCAGCGGTGCCCAGACAAACAGCGCCCACTGAATGCCCATCAACAGGGCCGCCAGCGGCAAACTGGCGAACAGCCAGGGCTCGCGCCTGACCCGCGCGCACGCGGCCAGCAATAACGGCCATTGCCGCATCAACGTGACCAGCAGCAACACCGCCGGCAATGACCACAACACCCGCTGGGCAAACACCTGCAAGCCGTCCAGCGGCTCCAACAAGCGCACATAGCCAGGCACCAGCGCAAACAGCCCTGATGCGGCGATCGACAGCGCTACACCGCGTCCGGATAAATTCATCAATAAACCTTAGCGTCTGAACTGCTAAGCCAGACGCGCAAAACGCCGCACCAGTCTGCTGCCGCGCTGAAGCACGCGTACAAGTAAGCTGACAACGGCGGTGAAAAAACGTAAAGACAAACGCAGGACGAACCGCAGACGGCCTGCCGTCACATTGCAGTATGGCTGGCGAGCCTAGCAGAGGTAGGGAACGGTTGAACTGGCACGATTGAACTGCCAGTTACAACCGCCTGCCTTGACCGTCCGGCAACAGGCTAAGCCGTTGATCGCCGTGCCGATCATCGCAGCCGCACTGGTCGATGATGATCGCCACACGGCGGCTCATGGCGCGGTTTCCGGCGAATCGCTGACACCCGTGAACAGCGCGTTCAGCAATGCGCGCCCCGTTGAAGAACCTCTCGCAAGCACCGATCACAGTGGCCAAAACAGTGAGCAGAACGCTACGCATGAGCCATTTGGCGCAGCGAACCCCGCCAAGACACCGCCAACGCAACAGCCTTTGGGTGCCCCGCCCATGAACAAGAGGCTATGCAGATGTGGCACCACCATGCCGTTTGACTGCAGAGAAGTAGAGCGCATGACACACATGGAAAAGCCAATTCATTGAAGGCCAGAAACAAAAAACCAGGCGCTAAGCGCCTGGTCGCATCAAACAGAGCATCGATACGAGAAGTGGAGTCCTTTAGGCAACCGTGGTCAGTTGCGCCAGCGCTTGATTCAGCCCTTGTTCGTAAGCCTCAGGGCTGAGGTTAAGGCCCTCGGCATGAATAAAGCTGACATCGTGAATGCCAATAAAAGCCAGTACCTGACGCAGGTAGGGTTCTTGATGGTCCTGCGCACCGCCGGCATAGATGCCACCGCGGGCGGTGAGGACAACAGCACGTTTGCCGCTGAGTAGCCCTTGCGGGCCGGATTCGGTGTATTTGAAGGTCACGCAGGCACGCAGCACATGGTCAAACCAGGCTTTGAGCGTGCTGGGGATGGCGAAGTTGTACATCGGAGCGGCCAGCACCAGAACATCGGCAGCCAGCAGTTCATCCGTCAGTTGATTGGACAGCGCCAGCGCTACGCGCTCGGCGTCGCTTTGTTGCTCGGCCGGCGTCATCCAACCGCCCAGCAGGTTGGCATCCAAGTGCGGCACCTGATCAACCGCCAAGTCGCGCACATGGATCGCATCGGCCGGGTGGGCACTCTGCCAATTAGCGATAAATTGCTGACTTAGCTGGCGAGACACCGAGCCTTGCTGGCGGGCGCTGCTTTCAATTACCAGAACCTTGGTCATTTTGCGTGCTCCATCGGAGGGTGAGAACGTCGATGGGCACAGCGTACAAACAACACAACTGATTAAAAAGCGCAAAAAGCAGCACAAAACAATCGACTAGATTGATTTATAAAGGATGGCGACTTAGTCTCTGACCAGAGTCAGGCTAAAGCAACTCGCAGGTCAGCTTGATGCGCAGCTTGATGATGCTGCGATTGGATTTAAACGTCAGGTTGTGGCTTTCACCAGCCGGCAGAGTGACGCGGCGGGTGCGCGGCGCTTCAGGGCCGCTGCGGAAAATGGCGGTGCACTTCGCATCGCTGCTGCCGTAGTTATAAAGCTGTAACGCGCCCATGTTGTGGTCGACTTCCTGTGAAGTGGCGGACACTTCGGCACCGTTGAGCTGTTTTTCCACCTCAATCGAGTAGGCCATGGCCGTCATGGGTAAGCAGACCAGCAGCGCGCAACAGAGTTGTTTCATCAGGGCAGTCTCCGGCCAAAAGAAGCCAGTTTAGGGCGATTACGCCGACGTGTGCACCCAAGAACCCGTGTACGGAAAAAGAATATGAAAGCCCCCCGCGTCACCCTTGATCAATGGCGCACCTTGCAAGCGGTGGTTGACCACGGCGGCTTTGCCCAAGCCGCCGAAGTGCTGCACCGCTCACAATCCTCGGTGAGCTACACCGTGGCGCGTATGCAAGAACAACTGGGCGTACCATTGCTGCGTATCGATGGGCGCAAAGCGGTGCTCACCGAAGCGGGCAATGTGCTGCTGCGCCGCTCGCGGCAACTGGTTAAACAGGCCAGCCAACTGGAAGACCTCGCGCACCACATGGAGCAAGGCTGGGAAGCCGAAGTGCGCCTGGTGGTCGATGCCGCCTACCCCAACGCGCGGCTGGTGCGCGCACTCACCGCATTTATGCCGCAAAGCCGTGGCTGCCGAGTACGCCTGCGCGAAGAGGTGCTGTCGGGCGTTGAGGAAGTGCTTAAAGATGGCAGTGCAGATCTGGCCATCAGCGCGCTGAACATCCCCGGCTTTTTGGGCGCAGAGATGAGTACCGTGGAATTTATGGCCGTGGCCCACCCCGACCACGCCCTGCACCGCCTGCAACGCGTGGTCACCTTTCAGGATCTGGAAACCCAGATGCAGGTGGTCATTCGTGACTCCGGCCGCCAGCAACCCAAGGATGTTGGCTGGCTCGGCGCTGAACAACGCTGGACGGTCGGCAGCCTGGCCACCGCCGCCACCTTTGTCAGCAGCGGCCTGGGCTTTGCCTGGCTGCCGCGCCACCTGATCGAACGTGAACTGGCCGATGGCCTGCTCAAACCGCTGCCACTGGATCAAGGCGCACGCCGTAATCCGCGTTTCTACCTGTATTCCAACAAGGACAAACCGCTCGGCCCAGCCACACAGATTATGATCGAGCTGATCCAGCGCTTCGACGCCATTCCATTGCATGCAGCCTTCGCTGCGCCCTTGCCCTCCAACTGAGAGATTGCGCCAGATGTCATTTTTTGATTACGACGGTTGCCAGTTGCACTACGAGGAATACGGTCACGGCGCACCGCTGGTTTTAGTGCATGGCCTTGGTTCCAGTACCCGCGACTGGGAATACCAGATCCCCGAACTCGCGCGTCACTACCGGGTGATTGCCCTGGATGTGCGCGGTCACGGCCGTTCCGACAAACCGCACGAGCGCTACAGCATCCAGGATTTTGCCGAGGATGTAGCGGCGTTGATCGAACACCTGCACCTGCCACCCGTGCATCTGGTGGGTATTTCCATGGGCGGCATGATCGGCTTTCAACTGGGCGTCGATCGCCCGGAACTGCTCAAGAGCCTGTGCATCGTCAACAGCGGCCCGGAAGTCAAAGCCAAGAGCCTGCGTGATTACGTAGAAATCGCCAAACGCTGGAGCCTGTCGCGCTTGCTCAGCCTCGATACCATTGCCAAAGCCTTGGGCAAGCTGTTGTTCCCCAAGCCAGAGCAGGAAGAGTTGCGGCAGAAAATCCGCCAACGCTGGCCGCAAAACGACAAACGCGCTTACCTGGCCAGCCTCGATGCGATTATCGGCTGGGGCGTGCGGGAACGTCTGAGCCGCATTATTTGTCCGACACTGGTGGTCACCGCAGACCGTGACTACACCCCGGTGGCACTCAAACAGGCCTATGTCGATGAAATGCCTAACGCTCGTCTACTGGTGATTGAAGACTCACGCCATGCCACACCGATGGACCAACCCGAACAGTTCAACAGCAGCCTGCTGACCTTCCTTGCAGAAGTCGACCAGGCCGCCTCAACCGCTAAACCACAATAAGGATCTCCCTGTATGTTCAAGACGCTTACCCTCGCCGCCTGCTCCGTCCTGTTTGCTGGCAGCCTGCTGGCCGCAGAAAACCCAAAAGTGCTGCTGACCACCAGCCTCGGTGAAATCGAGATCGAACTGGATGCTGAAAAAGCCCCCATCAGCACCGCCAACTTCCTCAGCTATGTCGACAGCGGCTACTACGCCGGCACCCAGTTCCACCGCGTGATTCCGGGCTTTATGGTGCAGGGCGGTGGCTTCGATGCCGACATGCAGCAGAAAGACCCTCAAGCCTCGATCAAGAACGAAGCCGACAACGGCCTGCACAACGTACGCGGCACCCTAGCCATGGCCCGTACCCAGGTGCGCGACTCGGCCACCAGCCAGTTCTTTATCAACCACAAAGACAACGCCTTCCTCGACCACGGCTCGCGTGATTTCGGTTACGCGGTGTTCGGCAAAGTGGTCAAAGGCATGGACGTGGTCGACAAAATCGCCCAAGTGCCAACCGCCAACCGTGGCGGCCATCAGAACGTCCCGCGCGAGCCGGTGCTGATCACCGAAGCCAAACGCCTGTAATCGGGCCTGCCAGGCGGGTGATCAATCCGCCTGGCGATAAGGCAACAGGCTGCGCGCCTGTTCGGCGTAGCCACGCACACCTTGCTGTTCTTCGGCGAGGAAGTTCGCCACCGCCGCGCGCAGGCCCGGATGGCAGAGGTAGTGCCAGGAATGGGTGATCACCGGTTCAAAGCCGCGAATCAACTTATGCTCGCCCTGCGCCCCGGCATCGAAACGCTGCACGCCATGGGCGATGGCGTATTCCATACCCTGATAGAAACACGTCTCGAAATGCAGCCGATCGAACTCGGCTAAACAGCCCCAATAGCGCCCATACAAACTGTCGCCACCGATGAGGCTGAAGGCCATGGCCACGGGCTTACCCGCCTGATGCGCCAGCACCACGCGAATCATCTGCGGCATGCGCTCGGCCAGCAGGCTGAAGAAGGCGCGGGTCAAGTACGGCGACTGGCCGCGCACACGGTAGGTGTTGGCGTAGCACAGGTAGACAAAATCCCACTCGGCCTCACTCAGTTGATGGCCTTCGCGCCATTCGAATTCAATGCCTTGCCCGGCGACCTGCTCGCGTTCCTTGCGCATCTGCTTGCGTTTGCGCGAGCTGAGCGTGTCGAGGAAATCCTGAAAATCGCGATAGCCACGGTTATGCCAATGAAACTGGCAGCCCAAGCGTTCCAGCCAACCTTCGCGCCCCCTCAGCAATGCATGCTCAGCCTCGGTGGTGAAGTTGATGTGCAGGCTGGACAGCCCCTGCACCTCTAAGTTGGCGGTCAGCTCATCCAACAGTTGCCCAACTGCGGCCGGCGCACCCAGCAAGCGCGGGCCGCTTACCGGCGAAAAGGGGATCGCCGCCAACAGCTTGGGGTAATAGTCGATACCCGCGCGGGAACAGGCATCAGCCCACGCGTGGTCGAATACGTACTCACCATAGGAGTGACTTTTCACATAGCTCGGCATCGCTGCCAACACCTGCCCCTGAGCATCTGCTAATACGCCATGGGCCGGTTGCCAGCCCGAGCGCCCGCCCACACTGCCACTGTCTTCCAGTGCCGCGAGAAAGGCGTGGCGCAAGAAAGGCTGCGCATCAGTCAGCAGCGCGTCCCACTGACTGGCGGCAATTTCATGGATGGAGTTCAGGCAGGTAGGCAACATCGGTAGCTCGGTGATTCGGGCAAGGCTGCACTATAGCGCCAAGCCCAGCGCCAGACACCTTGCCTGGCGCGATATGACCGTGTCAGCGAGTGGCCTTGTAGGCAACCATATACGGCAGTTTCTTGCTGGCCATCTTGCTCATTTCCTTGCGGTCGACGGAGGAGTAGCCGCCCAGCTCAGCCGCCTTGAAGCCGCTGTCACCCACCGGGCTGTCAGCCTGCAGCGCTACCATCAGCTTGGCTGCCTCGCCAATCGCGTCGCGGTAGTCGCCTTTGTCGCGCAGGTCGTACTCACTCAGATTGAGCTGGCCACGCAGCCAGTTGCCCCAGTAGAACTCGAGAAACTCAGGGGCCACGTCGCCCGAACGCGGTTTGTCGTAGGCCACCTCGCGGGTGAAATACACCAGCGCGCGGTAGGGATCATCGCCCAGATTGGCCAGGCCAAGCTGCGCTGGAATCTGCTCCGGTGTAATCACCTGACCTTGGCCATCCTTGAGCCAGACCTTGCGCGCGGCCTGCATGCGCTGCCAGAAGCTGGCCAGATCCGCGCTATCGCTGAAGTTGTCGGTCACCTTGACCCACATCTGCAGCTTGGCGCCGCCTTCGGGCTGCTCCCACAACGTGGTGAACGTATGGTGACCATCGGTCAGGTACAACTTACCCTCTGGGCCGACCACCACAGTTTTCATCTCACTGCTGCGTGAAGCCACTGCGCCCTGGCAACTGAAGCTGTCCGGCTGATGCAGATTGGCGCCCTTTGGCACCTTACTGCTTTCGCCCTGGCCATTGCCCTCGCAGTACTCATCGAAGAGTTTGTTCGGCTCTTTGGCAAAACGCCCGAGTTTGTAAAAAATCTGGTCATAACCCACCACGGCCTGGGTCGGGTGCAACTGTTCAAGGCGCACCTGCAACAACTCACCCGGTTTGGCCGCACGGTAATCCTCAGCCACAGCCGCAGCACTCATACCCGCCATCAGTAGCAACACAGCACAAACGCGCATCGGTCCTTCCCCACATAAAAATTGCGAAAAAAAGCCCCGCACTAGGCGGGGCTTAAAGATAGGAGCAGCAGTTGAGCGGTGTTACTTAGAACACGTACTGAGCTCGCAGGCTTATTGCATCGCCATCATCATCGCCATTGGCGTTCTCAATATCGTCGGCACTAGCTTTCAGGTAGTTGGCAGAAATCTTGACGGCTTCGTTGACATACCAATTCACACCCAAAGTATGCACTTTGGCACCAGCATCGATGCTATCTGCGGTCAGCCCTGCAATAGCACCGGCCGGCAGTCGAGGGGTTTCATCTACGCTAATGTTGTCATAGCGATAGAACACTTCCCAAGCGCCCAACTGCTTATCGTTTGGCTTGATCTTGTCAAACTTACCGCCATCGAGTTTATAGCTACGCGATTCGCCAGTCAGGGTGTAGGCCAGCTGTACGTTGTAGCCGGATGCCTCCAAGTCTTTGTCATTACCGTTCAGCGCCTCGGAACCCTCCGCAGTGCGGCTGAGGTACTCACCCTGGACGGAGAATGGGCCCATCATGTAAGCGGCTTCCAGGCTATAAGCACTGTCATCACCGTCCAAAAAGGCATCCCCATAGGTGCCGCGATTGCCGTTTACAGTGTCTTCAGTAGTGCCGCGTACGGACAGACGTGAACGAATGCGTTCGCGATAGCCTTCTTCTACGTCACGCGTGGCGTAGTTGAGGCCAAAGTGAAGAACCTGATCCGCTTCGACGATCGGTGCAAACACGCCACGCATAACGAAAGCATGGTTGTTCTCGCCATCTTCGTTTTGGAAGAACTCGTTGTCATCGCCGAGGTTTTGACGGTATGCACCGAATTCCCCATGGAATACGTCACCCAAGGTTGTGCGCAAACGAACGCCTTCACCATTCATATGGTCGTTGACCCAGGGCGCAAGATCATAGATGGCCGAGCGCTCGATGGCCGTGATCCACTTTGAGCTGACAGCCTCTTCAAGACCGAAAGTTGGATCCATCCGGCCAATGGTCAGCGTCACAGGCTTGAAACCAGTGTAAGAAATGGATGCTTCATCCCAATCGTCATCGGTACCGCTGTCGCCGAAATTACGGTTGAAGGTGTATTCGAAATCTTTGTAGGCAACACCAGAAATTTCTAGACGGGCGCGGCGCAGATACGTTTCGTCCGCGCGGTTACCGTTTGCGGTATACAAACCATCGAAGCTGTCAGCATCCACCTGCAGGCGGCCGCCAATTTTGAAGGAAAATGCTTTGTCGGTGGTGCCTACTTCCAGGCCACCCTTGGTCTTGACCACGATATCGGCGCCGTCAGTGGTAACGGTACCAGCGAAAGCCTGGGCGGAAACGGCCAGGGCCAGGGCGCTGGTAGCGAAGCCGGCCATTACTCCACGAAAGCTGTGCTTACGGATCATCGAAGATTCCTCTAAATGGACGTTAAGTGTTGAAAACACCCGAGCGCTAGGGCTCGTTCGTGCTGGAGGGAATCTTGGCGGGGGGTTATTTCAGCTCAATTGCTGTTATATGAATATTTGATGACAACGGAACTTTTTACTTCCTTTACATATAACCAGACAGCCCAGGGTCGGCTTATGGCTTGATAGCGATGCTTTCGGGTGTTGTCACGAGCAACTTCACGCATGTGACGAGGCCGCGCGGTGAATGCGTTAAACCACCCGCCGCTGATTGTGCTAAACCCACCAGAAGATTTTTGCCGCAAGCGGAACGATCCGGCACACTACGCGCCCCGAGCACGTGCTCGCTTTCAAGCCTGCAGACTCCGTATGTCCCGATCTCCGCTCCGCCGCCTCGTCTTTGGCATCTTGCGCCGCATGCTGTACCTCTGGGTGCGCTCTGAAACCATCAACCAATCCGCCTTTACCCTCAAGCTCGACCGCAGCAAGCCGGTGTTTTATGTGCTGCAGCAGCCCTCAACGAGTGATTTGGCGGTGGTCGACACCGAATGCCGCAAAGCCGGCCTACCACGGCCGATCTTGCCGGTGGCGGTGGGCGATTTGCTGGAACCTGCTGCGTTCTTTTATCTAACGCCGGAGCCGAGCTGGCTGGGCCGCCAGGACAAGCGCGGCATCTCGCCGACCTTGCAACGCCTGGTCAGCGCACTGAGCCAACAGGCCGTGGACGATGCGCAAATCATCCCGGTCAGCGTGTTCTGGGGCCAATCGCCGGACCGTGAAACCAGCCCGTGGAAGCTGCTGTTCGCCGACAGCTGGGCGGTTACAGGGCGACTGCGCCGCCTGGTCAGCATCCTGATCCTCGGCCGCAAGACCCGCGTGCAGTTCTCCACGCCGATCCATCTGCGCGAGCTGGTCGAGCAGGACAAAGGCCACGAGCGCACCCTGCGCATGGTTCAACGCATCCTGCGCGTGCACTTCCGCAATCAGAAGGCCGCCGTGATCGGCCCGGACGTGTCGCACCGGCGCAACCTGGTCAAAGGCCTGGTGCATGGCCCGCAGGTGCGCCAGGCGATCATCGAAGAAGCCGAACGCGAGAACATCAGCCTGGAGAAGGCTGAAAGCCAGGCCCTGCGCTATGGCAACGAAATCGCCTCGGACTACACCTACACCGCCATTCGCTTCCTTGAACTGGTGCTGAGCTGGTTCTGGAACAAGATCTCCGACGGCATCAAGGTCAACCATATCGAGGGCGTGCAGGAAGTCGCCCAGGGCCACGAGGTGATCTATGTGCCCTGCCACCGCAGCCATATCGACTACCTGCTGCTGTCCTACCTGCTGTTCCGCAATGGCCTGACGCCGCCGCACATCGCTGCGGGCATCAACCTCAACATGCCGGTGATTGGCGGCCTGCTGCGTCGGGGCGGCGCGTTCTTTATGCGCCGTACCTTCAAGGGCAACCCGCTGTATACCGCAGTGTTTAATGAATACCTGCACACCCTCTTCACCAAAGGCTTCCCGGTGGAGTACTTCGTCGAGGGCGGGCGTTCGCGTACCGGCCGCATGCTGCAACCGAAAACCGGCATGCTGGCCATTACCGTGCGCAGCTTCTTGCGCAGCAACCGCCTGCCAGTGGTGTTCGTGCCGGTGTACATCGGCTACGAGCGCGTTTTGGAAGGCCGCACCTACCTGGGCGAGCTGCGCGGCGCGAGCAAGAAGAAAGAGTCGATCTTCGACATCTTTAAGGTCATCGGCGCGCTTAAGCAGCGTTTCGGTCATGTATGGGTGAACTTTGGCGAGCCGATCAAGCTGGCGGAATTCCTCGACGGCGAGCAGCCCGACTGGCGCGAGCAGGATTACGGCACCCAGTTCCGCCCGGCGTGGCTGAATGAAACCACCGGCCGCCTCGGCGAGCGCGTGGCCCAGCACCTCAACGAAGCCGCGGCGATCAACCCGGTCAATCTGGTGGCCTTGGCGCTACTTTCCACCAGCAAACTGGCGCTGGACGAGCGCGCCCTGTCACGGGTGCTCGACTTGTACCTGGCCCTGTTGCGCAGCGTGCCCTATTCGCCGCACACCACCCTGCCAGACGGCAACGGCCAGGCGCTGATCGAATACGTGCAGAAGATGGACCTGCTCGCCGAACAAAAGGATGCCCTCGGCAAGATCCTCTATCTGGACGAGCAGAATGCCGTTCTGATGACCTACTACCGCAACAACGTGCTGCACATCTTCGCCCTGCCGGCGTTGCTGGCGAGCTTCTTCCAGAGCAGCGCACGGATGAACCGCGAGCAGATTTTGCGCTTTACCCGCGCGCTGTATCCCTACCTGCAGTCCGAGCTGTTTATCCGCTGGAACCTCGACGAACTGGACGCCGTGGTCGATCAGTGGCTGGCCGCCTTTGTCGAACAAGGCCTGCTCAAGCTGGATGGCGACATGTACGTGCGCCCGGCGCCCAGCTCGCGCGAATTCGTCCTGCTGACCCTGCTGGCCCGCGCCATCGTGCAGACCCTACAGCGTTTCTACATGGCCACCGCCCTGCTGCTTAACGCCGGGCAGAACGCCATCAGCGCCGAAGAACTGGAAGACCTCTGCACCGTGATGGCCCAGCGCCTGTCGATCCTGCATGGCCTGAATGCCCCGGAGTTTTTCGACAAGAGCCTGTTCCGCCACTTTATCCAGAGCCTGCTGGATCAAGGCGTGCTGCGTCAGGATGAAGCCGGCAAACTCAGCCACCACCCGTTGCTCAGCGAACTGGCCGAAGGCGCGGCCAAACGCGTGCTGCCGGCGGAGATTCGCCTGTCGATCCGTCAAGTGGCCATGGACCGCAACGAGGATGTCGCCGAGCCGGTGTAAGTCAGGGGAATTGTAGGAGCGGCCCATGACCACAAATAAGGCACATGCCTAGCGTGGTCATCGCGGGCATAGCCCGCGCCTACGTTCTGCGAGACTTGCATAACCGTAGGGTGGATGACGCTCTTTTCATCCACCCTACGATTTGGTGGATGGATAAAGCGTCAGCTGCGCGCCCCGATCCTCCCTACACAGCCCCAAGTCCTGCGAACGCCATGCCTCCAGACAACGACCCAACCCACAAACACTCCCGCGCCGAGTTTCATCAGGCCAACCAGGCTCGCGCAGAAGCTGAAGCCCAGCGCCTGCTGGCGGCCAAGCCCGAGCTGGGCGGGCGCTGGCTGAGTTGGGTCGCCGCGGAGTTGTACGCTCTCAAACCCGCGACCTATGCACAGATGGTGCGCCGTGAACTGCAGCGGCTAAGCGACGCCACCTGATTCAAGGGTGCGCGGACTTTTGCGTCAGCTCCTGACGGGTGCGGTTCTTGGCTTCGGCCAGTTTGTAAGCCACGTAATACTTGTAGATATTGCCGACATAATCGACCGTCTCGCGCCCCACTACTCGCGCGGCTGAATGTTCGACGTTGCCAAACCAGACGTTCTTGTCCAAGCCGGACTTCTCCGCCAAACGGCGAAACTTGCGCAAATTGCCGGGCCCGGCGTTGTACGCAGCAAAGCTCAGCAGGGTGCGATTCATCGGCGTCAGCTCGGGGTCATTGAGGTATTTATCGGCCAGCACACGCATGTACTTGCTGCCGGCCTCAATGTTTTTATCCGCACTTTTGTCGATGCCCCTGATGCCCACCACCGGGTCTGCAGCGGTACTGGGCAACAGTTGCATAATCCCCACCGCACCGCGTGGGCTACGCGCAGCCTGATTGAGCTGCGACTCCTGATACCCCTGAGCCATCAACATCAGGTGATCGAAGTCATAGGTGCCGGCATGCTTCTCGAATAAATGAACCAACGCATTGAACTTTGCCAGCTCAGCTTCGCTGGCGGCGTTCAGCACACGCGTGCTGTTTTTCACGTACTTATTGCGCAGGTTGTTACCAAATGCCGTGCCTGCTTTGTGCTTATCCACAAACGCCGCCAGTTCCTGCTTGAACAGCGGGCTGCTCTTGCGAATCGCCCAGGCGAATTCGGCCCCCTCACGGATATAAAAACTGTCATGGATCTTCAACCGGGTATACAGCGGGCTCCAGGCCTCGGCGATGTAGCGGTCCACCACCACGGCATTGAGCAAGCCGGCGTTGAGCATTTCCAGCAGGTCTTCGGATTCCAGATTTTCATCCGCGGGGATGATTTTGATCGGCTTTAACCCGCGCGCCTTGAACTGCCGGTTAATCCCCACCAAATGCTCGAAGTAGCTGCTGGAGGCGCGTACGGTCACCTCTTGCCCGGACAAGTCCTCCAGCCGACTCAGCGCTGCGCTGGACGGCCCAGTGATGACCGCTTCACGGATATTGCTGGAAAATGGCGCGGCAAAGTCCACCGTATGCAGCCGCCCTTCCGTAATCGTCAGGCCCCCGGCGGCTATATCACCGCCGCCACTGAGCAACTTGGGCATCAATTCGTTACGCGCCACCGGAATAAACATCACCTGCCAGCGCAGCGACTTTTGCGGGTACGGGTGATGCCGGTTCAGCCACACCTCCAGCGCTTTACCCAATTCATAACTGATGCCCTGCTGACGGCCACGGTCGACCATAAAGAAGGTTTTGCTATACGGCACCAGCACCCGCACCAAACGGCGCTCACGCATGCCATCGAAGTCGCCAATCCAGTCATCCGGCACTGGCAACACCAGTTCTTCCACTTCGGCCTCTTCAGCCTCATCCAGTTCAACCGCCAGCCAGTCGAGCGCAATCGCCTGTGCCGACAACGAAACCGCCGCCATCAGCACCCCGACCAACAGTGCACTGCCCATCCCCAAACGCCCTCTCATCCACACTCCCCCGCCTGAGTTATCCGGCCTGCTGCGTCAGCTCTCATCAATACTGGCTCAGGCCCTGTATTGGCGCCAGGCATCCGTCATTTGTGTATGTGGTTTGGGGGGCCACTCTCCGTTAAGCTCCAGTTCCTGCCCCTCACCCACAAGGATGCTCATCATGCTTCGTCTACTGACCCTGGCTGCCGGCTTAGCGCTTTCCACTAGTGCCATGGCCCTCTCCCTCGCCGACCTAACCCAGGGCGATGCCAGCGGTGGCCTCAAAGATGCCCTCAGCCAAGGCGCTAAAGTGGCCGTGCAGCAACTGGGTAAACCCGGTGGTTTCAGCAACAACCCAGACGTGCGCATCGAACTGCCGGGCAACCTCGGCAAAGCCGCCAAGACCATGAAAATGATGGGCATGGGCGCGCAGGTGGATCAGCTTGAAGCGAGCATGAACAAAGCCGCCGAAGCCGCCGTGCCGCAAGCACAAGCCCTGCTGCTCGACTCCGTGAAGAAAATGACCGTGCAAGACGCCAAAAGCATCCTCAGCGGCCCGCAGGACTCCGCCACCCAATACCTGAACAAAACCAGCCGCGAGCAACTGCGCGCCAAGTTCCTGCCCATCGTCAAACAAGCCACCGCGCAGGTCGGCCTGGCCAAGCAATACAACAGCTTCGCCGGCCAAGCCGCGAGCTTTGGCGTGATCGATGCGAAAAGCGCGAATATCGAGAACTATGTAACCGAGCAGGCGCTGGATGGTCTGTTTGCCATGATCGCGGAACAGGAAGCCAGCATCCGTGAAAACCCGGCTGGTGCGGCGACTAGCTTGGCTAAAAAGGTGTTTGGGGCTTTGTAAGAAGGGTGACGTAGATGTGAAAAAGCCAGGCTGTGAGGTCTGGCTTTTTTATGCGACACCAAGTCAGAACTGGATGCGCTAGCCAAACTCTTTGTCGGTCAGCCTAGCTCGCTTAAACTCCACCGCCCGACCGTAAAGTCCAGAAGCCCAAGGAAGACCCATGGCTAAATTTCTCAACACCAGCGCCACCAACTACTACTTGGAAGAAATGATCAAGACGGCAAAAGACCGGGCGGCCGCGGAAACTGAGTGCAACACCTGAACCTTTCGGTAAGGTGTCGGCCCTATGTCCTATCACGAACTCAGCATTGAAGAACGCGTCAC
>LNFM01001047.1_pt1 | contig 64727 bp, 71 predicted proteins | sample 596031 | NCBI WGS metagenome assembly LNFM01 (sample SAMN04254537, study PRJNA301005) | activated carbon metagenome | isolation source: dual media filters at the Ann Arbor, Michigan drinking water treatment plant | place: USA: Ann Arbor
GCTCAGGTTGTGAGCAGATTAGTATCGCTACGTGGGTCAAAATTAGATGCATATTTCTAGGCTAGATGGGTCAATATTCGATGCAATTTAACAAAGACACTTTAAAAGGTAAGTTTTTCATTTGCGGGCCTACAGCATTCATGGATGATCAATGGAAAACTCTACTTGGGCTTGGTGTAAATCCAGCCAACATTGAACGAGAGGTATTCGGTCCTGAAAGCTTAAGCCACCTTTTATAATTTGAACTTTAAGAGGGGAGAGTCTCCCCTCAAAAGCACAGAGAAATGAAACGCAAATTAAAAGTTAGCAAGTCAGTTAACATTGTACTTACCACAGGAATAGTTACATTTTTCACAAGTGCGTTGTTCATGTTAATACATATTCCTTTAAATGCTTTTGGATACTTGGACTGGATGTACTCTTGGGTATTTGCTTGGGCAGTAGCGATTGCAATAATGAAGTTACTAGCAAATAAAATTAGAAGACTAACGCTATATTTAATATAGTTTGAGAAAAATAATAAGGTTTGATTAAATGAGTGAGCAAAACGAATCCTCAGTCAAAAAATTGAATTGGGGCATATTAGGGGCAGCTAGAGTCAATGAGCGTTTGATGCCAGCTATAGTAGAGGCTCGAAATTCGCAACTTGTTGCAATTGCTAGTCGTCGCAAAAATGCTTCAGCAGAATCTATTGCTAGCTATGCACCGAATGTGCAAAATGTTGCAACTTACGATAATTTGCAGTCGCTGTTACAAGATAGTAATGTGCATGCCGTCTATATACCGCTATCAAATCACGAACATGCAGAGTGGGCATTGCGTGCAATTGAGCATGGTAAGCATGTGCTAATTGAAAAACCAATGGCGCTTACAGTCACTGATATTAAGTTAATTGAGAGGGCAGCAAAAGTACATAATATTAAAGTGATGGAAGGCTTTATGTACCGTTTTCATCCGCAACATTCAAGGGTAAGGGAGATTGTTGATTCAGGTGTAATCGGCGAAGTTCGTAATACACATGCCAGCTTTTCATTCATGATGAGACCCTCCCGAATTTACCGCTTAGCTGAAACTGTGAGTAAAGGCGGTGGTGCAATGTGGGATATCGGCCCTTATGCAGTTCACACCTCTCGTATGTGGTTTAACGAATTGCCTAAATCTGTATTAGCGATGGCAGATTATTCTGAAAGCGGCGCAGATGTTACCACTACTGGTATTATCAACTACGGCGATGGAAAATTTTCCCAGTTCGATGTGAGCTTTGAGCGCACTAGGCAATCTGAATACACCATTGTTGGGACAAAAGGCGTTATTAAATGTCACAACACGTGGCAATTGCCTAGTGATGAGCCAGTAATTTCATGGTGGACTGAAGATGGCAAAATCATTGAAGAAAGACTGCTTGCCGCAAATCACTTTAATTTGGAAATTGAACATTTTAGTGACTGTGTGTTATCAGACAAAGCACCATTATTATCGTTTGCAGATGCCAAAGCTAACTGTGAACTGATAGAGGCGATTTTGCATTCGGCTGCAAGCGGTAAAGTAGTGAGCCTTAGTGGCAACTAAAGACCACTCGAAGCGCCTATGATTTTTAATGGCAGAAGATTTCTCAACTTAGGAGTGGGTTTAAATCTTAGGGAAAAATTCCAATCCAGGGCCATTTTTTGTAGCGTTAATATATGATTAATATCATCGGGATTCAGAAAAAAAAAGAATTGATAATTCTTTGCAGGCTACATTGTAATTAGAGAATCAATATGAAGTATTGGATACCTTGGCCATTGTGCACCATTCAGATGGCGGCTGTCCAAACTCTCTCAAAAACGCTCTTGTAAATGCTGCCTGAGAGCCATAACCCACAGAAGAGGCAATGACTTTTATTTGTATATCTTCAAGTAGCATCTCTTGTGCACGTTTCATTCGCCAAGAGGTTAAATAGCCAATCGGCGTTACACCAACAGATCCTAAAAAAAACTCTGAGAATTTTGTTCTAGACATATTAACTAGTTGAGCAAGGTTATCAATCGTCCAATTTTTATCTGGAGAGTCATGAATTGCATTTAGAGCAGGAGCGAGTTTCGTTTTTAGCATCGCGAACAAAACCCCTTTATGAATCTTATTTTTATCAACCGCATTTCTAATGAGTAATATTAGAACATATTCAAAAAGTAAGTTAAGTGCTTTAGACCTGCCAGAATCATGCTTGTTAAACTCATCTATAATTGCATCAATTATAGGATTAATATTAATTAACTCAGATAGCTCGAATATGATTGTTTCATGAATCCCTAATGGAAATGAGTTTCCCATTTGCTCGCCGAAATCAAAAGAAGCTGTAATGATGTTTGAGCCAGAAAATTTGTTTGATCTGAGTTTATATTTACAAGTAATTGGACACAGAAGTACGCTTGGATTATTTACAGCTATATTTGAATATCCTGTTCTTACTAAATCAATACCGCCCTCCGAAATAATATGAATGAATGTAGTGCCGGGCGGTTTGTTTAGTTCATAAGTTCCATGAAGTTTTCCTCCATAGAAGAAATGCCCACTTAAGTGAATGTTTTCAAAGAAGTTAGATAATAAGTCCATTTGTGTACGAATAGTCAAAAAGTCAGACCGTTTAGTCAATAGTGACAATAAGAAAATACTTAATATAGCACCAATCGCTAACTAATTAGTGAGAAACTAAATAGGAAAACATCATGAGCAACCCAAAAATTAATAACATATATGCCGATCCAATAAGCCCTTCGTTGCCGAATACAAATTTTAAGTTAGATTTAAAAAGAGCAGCACTAGTTGTAATAGATCCTCAGATTGATTTTTTAAGTCCAGAAGGCGTGACATGGCCATTTTTTGGTGAAAGTATTACTGAAAATAATACTGTTGAGAATATTGAAAGTCTCTTTGCTTCGTCAAAAAAAGCTGGTATTACAGTCGCTGTTTCACCTCACTATTACTATCCACAAGATCATGAATGGAATTTTGGTGGTGGTTTAGAAAAGTTAATGCATAAAATTGGTATGTTTGATCGTAAAGGATCACTGACTTTAGAAGGTTTTGAGAACTCTGGAGCAGACTTTCTTCCAAGACTTAAAAAGTACATATTAGATGGAAAAACAATTATTGCTTCACCTCATAAAATCTATGGGCCAGAAACAAATGACCTATCTTTACAACTTAGAAAAAAAGGAGTTTCACAAATAATTCTCGCTGGCATGGCTGCCAACTTGTGTGTTGAATCCCATCTGCGAGAGTTTCTGGAGCAAGGTTATGAAGTTGTTGTAGTACGAGACGCAACAGCTGGACCAAGAGCACCTGAAGGCGATGGATATTTGGCAGCAATTATAAATTACAGATTTATAGCTAATGCGTTATGGACTACTGAGGAAACACTCGATCAGCTAAATGCTTAGATACTGTTTTAAGGGACTCACAAACTCGCTGTGAATGGACTACACAAAAAATGTGGCCCTAAGTAACTTAAAATTTGTATCTATTCCAGCAAGCAACTCACTCATAAAATTAATTGTGTTTTTTACAAATTGTACTTATAGGAGGTAATATGAAGTATCTATTTAAACTAAAAACTACTATTTTAATTACAGGATCATTATTACTAGCTTCTAATATCTGCTTTGCAGATGGAAAACCTGTAACTGAACAACTGGTTGATTCATTTACTAAACTAGCTAATGGCCCACATAAGGGATACAGAGCAAATCATGCAAAAGGAGTAATGGCTGAGGGGGTTTTTACACCATCACCTTTAGCATCTAGTATTTCAAAAGCAGCTCATTTGCAAACTAAAACTAGCAATATAGTTGTTCGTTTTTCAAATGGTACTGGGATACCTGATATCTCGGATGCAAACCCAAATGCAAATCCTAAAGGTATTGCAATTCGCTTCACTTTGCCTGATGGTACAAGTACTGATATCGTAAGTATTTCAATTAATAGCTTTCTAGCCTCTACTCCAGAAGAGTTTCTTGAATTGCTTAATGCCGCCGCAGAAAGTGGCCCTCAAGTAGCGAAGCCAACACCTATAGATACATTTCTTGGTACGCACCCAGCGGCAGTAAAATTCTTGTCAAAAAGACCCTCTTATGCAAGTTTTGCGACTATGCCCTTTTATGGAGTAAACGCATTTAAATTTACGAACAGTAAAGGTTTAGTGCAATATGGACGATATCAAATTACCCCCATAGCTGGATTGCAAACAATTGGTGAAGAGGAAGCCATGAGGGCGCAACCGAACTATCTAATGGATGAAATTGTTTCTAGATTAAATAAATCTGAGGTTAAATACCGACTTGCTTTACAAATGGCTGATGAAGGAGATGCGACCAATGATTCAACTGTTGTTTGGCCCGATTCTCGCAGAGTAGTTGAACTTGGAGTGCTGACATTAAAAACTTCAGTACCAAATAGTAAACAAGAAGAGCAGAAAGTTATGTTTAATCCGCTATCGATACCAGAAGGAATTAATACATCAGATGATCCAATTCTTTTGGCTCGCCCAATAAGTTATGCAATCAGTTACAGTAGGCGCTTAACTAATTAATTAAACGTAATAATTCCACCATAATTCAGATAGTGGAAACCTAGCGGACCAGCCGACCGACCTTAAGAGTCAGTCGGCTCTTGATTACATAACTTGCATCTGCATATGGTCTTCAAAAAAAATCTTGCAAGTGATTGCTGCTATGAGTAGGATTTGTAATGTATAAGCAATACTTTAGTTTAGTGTGAGCTTAAAGACACTATAAAAATTAAGCATATTAAGAAAATTCATAACGTAACTTTGTAAACAACTAAGCATTTCAGCTTAGTTTGTTTACTATCTATGATCAATAACTCAGTTAAATTATTTTAAATAACTGAATAAAAAAGACTTTATTGTTTGTTTACAAAACATTGGTATACACAACCATTTTGACGGTTACCTACGACCAGTGATGTAAAGTATTAAGTAAACCCCCCTTTAAAACAGGGGGGTTTTTCTTTTTATATTGAAAAAATAACTGTAAAGAATTTTGAATTAAATTTCATATATGTAATACCTAGAGTTTTTGTAAAGAATATTCTGTTTAATGTTTTTATAATGACGTGTCTTGTTAAAAACAATAATCATGAGATAGTTACGTATTAGATAAGTAATTATTTTTAAAACTAAATTTAGAGATATAAATGGCAAAAGAAAAAGCGGAAAATAACAAGACAGCTAAAACAGAACCATTAGAAAAACAGCTTTGGAAAGCAGCCGATAAACTACGAAAGAACATTGATGCTGCTGAATATAAGCACATTGTTCTTGGGCTAATTTTCCTAAAGTACATCTCAGATTCTTTCGAGCAACACTTTACTAAGCTTAAAGAAGACAAGTTTTCTGACCCAGAAGACAAAGACGAATACTCAGCAGAGAACGTATTCTTTGTGCCACATGATGCACGCTGGAATTATCTACAGTCCAATGCGCGTCAGCCAGAAATTGGCAAAATGGTGGATGCCGCAATGGATGCCATTGAAAAAGAAAACGCCTCACTTAAAGGCGTGTTACCCAAAGTATTCGCACGCGATAACTTAGACCCTGCAAGTCTTGGGCAACTGATAGATTTAGTCGGCAACATTGCCTTAGGTGATGCTAAATCACGCAGTGCCGATGTGCTTGGTCATGTATTTGAATACTTCTTAGGTGAATTTGCGCTGGCAGAAGGCAAACAAGGTGGGCAGTTCTATACCCCACGTTCTGTTGTTGAGTTGTTGGTTGAAATGTTAGAGCCTTACCAAGGTAGGGTATTTGATCCATGCTGTGGTTCAGGTGGCATGTTTGTGCAATCTGAAAAATTTGTGGCAGACCACCAAGGCCGCGTGAATGATATTTCTATCTACGGGCAAGAGAGCAACCAAACCACTTGGCGTTTGGCTAAAATGAACTTAGCCATTCGCGGTATTGAAGCTTCTCAGGTGAAATGGAACAACGAAGGCAGTTTTTTAAACGATGCGCATAAAGATGTAAAAGCCGATTACATTATTGCCAATCCTCCGTTTAACGTCAGCGATTGGTCAGGCGAGCTACTACGCACCGATGGCCGCTGGCAATATGGCATACCGCCCGCAGGCAATGCCAACTTTGCATGGCTGCAACACTTTATTTATCACCTTTCACCCCAAGGTCAAGCAGGTGTGGTGCTGGCTAAAGGTGCACTTACCAGCAAAACTTCGGGCGAGGGTGAAATCCGCAAAGCGTTGATAGAGCAAGGCAATGTGATTGATTGCATCGTTAATCTGCCTGCCAAATTATTCCTCAATACGCAAATTCCCGCAGCTTTGTGGTTTATGAGCCGTAATAGAACAAATGGCAAATTTAGAAACCGCAGCAACGAGATTTTGTTCATAGATGCCCGCAACTTAGGCCACCTGATTAATCGTCGCACCAAAGAACTAAGTCATGATGATATTAAACAAATCACCGATACCTACCACAACTGGCGCAATACCGATGGCACGTATCAAGACATTGCGGGCTTTTGCGCATCCGTCAGCCTAGAGCGTGTAAAAGAGTTGGATTACGTACTCACTCCAGGCCGTTATGTAGGTCTGCCAGATGATGAAGATGACTTTAACTTTGCCGAGCGCTTTAATGCGCTAATAGCAGAGTTTGAAGGCCAATTAATTGAGGAAGAAAAACTCAATAAAGCCATTGCGGAGAACTTGGCGAGGGTGAGGTTGTGAGTGAGTGGCGAGAATTTTACCTTGAGGACTTAGCCGAGCTTCACAACAACAAGCGAGTGCCTTTAAGCAGCATGCAAAGAGCCAGTAAGAAAGGCTGTTACCCTTACTATGGGGCGTCAGGAATCGTTGATTACATTGATGAGTATGCTTTCGATGGTGAGTTTGTGTTGATTTCAGAAGACGGTGAGAATCTCAGATCTCGTAATACGCCTATTGCATTCAAGGCTGATGGTAAGTTTTGGGTAAATAACCATGCGCATATAATTAAAGGCAAAAAAGACTTTCATAACGCTTTAATTATCTATTACCTTAAGAATCTAGATTTAAACGAATTTATCACAGGCGCTGTACAACCAAAACTTAACAGGGCATCTTTAACTTCAATACCTTTTTATTTACCCGAAAAAGAAGAGGAGCAAAATGCCATCGCCTCAGTTCTCAGCAGTTTGGATGACAAAATCGACCTGCTCCACCGCCAAAACACCACCCTGGAACGCATGGCCGAAACGTTGTTTAGACAGTGGTTTGTGGAAGAAGCGCAGGAGGATTGGGCAGAAGCCACCATAGCTGATTTGATTGAGTTTAATCCAGCGAGAAAATTAATTAAGAACCAAATCTCTACTTACTTGGATATGGCTGGTCTTGATACTTCAAACTTCAACCCTACTGGATGGTATCAACGAGCATTTTCATCAGGCACTAAATTTATAAATAACGATACGCTACTAGCTAGAATTACCCCTTGCCTAGAAAACGGTAAAACAGGATATATCAGTTTTTTAAGCGAAAATGAGGTGGGTTGGGGCTCAACTGAATTCATAGTAATGAGACCAAAACTTGGAATTCATCCATTTTTTGCTTATGTGTTAGCGCGCTACCAAGACTTTCGTGATTATGCGGAGGGCTGCATGGAAGGCTCAAGTGGACGGCAGCGCGTAAATACCGACCATCTAAAACAGTATGAAATAAAAATGCCATCAAACGAGATAATTAAACGTTTTAATGATGCGGCTTCTGTTATTACACCAAAATTAGAGCTGAATGCCATACAAATTAAAACCCTAGAAATGCTCCGCGACAACTTGCTACCCAAGCTGATGAGTGGTGAAGTAACAATAAACAACGAGGTGAATTAATGGCTACAGCTAAATTTTGTTCTTTTGAAGTAAAAAGATTTCGCTCGCTAGTTGATTTAAAGGTCGATATTAGCGAAGAAATGCCAGTGGTAATTTGCGGTGAAAACAATATTGGCAAGACAAATTTTTTGAGAGCATTGAATATATTTTTCAATCATCCATTTATTGAAAACCTGTATGAACCTAAAGTTGACATTCCCCACCATATATATGAAGGATCAAGAGGTGCTGGCTCTAAAACTGAATTAATAGGCTATTTCAAGGATGATAAATCTGACTTTAAGTTAAGCTCAACATTTAAGGACGATGGAGTAGTTGAATATAAGTTAAGAGGTAAAGCCGCTACATTTGATGAAGTAAAAAACTTTCTAATTGAATATCACTTTATCTTTATTGAATCTCACAACATTGACATTCCCACCCTGATTTCAGCAGCATTAGAAAAAGATGGTTTGCTGCCTCTTGACTCAAAGAGGGCAAAGCAATCAAAGCCGTTGGCGAAGTTAGAAGAGTTTATTAATCTATCTAGTAAAGCAATTTCAGATATTGAAAAGAAAATTAATGATAACTTTAAAAAACTGACCGATTTTGATGGAATTTTAAAAAATAAATCTGTTCGAATAAACTTTGCTGAATTTGATAAATTGAGAGATGTAATTAAAACAATGACCTCAATTACTTTGGATGACGGTAATAATCATGGCATGGCTTCCAAGGGTAGTGGCGCTCAGCGAGCAGTATTCATTTCATTGATGCAGTTTATTTCTCAAAACTCAAAACGTAGTGTGATTTGGGGAATTGATGAACCGGAAGCTTTTTTACAGCCTAGACTTCAAAAAAAGGTTTTTGATGTCTTCCAGGAAATAAATTTAGTTAGAAAACAACCTGTAATCTTAACCACGCATTCACAGCATTTTATTAAGCTTAACAACCTTACAGCTACACATATTTTTAAAGGTGAAATTACAGAACGTAAATACCAACGCAAACCTAATGAGGTTTTTTATGAAGTTAATACAAAACCAATACCTTGCACATCCGACTTTCAGAAAGCCTCTTATATAAAGGAGCACTTAGGAATAAGTAATAATGATGGCTGGGAATTGTTACCATTTAATATTCTTGTAGAAGGAGAAGAAGACAAAAGGTATCTTGAAACTTTATTTTCAGTTTTAGGTTTTGCTCAACCCAACATCATTTGGTCCGGTGGCGCCTCAAAAATAGGTGGTTATTTGCAGTATTACAATAACTTTGCTAAAGATTTAACCTATAAACCAACGATAAACTGCATATTTGACAACGATGATGAGGGGAGAGAACAGTCTCAAAAAATTAAACCAGCTTCTTATAGTTACATTAATGTCAAAATAGTCGATCTAGTTCGATTCGATGGCAAAAAACATGATCCAAAAATTAAAAATCAAGATTGGGAAATAGAAGACTTTCTCCCACAAGATCAATTTATTGCAACAATTAACAGTGTATTACAAAAAGAAAAATATAAAAAAATCACATCTAAACAAATTGCTGATCGAGACAAGCCGGCACACATCGGGAAGCAGGTTTTGAGCTATGCTGAGGATTGTACAAACCATAACAATCCGACAAAGGGTCCTCTTGGCTTAGATAATGAAGGCAGAAAAAGGCAAATATGCCAATTATTTTGTGAGCAAGTAATGTCTAATAGTTTAGTGGTTACACTAACCGAACTGCAGAAGAAATTTTTAATAGCTATATCTAAAAATGAGTAGGCTTATGAAGTCATTAATTGATATTCTAGCTGTCAATTGTTTGCAAATTCCTTAGTTATAGCTTTAGTGAAATGATGTTATTTCTAGAAAAAATATATACTTTTTCTAGAAATTTTATTATATTAACTATGTGAAAAACATATCAGAATCAATATTTTACTTTATTGCTGGTCACGGTAGGGGGTGGGCGTTCTCATCCAGTGATTTAGCTGGCCGTTTTGCGCGCCAACAAATTGATAATGCGCTTTCTGATTTAGCAGAGACTAATAAAATTAGGCGAGTTGTTCGTGGTTTATATGATTACCCACGTTACAGTGAGTTATTACAAAAAACTTTATCTCCTGATATTGATCAAGTAGCCAATGCCTGCGCGCGCAAATTTAACTGGCGTATTGAGGTTTCTGGCGAATCAGCCCTCAACTTATTGGGGCTTTCTACCCAAATACCTGCACAATATGTTTACCTGAGTGACGGCCCAAGCAAAAGCTACGATGTAATGGGCGTACTGCTAAACTTTAAAAAATCCACATTGAAAGATATGGGCTTTAAACACCGCGAAAGCACCTTGATTGTGCAAGCGCTTAAAGCCTTGGGTAAAGATCATTTAAACACTGAAGTATTTGCAAAAATACGCGCGCAAATTTCAAAAAAAAGCTTTGCTAAGATTTTGCGTGATACGCAAGGCAGCACGGGCTGGATTTATGAGGCTATTAAGCAAATATGCCAAGATGTGCCATTAGAAGGCTCGCCGCTAGAAGATATGCCCAATGGATAAAGTCGCCAATTTATCGCAACAAGACCGTAGCGATTTATTTGCTGAAACAGCAAATGCAATGCGCACAACGCCTGCCATTGTTGAAAAAGATTTTTGGGTGGTGTGGGTGTTGAGCCGAGTATTTGCTAGTGCGGATTTGGCACGCATTTTAAAGTTTAAAGGCGGCACCAGTTTATCTAAAGTGTTTGGATTAATCGGACGCTTTTCTGAAGATATAGACTTGATTTTAGATTGGCGTGAGGTGGCGCAAGTTGACCCAGAGGCCGCACGCAGTAAATCTCAACAAATGAAGTTTAACGAGGCGACAAATGCTGAGGCTATAAACTACATTGATACAGTGCTGTTACCACAGGTGCGTAAGTGCGTGGGTGATTTGTGCACATGTAGCATTGATGCCGCTAACCCGCACGCCATAAATATCCGTTACCCTGCTGCGTTTGGTGATGCTTATTTGAGACCAGAGATATTATTGGAGATAGGCCCTTTAGCTTCTTGGTTGCCATCTGGTGTATTTGTAATTCAACCTTATGCAGCACAACACTTCCCACGCGTATTTGGAAACCCTAGCTGTGATGTGCCGACCATATTAGCCGAGCGCACCTTTTGGGAGAAGGCAACTATTCTGCATCAAGAAGCGCATCGTGCAGAAGATAAGCCTATGCCCCCAAGATATTCACGCCATTATTACGATTTGGCGCGTTTGGCATTGTCGGATGTAAAACATATCGCATTAGCTGATTTGGAAATGTTGGCAGCGGTAGTGGCATTCAAACAAAGGTTTTACCCAAGTGCTTGGGCGCAGTACGAACTTGCAAAACCACCCACTTTAAAACTGATACTGCCAGAGACGAGAATCAGTGAGTTAGCAAAAGATTATCAAGCCATGCAAAACATGATTTTTGATAAGCCACTGAGCTTTGATGAAGTAATGCAAACGCTAACTGCATTAGAAAAAGAAATTAATGCATTAGGGAGCGCTTAATGGCTGCAAGGTTGACTGAATCAGAAATCGAAACCCTCGCCATTGAGCGTCTGCAAGCACTTGGCTTCAATTATATATACGGGCCTGATATTGCGCCTGATAGCGCAAACCCAGAGCGTGAGAGTTTCGCCGATGTGATTTTGCAAGTGCGTCTGCGCACTGCTATTGGCCGTATCAATCCTACGCTGCCAGCTGCGGCCTTAGATGAAGCCATTAAAACCATACAGCGTATTAGCTCGCCTGAGTTATTAGCTAACAATGAAGCTTTTCATCGCTTACTCACTGAAGGCGTAAATGTCAGCTACCAAAAGGATGGCAATACCCGTGGCGATTTAGTTTGGTTAGTAGATTTTGCAAATCCTGACAATAACGAGTTTGTGGCGGCTAACCAGTTCACCATTATTGAAAACAACCAAAACAAGCGCCCAGACATTATTCTGTTTGTGAATGGTTTGCCATTAGTCGTGATTGAGCTTAAAAACGCAGCTGACGAAAACACCACACTTACTTCAGCATATAGGCAATTAGAAACCTACAAACAGGCGATACCAAGCTTATTTACCTATAATGGCTTTGTCGTTGTTTCAGATGGTTTAGAGGCCAAAGCAGGCAGCATTTCCGCAGGTTTAAGCCGCTTTATGGCTTGGAAGAGCGCCGATGGTAAAACTGAGGCGTCTAAACTCATCGGTCAGCTTGAAACGCTGATTAACGGCATGCTGAATAAAGCGACGTTATTAGATTTAATTCGCCACTTTATCGTTTTTGAAAAGTCCTCCAAAGAAGATTCCGCTACAGGCCTAATCAGCATTAGCACGGTTAAAAAGCTGGCGGCTTATCACCAATATTACGCGGTAAATGCCGCGGTGATTTCTACACTACGTGCAACAGCTGAAGCAACAGGCGTAGCGCAAGACCCAGCCAGTTACGGCTTGGGCGATGTTCGCACGCAGCCCAAGGGCGACCGTAAGGCGGGCGTAGTGTGGCACACGCAAGGTAGCGGCAAATCACTATCGATGGTGTTCTACACAGGCAAAATTGTATTAGCCTTGAATAACCCCACTATTTTGGTGATTACAGACCGTAATGATTTAGATGATCAGCTGTTTGATACCTTTGCGGCTTCTAGCCAATTGATGCGCCAAGAGCCTAAACAGGTAGAAGATAGGCAGCAGCTTAAAGCGCTATTAAAAGTCGCTTCGGGTGGCGTGATATTTACCACCATTCAAAAGTTTCAGCCTGAAGAAGGTAATGTTTATGAAACATTATCTGATCGCAGAAACATTGTGGTGATTGCCGATGAGGCGCACCGCACACAATACGGCTTTAAAGCCAAAACGGTAGATGATAAAAACGAAGCTGGGGATGTAATTGGCCAGAAAATTGTGTATGGCTTTGCCAAATACATGCGCGATGCTTTGCCTAATGCTACGTACTTAGGCTTTACTGGTACGCCGATTGAAAGCACAGATGTAAACACGCCTGCGGTATTTGGTAATTATGTCGACGTATACGACATTGCCCAAGCCGTTGAAGATGGCGCTACTGTGCGCATCTACTACGAGAGTCGCTTAGCGAAAGTGCAATTATCTGATGAAGGTCGCAAACTCGTTGCTGAATTAGATGAAGAGCTAGATCAGGATGAACTCACCGAAACCCAAAAAGCCAAAACGCGTTGGACGCAAATTGAAGCGTTAATCGGTAGCGAAAAGCGTATTCAAAATATCGCACAGGATATTGTGAAGCACTTTGATCAGCGTCAAGAGGTGTTTGCAGGTAAAGGCATGATTGTGAGCATGTCTCGCCGAATTGCCGCTGGTTTATATGAAGAAATTATAAAACTCAAACCTGAGTGGCATTCTGATGATTTAAGTAAAGGTGCGATTAAAGTGGTAATGACGGCTTCATCTAGCGATGGCCCACAACTTGCAAAACATCATACAACGAAGCAACAGCGACGCAATTTAGCTGAGCGCATGAAAGACCCTGACGATGAATTAAAACTCGTTATCGTGCGCGATATGTGGCTTACAGGCTTTGATGCACCAAGTATGCATACGCTTTATATAGATAAGCCTATGAAAGGTCATAATCTGATGCAGGCCATTGCACGTGTGAACCGTGTGTATAAAGATAAACCTGGTGGCTTGGTAGTGGATTATTTAGGCATTGCAGCTGATTTAAAACAAGCGCTCTCATTCTATTCAGACGCTGGTGGTAAAGGTGACCCTGCTGAGACGCAAGAACAGGCTGTAAACTTGATGCTGGAGAAGCTTGAAGTTGTGGCGAATATGTATCATGGCTTTGCTTATAAAGATTACTTCGCGGCTGATACATCTAAAAAGTTATCACTCATATTAGCGGCTGAAGAGCATATTCTAAAAATTGATGATGGCAAAAAGCGCTATATCAATGAAGTGACAATGCTTTCACAAACTTTTGCGATCGCTATCCCGCATGAGCAAGCAATGGATGTGAAAGATGAAGTGGCATTTTTCCAAGCAGTGAAAGCACGACTAGCTAAATTTGATAGTACTGGCGAAGGTAAAACCAACGAAGAAATTGAAACTACTATACGTCAGGTGATTGATAAAGCATTGGTCTCAGAACAAGTGGTTGATATATTTGATGCCGCAGGCATTAAAAAACCTGACATTTCTATTTTGAGCGATGAGTTCTTAATGGAACTTAAAAACCATGAACACAAAAACATCGCACTAGAAGTACTCAAAAAACTTCTCAATGAAGAAATCAAAGTTCGTGAACGTCTAAATGTAGTACAAGGCCGAAGCCTAATGGAAATGCTGCAAAACTCTATTAAGCGTTACCAAAATAAAATCATTACTGCTGCGGAGTTGATGGATGAGCTGATTAAAGTCAGCAAAGAAATTGTGCATGGCGACAGTGAAGCTGAACGCCTAAAACTCAGCCCACTTGAGTTTGCTTTTTACACTGCCGTTGCAAATAACGACAGTGCTAAAGAACTCATGCAGCAAGATAAATTGCGCGAATTGGCAGTCGTATTATTACAACGCGTGCGTGAAAATGCGAGCATTGACTGGACCATTAAAGAAAGCGTTAAAGCCAAGCTTAAAGTCATTGTGAAACGCACTTTACGTCAATTTGGCTATCCGCCTGATATGGAGTTATTAGCAACTGAAACCGTGCTTAAACAGGCTGAGTTAATTGCAAATGAACTTATGCATTCTTAATAAGTTATGCAAAGTTAATCAATTTTCCAATTTAGTTTGTTTCTTGTAATTTTTGATTACCGTTTTTAAAGTATTTATATCACTTTCGGCTCTACATTTAATCATTTTTTGGTTGCAGTTAGGACACAAAGCTACTTGGTTTGATTTTGTTCTAAGGTATTCACCTGTCAGAAATTCAAATATTTCTAAATAAGGTATGCCCTCAGGTGATTCAAAAGGTGCTTGAACACCACATAATTCACATCTGCTATTTGATCTTTTGAGTAATATTTCACTTGCTTGGATGGGCACAAATTGAATTTTGGTTCTTCGCTTTATAGGCAATGGAACAAACATCAGAGCCTCTTTCATTTCCAATTTTCTATCTAATCGTATTAAGATATTTTCAGCGAGACTCATTGGCATATCACGCTTATTTAGCCTTATCGCGGAGATGAATGCTCTTGAAATATCAAGTGTTTCTGCTAATGCTAGATCACTTTTGATATTTTCTTTAACTTTTAATTCATCAAGTAATTTACCCCATCTGCCAATAATCCTGGCTTTCGGAGAGTGAATTTTTACTTCTTTTATTGTTGATTCATCAATATCCATTTTTTAGCGCCTAAATTTGTCAACCATAATGATTGACAATTAATTTCCATTTTAGTAAATTGTAAATCATTGTGGTTGACAATCTAAATTATGAATAACATTTTGCAAAAAAACTTTGTAATGAGTAGTGGTGAGCGATATAGCTTGTTAATAAATGGTAAAAACCACCTTCCATTATATTTCCCTAATCTTTACGTAACAACTCAAGTTCGCAACAGATCATTGTCTTTCTCAACAATGGAAAAAACACTTTCATGTATCTCAGTACTTTTGAGATTTATGGATGAGAAAAATGAAAACATTGAGCAGCGTATAAAAAATTATAAATTCTTAGATATAAATGAATTGGATGCGATTCGAGATTATTGCTTCAAAAATTTCTATAAAGAGAAATTCACCAAAAATATAACTAAAGTTGTGAATGTAAGGAAAATTCGACACTTAGAAGAATACGTTTGCTCACAGACCGCTTATGTTCGGATGACTGTTATAGCGCATTATATAAAGTGGCTAACGGACATTCTTATTGTAACCAAAGTTGATAATTCAACTAACACTCATATTAGTTCGATGATAAAGGGCTTATTAGCAAGGCGACCGCATAAAGCAAGTAGAAATAATGAGTTGAAAGTTAAGGGGTTAAATAGTAATCAGATAGAAATACTATTTGAGATTATTAGGCCTAAATCAGAATTTAACCCATTTGAAAATATTGAATTAAAAATACGCAACAGATTAATTATCCTAATACTTTTCCATCTAGCTATTAGAAGGGGGGAGTTGCTGAATATACGTATTAGAGATATCGATTTTGATAATAATCTAATATTTATTAAAAGACGTGCAGATGAAAATGACGACCCAAGGTTAAATCAGCCATTAGTAAAAACTTTAGATAGATTATTGCCACTTAAAGATACTTTAGTTCAAGAAATAAACAACTATATCTTAACTTATAGAAAAAAAGTTATACGCCCTAAACAACCTGATTACTTATTTGTTACGCATAAAAAAGGACCAACAGTCGGTCTGCCGCTAAGCATATCTAGCTATAGCAAAATATTAAGAGTTGTTCGTAAAGTCTCTCCCGATTTATACAAATTTACAGGACATCAATTAAGACATACTTGGAATGAGAGGTTTTCTGAATTAATGGATTCGATGGATGAAATGCCTAGTGAGGAAAAACAAGAACAGATGCGTTCCAGCTTAATGGGTTGGAATCAAGGATCTGGAACCTCAGCTACCTATAACAAACGTTTTGTAAGAAAAAAATCTATTGAAGCATCGCTGCAATTACAAGATGGATTTATAAGGTTACCAAAGGGGAGTTTTAATGATTGATAATTTAAAAAATTTAAAGGTTAGGACTCCAGTAATCTCAAAGTCAGGATATACATTTTATTTAGAGGATTCCCACTGGCAACTGGATAAAAATACAAAAGTAGCTGTTGGTTTAGCAAAGGAACTATTAGATATTAATTTACGCGATAGCTTTATAAGCACATTAAGATTTTACGCACAAAATCTTTCTTCAGCGCATACAAAAAATATATGTAATGCTTTTCTAAAAATGTTGAGAGATACACAGTCTTCAGTTATTACACCAACCACTTTAATTAACTACAGAACAAAATTAAATTCTGAAACTGAGTACTTATTGGGAGTCGTTAAAGGATTTTTAATAAAGTGGAGTGAACTGGGTTACCAGGGAATTACATCTGATGTAATTGAAATGTTAGAAAACTGGAAACTTAAAGGCAATGTAAAAGGAGATGTTGTTAAGCGATTAGATCCCTTACAAGGGCCTTTATCCGATATAGAGCTACTCGGATTTAATGAAGGGATTGTTCAAGCCTATGAGAAAAACCTCATATCAATAACAGAGTTAGCAATGGGTTTGATAACAAGTAATACAGGACGTCGTCAGATTCAAATATCACATCTAAAGGTCAAAGATATCTTACAAGGGAAAAATCAAAAAGGTGAGAGCTTGCACCTCGTAAATATTCCACGGGCTAAGCAACGAAATGCAGGATTTAGAGATTTTTTTAAACAATTTGCTATTTCTAGAGAACTTTGGGTAATACTCAATGCACAAATTTTACTCGTTAAAACTGAAATCAAAAGAAATTACTCCTTAAAAATAACAAAATTAGATGAATTAGAGCTACCACTATTTCCTGATTGGGAAGCAATTAAAAACATAAAAAATATTAACGAACTGAACTTATTGTTAAGTTCTGATCGATTACATATCAATGCATCTAAAGTAACTGAAACCATAAAACGTATAGCTTTAATGGCAATGGTGCATTCTGAGAGAACAGGAGAGTTACTAAAGATCTCTTCAAAAAGATTTAGATATACGACTGGAACTAGAGCGGCTAGGGAGGGATTTGGCCAAATGATAATTGCTGAACTATTGGATCATTCAGACAACCAAAATGCTCAAGTATATATAGAAAATATCCCCGAACATTTGGAAAACATTGATAAGGCAGTTGGAGATCAGCTTGCGTATTATGCACAAGCATTTGCAGGAGTTTTAGTAGATTCTGAACGAGATGCAAAAAGAGGTAAAGATATTAACAGTCGAATAAGGAGCGATGGAAAAGGCATTGGTACTTGTGGGAATTACGGATTTTGTGGAGCTAATGTTCCTATCCCTTGCTATACCTGTATGCACTTTCAGCCATGGGTTGATGGTCCTCACGAAGAGCAGTATGAAAAAGAGGTTGCTGAAAGAGATCGCATACTTGAGTTAACTGGAGATATTCAAATGGCGGCAATCAATGATAGAACCATACTCGCCATTCGTAATGTAATTCAGTTATGTGAAGCACGGAAAAAGGAGTTGGTACATGGATGAAATATTTCACTATTCATCTAGAGCTCAGCTGGATGCCAAGGAAAATTTATATAAGTTCATAGAGGAATGCAAATTTAAATTAACTGTTTTTGGAAAAGATCTTAAGTGGACAGATTGGAAATGGCCTAGAGCCGCAAATTTTACAAAGATTGGAGCACATTCTGGGACGAACAATACTGAGGATGCGTTAGATGATGAGTTCATCAGTTTTGCAAAAGCATACTTTCGTTATCAACAAGGGCATCATCCTACGGGTGCCAAAAATGAATTAAAAGCATTGAGAGCGGTTGAGGCTTCATTACTTAAATGTAGTGCCAAAGCTGATATTCAAAATTTATCAGTCACAGTTTTAGATGAGGCGGCATTAATAATACGTAATCACTATTCTAAGGGTGCTGCATATCATGGAGGACGTGAGCTAGAAAGATTGGCTAATTTTATAAGTAAAAAGCATTTAATTTCCATTGATTTAAGTAATTGGAAAAGTCCAATTCTTAGGAAAATGGATGAAATTCAAACGGGACTAGATGCCAAGGCTAGACGTGAAAAAAAACTACCTTCGGAAGATGCATTAAATGCTATGGCGGAAATTTTTGCAAATAATCCATCTGATTCTAGAGACATATTTACATCATCAACATTCGCAATGTTAATGAGTGCGCCATCTAGAATTACTGAGGTATTAGAACTTCCAGTTGACTGTGAGATTGAACAGCAAGACTCGAAAAAAATAACTAGATATGGCTGGCGTTTTTATTCTGGTAAGGGATTTGGAGCAAACATTAAATGGATACCAACGGAAATGTCAATGGTTGCTAAAGAAGCTATCAAACGGATTACAAATGATACACAAGAGGCGCGTAAATTAGCGCTTTGGATTGAGAGTAATCCCAATAGATTCTACCGTCATGATAACTGCCCCCATGTTGATGATGATGAACCTCTTTCAGCGATTGAGGTATGCAGGGCGTTGGGATTTGCAGCAGATAATAATAGGTCAGCTAGATCTTCTTTATTTAATATTCAATTTGATACTAGGGACGGAGTCTACACGCTTAGAACTGTTTGGAAATATGTATTATCTAGACAACCAGAAGGATTCCCATGGCTAAGTAAAGAAAAGAAACTTAAGTATAGCAATGCTTTATTTTGTATGACAAGAAACCAAATTGGTTCACAACGGGGAACTAGTCCTGTGATTTTATGGGCTCCAACCAATAATGTCTTCAACAGTGATTTATCATCTCGCGAGAGTCAGTCTAAAAATAATCACAAGAGTATTTTTGATAGATACAGTTATCTGAATAGTTCTAAAGAACGGTTTAAACTAACATCGCATCAAGCGCGCCATTTATTAAATACGATGGCACAACGCGGTGGATTGTCGCAATCAGAAATAGCCAAGTGGTCAGGTCGTGCTGACGTTAAGCAAAACAGAACCTACAACCATATGACCGAATATGAGATGGTGGCAAAAGCGGAGCAATTAGATACTTCGATGAGTTTGTTTGGGCCTTCTGGAGATGTAGGTTTTAAACCACCTATTACAATCGCAGAGTTTAATACACTAGAAAAAATTGCTGCTCACATTACAGAGTTTGGAGTTTGTGTTAAAGATATTGCTATGGCGCCATGCAACAAATATAGAGATTGCCTGAACTGTGCAGAGCATGTATGCATAAAAGGAGATCCAGTCAAATTAGAGCGCATTAAGAAAAGATTGGAACTGGTTCAAATGCAATTTAATGAGGCTGACAAAGCTTTGAAAGAGGGATTTGCGGGGGCGGATAGATGGTATGAATATTATAAAGATACTGCTACTCATTTAATGGAACTTAAAAGCATACTTGAAAACCCAGCTATTCAAGATGGTGCTCAGATCAAGTTAAAAAATGATAAGGCTTTTAGTCAAATCAGAAGAGCAATTGAAACGAAATTATCTGAGAGTGTTGATGAAAATGAAACCAACTTTTTAGTAGATATTGCAAAAAAACTAAAGGATGATCTTGGCTAAGCATCTAACAAAAAGTGATGTTAAAACAATTATCAATCTCATAGAGGGTTGGTCTAACCAAAAACTTACTTGGGATGGTATTTGTGAGTCTGCATCCCGCGTTGTTGGGAAGCTACCTACTCGGCAATCGCTAAATGCAAATGAGTTAATAAAAACAGCCTACTTAGTTAAGAAAAAGGGTTTTGATATACAAGTCCCAAGAGTTGCTTATCCAAGTAGCTTAAAAGTTGCCGCTGCTCGAATAGCAAAACTAACTTCTGAATTAGATACAACAAAGGCACAGAACAAGGCGATAAATGAGAAGTTTGTTCAGTGGCAATACAATATTTACAAGCTTGGAATTAAAGAGCATCAACTAAATGAGCCTCTTCCTCACATAGATCGCGAAAGAACTGAAAAAAATATTAAATTAATAAAATGAGAAACACATACGTCTATAACGTCAAAAGAGTTGATTTAAAACGGTTAGATTTTAACGAAATAATTTATTATAAAAACGGACAAAATCGATGCAAATATAGCCTCTAGACAGGCCTCAACCTTCAATAGTAGTATTTATTATTTAATAGAGATTATTTGAAAATATGACTACGAAAAAATCCTTAAAAAAGCAAAAAGAACAAGAAGAAGCGGAAAAATACAGAGAAAAAATACATAAATATTGGGAAGAACGCAAAAATGCAGCTGATGAAATTAGTAAAACTTTTGATGAGATAGTTAAGCCTTATATATTAAAAAAACCAACAGATGATGAAACAAGTAATTGAAAAGTTAAGAGTTACTGTGGATATTAAGTGAGGCTTTGGTGGTAGTAACCGCAAATTGAACATTCAAACGGCAGAACTGGCAGAGATGCTAAACATAGATTCATTAACAGTAGCACAGCTTCTTAAACATCAATATCCAATCTCAGAAAATACGGAACTATGGATATTCGCTACTAATTTTGTACGGCTTTATAGTTCGCTTTTAATAATGGGAAATGGCACGGTAATATAGTTAACGTTTGTGAGTGTTTAGAAACCATAGTAAATATCTAATAATCGATTATGAAAATATTAATCTTAAGTGATTTGCATTTGGAGTTTGCCAGTTTTACACCCACACTCGATGAGGAGGATATGGTCATTCTTGCGGGCGATATCTGGAAAAAAGACCTTGGTATATATTGGGCCAGAAAAACTTGGCCAAATACTGAAATTATCTACATTGCCGGAAACCACGAGTTTTATGGCAGTGAGCGCAATGCGGCAATACAGTTACTTAGAGACGCTGCGGAAGATACAGGGGTGCATTTCCTGGATAACGATGAGGTGATGATTAACGGCGTACGTTTCCTAGGTGCGACCCTTTGGACGGACTTTTTACTATTCGGGTTAACGCGTCAAGAGGCGTGTATGGATGCGGGGATTCATGGGCTGAATGACTTTAGTCAAATTAATGAAGATGCCTCTCTATTTACACCAGCAGATGCAATTAGGCTTTGCAATACGTCGATTCGATGGTTTAAAAGTAAGCTGTTTGATTCTTCATACGCAGGTAAAACGGTTGTGATAACGCATCATTTACCTTCAATGTTATCAGTGTCAGAGCGATATAAAAATGACATTTTGAGTGCCTGTTTTGCCAGTAATCTTGATAGCTTATTTGGTCACAGCGAGTTATGGATCCATGGCCATACCCATGATAATTTTGATTACGTTACTAATGGGATAAGGGTTATTTGTAATCCTCGAGGCTACATTTATAGAGGTACACAGGAAAACCTAAAGTTTAATCCAGGGTTGATAGTTGAAATTTAGAAGTTTTAAATAAAGAGATATTACCTTCTCAATTTTTTGTAGCTCGCATAAGGGTAGTGAGCTTAACCTCAGCCGATTGTGCAACGTACTTAATATTAAGAATAGAATGCCTATATGGAAACAAACAAAATCTGGAAACTTACACTGATTGACCCAGGCGATGGATCAGGCGATGCTTTAATCGAACTGCCCGACGAACTCCTAGCTAAAGTCGGATGGCTTGAAGGTGACTTGCTAGAAATTGAGCAAGTTGAAAAGTGTATCATCATAAAAAAACCTGACTCCCAATCATCGGGCTTAACGCTAAGGAAGGCTCCACAATGAACGCTTTAGTAGCGCTGGTCTTACTTATTGCTGCTGTTTGTTGTGATGAGAAACAACAATGGAGATGATAATTGGGAATTGATTTACTATGGTTACGAGATGAGCCATTTGCACGCAGTATCGAGCGTAATATAGACAGAGAAACATTGGTCGATTTGCTTGGTATCGTAGTGTATGAAGGAAATCGTTTGAGTCAGCTTGAAGACGCTGGGTTTCGGGATCAAGCAAATAGTACTGAATGTTTGTTTGATTACGTCCTTGATGCGCTACAAATCCCTTCAGCATGTGAAACATATAGTCGTGAGCCATTTGAGGAGTTGTTCTACGACGATTTTTTGCTAGAGCATAAATTCGTATCACTACATGATGTGTTAATAGCCTTAGAGCAACTACGAGATAAAGTTAACAATGATCGTGTGGTAAGTTTAGCCAATGCCAAGGAAAGGCGTGCTAATTTCAAGGCAGTTGATGTTGATAAAATCCCGTCGAACGGAGAGTAGTTAAAAATGCAAAATAGTAAAGAGCCTAAAAAATTCTCAGAGCTTCGCGCTAAGATGAAACCAAAAGCCCTGGCCCATTCTGAAGATAAAGCCAAGCAGCTTTTGACTGAGATACCACTCCATAAAATTCGCTATGCACGTTGGCTTTCACAGAAAATGCTTGCTGAAGTTTACAGATGCAATTGCCAGCAATCGTGAAGCTGGAAAAGCGTACTGACATGTACCTCTCAGTATTGCGCAGTCATATTGAAGCAATGGGCGGCCAATTGAATATTGTTGCACGCTTCCCTGAAGGGTCAGTCAAGATAAGCGATTTCTCGAAATTATCCATTGAACTTAATTGCTATTAAGTTTATTACCTAATGGTTTTTATCAAAATATTCAGTTCCGCAACGCTGACATATTCTAGCTTTATCCCATATGAGTTTTTGTTTTTCATACTCATCTAATTCATTAATTTTGTTTAATGCATCAGCTATTCTGCCTCTGTAAACATCGATTATATTTTTTGGCCACCATCCTTTATCACTATCTTTTAGTTCAAGCCGGTTTTCTTCTGCAGACATATTCAACTTAATTTCATCAACTAACTGTTGTTTTGACTCTGAAAAGAGAGATTCTTTTGGCGGGGAAAATCGACGCGACAATTCGGACTGTTGTAGACCTAAAGAACTTTCTTGATAGTTGCTTGAGGTAATGTCTATTCCACCTCGGCCGCGACCTATACCAATTCCCAATCCATTCTCACTCCCTTTTGTTGTCGAGTTTACGTATGTGAGGCCTGTCAAGTGCATCATCTGGGGCGATTTCCAGTCATTGCTTTGGCATTCAGGGCAAGATCCGTTTGCTGAAACTTTTAAGTCTGGTGTAGAATTTTTTTTGTTTTTGATATCAAAATTAAGGAAGAGAGAACTCAATAGCTTGTCATTTTCTGCTTCTCTAACGATTCTTTCAGCTTGATTTATATCCCCATTTGTTTCGATAAGTGCTTTTTTGCAATTCATTATCGGTGCGTCAGTTCGGTCACGAAGCTCTTTCACCATGTCTGCAGTAATATCTGTCATCCATAACCCTTTATTTATCCATTCAATATTTAGTATTAATATTTGGTAACTAATCTAGATCTAATTGACATCATTATATGTCTATCAAAGTGCGTGATTAATAATACTTAATAGGTAATTATTTAGAAACTAGACAAATAACAATTTCGTGAGCTATTATCTAAGTAGGGCGCCAGCCATACTTGCACACGAGTAAAAATCGGCACTTCAAACTACTTGATTTAAATGATGTAAAACTAACCCTATAAATCGACACTGGGGTCTTAAACGTGTGCGCTACCCAGAGTCCATATTTATAAAGGTAGTTTTATCATGACAATCAAGAACACAGTGTATTCAGCACACCAAAGACTTAAAGACGTTACAAATACACCTATCAAGCTTACGCATGTTTATGAGTTGTTTGCAGCGGCATTTGGCTTCAATAGTTACGCATCTCTTAAAAGCGTTGCCATACTGACCAATTTTGATGAACCAGCCATCACTAATCCAGACTTGATTTTGCAAAGAGCTGATGCAATCGGATATCCAGCATTCCCCGTTCAAGAGCTGGTGCATATTTTGAATGAAGAAAGACTGGGCGTAGTTACGTATTTTGAATTGGCAATCAAGCTTCGAGATGGCGACCACTTTATCGATGATGATTTAGATCAACTCATTTCGGCTGAAACAAACCCATGGGCAAATTACTGCTTAGCGCTTCATTATGATAGCTCCTTAGAAGATGACGAGCAGATAGGTAGTGAATACTGGTATCAGCAAATGCAAGATGGGCGCCAGTTGAGTGGTGTTGAGAAAAGCTGGGCACTGGAATATAAAGAGCATCTAGCTAATGGTAGCAAATATGAATTCTACCTCCGTAAAGCCGCATCATTAGGCTGCGATTTGGCATTGTTGGACCTCGCAGAGAAGTTTGATGATTCAGCCTTTTTTGAAGGCGGTTATCGAAATGTAACTGCTGATCCGATGCGAATTTCTGAAATTGCAGAGAATCTAGGTCGTAGTAAAGACCAGCATCACTGGTTAACAGTCGCGGCAGAAAGAGGAAACACTGATGCTATGCGTAAGCTGATAGATAATTTTGATAGTAAGGATTTAATTCGCTGCTGGACTTGGATCTATTTATCTCAGTTACTTGGAAATGATCTCACATCAGATCGTTATTATGCAATTAAGCCAAATGGCTCTGAGTACGATGATGATGTTGGTGGCTCGATGGAATTAGGTGGTACAGACGGAGTTGAATTGGTACCACTGGATCATGAAGATGATCAGCTAGCTAAGCAGGCTGCTAAATCGCTTTTTACTCGTCTAGAAGAACCTGCTAAATGAATTAGGCAAACTATTAGAAAGTGAAAGATAAGCGAGAATGTAAAGACTGTTATTGATAATAAGCATTCATCAATAGCAGTCGCTTATTTTCAATACGCGTTTTACCTATGGGCGCAATTGCAAGAGTTAGTATTTAGCCTCTAGTAAACATTCATCATCATAAGTTAACAAGCTATATGTAAACCCGTCATTAAGTATGATAGTACTTGCATATATGACATTTAAAGACATGTCTCTAAAGTGGGGATTAATCCAATCAATAGCATCAACAGTTTCAAATTCTGAAGGATATGGTTCATCCTTGATATCTACTCCAAGTAAAGTTTGATTGTTTGTTAAAGGGGTTCTAGAAATATAAAAATTGAAATTTTCTGATGCAACAAAACGTTTAAATTTTCCATCTTTATGAATTACAAGTGCACTGGGCACTTTGCTGAGAAAACTTAATCTTCTGTATGTTGCTTCAAGTGATGAACTACATAATTCGGATATGGAATTAATTGCTTTCCAATCAATATCTCCATTAGTTTCTTTCTGTATGAGATTTCTCGGCATAAGCAATCCAGAGGCGAAGCCATTGGCTTCTTTTTCAACCGGATCATCAAAAGAACTATTGAATTGAGTTTGACCACATTCAAATTTTAATTTCTTCTGAGGAATGATGTGCATGCATACATGCCCAATCTCATGAGAAGCCGTGAAGTTTAATCTACCAGCGTCTGGAATACTGCTGTTAATGTAAATCAGTGCCCCCTTACTGTTTCCCTCAGCTTTACCAAGAATGGAATTAGAGTCAAAGTTTTTATACTCCATGACAAGCCTAAATCCTTCATGATCAATGTTGTTTGCAACGTCGACGGGATTTATTGGAAGAGATTCAAACCCTAATTCTTCCAGTAAATTTTCAGCTTCATAAGCACCTTTTTGTTCTTCGATCATTCGTCTGTAATCTTTTTTAATCTTTCAGCCATGCCTTTTAGCATTTCTTGATCTTCTTTTGAAAGGCTATCTAAGACATCCCATCTTCGATAGAACTCTTTATTGCGCCCTTCCGCTTCTGATATGTTCTCAGGGATTTCGCCAGTAAGCTCATATGGTTGAACCTTTAATGCTGAGGCAATTTTATGTAGCACTACTATTGTCGGAACTCGACCATCGCCTTTTTCAATCTTGCTAAGAGCAGCAGCCGTTATCTTTGCTTCACTGGCAAGTTTTGACTGGTTCCATCCAAGGGACTCTCTTAACTCGATGATTTTATTGCTTATTATATCTGCTTGAGTGGTTTTTTCTGCCATATATTAATCTCCGTTAATTAAAATATTAACACCTATTGACACGGCAATCTATAGTGTGCAGAATATTAACCATAGTTGATAATTATATTAACTACAGTTAATAAAGGAAAAGAAATGAACCAGTCTAGAGAAGTCATAGATATTGAAGTCTATGCAAAAGAAGATAGAAAAGTGCCAAAAGATCACGACTATAAAATTAAAGTCGACAAGGAACAATACACTGTTTCATCAGCCACCATGACTGGTAGAGAGATATTGGTCTTAGCTGGAAAAACGCCAGAGCAGTTTATTTTGCGGCAAAAAATCAAAGGCCAAGTCGTTCGTATAGAGCTTGATCAAGTTGTAGATTTCACAGCGCCAGGTGTTGAGCGATTTATGACAATACCTAACGAAGTGACTGAAGGCGAGGCCGATTTAATGCGACATGATTTTGAGCTGATGCAAGATGACATTACGTATCTGGAGTCTTTGAATCTACCTTACGAAAGCGTAGTTGAAGCGGGAGTGAGAAGAGTGCTAATTCATGGCTTCCCAATACCCAAAGGTTACAACGTGGACAAAGCAAGTGTATTTGTCTACTTATCGCCAGGCTATCCTGATACACAAATCGATATGGCTTATTTCTATCCAGCACTGTCACGTGCGGATGGCAAGTTAATTGGTGCATTAAGTCCGCTAGCATTTGACGGTAAAAACTGGCAGCAGTGGTCACGCCATCGAACATCAACAAGTGCTTGGCGTATAGGCGAAGATAGTTTAAGTACACATATGACTTTAGTTGCAGATTGGCTAAATCAGGAGTTACTGAAATGATAAGCCAACATCATCAGGTATCAGTGGCAATGACAGCTGCTCAGCATGAGCAGATTAAAAAACATCTTTTCCCTGGTGATGGGTGTGAAGCGGTCGCAATAGCAGTATGTGGCCGCTCTTCACATAAATCATCTAGCACCTTATTAATACAAGAAGTGCATGAAATTCCATACGAGGCTTGTCGAATTCGCAAACCAGACCGAGTAACGTGGAATCCTGATGTGATTGTGCATGCCTTAGAAAAAGCAATGAACAAGGGATTAAGCATTATCAAAATTCATAGTCACCCAGGCGGTTATCGCAAATTTTCTGGTGCGGATGACGTGTCGGATAAACAGTTATTTGAATCTATATATGGCTGGCTAGATACAGATGAGCCGATGGCAAGTTTAATTATGATGCCAGACGGTGAGCTAATTGGACGATCAATCTGGCCAAGTGGGCTAGGTAGTCCGTTAAGAAGTATTCGTGCTGTAGGCGATGATATTAAATATTGGTTTAGTGAAGAAACAAAACTAGATGTGCCCGAACATGCTGTTCGCATCGTACAAACATTTGGCGATGGTACTTATTCAGTCACACGTCGTTTACATGCTGGCGTAGTCGGTTGCTCAGGTACCGGCAGTATTACTATTGAGCAGTCTGCTAGAAATCATTTTGGACAATTAACTATTGTAGACCCTGAAACAATAGACCATAAAAATTTAAATCGTATACTAAACAGCACATGGCAAGATGCAGAAAATAAAGCAGCTAAGGTAGATGTACTTGCCGCAGCCATTAAAGCAATGAATTTAGGCACACAGGTTAATACATATCAAGCAGACTTAATCACCGTTGATGTAATTAAAGAGTTGTCGCAATGTGATGTGATATTTGGATGTATGGATTCAGTGGATGGTCGGCATATACTCAATAAAATAGCTAGCTATTACCTGATACCTTACATCGATATGGGTGTAAGAATCGATGCTGATGGTCAAGGTGGCGTGGAAAGTATCAATGGTGTAATCAACTATATTAAACCAGGTGGTTCAAGCCTACTAAGCAGAGGTCTTTATACATCAGCAGATTTAGACGCCGCAATGATGAAAAGACATACACCAGCGTTATATGAAGAGCGTGCTAAACAAGGCTATATTAGAGGTGTACGAGTTGATCAGCCCGCGGTCATATCAGTCAACATGCAAATAGCATCAATGGCCTTTAATGAATTTTTAGCAAGAATTCATCCTTACAGAGTTGAGCCAAATTCTAAATATGCGCAGCGAAGAGTAGTCATTAGTGATCCTGAAGCTAGCATAGATATGGAAGATGGTAATGCGTGTCAAATATTCTCAAAATGGGTTGGTTTGGGTGACCAACAACCTTTGTTAGGAATGCAGGATCTTCAAAATGATAAAAAATAAATTTAAGAAAGTGGTTAGGTGGATCACTAATTTATTTAGTGATGATACAGAATATATAGCCGTTCCATGTGAGGAGCTGCCTGATACGTATGAGAGAAATGAGCTGTATTTAGTCGGTGAAAATAATGTGTATTGGCAAGCGGCAATGCTTTGTCCGTGTAAGTGTGGTGATCTAATTCAGCTGACATTAGATACCAAAGGTAAACCTAGGTGGCAAGTCAGTTTAAATAAAAGGAAGCAGCCTACATTGAGACCATCTGTGCATCGTAAGGTGAGTTGTAAGAGCCATTTTGTACTTAAAGATGGAAAAGTGATTTGGTGTACTTGGGATTAATCAATTAATAACAAATAAAGGAGTTAGTCATGAAAGTTTTAGAATGGATTTTGAATGGGGTGTTTAGTATTGCAAGCTTATGGGACAGAAGTCGTGATGAACTACTTAATGAACATAGGGCATATGAGAGAAATATTTTAGTTTACACAGCTATAGCAGCGATATTTCTAGTCGTAGCAATACTAATTTCTCCATCCATAGAAATGATGCCCACAGATGGGTTCAAGTACTTTACATATTCAGTAGGTAGGTATTTTGGATTAGGAGCTTTAGCACTTGGGGCTTTTAGCTTTATAGCTTCATTGTGGAATATGATTGAGTTACTGTATTTTCGCTATAAATATGGCATTAGCGAAAACAATAGATAGCTGTCAAGGAGCATCAAAAGAATGAAAACGCCACAGTTTATTAAGTAAATTATGCCAATATCTTCTAAAGAAAAAGATCTGTGGTTCAAGTCTCTTCCAGGGAATGCATCATGGACCGCGCTTTGGAGTGGTTACGTTCTCTGTGACTGTAAGGCTATTCGTACTTTAGATGCTTGTTGTTTCGTCTGTCAACAGTCACCACCAAGCTTAGAGTCAGAAGAAATAATTTTAAAAAGTGGGAAGAAAGTAATTATTCCAGTTGCACTTCCCGGTGGTGAAGGACGGTATGAGGATTATATATTTATACAAATGATGCAGCGTGAATGGACTCGTTCAACAAGTGATAATGAACTTGAGGCTTTCCCAATGCTTAGAGAAATGTCGACTAAGGCTTCTGTTGTTTTACTTTATTGGACATATTTTGAAACTAGAATTGAACGTCTTTTAAAAATAGGATTAGATGGAGTACCTGAGTCTTTATCAAAGGACACGTTAAATAAATATTCTTCAATAGGTGTTCGCTTAGATAAATTTTATAAAGTTGTTTTTGATTCTACTTACTATAATGACCTTAAAATTTTAGGTTATGAACACTTGATTCCCCACATTACTAATGTTCAAAAAAAGAGAAATGAATTTATTCATGGAAACCCACGTGCAATCGACGATAAACTTGTTTATTCGGTGGTAAAGAATCTTCAAGATGATCACGAGGCTTGGATAAAGATTTATAACAAATGTATTTCTATAATTCGCAGTAGGATTATCTAGAAAATTGAGACAAATTTACATTAATGTCTCTTTACTATACAGGTAACTCATTGATTTCGTGATGTTGGAATATTGATATAAAAGAGAACCTACAAATTATGTAGTTTCCCAGTTGTAGGTTCTCTTAAAAGTCTAAATAATTCCCAAATTATCATATTTTTAGAGAATTAATAAAAAAGCCCGAAAGGGCTTTTTTTGTTTTGAAAAAATATATGTCCGAATTCGGCCCAAAGCAGTCATTGAGGATAGTAAATAAAGTTACTAAAGGAGCTTTGCCAAACATCAGTATGAGCAGGCGCACCATTCATGCCCACCGGTCTGCTAAGCAGGTTGCAATGCGGTGAATGATGGCCAGCCTCCCTCAAATGAAGCGGCCTGACTGCAAGCCGTCCCTTCTACTGAGATGCCCTTATCTCGCCCAGAGCTTCACCGGCAGCCCACAATGATGCGCCCAGCAAGGTCAGATCCTTGACTAGAAAACCGGCGTCCACTGACAGTGGTGACAAGCCTGGCGTGGAGAACAGGAAGGAAAGAGTGACAGTCAAGGCTCCAGCCGCTGCCAAACTCCCAAGCGCCGAAATAATTGGGCTGTAGAAGCGGACTGCTATCATCGCGCTAATTATGATTTCCATGATACCGATAAGATTAGACCCGCCCTGCCTGCCGAACAAGACGTTGAGCCAGAATAGGAATGGGCTATTTTCCGTCAGCGGTGCGATGGCGTTGGCTTCCACTGTGGTGAACTTAAAAATTCCATAAGCCAAAAAGATCGCTGCCACGCTGTAGCGAGCGATGCCGCCCCCAAGACGAGTCAGGGTGTCAGCGTAAGCAGTAGCATTGTAAGTAATATGTTTCATATTTCCTCCATTATGTTAAGAACAAAGCGGCGTGATTGTCGCCTTATGTTACTTATCTAGATGTCTTTAAAGGCGTAAAGCGATGACATTAAGCGGCCCAAATCGGGCATAAAAAAATACGTGGAACCACAGCCAATTTCCACGAAATTCAATAATTAATATACGTTCTTTAATTTATATTAAAAAGTTCTAGAAGTGCATTACAAAAGCATGTGCGAAGAAAGAGCAGGCTTTTTTTGCTCGGGTGCAGCGCATTGTTCGGTGATTTTGGCTGGAGGGCTAAGATGTTACGTAGACATCATACTTTAGCCACGCATTTAATTTCGATCATCATTTCCGGAGCTGCGAGCCGCTCGATTTGCACGATGGTGCTCGCCACAACTGCAGTGCCGTTAAATATCTCCTTGCGGAGTTTAACTGCCGCAGCATAGGCCGCGTCCATATCGGTGACAAATAACAGTTCGTCAACAATGTTAGCCATCGTCGCGCCGTATTGCTTCAATACTTTTTGAACGTTACCGTAAGCCTGCTGCATCTGCACTTCCATGTCACCGAGCCCGATGATGACTCCATTCTCGTCGTGGCTCACCTGTCCAGATAGATAAATTGTATCGCCGACTTTAACAGCCTGTGAGTAGTTGTATGTCTGCTCCCACTCCACGCCCAAAAATTTCGCTTCTTTGTTGACTGCCATTATTATTTCTCCTTAAATTTATTGCTTTTTGTTCAGTCCAAAACTAGATCTAAGGTTCGCCGTTATGCGTCCAGACTTAATGATAGGGAATGCAAATGAGTCACCTATAATTTCTCTTTTGCCTTTTATCTCAATTTGGAAGCAATTTCCTCTAAAGGCCTTTATACAACTTAGGGTGGAAGCTAATTAGCCCCATTGTTGCATGCTCTAATTGGCAATCGTCAATCCTTTGCCCGTTTAGGGAGAACCCAATCAGGCCGAACGAAGTGACAGGTATAACCATTCGGGCGTTTCTGCAGATAGTCCTGATGGTCAGGTTCCGCCTCCCAAAAGATGCCCGCCGGCTCAACCTGTGTGGCGACTTTGCCTTTCCAAAGGCCTGAAGCATCAACGTCAGCGATTGTCTCTTTCGCAATAAGATGCTGATCCTCGTCGACATAAAAAATCGCCGAACGGTAGGAGCTGCCCATGTCATTTCCCTGCCGATTTTCTGTTGTCGGATCATGAATCTGGAAGAAGAACTCTAGAATAGCTCTGTAATCGGTGACGTCGGTGTCGTACACGATCTCGATCGCTTCGGCATGGGTGCCGTGATTGCGATAGGTCGCGTTCTGCGTATCTCCGCCACTATAGCCGACCCGCGTTTCCAGCACGCCTGGGAGTTTTCGGATCAAATCCTGCATGCCCCAAAAACAACCGCCAGCAAGTATTGTACGAGAGCGGCTCATATAACCTCCACCTGATTGAGGTAGTCCCCATAACCCTCAGCTTCCATGTTCTCACGCTTAACAAAGCGGAGAGATGCCGAATTAATGCAATAGCGCAGACCTCCTCGGTCGGAAGGACCATCTGTGAAAACGTGACCGAGATGGCTGTCGCCAAAGTTCGACCGCACTTCCACACGGGTCATGCCGTGCGTCGCGTCACGTAGCTCATTCACGTTTGCCGACTCAATCGGCTTAGTAAAGCTAGGCCACCCGCATCCAGACTCGAACTTGTCGGACGAGGCGAACAGTGGCTCTCCCGAAACGATGTCTACGTAAACACCTGCTTCCTTATGATCGTTGTCCTCTCCGGTTCCTGGGCGTTCAGTTCCGCTCTGTTGCGTGACCCGAAACTGCTCCGGATTGAGCCGCTGAACGGCCTCTTCGGTTTTAGCGTAAGCCATATGAAAGTTTCTTTCAATTTGAAGAATGGTTCTGAAGGTTTAACGATCAAAAATTGGGGGCAATTAACAATTTTTGGCAATTTCTTCCTTAGGTTATTTGACAGCCAAGAATTATTTATCTCGGCCGTTTTCATAATTAATTATGTGTCTGCTTACTCAACCAACTCTGAGGATCAACTTCGCCTTCGTTTTTAGCATCCATTGTATTAAAAATGGTTTCATGGAAAGACAAAAACTCTTGCCTAGAGACTTTATTATTAGCATCCGAGTCCATCGCACCCATCATTTTCATCGAGCCTAATGCTTTGATGTATCCGCCAGTTCCAAGGCTGATTATATTTTCTTTAATAGTTCCATTCCATTCTTTCTCGTCTAGGAATTTGTCTCTATTCATATCCAGCGTGTCGAAAAGTTTGTTGTAGTATGTATTGAATTCCACTTTCGAAACCATATGATTGCCATTTGCATCTAACATTGACATCATTTCCATGGTCTGCAGCTCTCTGTTGTAACCCCCTGTGATCAGTTCAGACTGAGCACATACAACAGAAGACAGCGACGAAAGTGTGGTGAGCACTATTAATACCAGTTTTTTTGAATGAGACATTTCATTTCCTTTTTTAAAGTAGTTATTGAGCAGGCTATTATTGGTCCAAATTATGGGCCGTACAAATGGCCTGAATGTGATAAGTAAGAAGTAGAAAATTAAACGAGTTATTGACACTTGCCAATTGCAGACCCTATATCTAAATATGCGGAATACTCATTCCTTTTCTCCAAAACTAATCACTAATACATCGTAGCTCTGTCTATGTATTCTATGGTCCTGAATATGTACTCAATCGTCTATATCTTCAAATTGAGCGCATAGACACATTTGAATTGCCCTCATACTCGCCCCATGTACGAATTACCCTCATCCGCCCACATGACCTTGGATCATTTGCTAGCCGTTCTTAATATTGATGTAACCGACTTCACGGTTTTCGACATACGTGAGGGCTGGGGAATGCGTTTCGACGTCTGTAAGACCACGAGTCTGCATTACTGCCTGGAGGGCGTTGGCACACTAGCTGTTCGTGGAGCAGTACCTATCCCACTTGAGCCGCACACTTTCTTACTCCTGCCGCCGGGGGTTGCGTACCGTATCGAGAGTGCCTCGTCAAAACAGATCTGGCTCGAGCATCGCACCGGCGTGTCATCACGCAAGTCTGTGTCGACATTAACCGTCGGTGAAGGTCGACAAGGCATCATCACGGCATGCAGTGAGATACGCGTGGGATTGGCTGGCGGGTCGGATCTTTTCACCTCATTGGACGAGCCACTGGTGGTGCACTTTGACGGCGACGACGGGTTACGAGACCAGTTTGCGATGTTATTGGCAGAGTCGGCTCGGCCGGAAGTAGGATCACGCGTGTTAAACGAGGCATTACTCAAGCAATGTTTGGTACTGGCGTTACGACGTTGGATCGAGTTAAATGCCTCACCATTACCCTCGTTGACCGGTGTGGCTGACACCCGGTTAATTCGCGCATTGCACGCTATTTTCGAGCAGCCTGCCGTTGCATATACAGTGGACAGTCTAGCGACAATCGCAGCCATGAGCCGTTCAGCGTTTGCCGCTGCTTTCCAGCGCTCCTTTGGTCAATCGCCAATGAGCTTAGTCAAGCAAGTTCGGCTGAGGCGAGCGAGCGAGCTGTTGGTAACCACGGCACTTCCGGTGGCTGAAGTTGCTAAACGAGTCGGGTTTTGCAGCAGGAGTAGCTTTTCTCTCGCGTTCAGTCAACTACATGGTATGGACCCAAGCGCATTTCGCAGTATGTTTAAAGCAAATGCAAAAGGAAAGCGGAATTCAATTAATCAGCAATTCGATTCATCATCAGAGAAACTCGGGCCGATTAATTCGAAATACGAGTCCACGAACTTCGGAATGCACAAAGCTGTTGGCCTCGAAGTCACTAGCGTATAAAAAACGCTCTCAATTAGAAACATCAATAACAGGATAGGAAACCTAAAATGAACCCTCGTACGAATCAGTTTCATCTACAAATTGCTGAAAAGAGTATTGGATCACTCTCTTCATTTGCCATGCTCAGATGGGCTCTTGTTGTCATTTTTCTTTGGTTTGGTGGAATGAAATTCACCGTTTACGAAGCGAATGCCATCGCTCCATTCGTCGCCCACAGCCCAATCATGGGCTGGTTGCATACAATATTCGGAATTCAAGGGGCAAGTTACGTTATAGGTGTACTTGAGCTGTCCACTGCCACGGCTCTAATACTCGGAGCCTTCCTGCCCACTTTCTCCGCATTGGGTGCGGCAATGTCGGCTGCGACCTATCTGATTACGATAACTTTCTTCTTTAGCACACCCGGAATAGCAGAGATAACGGCGGGTGGCTTTCCGGCCATTGGAGCTATGCCTGGCCAGTTTCTTCTTAAAGATCTTGTTCTACTGGCTGCATCACTCTCTCTCCTTATAGCGTCTTTCAAGGACTAACGATCCAACGTTCAGAGATTATGAAGTGTCTAATTGGCCCGAATATCCGGGCCAATTGCATAATAGGAGATTAGATATGACTGAACACGAATATAACGGCGGCAAAAAGGCTGCTTATCATGATGTGCCAGCGGAAGACGCCTACGGACATGCGCAAGCAATCAAAATTTATGGTCCGACCACAGAGAGACATGATTGCCCGCTGCGCGATGAAAGCGGCCAGCCAGCCGACTCTCAATGGTGGCTGTGTAGATGCAGGTCCCCTATACAAACGCTACACTGACTCTAGCGAAGGTCAGAGCCACACTCGACCGTGTGTTGGAAGAGACGCTCTAAGTCCTTGATGTCGATGAAAAGTTTGCAGTCACGGGCAAGGTGTGAAAAGAAGCCTACGCTAAGGCTCGGTCTCATTGTGCCAGCAATTTGATTGGTGTATCAAGGCTGGATTTTCCTGAGCTACTCATCAAAATTGCCTACAAGACAACGTTGCCAACAGCACAGGTACGGGCTGATAGTGTCGACCTTCGGGAATATTAAGAAGAACTTGCTCCAGAGCCTTTAGTAGGCCTGAAAAGATAGCTGCAGCTATCGAGTTATTGCTATTGAAAGACGCGGGCTTTATCACTGGTCAAGCCTTATATATCTATGAGCGTCGCAATTCGAACATTTGGACGAAAGGGAACCAATTCGAGACCATGTGGCACGAAAGCACTGCTAAGATGGGGCTTCAATTGATTGTATATAAAAGGAGAAAAGATATGCGTAACCCCTTACTGATAATCGGCGCGGTTTTAAGCACAATTGCCATGACAACCGTATTTGCCGACCCCGTATTCAATGGTGACAGCACGCAGGTGAAAGCACGCTATCTTCCCGAATATACGGATTCCGGTGATCTAATACTACCTAAGAATTATAACGAATGGGTGTTCGTAGGGTCACCCGTCACTCCGAATGGCCTCAATGGCGGCAAGGCCCCTTTTCCAGAATTTCACAATGTTTACATCGAGCCGGTCTCATATGCAATTTATAAAAAGACAGGTAAATTCCCTGAGGGAACAATCTTCTTCAAGGAACTACAGCTAGTGCTCCCAGGCCAATACCCGGATGGATCGCGCACCGAACCATCCGGGCGTGGTTACTTTCCCGGAAAATTGAATGGCGCCGACGTGACCGTCAAGGATTCTAAGCGATATGCCGACTCCGGAGGCTGGGGTTACTACAACTTCAATCACAGTGAACCGAAGGCAGCGACGGCCAAGGTGAAGTCCAAAGCTGAGTGTGCGTTCTGCCATATTGCGAGCGCAAAGAAAGACGATGTATGGACTCAGTTCTATCCACTGCTCGACAAGTGATATCACCAACGAACGTTACCCGTTCACTAACACTAGGAAAAGTGCTATGAGAATCATCAGTGCCTTGGGCATTGCCTTGGTAGGATTTTCGATGATGGTCGGGGTCACTGCCTGCGGGCAGACCGATACGCTTTCTTCATACAAAGGAGCGACGGCAGCAGTTGTGGACGACAAGGGGAATATGCACATACCTGCTGACTATCAAACCACTTACCAGATGTTGGGTACTTGGGCTGTGGCCGCAGACAAGGGGCCGGGGTCAAAGGAGATGCACGTGGTCTATGCCTCTCCCGGCACCATCGTTGCCTATCGCAAGAACGGACAATATGCCGATGGAACTGTTCTCGTGAAGGAAGTGTACAAGGCGACCACTAAATCTATGACGACCGGAACCGTAAGCAGTGCCGGCACCCTTGTGGGCTGGTTCCTCATGGTGAAAGACGATGTCGGCCGATTTCCGAAAAACAAACTTTGGGGCGATGGCTGGGGTTGGGCCTGGTTCGATGCAACGGATTTCAAGAAGACGAAATCCACGGACTACAAGAAGGACTGTCAGGCCTGTCACGTGCCGGCGAAAGCGTCAAGCTGGATCTACTCCGACGGCTACCCCCCCCTGCAGAAGTAATTCTATGAGGCTAAAGTAGTAATGGCTATCTCGCATGGTGCTGCGTCAAACGTCGACTCTGTACTGAGCGAAGTATGATGAAGGTGGTTGTGGTGATGGATCCGGCAGCAGGTGAGGGACGAACATCGGAACAGTATCGAGTCTCGACGATGACGCTTTCAATCCGACCGAGTTGAACAAGGAAAAGGCGATCATCCAGGTTCTTCCGTGACTCGGGGATTGCGCATTACCCACTTTAGAACGATGTTCAGCGCGTAGGGAGACTTCACCCTATGCAGGAATGACGAAAGACGAAGCATGTGCCTTGAGAACTGACAGCAGTGCTCTCGGCACTCAAGCAAAATATTGGAGGCTAATTATGCAATTTAAAAAGTCGCAGAAGGCGATCGATCAACTGACTCCAGAGCAACGACGTATCACGCAAGAGGCGGGAACCGAGCACGCATTTTCAGGTGAATACAACGATCATACCGAATCAGGCATCTACGTAGATATTGTCTCAGGCGAACCTCTTTTTGCATCATCCGACAAGTATAAATCAGGCTGCGGGTGGCCAAGTTTCACTAAACCTATCGTTTCCGCAAACATCAACGCGTTGCGCGATAACTCCATTGGGATGATCAGGACAGAGGTTAGATCAGCCCACGGCGATAGCCATCTCGGCCACGTCTTTCCAGATGGCCCGCCTGATTCCGGCGGCTTGCGCTACTGCATCAATTCCGCGTCGCTTCGTTTCATTCATCGTGATGACATGGAGAGCGAAGGTTATGGTGAATATCTCGATCAGATTGGAAAGGCCTAACATGCATCAACATGCTGTTCTCGCGGGCGGGTGCTTCTGGGGGATGCAGGACTTGATCCGCAAACTTCCCGGCGTTATCTCGACTCGCGTCGGCTATACCGGCGGCGACACACCGAACGCTACCTATCGTAACCATGGCACTCATGCAGAGGGGATCGAAATCATCTTCGATACAACGCGGACGAGTTACCGACGAATCCTGGAGTACTTCTTCCAAATACACGATCCCACGACATGGGGTCAGGGCAACGATGTAGGCGTAAGCTATCGTTCGGCGATATTCTATACAAGCGACGAACAGAGAAAGGTGGCGGAAGAGACGATCGCTGACGTGAACGCGTCAGGCCTATGGCCGGGCAAGGTTGTCACTGAGGTCATGCCTGTCGGAGATTTCTGGGAAGCGGAGCAGGAGCATCAGGATTATCTTGAGAAGCAGTCTAGGGGGTATACCTGCCACTTCCCGCGTCCCAACTGGGTCCTTCGCAAGCGGGAGAGCACTGACGAATCCATAGTGATTCCTGCTGCTATCGCTGCGGATGATCGGTTGTAGAAGCTACGCTATGCACAAGATTTGCATCGCCCAGGAGGCCGACCCAAGCTCCACCTGTCCTGTACTCCAGGTATCGGCCCTCGGCTGTGAAAGGGATCAACGGCGGCTGTTCACCGCTTTGAACTTTCGGCTGTATGCCGGCGACATGCTGCGCATCCGCGGTCCTAACGGCTGCGGCAAGAGTAGCCTTTTGCGCCTGCTGTGCGGCTTGGCGCAGCCAGCCGCCGGACATGTCGAACTTTTCGGCCGCGCCCTGTCCCAGCAACGCGCTGCTCTGGCGTCCGGACTGCTATGGATAGGCCATGCCGCCGGAATCAAGGCGCTGTTGACTGCCGAGGAAAACCTGGCTTGGGTGGAAGCTTTGCACGCCCGCAGCGCAACCGCCGGAATCGGGCAGGCTCTGACCGCAGTGGGCTTGCGCGGGTTCGAGGACACGCCTTGCTACGCGCTGTCCGCCGGGCAGCAGCGTCGTATCGCGTTGGCACGCCTGTATTTACCCGAAGTGCCGGCTTTGTGGCTGTTGGATGAACCATTCACTTCGCTAGACACGGCAGGCACGGCGCAATTGGAAGCACATTTAGCAATGCATTGCGACCGCGGCGGCACGGTGGTGTTGACCACGCACCACGATCTGAGCAGGCGGGCACTAACCTATACCGATCTTGATTTGGGACTGTACGCCGCGTGAGCAAGATTTTTATCGCCTTATTCTATAGTGAGTTACGCCTGTTATGCCGCCAACCCGCAGACCTTGCCAATCCCTTGGTGTTCTTCTCCGTTGTTGTTTGCCTGTTTCCTCTGGCGCTGGGACCACAATCGCAGCTTCTGCAAAATGCGGCGGCTGGGTTGCTATGGGTCGCGGCGCTACTGGCTTTGCTGCTGTCGCTAGACGGTCTATTCCGCACCGATTTCGAAGACGGCTCGCTGGAACAGTGGATGCTTTCATCGCATTCGTTAGTGGTGCTGGTGCTGGCCAAAGTAACGGTGCATTGGCTTTGCAGTGGCCTCGCGTTGGTGATGCTGGCTCCACTCCTGGCCCTGATGCTCGGCCTGCCTGCACACTGCCTGCCAGCGCTGATGCTGTCGCTGATTCTGGGCACGCCTGTGCTCAGCCTGCTCGGTGCAATCGGCGCAGCCCTTACGGTCGGCTTACGACGCGGCGGGCTTTTGCTGGCCTTGTTAATCCTGCCGCTGTACATCCCGGTACTGATCTTGGGCAGTGGAGTCCTGCAAGCTGCCTTGCAGGGCCTGCCCGTTACAGGGCATCTGCTGTGGCTGGCCTGCCTCGCCGTGCTGACGATCACCCTAGCGCCATTTGCTATTGCAGCGGGGCTGTCCATCAGCGTTGCCGAATGACACGCGAACAACTCGAATGAACTGGACTTGGCTACACAAATGGGGCTCGCCCAAATGGTTCTATGGTATGAGCGGCAAATGCCTACCGTGGTTGGCCACCGCCAGCGCACTGCTGCTCGTGACTGGCCTGGTATGGGGACTGGTTTTCTCCCCGCCGGACTACCAGCAAGGCAACAGTTTCCGCATCATCTATATCCACGTGCCAGCGGCGCTACTGGCTCAATCTATCTATGTAATGCTAGCGGTGACTGGAATCACTGGCCTGATCTGGAAAATTAAGCTGGCGGACGTTGCCCTGCGAGAGGCCGCACCTGTCGGCGCATGGATGACGGTCATCGCGCTGGTCTCGGGTGCTATCTGGGGTAAGCCCACATGGGGCGCCTATTGGATATGGGACGCTCGTCTCACCTCTATGCTCATCCTGCTGTTCCTGTATCTAGGCGTGATCGCACTAGGTCAGGCAATCACTAATCGCGATAGCGCCGCTCGGGCTTGCGCGCTGCTGGCCGTGGTAGGCGTAATCAACATCCCCATCATTAAATACTCGGTCGAATGGTGGAGCACCTTGCACCAGTCTGCCAGTTTCTCGCTCGCGCAAAAACCCTCCATGCCCGCGCAGATGTGGGTACCGCTGCTATTAGCCGTGCTGGGTTTCTATTGTTTCTTCGGTGCGGTACTGTTGGCGCGTATGCGCCTGGAGGTGCTGCGGCGCGAGTCCAATAGTCGCTGGGCCACAGATGAAATCGCCCGACTGATCAAGGAGCGTATATGACTGCATTTGCATCGTTCGCTGATTTTCTTGCCATGGGCGGCCATGGTGCCTATGTCTGGAGCGCCTACTGTTTGTGCGTGGCGCTGCTGGCGTTGAACGTGGTTTTGCCCCTGTTGGCGCGCCGCCGCCATCTGAACGATCTGGCACGTCGCAAACGTCGGGAGAAGTTGTCATGACGCCTGTCCGCAAAAGGCGCCTGTACTGGATATTGGCTTTGGTCTGTGGTGTCAGTGCCGCTGTGGCGTTGGCGCTCGCCGCTCTGCAAGAAAACATCAACCTGTTCTACACTCCAAGCCAGATCGCCGCCGGCGAGGCACCGCAGGGCACGCGCATCCGCGCAGGCGGTCTAGTCGAAATCGGATCACTTAAGCGCACGCAAGACTCGCTGACAGTGCGATTCGGGGTCACAGACGGTGCCCGCAGCATCGTCGTGCGTTACCAAGGCATCCTGCCTGACCTGTTCCGCGAGGGCCAAGGCATTGTCACGTTGGGTAGGCTGGACCACGATGGCATACTGCAGGCCGACGAGGTCCTTGCCAAGCATGACGAAAATTACATGCCGCCCGAAGCTATGCATGCGTTAAAGCAAGCCAACGCGATCGGACAAGTCCCACTCGGAAACCAGGAGTCCGCTCGATGATCCCCGAACTCGGACTGCTGGCCTTGATCCTGGCACTATGCCTCGCCCTAATGCAAGCCAGCATCCCAATGGTCGGCGCATGGCGCGATGACTGGAGCTGGATGGCTCTGGCAAAGCCGGCCGCTTGGGGACAACTTGCGTTTCTGATGTTTTCATTCGCCTGCATGGCTCATGCCTTCCTGACCGACGACTTCTCGGTCGCGTATGTGGCACATAACTCCAACAGCATGTTGCCTTGGTACTACAAGTTCAGCGCGATCTGGGCCGCGCACGAGGGCTCGCTGCTGCTGTGGGTCTTGATACTGGCTGGCTGGACATTTGCAGTGTCACTCGGTTCCCGCCAACTGCCCGAGCAGATGCTTGCGCGGGTTCTGGCCGTGATGGGCATGATCAGCACGGGTTTCCTGTTGTTCCTGATCGGAACCTCCAATCCATTCGCCCGCTTGCTGACCAATGTTCCTGTCGATGGCCGCGATCTCAATCCTTTGCTGCAGGACATCGGGCTGATCCTCCATCCACCCATACTGTACATGGGCTACGTCGGTTTTTCGGTGGCATTCGCATTCGCCATCGCGGCTCTACTGGACGGCAAACTCGACGCTGCTTGGGCGCGCTGGTCGCGCCCCTGGACAACCGTGGCCTGGGCGTTTCTGGGTGTGGGTATCGCCCTTGGTTCATGGTGGGCTTATGCGGAGCTTGGTTGGGGCAGTTGGTGGTTCTGGGATCCCGTCGAGAACGCTTCATTCATGCCGTGGCTGGTGGGGGCAGCGCTGATTCACTCCTTGGCCGCAACCGAGAAACGCGGCGTGTTCAAGAGCTGGACTGTGCTACTTGCCATCGCTGCATTCTCGCTCAGTTTGTTAGGCACCTTTCTGGTACGTTCAGGCGTGTTGACATCAGTACATGCCTTTGCCACCGATCCTGCGCGCGGCGTGTTTGTGCTGGCGTTTCTGCTGGTGGTGGTAGGTGGCTCGCTTGCGTTATTCGCACTACGTGCACCGGTCGTCAAGAGTCATACCGGCTTCGGAATCTTGTCGCGCGAGACACTGCTGTTGGTGAACAACCTGCTGTTATCGGTGGCGGCAGCCACGATCCTGCTGGGCACGCTTTACCCCCTAATTCTTGACGCGCTGACGGGTGTCAAACTGTCTGTTGGCCCACCCTATTTCAAAGCCATGTTCGTTCCGTTAATGGCGCTGATGATGGTGGCGGTCGCCGTCGGCATGTTCACGCGCTGGAAAGACACGCCAGTGCGCTGGCTGGCGCGCATGCTTGTCCCGATAATGGCGGCCAGCCTGTTGGTCGCGCTGATCGTTGCGACGCTGCAGGAACGATCGAGCTGGGCAGTGACTGGGAGCAGTCTACTGGCCGCTTGGGTAGTGCTAGCAGGCCTACGCAACATCTTCGACAAGACGCGCCACAAGGGACTGCTCAAAGGTCTGCCGACATTGGGCCGTAGCTATTGGGGCATGCAGCTGGCCCACATGGGCTTCGCAGTTTGTGCGTTGGCCGCTGTCCTAGCTACCGCCGGCAGCCTTGAGCGAGAGCTGCGCATGACGCCCGGCACAGCCGTCGAACTGGGCGGCTATTACTTCCTATTCGAAGGCACAACTCGGCTCCAAGGGCCCAATTACGTCACCGATCGTGGCAGTGTACGAGTCTTTCGCGACAGCCGTGAGGTCGCCGTGATGCACCCCGAAAAACGTGTTTACCAAGTCCAGCAGGCCACCATGACCGAGGCTGGGATTCAGGCCGGCGTCACCCGCGACCTGTTCGTGGCTCTGGGCGAACCGCTGGCTGACGGCGCTTGGGCGGTGCGGGTGCAGATTAAGCCGTTCGTGCGCTGGATCTGGCTGGGTGCGCTGCTGATGGCTTTGGGTGGCTTGTTAGCGGCGACTGACCGACGCTATCGCACCGAAAGAAACCGACTGGATTCAGACAAGCGTATGACTGGAGTACAGTTATGAAGCGACTGATGCTGCTGTTACCGCTGGGATTATTCCTATCCCTCGTGGTACTGCTGTATCGCGGCCTGTTCCTCGATCCAACACAGTTACCATCCGCGCTAATCGGCAAGCCCTTTCCCAACTTCGCGCTACCGGTCCTCGACGAGACATCGCGAATGTTGACACGCGACGATCTAAAAGGAAAACCGGCACTGGTCAACGTCTGGGCGACATGGTGTTTATCCTGCCGCCAAGAACACCCGGTGTTGACCAAACTGGCCAATCAGGGTGTTGTCATCTACGGTGTCAACTACAAGGACGACCGGAAGGCGGCACAGGATTGGCTGCGCACCTTGCATAACCCTTATAGGCACAACATAGAGGATGCGGCCGGCACGTTGGGTTTGGACCTCGGCGTATATGGCGCCCCCGAGACTTTTTTCATCGACGCTCAAGGCATTATTCGCGACAAGTACGTTGGCGTCATTGATCAAAGCGTCTGGGAGGAAAAACTGGCGCCCATCTACAACAATCTGCTAAAGGAAGTCGCGCCATGAAGCGCTTGATCATCGCAATCTTTCTCGGCCTTGGCATACTAGGAAGCAGCCAAGCCGCCATTGACACTAGTGAGTTCGCCGACGACCGCCAACGTCAACGCTATCACGATCTAACCTCGATACTACGCTGCCCCAAGTGCCAGAACCAGAACATTGCGGAATCAGGTTCGCCCATCGCCAACGATTTGCGCGATGAGATTCATCGCATGCTAGTTACAGGCCGAAGCGACGAGCAGATCATTGACTTCATGGTCTCGCGCTATGGCGATTTCGTGCTATACGATCCCCCACTATCCTCCCGGACAGTGCTGCTTTGGTTAGGCCCGGCTACGCTATTGTTAATTGGGGGCGTGGCCGTAGCCGCCATTGTCGCGAATCGGCGCTTCCGTCGGGGGCCCGGAAACGAATTGTCCGACATCGAACGGCGTCGCCTTGCAGACCTGTTGCAAGAGGAGAACCCATCTATCGAGCAAGTTCCATGACCATTTTTTGGCTCTATGCGGGGCTGCTGTTCGCAGTAGCTCTAGCTTTCATTTTAGTGCCTCAACTGCTCCCTCACAGGCGCATCGACGCTAATCGCACCCGTCTGAATGTGAGTCTCTACCACGAACGTCTGCGTGAATTAGAAACGCAGTACGACGAAGGCACGCTCGACGCGGTACAGATCGAGGCTGGGCGTGTGGAGGCGGCGCGTAATCTGCTGGACGATGCACAGTGTCCAGAACACGCCGTTGGTGCCCCCCTAGGTCGAGCCATTCCGCTTATCGCGGCGCTGTCGACGCCATTGCTGGCGCTGGCGATGTATCTACACTGGGGCTCGATGGACCAACTTATCTTGGCGCGCCAACATTCGGGGAGTTCGACCCAAAGTATCGAGCAAATAACTACAAGCTTGGAGGCATTACTTGCTACAACATCCGACTCGGCCGAAGGTTGGTCGTTGCTGGGTCGCGCCTACATGAAGGAAAAACGCATGGCCGATGCAGCCCGAGCGTTCGAGCGCGCCGCTACTTTGGCGGGGCGGCCGTCCGAACTGTTGGGGCGTTGGGCACAGGCATTGTATTTCACAGGCGATAGGCAGTGGACACCTCAACTACAGGCGCTGACCGATGAGGCACTGGCTAGCGACCCGCAGGAAGCAACCAGCCTGGATCTGTTAGGTATAGCCTCATTTCAGGCGGGTCGCTACGTGGAGGCAATCACCTACTGGGAACGCTTGATTGTCACTCTGCAAGAGGGAGACCCGACCCGAGCCGCTATCGCTGAAAACATCGCGCATTCTCGCGAATTGGCAGAAACCTCAGCCGCGGATGGTTCATGAAAAGCCGCCGCGTAGACGCGAACGGCGATTGGCTTATGTTGCTACAGAGGGAAATCTGGAGTTGCCAGGATTCAGCGCGAGACCATCGAAGCGGCATTAATATAGGTGTCAGTTCCGCTGGCTGGCTCAATCTAACTTCTCCAGTAATCTATAAGGTATCATCTAATACGAGCGTAACTTTAAACTCGGAGGCACCATATGTGTTATCGGTTAGCCAGAACACTAGCTTTCCCCTTAAGTGTTGTTCCATGATTGTGCAGCCGATCAAGCGGATGTCGACTGGCCAACTTGACGATTTGTTATCTACACTGAGTGTGGAATTCGTCCGATTGAATGAGTGCTTGGTGAGTCCTGGCTGGCGCTTAAACTTGGAAGGTACATTCGTACCTGGTATACATTACAACCTATCTGGGCATGGGCGTATGGTACTAGAAGGACATCCCGCTATAGAGCTTTCACCTCATACGCTTGTCATTGTTCCGCCTAATATACATTTCTATGTCGAAGTGCCCCCAGAGGATCATGAAAACAGAGTTTCAAATGAGATAGAAGGCCGTTGGAAGTCATTCCCAGCTGATGAAATTCTTCGGTTCGTAGCTGGTGATGACAGACCTCAGTTGATGTTGATATGCGGCTATTTTCAGGCATCCTATGGCACGTCTTTAAACTTATTCTCGACGTTGAATGCCCCTATCGTCGAACAGTTCGATAGCACCCAGCACATTGACCGCACTCTACAGTTGACTTTACAGGAACTCATAGGTCAAGAAGTTGGTACGGGTGCTATGACTGCGACACTTCTTAAATTTGTATTGATTGCATTACTAAGGCGCTCATTGACTTCAGACAACCTATGGGTCGAGCGGTTTTCGCTGTTCGGAGACGCCTATATCGCCCGCGCCTTCTCGTATATGGCTGCAAATCCGGGAGCGAAACATTCTGTCAACAGCCTCGCTCGTACCGCATGTTTGAGCAGATCGTCATTTATGGCGCGGTTCACGAAAGTCCTTGGCATGCCGCCCATGACAGTACTAAGGGAGTTGCGCATGCGTCAAGCAGCTTCAATGCTAACCACCAACGAAATTTCAATTGACCAGATTGCACGTTCAGTTGGATATGCTAGCCGAAGCAGCTTTCTAAGGGCATTTCAAGATGCATATGGCAATTATCCAACCGATTATCGAGCTCAGCGCCAGTTCGAAATCGCCTCTAAACAAAAAATTTGCAATGATAATGAACGATAAGTTATTCGAAAACTACTTTCCGGGGCTTGTGCTGGATATATGAATAAATCTATTAATGATGGCAGACTGCCATGCAACTGTAACTTAGCCCCTCGATTATTGCCGATCGCGCAAAATAGTTGCCGATCTGTAACTCTCAGCTGTGATTACAACATTACAGGCTTCATAGCTGGATTGCCGATCCGTTCCACAATCTTCATGGCCTCCTTTTCCAAGGATGCAGGCAAGGCATCCAGCCTTTGTGTGATAAGTCATTTCAACCAGCTTCCTTTACAACACTAGGATTGCAAAATTATGCCTGACCTTTCGTCCTTTCCAATCACTCAGCGCTGGCCGGCATCTCATCCCGATCGCCTCCAACTCTATGCAGCTCCCACGCCAAATGGGGTCAAGGTCTCAATCATGCTGGAGGAGACTGGTTTGGCGTACGAGCCCCATTTCATCGACATTTCAAACAACGAGACAAAGCATCCAGCGTTAATGTCGTTAAACCCTAACGGTCGCATACCGGCGATTATTGATCCGGCGGGACCTGACGATAAACCCATTGCTTTATGGGAGTCCGGTGCGATTCTCCTCTACTTGGCAGACAAGACGGGCCAGCTCATTCCAAGTGCACCCGCCAAACGTTACGAAACCTTGACCTGGGTATTCTTCCAAATGTCGGCCATCGGACCAATTTTCGGCCAGCTTGGCTATTTCCTGCGTAATGACTTCCAAGACAAGCGCCCTCTACAGCGCTTTATCGACGAATCCAAACGTCTCCTAGAAGTCTTGGATCGCCAGCTGGAAAGCCGCGAATGGATTGTCGACGATTATTCGATCGCGGACATTGCGACACTCGGCTGGGTAAATACGCTAATTAAATCTTACGATGCAGGCGACATCCTAAGCATTAGCAATTATTCGAACATCCAAGAATGGCTCGGCCGTGGTTTGGCCCGACCAGCAGTGCAGCGTGGCCTGTTCATCCCTGCGAGGCCGGTATGAGTGTCAACGCTGCCTACTTGTACAATGAAGGAAAGCGAATACGGGAAATCGCAATAGACGAGCACGTCCAGCAGGACAAGGGTCGCTCGGGCTTTTGCTGGATTGCGATCGACGAACCCACCGCCGCCGAACTTCACGCGCTCCAAGCGACGTATAACCTCCATCCGTTGGCAGTTGATAACGCGATGCACCCGCTCTGCCCTCCCAAGCTCGAAGTATACAACGGTGAGCTATACGTTGTTGCTCAGACCGCCGAGCTAGTAGGTGACCGGATTAGCTATGGCAAGATGGCGATCTTCACCGGTCACAATCACCTCATAAGTGTAAGACACGGCAAGCGAGGAGGGCTAGGCAACCTTCGGGAGCAACTTGAGGCTTCGCCAGAGCTTTTCGGAAAGGGCGTTGACTACGTGCTTCACGCGATCTTGCACCGTATCATCGACCAGTATTTCCCCATCTTCGAAATGATCGAGGATGAAGTTCTGGCGATGGAGAAAAGGTCCTTAGACGACTTTCTTGGACGAGAAGATGTTGCCCGCATCTTCGGATTGAGATACGAACTCACTCGCTTCCAACGCACGCTCGGAGCTATGGCTGAACTGGTTAGAAGGCTTGTTCGTGGGCATTTTCCCTGCATCAGCGCCGAAGTGAGGCCGTACTTCGATGATGTCGCGGACCACGTAGATCGCGTGCAGTCTATGGTCGACGGCTTACTTCAAGTCATGTCGTCAGTTTTTGAGTTCAGCAGCCTTCTAGAAGCGCAAAGGACGGGTGTGATCACCCGCCAGCTCGCGGCTTGGGCGGCAATACTGGCTGTCCCTACCGCGATCGCTGGAATATACGGCATGAACTTTAAGAACATGCCGGAATTGGACACCACCTATGGATACTTTATCGTGCTTGGGCTGATAACAATCTCTTGCATTTTCCTGTTCGTGCGCTTTAAGAAGGCCAAGTGGCTATGATCTTCGTGCCGAAAAAGCGCTTATTAGATGAATGAGCGCGACGCTGGTGCCTACTGGGCATTTTAACTATCAAAACTCAACGAGGTGATTATGATTTGGAATAAAGAACACATCCGAGAAACTATGCTTTCGCTGGAGGCCGCTGCCTTGCAGAGCGCTCGCGAGAATTATCTGGATTATGTAGCCACCGCTCGGCTTGATCGGAGCGAAACTATTGAGATCGACGAGCAGGCCCAGGCCGAAGTCGCTGCGGACATCGCTGAAGCGCTCGATGACACACTCAACAACTATGCCGATAAACTCGAAAAGCTCAAGATGATCGATTTCAGCCCTAAGTCGGAAGTTAGTGAAGGCGCTGTCGTCAAACTGTCCGGCCGCTACTTTGTGATTGCAGTATCAACGAGTAAATTTACTTGTAAAGGACGTGAGCTCATGGGCATTTCCACGATGGCGCCTATCTTTCAAGCGATCGAAGGTGCCCGAGAAGGGGAGGCTGTGGAATTCAAAGGTATGGAAATAACTGTAGAAGAAGTTGCATAGGCGCATTGAAATTATCAGACTAAACTAGGAGACCTTCATGAAGGCCATTGGATACAAAAAACCCTTGCCTATCTCGGCGCAAGATTCGCTTGTCAACATCGAGCTGCCCAAACCGGCACCAGAAGGCCGCGACGTCCTCGTTGAGGTTAAGGCGATCTCGGTCAACCCGGTCGACTACAAGATCCGCAGCGGCACAGCACCGGCAGCAGGAGCCGAGTGGAAAGTTATCGGCTGGGATGTTGCGGGAATCGTCTCCTCGGTAGGTCCCCATGTCACCAGCTTCAAGCCAGGCGACGAAGTGTGGTATGCGGGTTCCATTACCCGTTCCGGTGCAAATGCAGAATTCCACATTGTCGATGAGCGTCTTGTAGGAAAGAAACCGTCGTCGCTCGGGTGGGGTGAAGCCGCGGCACTTCCCCTGACTTCGCTGACTGCATGGGAAGCATTCTTCGATCGCCTCGATGTGAAAAAACCTGTCTCAGGTGCTGCACCTGCAATCCTGATCATTGGTGGTGCAGGGGGTGTAGGATCGATAGCCATTCAGATTGCAAGACATTTCACTGACCTAGTGGTCATCGCGACTGCCTCGCGTCCAGAAACGAAAAACTTTGTCGAGTCGCTGGGAGCGCACCATGTCATAGACCACTCCAAACCTCTCGCAAGCCAGATCGCGTCATTGAATATCGGGGATCCTGCTTTCGTATTTTCGACAACACAAACCGCTCAACATGTTGATGATATCGCTGAAATGATCGCGCCCCAGGGCCGCTTCTGCTTTATCGACGATCCGTCAGGTCTCGACATCATGAAGTTCAAGCGAAAAGCTGTTTCCATTCACCACGAACTGATGTTCACCCGCGCAATTTATGGAACACCGGACATGGACCAGCAAAGTGTGATCCTCAACGAGATTTCGAGAGCGGTCGATTCTGGGGCTATTCAGTCAACAGCGACAGTCAACCTCGGCTCCATCAACGCCCAGAATCTCAAAGAGGCGCACAAGCGACTCGAAAGCGGTTCAACGATCGGCAAGATCGTATTGGAAGGCTTCGTCTGATTAAAATCAGCGACGGCTCGCAAGCCGAAACGCCGCCTTTTCATCCAAAGGAAAAGGAATTGCAGATGCCTGCCAATATTGCATCGGAGTTGGAAATAACATGAGCATTACAGAGCTATTAGTGCCTGAATTGCGGGTTCAGAAATGGATTGGCCATGATGGAGGATGCATCGCGCCGCTAAAACTGTCGGATATTGGGACAGGTCCGATCATTTTGTTTGCCTTCCAGCATTGGTGCCGTGGCTGCCATTCGCATGGGTTTCCTACGTTGCAAAGGTTGTATGGTGCATTGAGCTCCAAGGACGTGGGGTTTGCAGTGATCCAGACTGTCTTCGAAGGGGCGCATGAGAACACCTTTGAGAAGTTGCGCGTAAACCAGCTAAAGTATGGGCTTCCATTCGCTTTCGGTCATGACGAGCCGCCAGTCGGCGCTACGCTTCCTACCTTTATGGAAGACTACCGCACACGGGGAACGCCTTGGTTCACGGTTATTGACACTGGCGGCCGCAGCGTTTTCTCGAACTTCCATCTCGACGCGGACTGGCTCATTAAGGAGCTGGAGCTAGAGTAACCCATGCGGCATTGGCTAATCCTGATTACCACCCATTTCGTTATGCTCGTTAGGCTTTGCGATTTTCCTCAATATCTTTTAATAGGATTATGAATGCAGCATCTGATGGAACTACTCGAACAATATGGCGCCATTATTGTGTTCATTAATGTGTTGTTAGAACAATTAGGTCTACCTATTCCTGCATACCCTATGTTGTTAATTACTGGTTCCTTGTCAGGTGATGGGCATTACAGTTTCGCGAGCCTATGGATTATCGCTGTGATAGCCGCTTTAATCGCTGACTGTATTTGGTTTTATGCTGGAAGAAAATATGGCACTCGCGTAATTAACAAGTTATGCAAAATATCTTTATCTCCCGACTCGTGTGTTAAACAAACAGAATCTTTATTTTTAAAAGTCGGTCCAGCCTCATTATTGTTTTGCAAATTTATTCCTGGCTTTGCTTCAATTTCCAGTGTTTTGGCAGGCTCCCTTAAGACGAGACTGCTTACATTTCTATTCTTTGACGGTTTAGGAGCTGTGATATGGGTAGGGTCTGCATTATTATTAGGTTCTTTATTCAGTTCTGCGATTGATCAATTGTTGAATGTATTAATTGAACTAGGCAAATGGGGAAGTGCACTACTAGGCATAGCTTTAGCTTTATTTATTAGTAAGAAATGGTGGGAGCGGCACCGGTTTCTTAAATCATTACGAATGGCTAAGATCAGCGTAAATGCGTTATATGACCTTATTGAGGGAGGTGCTAATCCTGTCATTATAGATACTCGGTCGCCCCATTTAATGGAAGATGGTTGGATTCCCGGGGCGCGCTTTATTGATCAGAATAGGGTTGACGAGCTTGCTGAACAGATCAGCCCAGATGATGAAATCGTGCTTTATTGTTCTTGCCCGAATGATGTCACTGCTGCAAAAATTGCAAAAGCATTCATCAGTAAAGGTTACATTAATGTGAGGCCTTTAGCAGGCGGAATAGACGCTTGGAATGCAGCTGGTTACTCACTAGTAAAGAGGTCAAATATCAGTTAAACCCCTGAGAATGGGGTTTTGGAAAAAAATCATCATTCAGTTCAGATGTCGGCTTTGGGCCGTTTAATACCGACGCTTTCGGCCCAAATCAGACCTTAATAAATTAGCTTGGTGAGCCGGAAGAAATAGCACTGGTTGTCACATTTCTCTTATCACCTTTAAACAGGTATTGTAAGGGTTCTATCGTTGATATTAATTGCGGTCAAACACCTACGCTTGAAAAGTGTAAACTTTCATAAATTTTATTGACTGTTACAGAGCGCATTAATGATAAGCAACTTAATATGGTGCAAGCCGCATATAAATATAAGAATGAATAAAACTTGATGTGCTTTTAAACTTAAGAAGGACTATAAATGCAGGCACTTTGGAATGATGTCATCATCGCAGATTCAAATGATACGGTTGAGTTGGAAGGTAACCACTATTTTCCGTTGAGCGCTATCAAGCAGGCATACTTTTCCGAAAGTGCGCACACAAGTATTTGTCCGTGGAAAGGTTTGGCGAATTATTTTAATGTTGAGGTTGATGGCAAGCAAAGCCTTAATGCCGCCTGGATATACAAAACGCCAAGTGCTAAAGCCTCTAGCATTCAAAACCATGTCGCTTTTTGGAAAGGAATTGTGGTTAGGTAATTGTTTATTTGAACCATTTTCTTAACTTGATTTATAAATTTATAGCTCATTAATGCTTATGTCACCGACAAAAAAAGATATCGATGATCTGCTTAAGCAATTTTTAACGATAAGGCAAAAAACTGTTGCAATTTGCCAGCCGTTAGAAATCGAAGATTTTTCGATTCAGCCTAGCGCAGAGGTCAGTCCGCCCAAATGGCATTTAGGACACACCAGCTGGTTTTTTGAAACGCTCATTTTAAGCAAGTTTAACAAACAGCTTAATCCTTACAGTATCCAATATAATCAATTATTTAACTCTTACTATAAAGCGTTAGGCACACATACCAAACAAGCAGAACGCGGTCATTTGTCACGGCCAACAGTCAGGGATCTATTTGAATATCGCACCTACATTGATGAACAAATCGTTGAGATTGCAGCCCAAAATGAGTTATCGCATGATTTTTTTTCGCTACTACAAACAGCGATTCATCATGAGCAACAACATCAAGAACTGCTATATATGGATATTAAAGCCATTCTCAGCAGAAGCAAAATTGAAGCGCGCTATTCAACTGGTCAACTTAACCCTTCTCCACAGCCAATCATTGGCTGGGAATCTTTTGAAGAAGGCTTGTATGAGATTGGCGACAAATGGTTAGCTTTTTCAACTACTCACTTTTCCTACGACAACGAGCGCCCTAGACATAAGCATTATCAATATCCATTTTCTATCAGCCAAAGCCTGGTAACAAATGGCGATTTTTTAGCTTTTATACAAGATGATGCCTATAGCAAAGCCCAATATTGGCTAAGCCAAGGATGGGATTGGGTACAAGAGCAAAATATTCAATGCCCGATTTATTGGTCGAATTTCGAAGGAACGTGGTACGAGTACACGCTGCATGGATTATTGCCACTAGATTTGAACAGGCCACTTGTCCATATCAGTTATTTTGAAGCCAATGCTTTCGCCAATTGGAAACAGCTGAGATTACCAACTGAGCAAGAATTTGAAATCTTTTTAACGCGGTCAAAAACGCAACCCAAAACAGTGCCGAATCTAGAAACCAGTCTTCATCCAAATGACCCGAACGCTGCTTTTGGGCAAGTTTGGTGTTGGACCAGCAGTCAATATGCGGCTTATCCGCAATACAAAGCGTTCGATGGATTACTCAATGAATACAATGGAAAGTTCATGTGTAATCAATTTGTATTAAGGGGGGGGTGCATCGTCATTCCCGATGGTCATTACCGTCACAGTTACAGAAATTTTTATCCTGCGCATTTGCGATGGATGTTTTCGGGTATCAGATTAGCGAAGGATCACTGTTGAAAGTAACCAATTTACTTGCGTTAGATCAATCCAAAAAGTATAGCGACGAATTTGCTATGGATGTGTTGATTGGTTTGAGTGCAAAGCATAAATCGATACCTGCCAAATATTTTTATGACGATATTGGCAGCGAATTATTTCAGAAAATATCGCAACATCCAGATTATTATCCGACAAAGTCAGAATTTTCGATATTCCAAAAAGTTGCTACGATAATCCCGCAAATACTGAGCACTTCAGAAATCGACATCATTGAATTGGGCGCTGGGGATGGGCATAAAAGTAAATTAGTGATTGATGGATTTTTGCAGCATGGCTGTCACGTTAATTTTTACCCAATCGATATTTCAGAAAAAGCGATGCATCTATTAGGCAAAAACCTGCTGAACAGTCCTGATTTAAATATTCACGGCATCGTTGCGGACTATTTCACGGGGCTTAATTATCTTAAAAGAATATCGAACAACCCTAAATTGGTAATGTTTTTAGGTTCCAATATTGGTAACTTTGATAAACATCAAAGTTATGAATTTTTAAAACAGCTATGGTTGTTACTAAAAGAATCAGACCATGTGTTGGTTGGCTATGATTTGAAAAAAGACACAAACACTCTCAATAAAGCTTATAACGACAGTGATGGTTTAACAAAAGCTTTTAATCTGAATTTACTGAGTAGAATGAATAAAGCGTTAGGCGCCGATTTTGATGTGAACAAATTTGAGCATTATGGCATTTATAATCCCGCTATCGGCGCGATGGAGAGCTATTTGATTTCATTGGAAAAGCAAACTATTAATATCGAAGCGTTAGAAAAGCAGATAAATTTTGATAAATTCGAGCCGATGCATCTTGAGTCTTCGTTTAAATTCACTGTATCAGAAATTGCTCTTTTAGCCAGCGATAATGGTTTTAAACTGAAACAGAATTTTTCAGATGCCAATGATTATTTTATTGATTCGCTGTGGCAAGTAAGTAAAGACCCTCACTAAAGTAAGTGCAGAATATCGGCGTAAAGCTAAACATCAGGAACAATCACTTTTGGACAAAAAATATAATTTTGATGTTTCAATAAATAGAGAAGGAACTTCCAGCGTGAAATACGTTGGACGCCAAGCTGTATTTGGACGTGAAGATGTAACGCCGTTATGGGTTGCAGATATGGATTTTGCTGTCCCGCCAGCAATCACACAGGCGCTTATTAAGCGCGCAAACCAGCCGATTTATGGTTATACGCAATTTCCTGAAAGCTTGTATGAATCACTGATAAATTGGCTAAAGCAGCGGCATGGTTGGGAAGTAAAACGAGAATGGATCGTAATGTGTCCAGGCGTTGTACCATCGATTCATGCGGCAATTAAAGCGTTAACTCAGCCTGGAGATGGTGTTATTGTGCAGACCCCAGTTTATTTTCCATTTTTTTCTTCCGTCAAAGACACTGGTCGACATTTGATTGAAAATCCACTCAATCTAGAGAGTGGCCATTACACTATGGATTTTGAGCACTTAGAAAAGTGCGCGGCCAAAGCCAAATTGTTGATATTGTGCTCACCACACAATCCTGTCGGCAGAGTATGGAAAACGGATGAGCTTGAGCGTTTGTGTGAAATCGCCAGAAAATATGACTTAAACATTTTCTCAGATGAAATTCACGCTGACCTTATCTATCCAGAATTCAAACATCAGGTATTGGCAAATTTGCCATCACACCTGAACTTAGACAGTCTAGAAAATCTGGATAATATGATTACCGCCATTGCACCGAGCAAAACATTCAATATTGCAGGCTTAAATTTATCGGCATTAATCATTTCCAATGCATTAAAACGAAAAGCGATCGCGCAAGTTTTCGCTGATTCAGCAGTTAGCGCGACTAATCCATTCAGTATTGTTGGCTTCGAAACCGCTTATACAGATTGCTCAAATTGGCTGGACGAAATGCTGGACTACTTGAAAGATACGCGTGATTTTGTTGCTAGCTATTTAAGTAATCATTTACCTCAAATTAAATTAATACCGGCACAAGGAACGTATTTATTATGGTTGGATTGTCGAGAACTCAGCATGACTGACGCCCAATTAAAGCAATTTTTTGTACACAAAGCTGGTTTAGGATTAAGCCAAGGCATTCAGTTTGGTGAAGTTGGCAGCGGATTTATGCGAATGAATATTGGCGCCCCCAGACAAATCATCCAAAAAGCTTTAGAAGACATCAAAAAAGCACTAGCTTAAAATCTAAAACTGCTCATTAATTGTGAATTAGCCCCTCATAAGATTAGAACGATTCAGGTAATAAAAAAGCCCATTCATTTCTGAAGGGGCTTTTATTGTTCAACTAGCGTATTACTTGTTCATTACGTACATTGTAACTTCGAAGCCAAAACGCATTTCAGTAGCAGCTGGTTTAGTCCACATGATATAGATCCTTTAAGTGAGTTACGTTTACAAGAGCGCCTTGCATGTTTCACATCATACACAGTGTTTAGATTACACCTCTATGCAGTTCACGTAACGTCTAGTCATGAATATCTGTAATGATAAAAGATATAGCGAATGTCCGTTTTGGGCCGTATATGTCAATTCAGTAAAAGACAATAAGCGGCCCAAAGCCGTCATTCAGTTGTATAAAGCGAATGTTGGTCATTGACATTGAAATTGTTAGACCACAATAGCGTTAAAATAATACTTAATTTTTTCTTAGGTTAGTTAAATATGCACATGCCCGAGTTTGAGCAGTACTTATTACGCGCTATTCCAATCACACAAGCACTAGGCATGAGAATTGATGCAATTGATGCTAGTCGTGCATCAATATCCGCGCCTATAGCGCTGAATAAAAACCATCTCAACACGGTATTTGGTGGAAGCTCGTCGATGGTATGTATAGTGACAGCTTGGTCACTATTCCAATATCGTATTATTTCCAATCAATTGAATGGGCAGCTAATGATTCGTGAGCAAGAAGTGAATTATTTCAAGCCGATTACAGATGATTTTGTATGCCATGCTTATTTTAATGAGGATGCAAACTGGGACTCATTTTTAATGACATATAAAAACAAGAATAAGGCAAGACTAGGAATTACCGCGAACATTTATCAGGGCGATAAGCTAGCTGTCGAATTTAAAGGGGTATTTGTCTTACTCAATTCAGATTGAGAAAAAGTGATTTATAACCGTCGAAAACAGAACTTAGCAATTCAATAAAAAGCGGACTCAAAGTCCGCTTTTTATTCGATGACTACACTGAGGCATTTTCACGTAGAAACTCTATTTCTTCGATCTGGACTTCACCCGCTTTAGTAGACGTTTATTAACAAGGTTTGCTTCATCTTATTTTTCTTTCATTAAGCAATTAAGTGCTTAGTAACAATCTGTTTGAGTGCATTAGGATTATCCACACTTAGAAAGTGACCAGAGTTAGCAATCGTTTCAAATTTAGCATTCGGTACTTTATTTAAAGTACGCGACCTTTCTTCTTTAGTAGACCAGTCATTTTCACCATAGACTAATGTGACTGGGCTACTAATCTGTTGATAATTAACAGGAGCTTTTGCCCAACTTCTCCAGTTTTTTAATATATTTCTTCCTAAATAGCCATACCCAGGTCTATGTCCTGTTTGATCAAAAAGTTTCATTAACCATGTTGGTATTTTTTTTATATTAGTTACTCCGCCATTCATCACTAAGCTTAAGAAAAATCGATTTTCCAAAGCTGCGAATATGGCCCCATTAATAGGGATTGAATAATTCCACATCATAAAGTTAGCAATAAAATTACCTCTTCTAATCCCGTCAGCATAACGGGTTTCATAGTCGTAGGTATTGACTGCAATAACCTGTTTAATTTTATTTGGAATAGAGGCTGCTATTGTTAATGAGAGAGTCGCGCCAATCGATTCACCGACAAGTGTGATTTTCTCAAGATCCAACTTGTTGATTAGATCAATCATAGATTTTCTTAAGTATGGCTCATCATAGTTTATTTTTTTATTGATGGAGGATTGACCATGTCCTGGCAAATCAACAGCATAAACAGTATAGTTTTTTGCATAAAATGGGATCAACTCACTAAAGAATTCAATTTGCGTCCTTATTGTATGCATCAAGACAAGTGGCTCGCCATGGCCAGTTTTAATTACCCTTAATATCTCACCATCGGTAAGTTTGATAAAAAGCTCTTCACCACTAAATTTTAAGTCTTTTTGTACATTTTCCATTTAATTCTCCATTTATATATAATTTGAACTGCAATTTTTACTTACAACTACGCTTAATTCATGATTCAAACCGCTTGAATCACTGAAGCATTACCCCACCAAATCCATACCCTTCAGCACACCTGGGACCGGGCTCATAACCCCTTCCAATACTTGTAACGACGATTCTTTGCATCATAATGACCTTATAGTCTTCTGCTACTTAGCAGTTATAGAGTGTTTAGGATGAGTCTTAATGGGAATGCACAAGATTGCAGTTATCAAAGCCAATGCAATATGAATTAAAAAGAGAGGTCTGAAGTCTGCTACTACTAGTTGAGACTTTGCTAAAAAAAGTACGGTTACAGACACACCTATAACTGTTCCTATTTGACGCATAGCTTGATTGATTGCTGAGCCAACAGCATAGTCTTTCTGAGGCAAACCATATACTGCGGCAGCAGATAATGATGGCATCACCAATCCAATAGAAATGCCATTAAGAAGCAATCCTGGCAACCAATCTCTAAGATAATTAGGATTTGCGTCAGGAATTAATAAAAACCATAAACCACTCAATGCAAATAAAAATGCACCAGCAACCAATAGTGGCCGATGACCGATTTTAGAAGCAATTCTGCCTGATAATATTGCTGTAGGAACAACGGCTAATGGCCCAGGCATGATTGAAGTGCCGGCTAATGACATATTGAAATGCCAAATGTTATTCATCCAAAAGAAAAATGAAAAAAACATCATTGAAAACGCTACGCTAAAGATAAGCCCTGCTAGATTTGCAAATAAAAAAGTTTTGCTCTTGAATAAGTCCAGATCAAAAAGAGGCTCCGGATTCACTCTTGCCCAAGGAATGTAGCTAGCAATAACGAGCAACCCTAATAGCAAGATTGCAATCAGCGATGTTTTGGACCATTGACCTGAATCGGACTGGACGATGCTGAATGCTATCGCACCTACGCCAATTATTAGTATGAACATCCCAACCCAATCTAGCCGTATTTTGTCTCGGGGCTGAGTAGATTCATGCAATGTTGTGATGCTTTGCCAAATACAGAATAAGCCTATAGGGATATTGATAAAAAATGCCCACTGCCATCCACCGACATCAATAATAAATGAGCCAACCCCTGGGCCAAGTGCAGCTGCTAACGCGCCAACTGCACCCCATGCTCCCATAGCAATCATCCGCTTCTCCCTTGGGAACGCTTCTAGCACAATCGCTAAGGCTGCAGGAGACAGTAGGCATGCACCTATAGATTGAAATACGCGTGCTACGATCAGCCAAAATACACTTGGTGCTGCGCCACAGGCAAAAGAAGCGGCAATAAACAAACTTATACCGATTAAAAATATCTTTTTTCTACCATATTTATCAGCAATGCCACCGGCAGGAATAAGTAATGCAGCAAAAACAATTGAATAAGCATTCATTGCCCATGACAAGTCTGATGCAGTTGAACCGGGGAAGCTTTTGAGAATATTATTGAAACCAGCATATAAAATTGTGGTGTCCAGAGATACCATAAAGACAGCAATGCATACAAGTGCAAATACACGCCAACCACTCGGTATTTCTTTTACGCTGTTAGCATAATCATATTGTGCTGGGTTCATGACTTATCCCTAGGTTTCTACTTTGATTGAATGTAGGCCACAACTTATAAAGCTGTGGCCACTTTATTAATTAGCTAAGAAAAAATTAGCCGAATTAACAAATGATGCGTGATATTGAAAAATAGAGCCATGACTTGAGTCAGGATATAAAATCAATTGAGCATTACTTAATTGCTTGTATAAAGTAATCGAACCTTCCGTAGGAAGCATCGTGTCATTGCTACCAGTTACTACTAATACAGGTTGATGTATGGCTTTGAGCGTTTTGTATTCTGGATCTGGTGTGCTTGTGAAAACAATCAGCGCCTTACCGTGAGCATCGGCAATTTCTTTACCGCTTTCTGGGTCACGATCATTCGTTCTTGCATACACTCTTGATAAAAATTCACCCCCAGCTTTTTTACCTGCTTCAGACTGCGAAAAGAATAAGTAATCACGTGGATCTGGTGCATTTGTTCTAGAAAAAGCCTCGCCTAAAACTTGCATTAAATTATTACCGCCCCCTTGATGAGTGGTACCAGCGAGAATCACTTTATTGACCAAGTCCGGATGCTGAGCAGCTAATTGTTGAGCAATGAAACCACCCATTGAGAACCCAAGCAAATCTACTTTTTTATAACCCAATGCTTGTATGAAAGCATTGGCGTCTGATGTCATTTGGGAAACATTGTCTGCAACAACGCCATTGGTAGCACCGACACCTCGATTATTGAACACTACAACAGTTCGAGATTTAGCCAAAGCATTTACAAGTGCAGGATCCCATGCATCCATGGTGCCCGTAAAGTGTTGAAGAAGTATCAAAGGGGCACCTGATTGAGGGCCTAATGTGCGATATGAAAATTTCACACCATTAGCCTCTACATATTTTGTGGTAGCAGTTTCTAATTTGTCTGCAGCAATTGCTGAACCTGACTCAACTACTGAAAATGTTGTGGCTACCAAAACTAAAGATTTTAAGAATTTGTTCATTTGTAACTCCTTATCTATTAATAAAATACCGAACGGTACATAAATGTAATTCAAAACATATTGCATTGTCAACATATTTCTGTAACAATTGGTACATTAATAAATAAAGAGATAGATTATGCTAGAAAAAGTTAAAAAATTACGAGGCCGTCCTAGAGTTTTTGATATGGATGAAGCTTTGGATAAAGCTTTGGAAATCTTTTGGAAAAGGGGCTTTGAAGGTGCTTCTATAGCTGAGCTCACAGAAGCTTTGGGTATTAACAAACCAAGTTTATATGCTGCCTTCGGCAATAAAGAAGAGATATTCAAAAAGGCACTATCAAGATATGTTGCTGGCCCAGTTGCATTTATACAAGAGGCAATAAATCAACCTTCAGCTTATGAAGTGGCTCAGAGTTTTTTGACTAAAGCAGTAGAATTCTTCACGGACACGAAGCATCCAAAAGGCTGTTTAATTGTACAAGCCGCACTATCTGTCAGTGCAGATTCTCTAATGGTTAAAGATTTATTAGCTAATTATAGATATTCATATGAGCATCAATTAACAAAACGTTTTGAGAAAGCAAAAGAAGAAGGCGACTTACCTACTGATGCTAACGCCGAAACATTAGCTAAATTTCTATCCACGTTACATCAGGGAATGTCCGTACAAGTAACCAGCGGTGCATCAAAAGGAGAACTCATGCAAATCGTCGAGTTCGCTTTAAAAAGTTGGCCTAGGCAAAAATGAGAACCCTTCTGAAAAATCAAATGTTGATATTCGCTCAGATGAAAGCGTTTGCTGTCACGCTTTTAATCCTTCCATAAGCGTTTTAAGTGCCCCATCAATTGCATTTTCCCCAACCTTTTCCTCATACAGTAACCCATCAATTGAGAGCATAGTTAATCCATGCACTTGAGCCCAGCAAGCAGCGGTTTGATCATTTAGAGCCCCACGCTTAAATACCTTTTGGTTTTGTCCCGACTCCAAAACCTCTAGTAATACACCAAGAGCAGACATAGCTCTCTCATCTAGATGAACCTGACTTGATCCGCCACTGGCTTCGGCGCTGAACATTAATTTATAAAGTGAAGGATTGGTTAATCCGAAATTAATATAAGTCTTTCCTGCAACGAAAAAACGATCTATGGGCGTCATACCTTCAGATTTCAAGGCCCTTATTAGCTCTGCACCCAGTTGATCAAAACCAATCAAAGCGAGTTCAGCCAGCAAAGAAATTTTGTCTGGGAAATGTTTATAGGGAGCAGCGTGACTTACTTCAGCGCGCCTTGCAACTTCACGCAAAGTGAATTGCCATCCGTTGTTTTCCGCAAGCATGCTAAGGGCTGTATCAACAATAACCTTCTTTAAGTTCCCATGATGATAGGGGCGTTTTACTTCAGTAATATCACTCATTGTTTAGCTTTATAGACTATCGATATTAGTAATTATACTTCCTCACATTAATGTTGTCACTGATTACATAGTTGACACTGTAAACTTTAAGAAATACAATGCATAGATGTTTACACTGAAAACATTAACAGATTACTTTTCACATCACATTTAGAAATGCAATAACTTAAAGGACATAGCCATGAACACAATGAATGATCTGCATACAGAGAAAATTTCTTTCACGTTAAATACTTGCCTTGCTAAACAACGGGCAGCTTTTTTTCAAGAAGGTCCGCCTACGATTGACCAAAGGCGTAGCAATTTAAAGAAGTTACGTAGTGCAATAATAGAAAATAAGCAACAATTCGAGCAGACGCTAATGATCGATTTTGGTAATAGATCAGCACATGAAACTGCCATCATGGACATCATGTCGGTTGTCCAAGGCATTGATTATCATGTAAAAAATTTAAGTCGCTTTATGCGTAAGCAAAAGCGTCACGTACCTTTTAACTTCCAACCTGCAAGCGCATATGTTACTTATCAACCACTTGGTGTTATAGGAATAATCTCACCGTGGAATTATCCAGTCTCTTTAGCACTCACGCCGCTGGCAACTGCGCTTGCTGCTGGAAATCGAGCCATGATTAAACCTTCTGAAATGACGCCAGCTACAAACAAAGTTTTGACGTCTATGCTGAGCGAAATCTTTTCTGAGAGCGAAGTGGCTATATTCACGGGCGATATCGAAGTGAGCACGGCCTTTACCGCACTTACTTTTGATCACCTATTCTTTACAGGTAGTACCCAAGTCGGTCGTCATGTCATGAGGGCTGCCAGCGAGAACCTCGTACCTGTCACACTTGAGCTCGGAGGCAAATCGCCTGTAATCATTGACGCAGCGCATCCTATTGAACACGCAGCTAAGGAAATTGCTTATGGAAAGCTAGCAAACGGCGGGCAAATATGCATTGCACCAGATTACGTCATGGTGCATGAAACCCAGGTTGATCAGTTCTTAACGGCTTACGATAAAGCTGTACGTGAACTTTATCCGAACGGGCCTGGGTCGACTCAATTTACTTCTGTGATTAATGAGCATCATTTCAAAAGACTATCCAATCTGATTGAAGATGCTAAAAGTAAGCAAGCGCGTGTAGTTGAAGTAGGCATAAATCCTCAAGAAGCACAACAACGTATCAACACTCTTCCTCCCACTCTAGTTTTAAATGTGAGTGATGAAATGAATATCATGAAAGAGGAAATTTTCGGGCCGGTACTACCAGTAATGACCTATCGGAACATTGATGAGGCAATCAAATACATCAACGACCACCCTCGCCCTCTAGCACTGTATTATTTCGGTGACGATAATGCTAATCGCCAGAAAGTTATGACGAGAACAACCTCGGGAAATTTAACGATAAATACCACAATATTGCACTATGTAATTGAGGACTTACCGTTTGGCGGAATTGGTCCCAGCGGCATGGGCTCCTATCATGGCATCGAAGGTTTCCGCTCAATGAGTCATGCAAAGGGAACGTTAGAGTTCAGAAAATGGAATATGAGTAGTGTGCTTAGGCCGCCTTTTGGACCGTTAGCGGATTTTATACTAAAAGCAATATTGCGATAATTATCTGTTAGCGCAGCAATCAAAGATCCTCGACTCTATCTGGTCCTTATCCACATAGAGTCGTATGGAGTCCGACAACCCTAATGCATTGAATCTTTCTAAAAAAGGTCCCAGAGATATGATCAAATCCATTTTATTTATAGCGATTTTATTAACTTGTGTGATTGTATTTGCACACGCAAGCGAGAAGCAAACGCCTTATAAAAACTTGTTCGAGCATCCAAATGACACGAAATCACGTGCCTCAGTTGGCTATATGCTACATCGAGCCTGGGTACAGCTTACCAATCAGAAAGCCGTAGAAAATAGTATTGAGCAATCAACAATTAGTAAGGAGCAATTGGAGCATCATGACTTTTCTGTAACGTGGCTTGGACATGCCACGCTGTTGATTAAAGCTGGAAACCTGTGGATATTAACAGATCCAGTTTTAAGTCAATATGCCTCACCGACTGCACCATTGGGTCCTAAACGCTTAGTGCAGCCCCCGTTAAATATTAATGATTTACCTCATATTGATATTGTTTTGATTTCGCACGATCATTTTGATCATCTTGACTTACAAACTGTAAGAAAGCTGGCAAAACAAAAAAATGGAAGCCCATTATTTTTAACTGGGCTAGGTTTGAAATCCTGGTTTAATTCGAATGTTATTGATGCAAAAGTAGAAGAGCTAAACTGGTGGGACGAAATAGAACTAGGTAATGCAAATTTTAAATTTGTACCAGCGCAACATTCAAGTGGTAGAGCATTTACAAATAAGAACACAACATTATGGGGAGGCTGGGTAGTTGAATACGCTAGTAAGAAATTCTATTTTGCTGGCGATACCGCTTATGAAGCAGAACTGTTCGCACAAATTTTACAAAAAGTTGGTCCTATCGATTTGGCGGCTTTACCCATAGGAGCTTACAAACCCCGCAATCTCATGCGTTTCGAACATATGGACCCAAGCGAAGCTGTACAGGCTCACAGAGACTTAAAACTAGTGAAATCTATTGCAATACATTGGGGTACATTTCAACTTGGTGATGAAACCTCAGATGAAAATCGCGCAGACTTTGCCTCTGCTATTGCAAATCAAAATGTAGAAAATTTCAAACTAATAGCCATTGGGCAGACGGAAGAGATTGGTACTGGAGTTCACGATTAGCTTCAAAGGTACAATTCAATCAGCCCTGACGCACTTCAAGTGGTATTTAATGAACTCTTACCACATGCCGAACTTTGAGTGTCCGGTTTGGGCCGAGGCTGTGTCAAAACGCCAGAATCAGATATTTGTAATTATGTCTCGCTGAGGCAGTCGGAATTTTTTAGGTCGAAGTTTGTTATA
>LNFM01001049.1_pt1 | contig 64694 bp, 60 predicted proteins | sample 596031 | NCBI WGS metagenome assembly LNFM01 (sample SAMN04254537, study PRJNA301005) | activated carbon metagenome | isolation source: dual media filters at the Ann Arbor, Michigan drinking water treatment plant | place: USA: Ann Arbor
GAAAAGCATCTAGCCTTCGGCGGGACGACGATTGCGGATCGCCTCAAGGCGCCACGCTCGATCCAAGAACTTTCCGACATGTTGAAGGGCGTGAACGGGCTGCAGAGCTCCCCTCGCGTCCCGACTCGTGGGAATCCGGCAGGTCATACAGTCCGCCGCCGTCCAGTTCCAAGGTCCTCAAAGCAAACCAGAGCCAGCGTGAACTTTTAACAGCTCTTGGCAGCCTCTGCTTGTTTGATGCCGTGCGGAGCCGTATAGGCCTTTAACACGTTCTGCGATTGCATGGTGTCTGATGCTCCATGGTTCGACACGGAACTCGAACAATGCCCGTAAATGCCTGACATCAATAGACAATTCTCAATAGCCCCCATGATGGAGAGGGCCTGGTAAACGGGAATATCTATTGTTTTCTAATGGCTTAGCTTGGGCACGCAAATCGGATGTTGTACCGCTTGGCGTACTTTGAGATCGCATTTCGCGGGGTGGATCTGGCCGCCGCTATCGACCGGAGGACTCGGCCCGAGACGAAGTCGCTCAGGCCTTTCGAGGCGCGGAGCGTATCGCAATCTGCTTTTCGTTAGCGGTTTGATTGATTGATCGCGTCAAAGGCGGCACCGATGTCGCCGCCTTTGCCGTACTGCCGCAAATTGCGAAACGTCACTTCGGCTGTATGGCCGAGCACCGGTTCGGCCAAGCCGAGAAATTTTCGTTCCAGATCGTCCCACTGCATCGGGTTTCCTGGGTTACCGAGTGCCAAGGGCGTTTCGGCGACGATGCGGCTGCCGTCGGTTAGGGACACGGCGATCGAGGCCGCTGTCTTCGACATGTCCGGCACGATATTGAGCGTCACGCGAGCGACAAGACTGCGCAGCACCGGGTCGTTCAGGCGGTCGCTGGAAAAATCCGGTGCCGCAGCGACATGACCGGCGAGCGCCAGCGCAACGCAATAGGCGGTGCTGAACTTGCCCTGAAGCGGCGTCTGCGGCGCAGGGTTGCCGGCGAGTTGAACGGCCATTGGGTGAACGTTGACCTGAATGGCTTCGATGGTGCGGCCGGCAAGCTGGGCCAGCACCTTGCGCGCCGAGTCGATGACGGGATGGGTCAGCAAGCACGACGCATAAGGTTTGAACGTATTCTGCAGGATTTCCCAATCGTCCGCCGCGAATGTCATCGGAGCGATGGCGCGCGAGCGATCCTGAATCAGGGCAGGGGATAGTCCGGTGGCGGGTTCGAGCAGGTCGTGAGCCGCGGTGAAGCCGGCTTTGGCAAGTTGTGCAGACAGCACACCGTTGAATGCCGCCTTGCCGGCATGGAATGGCTTGCTCATGGTGCCGAACGATCCAGTTAGCCCCGAAGCCTGCGTCGCGGCAGCGCCCAGGGCGTTGGCTGTCTGTCCGGCATCGAGGCCGTACAGCACGCTCGCGACTGCGGCGGCGCCGAGGCAGCCACAAAATCCGGTGGAATGCAGGGCGCGGGTATTCAACGCATCGCCGAAGCCACCCCGGCCGATCCGTGCGCCGACTTCAAACCCGGTGACGAAGCCGCGCAGCATGTCGGCTGGCTCCGCCTTGGTCGCCGTGCCGACGGCCAGAGCCGCCGCCCAGGTTGGCCCGCTCAGATGCGCCAGCGAACCGACATGCGTATCGTCGAAGTCAAGGCAATGCGCCATCGTGCCATTGATCAGTGCAGCGAACGGCTCATCGGTTGGCGATCCAAACAGCACTTGCGCCGAGCCGCCACGGCCGCTGGCAACCTTGCGCACGACCAGGGCCGCGCCTTCGTCGCGGGCGGCAATGGCGACGCCGAACCAGTCGACGAGGCACATGCGAGCGGCGTCGAGGACGTCATCCGGCATCGCCCGCGTCCGCGTCCCGGCAATATACGCGCTGGCGGCATTCGTATTGGGCGTTTCCGGCATATTCGGCTCCAGTTGTCAGCCGCCGACGATATTGTTGCGCCGAAGCTGCGTTCGCTCGGCTTCACTATAGCCGAGGCTTTCGAGAATGGCCTTGTTGTCCGCGCCGAGATCCGGTGCACCACGGCGCTTTGCGTCCACAAGGCCGCTGCTGGCAAGTGGATTGGCGATCTGCGGGATACGTCCCTCGATCGGATGTTCGATCCATTCGATCAACCCGCGGTCGCGCACATGCGGGTCCTGCAATGCCTCGTCCGGATCGTTGACCGGCGAGATTGGAATATCGGCCGAAAGCATCTTCTCGATCAGTTGATTGCGCGGCATCGACGAGCAGTAGTCCTGGATCGCCTTGCGATAAATCACGGAGCGTTCGCCGTGGCTGGTATGCCGGTCGCTTGGCGATTCATTCTCTGACACCAGATCCGGTCTCTGGATGAGATGGCAGAACGACTTCCAGATGCCGGCTTCAAGCAGCGACACCGCGATGGCGCGGCCGTCCTGCGCGGTATAGATCGAGTAACGCGGATTGGCGCCCCAGACTTCCATCGCCTGGGCGCCGCGATTGCCCGCGATATGCGCCATGCCTGAGGTCAGCACGATGTTGCACATACTGAAAAGACTGTCGAACATCGACGTATCGATGTAGCAGCCGGCGCCGCTGTCACGGCGGCGGTGCAAGGCGGCGAGCACGCCGATGGTGGCGTAGGCGGCGGCGGCGTAATCGCCAGCCTGAAAACCGGGCACCGTGGCCGGTCCGCTGGACGCCGCAGCGCCGATCAGTCCAGTCGCCGCCTGCACCACAAGGTCGTGTCCGGGGATACCGGCATAAAGCCCGGTCTGGCCAAAGCCGGTGATCGAACAGTAGACGATGTCGGGCTTGAGCGTTTTGGCGGTGTCGTAGTCGATCTTCAGCTTGGCGGGCACGCCGCGCCGGAAAGACTCCACCACTACATCGGCCTTCGCCAGCAGACGATGCGCGACCTCTCGGCCTTCCGGCTTCGCCAGATCGAGCGACAGGCTCGATTTGTTGCGATTGACGCTGTTGAAGTAAACGCTGCTGTTGCGATAGCTCGGTGGATTGTGCCGGCTCAGGTCGCCATTGCCGGGCTGCTCGATTTTGATCACGTCGGCGCCGAGATCGCCCAGCATCTGGGTGCACCAGGGGCCTGGCAGAAGGCGGCTAAAGTCGAGCACGCGCATCCCTGCGAGGGGCAGGCGCGTGTCCTTGCTATTAGACGTCATCGTGATACTCGCTTTTCTTCTTCTACTTGCCCGTGAACTTCGCCGGTCGCTTCTCGAGGAACGCGGAAATGCCTTCCTTGCGGTCCTGCGAGCCATAGATGGTGGTGACGAGGAACGCCTCGAATTCCAGCGAAGAGGCCAGATCCATCTGCAGGCCGCGATAAACGACGCGTTTGATGAAGGCGAGGCTCAACGGCGCGCGGTTCTCGTAGACTTTGATCATTTTCTTGGCTTCTTCGACCGCCGTGCCCTTGGCGACTTTGCGGTTGATCAGGCCGATGCGGTGCGCTTCCGTCGCATCAATAGGGTCGGCCGCGAACATGATCTCGATGGCCTTGGACGGGCCGACGAGGCGTGCCAGGCGCTGCGTGCCGCCGGCGCCGGCGACGGTGCCGATCTTCGAACTGGTGATCGCGAAGGTCGCATCCTCGGCGGCGATGCGAATGTCGCAGGCCATGGCGAATTCGCAACCGCCGGTCATGCAGAATCCTTCGATTGCCGCAAAAACCGGCTTGGTGAGGTTTTCGTAGACGTCGCACAGCCTGTGCCAGCGCTTGAAGTAGGCGAGACCGTCGGCGGCGCCGCTGATGGCGAGCGCGTCGTTGAGATCGGCGCCGGCCGAGAAATAATCCATGCCGCCGGTCAGGATGACACCGCGCACCTCCGGAATGGCATCGGCGGTCTGCGCTGCGTCGATTAGCTCATCCATGGTGGCGACGCTGATCGCGTTACGACGCTCCGGGCGGTTGAAGGTAATGATGAAGGCAGAGCCGTCCTGGCTCGTCTTGATGTATTTGTAGGCCACGTTGCAGGTTCCTTTCGTAACGACGATCTTCATTTATCTTTCAAGAAGCGCAGCAGCAGTTCGTTGACCGTGTCGGCAGCTTCATACTGAACCCAGTGCCCGGCGCCCGCCACCAGCCTTATGTCGACATCTGGCCGCACGGCTCTGCACTCGGCCGCACGTGCCTCGGGTGAAGGATAGGCGACGGTATCGTTCGCCCCCCAGATCATCAGCAAAGGGCACGACACGGCGCCGAGATCCTTGAGTATCGTCGGCCGCAGGCTGACCTTGAGGCTGTTGAAACGGCTGCGTGCAATGTTGCGGCACTGGATGTCGATCGCGCGCTCGTCAACGTTGTCGGGACTGTGCAACATCATGGCAAGGAGATTGAGCCGGATGACGGCGCGGTAGCGGGGATCGGTTTCGATCGCGGTGGGCGGCGACTTCAGATCGAGCACGCGCCCCTTGGCTTCGCCAAATCCGCCCGGACCAAGAAGCGCCAGTCTGCTGCACCGCGCGCCAAGTCTGTGGCACAAATCGGCTGCCACGGCGCCACCGAACGAGAAGCCGACGACGGCGGTCGGCCGGTCTCCGATTAGTCTGTCGACGCCGGCGGCAACCAGTGCCAGATAATCGTCCGGACCGATGTCGCGGGCAACGTCAGGGGCATCCCCAAATCCGGGCAGGTCGAGGGCGAGGACGCGATAACGCTGCGACAGCGCATCGACGTTCCGCGCCCAATGGCTATGCGATCCGCGGCCGCCGTGTATCAGCACGACGTTATCGCCGGAGCCGGTTTCATGCACCGTGAGGGGCAGGCCAGCCGGAGAATTTGCACTCATAGGGACAGTCGCGTTCATGCTTCCGCGTTGAGCGCCTCTAGTGGCTTGCCAAGATATGACTCGATCACCTCCGGATGGGCAATGACGTCGTCCGGTTTACCTTGGAACAGTTCTTGGCCGAAGTTCAGCACGAAGACGTGTTGTGCGAGGGCGATGATGACGTGCACGAGATGTTCTATCATCAAGATGCTCACGCCGTTGGCGTGGATCCGGCGGAGAAGCTGCATCAGTTCGTCAATGTCTCCCTGCGGCGAGCCGGCCATGACCTCGTCGAGTAGCAGGAGCCGGGGTTTCGTCGCCAGAGCGCGGGCTAGTTCGAGCTTTTTTTTGGCGCCGAGGGTGAGGGCGCCGGCCATGACATCGGCCTGGTGCGCAATGTCGACCATCTCAAGCGCCTCCATGGCGCGATCGCGTGCCTTGCGAATGGTCATGCCATCGCGCGAGAATAGGGCGCCGGTCATGGCGTTATCGAGAACGCTCATCTCCGGAAAGGGCTGAACTACCTGGAAGGTCCGGGCAATGCCGAGGCGGCAGATTTCATAAGGCTTCATGCCGTCAATGCGTTCGCCATCGAACGTGATTTTGCCAATGGTCGGACGGAAGTAGCCGGTGATCACGTTGAGCAAGGTGGTCTTGCCGGCGCCGTTGGGGCCAATGACGCCGAGAAACTGGTCCTTCTTGACGGTCATGGTCAAGTCGTTGACTGCAAGTAAGCCGCCGAAGCGCTTGGTGACGTTTTCGATTTCGAGCATCGGGTGCCTCGGCCTTACGCTGTCTTTTTGGGTTGGTGCGATCCCAGAAACGAGCTCTGCAACGCGCCTGAATTGGTCAGTTCGGCGATCGTGCCGCTGGCGGTAACGCGACCCATGGCGATGGCATAGCCGCGCCTCGCAACGGCGAAAGCGGCTTGCGCGTTCTGCTCGACGAGGAGAATGCTGATGCCGCTTCGCGCCACTCGTCCGATGGCGCCAAACAGCACTTGAACCATTTTTGGCGAGAGGCCGAGCGAAGGTTCGTCGAGCAGCAGCATGCGCGGCTTGCCCATGAGGGCGCGGCCGACGGCCAGCATTTGCTGCTCGCCGCCCGACATCAGGCCGGCCTTCTGCAAGCGACGTTCGGCAAGTATAGGGAAAAGGTCATAGACACTCTGGAGCGACTGTTTGCGGTGCGGGCGGGCGCGCGGGCAGAACGAACCCAAGAACAGATTTTCTTCGACCGAAATGTTCGGGAACACCTGACGTCCTTCCGGGCTCAGCGCGATGCCGAGATTGACGCGGTTGTGCGGTTGGACGGCGAGCAGATCATGGTCGGCGAAGGTGATCTTGCCGTTGAACGGTGGAATAAGCCCAGTAATCGCCCGCATCGTCGTCGTTTTGCCGGAACCATTGGCGCCGAGCAGGGCGACGACTTCGCCTTCATTAACGGTCAGGCTCATGTCCTGCAGCACGATCGAGTCATCGTAGCCCGCGCACAGGTTTTCGACATTAAGCAATGGTATCATGGCGTGGTCGCCTTTGTCGTCGCAGGGGGTGGCTCAGTCGCCGTCGGCTTTCGTTCCCGCCAAGAAAGCCAGGTACCGTAGATTCCCTTCGGCATATACAGGATCGAAAAAACGAGGATCACGCCATATACGAGCAGGCTAATGCCGTGTTCGCCAAGCAGGATGCGCGACAGTTCCGACAGGCCGATGGTGGCGAACGCGCCGATGATCGGTCCCGCAAGCGTATGAATCCCGCCGAGGATGGGTGCGATCTGCGCCAGAATCGTGATGTGCAGATCGAAGCCAATGGCCGGATCGAGGAACCCGCTGTACCATATGTTGATACCGCCAGCGAGCGAAGCCATCGCACCCGACAAGCTTAGCACGGCAATGCGGAACCGGAGCGGATTGATGCCGAGCATCTCCGATGCGCTCTCATTGTTGCGCATGGCGCGGCAGGCATAATGGAAAGGGGTCAGCGAGATCATATAGGCGACGAGCGCCGAACCGACTGCGCAGATGGCGGTGACCAGTGCGACAGTCTGGGTGCTCGGGCGCAGTGCCTGATCGATGAAGATACCCGCGCCACCGCCAGTGAAACTAGGCGTCATCACGGCGATGACGCGCAGGCCTTCCGAGAGTGCCAGCATCGCGATGGCGAAAAAGATCCCTTTGAGCCGGCCTGTGATTATGGCAATCGCCGCCGCCGCCAGCGCACCGACCAGCATGGCCGGCACCAGCGATGTGAAGAACGGCCAGCCGAAACGGTTGGCGACCAGCAGGGCGGCGTAACTTCCGAGACCCCAAAATGCCGAGTGCCCAAGTGAGATGAGGCCGGCATTGGCCGCCAGGTTCCAACTGATTGCCAGCATGACGAGGCTGCCGATCCGCAGGATCATATTGTTGACGATCGGCGGCGCTACCAACGGAAGCAGGATCACCGCAATGGCAAGCAACGCATAAAGGATATAACGACCACGCATCAGTGCACCGCCACGGCTTGTCCGAGAATGCCCTTCGGGCGGATGATGAGAACGCATAACAGCACGACGAACGCCACGCCTTCCGCCCAGCCGCTGCCTTCCGGAATGTAGTAACTGACGTAGGTTTCGGCGAAGGCAAGGGCGAATGCGCCGAGGATGGTGCCGGGCACGCTCCCGAGACCGCCCAACACAACGATTGCGAAGCCCTTGACCAGCATGTGGAAGCCCATGAAGGGTGTGATGGTCAGGAGGAAGGCGCTGATGGCGCCGGTGGCCGAGCCGAGAGCGGCGTTGATCGCGAAGGACAGCATGTACATTCTCGAGACGTTTATGCCCATCAAGGTCGCGGCCTGGCCGTTTTCCGCAACCGCCCGGGTTGCGCGCCCGAGTTCGCTGAAGCGCAGCCAACAGAACAGGGCGATGATGAGGATGGCGGCTACGACGAAGGCGATGATGCGCCCATGTGGCACCATCAGGTTCTCGAAATCGAAGGCGGTGAGCGAGTACGACGTCGACACCGAACGCGCGTCGCCGGTCCATAGGATGGCGGCGATGTTCTGCAGCACCAGGCCGATGCCGAACAGCAGGAGAATCTGGTTGATGTGTGGCGCGTCAAGCACGCGCTCGATCAAGGATTTGAATATCACGGCCGACACGGCTGCCACCAGTAGTGCAACGATCGGCAGCGACAGGAGGGGGTCGATGCCAAGCAGCACCGCGCCGAAATAGGCGCCGTAGGCACCGAACATGATCATCTCGCCATGCGCGAAGTTAATGATGCGCGTGACGCCGAAGCCAAGCGAAAGGCCGATCGCCATAAGGCTGTAAAGCCCGCCTAGCAGCAACGAGTCGACAAAGCACTGCAATAAAAGAGACATGGCGAGCCGGCTCCGAAAATGCGGATATGCGGGAGTCCGGCCCGCAGCAGGCGCTGCGGGCCGAGGAGTGTGATTATCTCTTCAGAAGCTGAAGCTTGCCGGTGGCGGCTTCGTTCGGGTACAGCACGACGAATTTCTCGCCGACGCGCTGAAACACAACCATATCGTTGAACGCCTGGTGCAAGGCACCGCCAGGGGTCGGGGCAAAATTCGAGCTGCCGCTCATCGTCTGGATGTTCAGCGCCTTGAGTTCTTTCGCTACCTTCATCTTGTCGGTGCTGCCGGCGCGCTCGATGGCGACTAGCAGCATCATCATTGACGTGTAGTTGGTGACGTCGAGGAATTCGGCCTCACGATTATAGCGCTTCTTGAAGTCTGCTTCCCAGTCGGTGAGCGAAGGGAACAGCTTGCTCATCTTTGGATCGGCCGGGCGTTTCATGCCTGGCAGGTAGGTGGTGACGCCAATCCAGCCGTCAGCGGCTTCGCCAACCGCGTGCGACCATTCCTGAAGTTGCGGATAGGCGGTGCCGACGAGTACCGGAATGTTCAGCTTGGCAACGTGGATCTGTTTCGCGAGCTGAATGCCGTCAATTGTCTGCACGATGCCGACGAGCACGTCGGGACGGGTCTGACGGATGCGCTGCAGAACCGGATTAAGATCGGCGGAGCCTTCGCGAACCAGTTCGGTCGCGACGATCTCGAAGCCGTTCTTGGTATAAAACTCCTTCGCCCAAGGCAACTGTTCACGGCCATAGGCGCCGTCCGAATAAACGATGGCGACCTTCTTTCCTTTGCCCATGGCGTCGGAAAGGGCCTTCGCTGCGCCTTCGTGGTACTGATACGCCCATGGATAGGTGTGAAAGAAAAGCTCTTCGCCCTTCATTGCATCTTCGAGCTGAGTCGAAGACGAGCCTGGCACGATCCACAAAGGCTTCGTTTGGCGCCACGCGGGCACTGACGCGGCGACGATGCCGGAAGCGATAGGCCCGATGACGAAGTCGACCTTTTCCTGCTGCGTGATTTCGGTGAACGCCGTAACCGCGGCCTGATTGTTGCTCTGAACGTCGCGATAGAGCACTTCGATCTTCTTGTCGCCGATCTTGCCGCCATATACATCGACGGCCATTTCGACGCCGCGCTTTCCTTGCGCGCCGTAAGCAACGAAGCGTCCGCTCAATTCGAACGGTGCACCAATTCTAATCGTGTCCTGCGCGAATGCTTGCGTCGAAAAGAGCGCTCCAATGAGCGCGCACGATCGTCCAATATTTCTGATGAGTTGAGCCATTTGCGTTTCCTCGCATCTGTTGCTGCCCCCGATTCTGATGTCGGATAACAGCAAGCGTTGACAAACCGTCGAAGCGAATTCTATGGTGTGGAACACGTTCCGTCTAGTGGACTAGACGCCACAGGCGATAAAACAATGGTTCAGATCGTCTACCCGCACCAAAGACTTCTCGTCACGGTGCGATAACCGCCGGTCATGGCTCTTCGGGGCGGCCGCAATATCGAGTGAGTATTTGGAATGACGAAGTTCGAAGACATTACGTATGCGGCGCAAGGTGGCGTCGCGAATATCGTTATCAATCGACCGCAAGTGCGTAATGCGGTGCGGCCGCAGACCTACGAGGAACTCACGCGCGCGATCTCACTGGCGGCCGACGACCCCGAAGTCGGTGTGGTGGTGATGTCCGGCGCCGGCGACAAGGCGTTCTGCGCCGGCGGCGACGTCGGCGACCAGCAGAAGCGGTATCCGGAAGTGGGGCGCACCCATATGCGCCGCCTGATCGCGCTTTCCACCGCCATGCGCATGATTGACAAGCCGATTATCGCGAAGGTGCGGGGTTACTGCGTCGGCGGCGGCAACGAGATCCACCTGTTCTGCGATTTGTCGGTGGCGTCGAGCGACTCCAAGTTCGGGCAGACCGGTCCGCGGGTCGGCAGCATTCCGATCTGGGGCGCCTGCCAGTTGCTCGCCCGCTATGTCGGTGAGCGAAAGGCGCGCGAGATGGTCTACACCTGCCGGCTTTATACCGCGCAACAGGCCCTCGACATGGGGCTGATCAACGAAGTCTGCGAGCCGGAAGAGCTCGACGCCCGCGTCGATGCCCTTTGCCAAGATATTCTCGACAAGAGCCCACAAAGTCTTCGGATTGCGAAACTCGCGCTCAATGCCGGTTCGGACCAGGAGTTCTATTCGTCCTACTTCCCGACCGCCGAATTGCTCGCGTCGATCTACGGCAACACCGAGAACATGGAAGGCATTCGCGCCTTCCTCGAGAAGCGGAAGCCGAATTTCCGTCAGTACCGGGCGAAGCGCTGAGTATGGTGCGCGGCGGTAGATATTCGTCAAGACAGAGGTGATCGTGGATTACGGTATAAAAGGACAGTCTGTTCTCATCGTCGGCGGCGCGCGCGGCATCGGCTATGCGGCCGCGGAACTGTTGGCGGCGGAAGGTTGCGGCGTGGCGTTGGCCGATATCAATGGCGATGCCGCCAAAAAGGCCGCGGAAAAGCTTGCCAAAGACAGCGGTGCTAAAACCGCCGGCATCAAGGTCGATGTGACCAATGCCGATCAGGTGAAGGCCATGATCGCCGCGGCCGAGAAGGAGATCGGCCCGCTGTCGGTCCTTGTGAACTGCGCCGCGGTGCTTGACGACAAGTTGTTCATGGAGTCCGGCCCCGCCGACTGGAAGCGGATGATCGATGTCTGCCTTTATGGGCCTATGAACGTCGTCCACGCGGTGCTGCCGGGAATGGTCGAACGCAAATACGGCCGCATCATCTGCCTCGCGTCGGACTCGGCGCGCATTGGCCAGGCGCGGTTGTCGTATTACGCGGCCGCCAAGGCCGGTGTCATCGCGCTGGTGAAATCGGTGGCGCAGGAGGTCGGCAAGGACGGAATTACGCTGAATGTCGTCTCGCCGGGCGCGACCAATACCGAGCTTCGCCAGGAACGCGAGGAGGGCATGCGCGTCCAAATGGGCGACGAAAAATACGCCAAGCGTGTCCAGACCGTCCTCAAGATGTACCCGACACGCCGCATCGGCGAGCCCCTCGATATCGGGTCCGCCATCGCTTTCCTCGCCAGCCGCAACGCATCCTGGGTTACCGGCCAGGTTCTTAGCGTCAACGGCGGCTTTGTCATGCCCTGATCGGACAAGAACCATGCAATTTGCGCTCTCTGATGAACAGAACATGGTTCGCGACTCCGCCATTCGTATGGTGGAGCGCGATATCCAGCCGGTGCTCGACCGCAATCCGCCGGACCAACCTCTGGCGAAGGATGGGATGCTGGCCATCTACAAGGTGCTGGCCAGCCAGGGCCTGACCGCGCCGCGTCTGCCGGAAGAGGCGGGCGGCTCCGGCATGAGCATGCTCAATTACGGCCTGATGTTCGAGCAGTTGCCGGCCATGGTCGCCATCTCGCTGCTGGCCCATGAATGCACCATCGCGCGCATCTATGCCGAAAGCACGCCTGAGCAACGCGAGCGCATCCTCCCCCCCCTCTTCGCGGGCGAGAAAATTTGCTGCACCGGCACGACCGAACCGGACATCGGTTCCGATCCCCGCGGCGTCAAGACGCGCGTGCGAACCGAAGGCGACATGCTGGTGATCAACGGGAGTAAGGCTTGGATCACCAACGCTTCGATCTGCGACACGATCAACGTCACCTGCGGCGAAGCTCAAGCCGACGGCTCAATTCGCATGCGTCGCGTCGTCTGTGAACGAGAAAAGTCCTCATTCAAGACGCAGGAGACTGCGACGCTCGGTTTGCGCCAGGGCCATCTCGCCGAAGTGTTTTTTGACGACACCAAGACGCCGCTTAACAATGCGCTTGGTGCCGCTGGCGACGCCGCCCGCGTTCTGACGTTGACCTGGAATGGCAACCGGCCGCTCGTCGGGCTCGCCGCCACGCAACTGGCGCAGAAGGCATTCGACGCCGCGGTTGCCTATGCCGGCATGCGCAAGCAGTTCGGCAAGACGATCGGTGGCTTCCAGCTCATCCAGAAGAACCTCGCCGATATCCAGACCGCGATCACCACCAGCCGTCTGCTTTGCTACTACGCGCTCGACGCCATCGACCGCGGCGAGCGCGCCAACGGCACATCGGCCATGGCCAAGCGGTACGCCACCACCGCCTGCCACGACGCCATCTCGCTGGCGATGCAGGTCCATGGCGCCATGGGCATCAGCCGCGAAGCGAAGATCGAAGGGCTCTATCGCGACGTGCGCATGCTGCCGATCCCGGATGCGACCAACGAGATCCTGGCGCTCATCCAGGGGCGCGAAATCACCGGGCTGGACGCCTTCCGGAGCTGACCGCAATGAATGCGCAAGGCGCGCTCAGCGGCATTAAAGTGGTGCAAGGCGAAGGTCGACACGCGGTCGCCGTGTGCGCCCGCCTGTTGGCGCAGCTTGGCGCCGATGTCGTGCGCGACGCCACGGGCTCCGGAGCCGACATTGTCGTTGGCGCACCCGAAGCGATGCCGGCGGGCGCCAACGCCATCCGCTGCGCCATTTCCGCGACCGGTGCGCTCCGGCATCCGCTGATTGCGCCCGATGCGCCGGAAATCGTCATGCAGGCGCTCGGCGGCTTGATGGGAACCACCGGCGACGCCGATGGTCCGCCTCAGGCGGTGATGATCCCAGTGCTCGAAGCGTTTACCGGGATCGACGCGGCCGCATCGATCCTCGCAGCGTTGCGCGTTGTCGAGGCCGGCGGGCCCGCGCAGTCGATCGACACCGCGGTGTGGGATACCAATGCTAGCCTACTGGGCACCTTCATTGCGCAGGCGACGGCCGGTAAAGCGTCGGGTTATCGCGACGGCGCGCGTCATTCGATCTGCGCACCATGGAATGCGTATGCCGCGCGCGACGGTTTCGTTATGGTCTGCACCAGTTCCGACGCCCAGTGGAAGAAGCTGCTCGGCGTCATGGGGCAGGGTGGCAAGGCGGCCGATCCGGCCTTTGCCGACATGAACGCGCGCCAATCCAATATGGCGGCAGTCGACGCCTTGGTCAAAACCTGGACACGGACAATGTCGGTCGCGGAAGTTGTGACCTTGCTCAAGAAGAACGGCATTCCGTCCGGAGCCATCGCTTCGAGCGTGACAGAGGGCGGGGACCGGCTGCCCTTTGGGCTGTCGGCGATGGCTGCGCAGGGCGCTGTATCGGCCCTCCGCCGAAAAGCGAGCGCCGCGGCGCCGCTCCAGGGTGTCCGCGTGCTGGAAATCGGGCCCTTCACCGCTGGACCGGTGACTGGCCGATCGCTCAGCGATCTTGGCGCTGAAGTCGTCAAGGTCGAGCCGCCCAAGGGCGAGGTGTCGCGCGCTTGGTCGCCACGCTCCGGCCATGTCAGCGGCTATTTTGCCCACTACAACACCGGCAAGAAGTCCATCGTCCTCGATCTCGGGGATGACGCCGACTGCGCCACGTTCGAAAGGCTCCTCGGCAGCGCCGATGTGGTGGTGCAGAATTTGAAGGCCGGCGCGCTTGAAAAGCTCGGCTTTGGTGTCGAGGCAGTCACGCGCCGCCACCCGCATATCGTCTACTGTTCGATTTCCGGCTACGGCCACCATGGCCCGCCCGATGCCGCGCTTGATACCGTCATCCAGGGCGAAAGCGGCATCATGTCGAAGGTCGGCAATCGCGCCGCGCCCTGCAAAGTCGGCTTTTCGGTCGCCGATCTGATCGCCGGGCATCTTGCGGTGCTCGGCATTCTCGCAGCCTTGCGCCGCCGCGACCGTGACGGCGTCGCGCAGCATGTCGATATCTCGATGCTCGATGCGCTGAAATGGCTGATGGCGCAGGGCCGCGACTATCCGCCCGCCTTGTTCGAAGGCACAGCGGTCAGGAGCGATGACGGCCGATGGGTCTTTCGGCGTGCGGCGGCGGGCGAGGTGGCCATCCGAGACCTGGGTGATGTCTTTGCCGACGGCAGTTTAATGACGCGGGGCATGTTGCGCCGTGTGCCGTCGTCGGGCGGCGCCTCGGCCTCTATTCTGGGCTCGCCCTATCCGCTGACGCTGACGCCGCCGGTGCCCGGTCCGATGATTGGTGAAGCCGGTGCCGATCGGGATGCAATTCTGCGGGACTGGACAGCCCAGTTCGTTGCGCAAGGAGAAGTCGCATGATCCGCGTACTGCATAGGGCGCTCGCCGTGCTGGAGTGCTTCAGCGACGACAAGCCACGCATGACACTTCAGGAGATTTCGCAGGCAATTGCGCTGCCGAAGACGACGACGTTTCGCATTCTGGCGACCCTGGTCGGCTCGGGCTATCTCGTGCAGCTCGAGAACCAGTCTTATGGCCTGTCGCACAAGCTGATGACGCTTGCCAGCATTGCGCAGAAGTCGCTCGGCATTCGCGACATCGCTCATCCGTTTCTGGAGGCGCTGGCCGCGAAGACCGGCGAAACCGCCGAGATAAGCATGCTGGATGGCGATCATCGCGTCTGCCTGGACGCCGTCGAGAGCAATTCATCGCTGAAATCGATTGTGACGCCGGGCGCACGGCTGCCGTTGCTGCACGGCGCGACCGGCAAGATGTTCCTGTCGGGCATGAAGGACGCGGAAGTCGACCGCGTCGTCAAGACACAGGCGAAACCGAACGAAGTCGACAAGGCTCGTTTGAAGCGGTCGTTGGCGAAAATCAAGAAGCAGGGCTATGCCGTCACTCAGAATGAACGTGTGCGCGGCGCGACCGCCATTGCCGCGCCGGTCTGGAGCCATCAGGGCCATGTCTACTGCATCACCGTGACCGGACCGAGCGGCCGGTTTGACGGCCGCGAGGACAAGTTGCGTGTGTTGGTCGTTGAGACGGCATACCAACTGTCGACATTGCTCGGCATGCGGCTGGGGCGCACCGCATGACCGATGGCTTAATGCACGACAAGGCGCTTGCGGATGTCCGCGTGCTCGATATCAGCCAGCAGCTTGGTTATGCCAGCAAGCTGTTCGCTGATCTGGGCGCCGATGTCACTTTGATCGAGCCGCCCGGTGGTATCGAGGCTCGCCGGCATGCGCCTTTTCTCGGCGACCGCCGGGACGGCGAAGCCAGTTTGCATTTTCAGTATCTCAGCGCCGGCAAGCGAAGCGTGGTCATCGATTTGGCGGTCGAGCGCGACCGCGTCCTGTTTCGTGAGGTGTTACGCCACGCCGATATCGTCATCGACGACCGGCTTCAGGCCGATTGGCGTCGCGACGGTTTTGCCTATGACGAAGTCGCCAGTCTCAACCCGAACATCGTCTGGTGCGCCGTGACGCCTTTCGGCCAGACCGGACCGCGCGCGCAGGATGCCGGAGACGATATGGTCGCCATGGCCTCGGGCGGCATGGCGTGGCTGACCGGCTATGCTGATCGCGGTCCACTGGTCCCCGAGGGCGAACTCGCGGTCTATAGCAGCGCGCAGTATGCCGCGGTGATGGGCATGATCGGCTATCTCGGCCGGGAGGCGACGGGCGGCGGCCAGTTCATCGACATTTCGATGCAGGAGGTCGTAGCGCTTGGCACCGAAACCGCGCCCCAGTTCCTGACGCTGAAAGGCGTCGAACGCCGCCGGCTTGGTGAGGACGAGCGTCAGGCCGGTATCGGCATTTATCCGTGCCGCGATGGCTATGTGCTGCTGTATGCCGCTGACTCCGGTCTGGGCACCGGCTGGTCCGACGTCGTTGCTTGGTTGCGCGAGTGCGGCACGCCGGACGCCGACAGTCTCAGCACGCCGGAATGGTTCGACAATGCCTTCAAGGCTAAGCCGGACAGCAAGGCGCATTTTCGCACCATCTTCACGGAGTTCGCAAAAGCCCGCGGGAAGCAGGAACTGTTCGAACAGGGGCAGGCGCGCCACATCGCGATTGCACCGATTAATGACTGCGGCGAGGCCTTCAACGACGCGCATCTCAACGCCTGCGGCTTCTTCACGCGAATTGGCGCCATCGACGGCACTGAACTCAAGGGTCCGGGCGCGCCATACCATCTGTCCGAAACGCCGTGGACTGCGGGCTTGCGTGCGCCAAACCTCGGCGAGCACACCGACGCCGTCCGGAAAGCCCTGCTGGCGCAAAAGGAGTTTGCATGACCGGCAAGCTTCCGCTGAGCGGCATTCGAGTCATCGATTTCACCTGGGTCGGCGCCGGGCCGTTCACCACCAAGATTCTTGCCGACTTCGGCGCCGAGGTGATCAAGATCGAGTCGCGCACGCGGCCCGACCAGTTGCGGCGCGCCGAGCCTCTCGTTGGTTCGCGGAGCCTGGAAGAGAGCGGGTATTTCGCGGTGCGCAATACCAACAAGAAAAGCGTATCCATCGATATGAAGGAGCCGGGCGCGCGCGACCTCGTTCTCAATATGGCGCGCCATGCCGACGTCATGGCCAACTCATTCTCGCCGAAGGCCATGAAGAAGTTTGGCCTTGAATATGCCGACGTCGCGGCGGTCAACCCGCGAATCGTCTTTCTGTCGATGCCGATGGCCGGCGCGAGCGGGCCGTACCGCGACTACATCGGTTACGGCATGAGCATCGCGGCGATCGCCGGCATGTTCGGCCTCGGCGGCGCGCCCGGCCGGCCGCCGGTCGGCACCGGCACCAATTATCCCGATCATCTGCCCAATCCGCTGCACGCGGCCTTCGCCGTGCTGGCCGCGCTCGCGTGGCGCCGTCGTTCCGGCAAGGGGCAGGAGATCGCCATTTCACAGATAGAGTCGACTATGGCGGCGTTCCCCGATGCCGTGCTGGATTACGCCGCTAACGGCCGTGTCAACCGGCCGGGCGAGGCGACCGAAGAATACGTGCTGCGCGGCGTCTATCCTTGCGCGGGCGAGGATCGCTGGTGCGCCATCGCCGTTCGCAACGACGCGATGCTTTCGGCGCTTAGCGGGGCCATGGGCCAGCCGGCGCTGGCCTCACGTTCGCGCACGGATATTGACGAGGCGCTGCAGTCCTGGACGCGCGGTCTGCCCGCGGAAGCGGTCGAACGCCGTTTGCAGGCGTCAGGCATCCCGGCCAGCGTCGTCGCGCGGCCGACCGATCTGCTTGCGGAAGAAGGGCAATTGAACGCCCGCGGATTCTGGCAGCATCTCGATCACCCGGTCATGGGGCGGACGCTCTACCACGGCATCGCCGCTAAATTTTCGCGCACGCCGACCAACTATCGAAACTGTGCGCCGCTGCTCGGTCAGCACAATGATGAATTGCCGGCGATTGCCGGTTTGAGCGCCGAGCAATGCCAGGCTTTGGCCGCGCAGGGCGTGATCAAATGACTGATAACACGATGAACTTTGATCTGCCCGAAGATGTCCGGATGATCCGTGACGTGGTGGCCCGCTTCACCCGCGAAATGCTGCTGCCTTTGGAGCAGACCGTTATTCGCCGCGAGGCCGAACGGGGCTTTTCCGATACGCCGCTGTTGCCGCCCGACGTGGCCCGAAAACTTCAGGACGAGGCCAAAGAGATCGGTCTCTGGGGCATGGACGTCCCGGAGGAGTTCGGCGGGCAGGATCTCGGCGCGCTTGCCAAGATCGTCGCCATTGAGCAGCTCAAGCTGTCGATAGTGCCCTTCGTGTTGCCGCCGGACAGTCCGAACCTGCATTTTTTGAAGGATTGCTGCAAAGGCGACCAGATCGAGCGCTATTTGCTGCCCTATGCTAGCGGGGCCAAGAAGTCCTGTCTGGCGCTGACCGAGCCTGGGGCGGGGTCGGATGCCGGCGCCATTGCCATGAAGGCGGAACGGCGCAACGGTAAATGGCTGCTCAACGGCACCAAGATATTCATTAGCGGCGCCAAGGATGCTGATTTCATCATCACCCTGGCGGTGACTGATCCTGCTAAGAAGTCACGCGGCGGGATGACCGCATTTCTAGTCGACAAAGGCACGCCCGGCCTGACCATCCCGGCGTCCTTTCCGATGATCGGCGAGTACCATCCTTATGAAGTGCACTACGAGAATGTCGAGCTCGACGACGGGCATGTGCTTGGCGAGGTTGGCCATGCCTTCGTGCCCTTGCAGCGCCGCCTGAGCATCCGCCGCGCCGAAATTGCCGCCCGCTGTCTCGGCTTCGCGCGCCGCTGCATCTCGATGATGATCGAGCAGGCCAACGCGCGTTCGACTTTCGGAAGTAAGCTGGCCGACCGGCAGACCGTGCAATTCTGGATCGCCGATAGTTACCAGGAAATGGAGGCGTGCCGGCTTGCCATCTACCGCCTCGCCAGCCGTATCGACCGAGGCGACGAGGATATACGTCTCGATGGCTCGATGGTCAAAATCCAGGGCCCTGAAATGGTCGGCCGCGTCATCGATCGTGCCATCCAGTTGTTCGGCGGCATGGGCGTCAGCAAGGAATTGCCGCTCGAATATATGTACCGCGTGACGCGGGCCTATCGCATCGTCGAAGGACCGTCGGAAGTGCATCGCTGGACCATCGGCCGCGATCTGATCCGCAACGGTCTGCCGGAGGTGCGCTGATGAACATCTCCGTATCCCATAGCGGCTTCGTCTCGGTCATCACCCTGGATCGCGCCGACGCGCGCAACGCGCTGTCGCTCGAGATGCGGGATGCGCTTGAAGCGGCGTTGCTTGCTTTCGACGCCGATCCGGCCACGCGGGCCGCCGTTCTGATCGGTGCCGGCGACAAGGCATTCTGCGCGGGTGCGGACCTGACGACGGCGCCGCCGGCCGGTTCGGGACCGACGGCCCAACTCGATCGCAGCAACCGCAGCCTGGTGCGCGACCTCAATCTGACCAAGCCGGTGATTGCGGCGATTAACGGCATGGCGCTGGGGGGCGGACTGGAACTGGCGCTGCTCTGCGACATCCGCATCGCCGCGAAAAGTGCCACCTTCGCGCTGCCCGAGGTCAAGATTGGCAGCATGCCCGGCAGCGGCGGCACCCAGCGGCTGAGCCGTATTGTCGGTCTGGGACGCGCGATGCACCTGGCCCTGTCAGGCGATCGCGTCTCCGCCGAGGAGGCGTTGCAAATGGGCCTTGTCAGTCAGGTTGTCGAACAAGCTGAACTCAAGACCACCGCCACCCAACTGGCGGAACGTATCGCCGAAAATGCACCGCTGTCGGTGCAGATGACGCGCAAGGCGATCCGCGAAGGATTCGACCTACCGCTCGCGCAAGGGCTCGCGCTCGAGCGCACATTATTCACGATCATTCGCGACACGCAGGACCGCGCCGAAGGCCGGCGGGCTTTCCGCGAGAAGCGCAAGCCAGACTTCAAGGGACGATAGTCGATATGAGTATTTCCGGCCGGGCCGCCATAGCAGGTGTGGGAGCGACGGAGCAGGGCACGCTGCAGGGCCGCACGCCGCTCGATCTGGGTATTGAGGCCTTCAAGCGCGCCATCGCCGATGCCGGCCTGCGTAAGGAGGATATCGACGGGCTGTTGACTATGCCGGGCACGACGTCCCCGGAAGCCAGCCTGCATTATCTGCGCTTCGGCGAGGCGGTCGGCATCAACCCGCGTTACACCGGCAGCATGACGATGGGCGGCGCCACCGCCGGCTGTCTGGTGCAGATGGCGGCGATGGCGATCCATGCCGGCCTCGCCTCGACTGTTGCCTGCGTGTTCGGTGATACGGCCAAGACCGGCGGCGTTACCTTCAATCGCGCGAGCGGCGGCGAACTGAGCTGGGGCCTGTGGGGCATGCTGGGCGCGGCCGCCAACAGCGGCATTGCCGCCGACCGGCACATGCATGAATACGGCACCACCAGCCGCCAGTTGGCGGAAGTGGCGGTGGCCTGCCGCAAGCATGCGTCGATGAACGAACACGCAGTGATGCGCACGCCGATCACGGTCGAGGATCACCAGAACTCGCGCATGATCGTGCGGCCGCTGCGGCTGCTCGACTGCTGCCTGATTTCGGACGGCGGCGTCTGCATCATCGTCACCGGCATCGAACGCGCCCGCGATCTGAAGAAGACGCCCGTCGCAATCAAGGGCATGGGCCAGGCGCATACGACGATGAACATGGAGCACGAGCGCTGGTGGTATGTGCCGCACCAAAAGCAGGCATTGTCGGACGCCTTCCGCATGGCCGACCTCGGTCCGAGCGACGTGGATGTCGCGCAGCTCTACGACAACTTCACGATCTCTGTGATCCTGTGGCTGGAGCACGCCGGCTTCTGCAAGGAAGGCGAGGGCGGCAGTTTCGTTGAGGGCGGCCGTATCCAGCTCGGCGGTGATCTGCCCGTGAATACCGCCGGCGGCAACCTGTCCGAAAGCTACATGGAAGGCTGGCTGCATATCGTCGAAGGCGTTCGGCAGATCCGCGGCGAAGGCGGCGAGCGCCAGGTGGCTGACGCTGAGACTTGCCTCGTCACCGGACGCGGCATGTCGCTCAATTGCTCCAACGCCATGATCCTGCAGCGCGGATGATCCCGATGAACGCACCCACCAAAAAGCCCGCACCGCAAATCACCGCCTTGACGCAGCCGTTCTGGGACGCTGCCGGAAAAGGCGAGCTGCGCATGCAGAAGTGCGGGGCTTGCGGGCATATCCGCTTCCCGATCGGGCCGGTCTGTACCGTGTGTCTGAGCGACAAGTCGGACTGGGTGAAGATGTCCGGTCGCGGCACGGTGCTGTCTCATCTCGTCTTTCATCGCGCCTACAGCCCGGCCTGGAAGGGTCATGTGCCCTACAGCGTCGCCATGGTGCAATTGCCCGAAGGACCACGCATGTTTACCGACATCGTCGATCCCGAACGCAAGTACATCGATCAGGACCTGATCGGCCGGACGGTCGAGGTGTGGTTCGACCTCGTTGAAGGCGACGCGGCCGTGCCCCGCTTCAAGGTGCTCGAGTCATGACGTCGCCCCGACCGCTCGATGGCATTGTGGTGCTTGAATTCGGCCGCCGGCTGGCGTGCGGTGCGACGGGATCCTTACTGGCGCAGCTCGGCGCGACGGTGTTCTTAACTGAAACAGACGGGGCGACTCCCGACGCTTCGTTCGAGGACAAGTTCAGCCAGCGCGATCTGTTCGCCTACGGCAAACAAAGCTTGCGTTGGAGCGGCAGGGCCGGTGACGCCGCCTTGCTTCAGTTGATCGCCGCCGCCGACGTCATCATTACCTCGTCCGATGCCGATGCCGACGCCGCCCCGCTGCCTGTATCACCGTCGATATCGGCCATTGTCTGCGACATCACAGCGTTCGGCGCGCAGACAACCGAGCGCACTGCCGTGCCGGTCTCGGATTTCCTGTTGCAGGCGATGAGTGGCATCGCGGACACGACCGGCGAAGGCGCCGGCCCGCCGGTTTCGGTCGGCGCGCCGGTGGTGGAATTCTCGACCGCGCTTTATGCCGCCGCGTCGATTGTCGCAGGCCTGCGCGTGCGCCGCCTGAGCGGCGCTCCCCAGACCATCGATATGTCGCTCTACGACTGCGCCGTAAATGCGATGGCGACGTTCTTCCCGTCGCATTTTGGCGGCGGCAAGCCGCGCCGTCTCGGCAACCGCCATTCGATGGCGGCGCCGTGGAACGCCTATCGCGCCAGCGATGGCTGGGTGCTGATGTGCTCGGCTTCAGAAGCGCACTGGCGGAAGATCTGCGAAGTGATCGGGCAGCCGGAACTCGGCCGCGACCAGCGCTATGCGACTTTGGGCGACCGGATGGCGCGTCGCGACGAGGTTGACGCCCATGTCGCGGACTGGATGGCGAGGCATCCGGTGAAAGACTGCATTGCAGTGCTGAGCGGGGCCAACATTGCCTGCGGCGAAATCGTGCCGGTGGGCGCGCTCGCCGATGAGCCCAATCTGCGCCATCGTCATTCGGTGCATCAGGTGGTCGGCCCGGATGGCCGCACCTTGCGCGTTGCCGGCAATCTGTTCGCGCCGGGAGAGGCGGCCTACGGCTCCGGCACTATTCCCGCGATCGATAGTGGCCAGGTCGGCATCCCTGGCAAGTCGGCTGCGACGCCCGCGCCGCAGAAGGCAGCACTGCCGCTGAAGGGCATGCGCGTTGTCGAACTGGGTCAGTACACGACCGCACCCTTGGCTGGCCGCCATCTGGCGGCGCTGGGTGCGGAGGTCATCAAGGTCGAGCCGCTGGAGGGTGATTCCGCGCGGCAATGGGCGCCGCACCGCGACGGCATGAGCTACTTCTTTGTCATCAGCAATGCTGGCAAGCGTGCCGTTGGCGTCGATCTGCGCAACGAGAAGGGACTCGATTTCTTCCGCAAGCTGTTGTGCAGCGCCGATGTGCTCGTCGAGAACATGAAGCCGGGGTCGCTGGCGCGGCTGGGCTTCTCGGCCCAGGTGCTTGCAGAACTCAATCCGCGGCTTGTTTACACGTCCATCACCGGTTTCGGCGCTGATGCCACCTACCAAGAGCGTCCGGCTTTCGACACTGTGGTGCAAGCCATGTGCGGCCTGATGGACGTTACGCGCGCCAACGACATCCCTTTGAAGGCCGGCATTTCGATTGCGGACATCTGTGGCGGTCAACTGGGGCTGCTGGCCATTCTGGCCGGACTTGAACAGCGCGACCGCACCGGCAGCACGCCGCGCTACGACCTGTCGATGCAGGACGTAGCAGCCTGGCTCACGCAATTGAGCTGGAACGAACAGCGCCCGGAAGCAGGCAGGATCGCCGCCGAGGGCGATGGCTTTATTGCGGTCGATCGTGGCGGGGCCACGGCTCCGGTCAAAAGTGTGGCGCAAGTTGCCGAGGCGCCGCTTACCGCGGCGCGCCAGCTCATCGTCATGTCCAGCGATGCGGAACCATGGCCTTTGCTCGGTTCGCCGCTTCGCCTCAGTGCTACCCCGCCGCGCGTAGCCCGGGCCATCGGTCAGCCGGAACCGCTGTCGGATGCTCTGGGGCGCGAATTGAATCTGGACAATTGTCCAACGTCGGCACTGGCCAAGCCGGAGTTGACGTCATGACGAGTGCGCTGTTTTCCCCGATCACGTTGCGCGGCCTGACACTGCCGAACCGCATCGTCGTGTCGCCGATGTGCCAGTACAGCGCAATCGACGGCAGCGCCACCGACTGGCATCTAATGCATCTCGGCAAGTTCGCGGTGTCTGGGGTCGGCCTCGTCATCATCGAAGCGACGCACGCCGAAGCGCGTGGCCGCATCACGCATGGCTGTCTCGGGCTCTACAGCGATGAGAACGAGCGGCAACTCGGCCGCGTCGTCGAGTTCTGCCGCAAAGCGGGACAGGCCAAAATCGGCATGCAGATTTCCCATTCCGGCCGCAAAGGTTCGGCGCGCCTGCCTTGGGTCGGCCGCGGCGAGTCGCTGCCGGCCGACGGAAGCCCTTGGGAAACGATCGCGCCGTCGGCCGTACCGCATGGACCGGGCTGGCCGGCGCCGCGCGAACTCGATGCCGCGGGGCTCGAGATCGCCAAGGAAGCGCATGTCGATGCGACGCGCCGTGCCGCCCGTATCGGCATTGACCTGATCGAGGTTCACATCGCGCATGGTTACTTCTTGCACGAGTTCCTGTCTCCGCTCTCGAACAAGCGCACCGACCGATACGGCGGCAACCTTGAAAACCGCATGCGTTATCCGCTCGACGTCTTCAAGGCGATGCGCGCCGTCTGGCCATCCGACCGGCCGATGGGCGTGCGCCATTCGGTGACCGACTGGGCCGAGGGCGGCTGGACGCCCGAGGACGCCGACGCCTTTGCCACCGCGCTCAAGGGGCTCGGCTGCGACTACATAACGGCAACGACCGGCGGCCTGTCGGTTCATCAGAAGATTCCGATCGGCGAGGGGCATCAGGTCGAGTTCGCGCGCCGCTTGCGAGACAAGACAGGCCTGCCGATGATGGCCGTCGGTATGATCTTCAATCCGCATCACGCCGAGCGAATTATCCGCGATGGCGACGCCGATATGATTGCGCTGGCGCGCGGCGTGCTGTCCGACCCGCATTGGGCTTGGCGTGCCGCCGCGATGCTCGACGCCGAGGCGGCGTATCCTGTGCAATACGTGCGCGGCTACAAATCCAACTGGTTGCGCGCGCAGCGCGGCGCGGGCGAGCGGGGAGCGTCGCAATGAGGACTTCAGGGCCGGCTACGGTGGAACAGCGCATCGTCGAGGGCTATGTCGCGATCCAGACGGCGAAGCTGCCCGATATTGCCATCGCTGCCGGCAAGCAGCTCATTACGGATTGGCTCGGCTGCGTGTTGATCGGTGCCGAGGCCGCTCCGGCCAAGGCATTGGTTGCGGCGCATGGCGACGAAATTGGGCACGGCGCGGCGACGTGTTTTGTCGGCCCGACCGTGTGTCATCCGGGTCTGGCCGCACTGATATCCGGCACGGCTTCGCACACGATTGAACTCGACGATATCTATTCGCCGGCCATGTATCATCCCGGCGTCTGCGTCATTTCGGCGGCGCTCGCCGCGAGCCAACTGGCGAATGCGTCCAGCGAACGCTTCCTGCGCGCCGTTATCGCGGGCTATGAGATTTCCAACCGCATCGGCGCCGGAGTCAATCCGGAGCACTACACCTACTGGCACACCACAGGCACCGTCGGTACATTCGGCGCAGCGATCGCAGCGGCGGGCGCGCTTGATCTCGATGCCGGACAGGTGGCCAACGCCATTGGCAATGCCGCATCAATGGCGGCCGGGTTGCAACAAGCCTTCCGCAGCGACGGCATGACCAAGCCTTTGCATGCCGGCCGGGCCGCGGAGGGCGGGTTGCTTGCGGCGCGCATAGCCAAAAGCGGCTTCACCGGTTCGTCCGACATGCTGACCGGCCCGGTCGGATTCGTGCAGGCGATGAGCCACGGCCGCGACATTGCGGGACAGTTCGACAATGTGCTGACTGATTGGACAGTGACGCGCAGTATGTACAAGCGCTTCTCGTCCTGCGGCCATATTGCCGCGCCGATCGATCTCGCAATGGATTTGAAGGCGCGCGAGAATATCGATGTGGCGCAGATCAAGCAGGTCGATGTCGCAACCTATGCAACCGCGCTGAAAGCGGCCGGCATCGTGCATCCGGGAAGTGTGTTCGAGGCGAAATTCTCTCTGCCATTCTGCGTTGCCGCGTCATTGCTAGGCCACGACCTAACCGATCCGACGTCTTTCGACAGGCTTTACGCCGACCCGGCTATTGGCAGGCTGATCGACAAGGTGGTTTTGGCCGAGGACTCGACGATTACGGCCGCCTTTCCCAAGCTGCGCGGCGGCCGTGTCTCGATCACCATGAATAATGGAGTGGTTTATGCCGACGTTGCGGTAACGCGGAAGGGCGAACCAACCAATCCGTTCACGGCGGACGAACTGCGCCAGAAATTCAAGCGGCTTGTGGGCGCCACACGCCAGAAAGGCAACATCGACGCGTGGCTGGCGTGGGTCGATGGGTTGCCTGGCGGCGCCAGCGTGGCGCCGGGGTCATTACCGTTGGTCCCGCTATGATGATATGCTCGGGCCTTAGCCGGAGTTTGTTCCATGAGTAGACGATTTCCGCCGCTCAATCCCTTGCGGACCTTCGAGGTGGCAGCGCGTTGCAAGTCGTTTACCGAAGCGGCGGAGGAACTCGGCGTGACGCAGGCCGCCGTCAGCCGGCAGATCGGGGTGCTGGAAGGTTTCTTCAAGGCGAAGCTGTTCGAGCGAAACGTGCGTTCGGTGGTGCTGACACCGATCGGCCGACAGTTGCATGAAGACGTATCGTCGGCATTTCAGATCATTCGCTGGTCGACGGACCGAATCTTCCAGGAAAACGTCCTGGTGCGCGTGCAGACCTATCCGACCTTCGCGGCGCGCTGGCTCATGCCGCGGTTATCCAATTTCATGACCAAATTTCCGGCGGTCGATCTGCGGGTGCAGACCGCGATCAAGCCGGTCGACTTTTCCAAGACCGATACCGAAATCGCCATCCAGTTCGGCCGCGGCGATTGGCCGGATGTGACGGCGCATCCGCTGGTGGCGGATGCAATCGAGCCGGTGTGCAGCCCGCATCTTACGTCGATCCCGGAATCGGCCGATCTCCACGCACTGCTGCAGCACACGCTGCTGACGTCGAAATACCGGTCGCGAGACTGGACCGACTGGTTCGAGCATGTCGGCCTGCAGCCGGGGTCTGAAAAGCGCTGGCTGGCCTTTGAAAGCTCGATCCTGACGTTTCAGGCGGCCATCGAGGCGCTAGGCATGGCCATGGGGCAGACGGCGCTGCTGACCGCGGAATTCAAATCCGGCGCGCTTATCAAGCCGTTTAATCTGCCGCTGAGACGAAAGCTGCAGTACTGGATCGTGTGGCCTGCCGGACGACGCCTGTCGCCCGAGGCGCGCAAGTTCATCGACTGGATCATCGCCCAAGCGGACTCGGAGCGGAAAGCGCCGTCCCCGGCCCTGGTGCCGCGGGCTGGGCAGAAGATAGGCACATAACTAGACCGAATACCTCAATGAGCAATGCGAACTGGCCTCGCGGCCCAAAGACTACCGATATGCTACCGGGCTTCGGCCCTTAACTGATGCGTTGTGGGGCGAAATGGATTTTCAGCTTACTGAGGAACAGCAGCTCTACAAGGATACGGTGCGCAAGCTGGCGCAGAAGCACCTGGCGCCCGGCGCCGTCGCCCGCGCCAATTCGGACGCCTATCCGTGGGACGTGGCGAAGCTCTTAGCCGAGAACGGGCTCCTGGGCATTACCATGCCGGAAGCCGACGGCGGCCAGGGCGGCACGCTGTTCGACGCCGTGCTGGCGATCGAAGAGGTCGCGCTGGCATGCCCGCGCAGCGCCGACGTCATCCAGGCCGGCAACTTCGGCGCCATCCGCACCTTCGCCGAATACGCCACGCCGGAGCAGAAGAAGCGGTTTCTGCCCGATCTGCTGTCCGGCAAGAAGGCCATCGCCGTGGCGATGACCGAACCGGAAGCCGGTTCCGCGGTGACCGAATTGAAATCGTCCGTCACACCGGACGGTAACGGCTTCCGCCTGAATGGCACGAAGGTGTTCACGACGCTGAGCACCGAAGCTGAGCTTTTCCTGGTTTATGTGCGCTTCGGGCCCGGCACGGCGGGGATAGGCTCGATACTGCTGGAGCGTGGTACGCCTGGCTTCAGCCTCGGTCAAAAATCGCGGTTCATGGGTGGCGATGCGTGGCAGCAGCTCTATTTCGAGAACTGCTTCATTCCGCCGGATAACGTATTGCTGCCGGCCGGAGGGTTCAAGAAACAGATTGCCGGATTCAACGCTGAGCGTATCGGGAATACATCGCGAGCGCTCGCCGTCGGGCGGCACGCTTTTAACGTCGCCCGCGAACATGCGCGTAATCGCCGCCAGTTCGGCCAGTTGCTGTGCGAATTCCAGGGCCTTCAGTGGAAGTTCGCCGACATGGCGATCAAGCTGGAAGCGGCGCAATTGCTGCTCTATCGCGCCGCGCTCAACGCCGCGAACCAGTTGCCGTCGGAATACGAAACCTCCATCGCCAAGGTCGCGTGCAACCGGGCCGGTTTCGAAGTCGCCAACGAGGCGTTGCAGGTGATGGGAGCGCTCGGCTTTACCGAAGAGAGCATTGTTCAATATTGCGTCCGGCGCACGCGCGGCTGGATGATCGCCGGTGGTTCGATCGAGATCATGCTCAACCGCATCGCCGGCTCAATCTTTGAAACCAGATCGCGCAAGAAAGCCCTGACGGCGGCCGAATAAGAATGGAAAGCCGGGCAAAGTTACGGCGGGCGATGTTCGAGCCGGAAGCGGTTGCGATCATCGGCGCCTCCGATGAGCCCGGCAAGATCGCCGCGCGGCCGCTTGAGCTGCTGATGCGTCACGGCTATGCCGGCGAGATATTTCCGATCAACCCACGTCGCAATACGGTGCTTGGCCGCAAGGCCTATGCCAGCCTCGGCGCGCTGCCGCGCAAGGTCGATCAGGCCTATATCGTCTTGCCAACGGAATTGGCGATGGCCGCCGTCGAAGATTGTGTGCGCCATGGCGTCGGGGCGATTTCGGTTCTGGCCGATGGCTTCGCCGAAGCCGGCGAGGCCGGCCAAGCATTGCAGCGGAAGTTGGTCGGCATGGTCGCCGGCACCGGCACTCGCGTCCTCGGCCCCAACAGTCTCGGTCTGGTGCGGACATGGAACGGCCTGTCAATGACCGCGAACGCGGCCTTCGCGCGCGACACGCTTAAAACCGGGCGATGCACCGTGCTGTCGCAAAGCGGCAGCCTGATCGGAACGTTTGTCTCACGGGGCCAGGCGCGTGGCATCGGCTTTTCGAACCTCGTTTCAGTTGGCAACGAAGCGGACCTATCGATCGGCGAGATCGGCGATTGCCTGATCGACGATCCTGAGACCGATACATTTCTATTGTTTCTCGAAACGATGCGTCATGTCGATCATCTCGCTGCCTTCGCCCGCCGTGCGGCGGCGGCCGGCAAGCCGGTGCTCGCCTACAAGCTCGGCCGTTCCGACATCGGCGCCGAACTGGCAGTGTCGCATACCGGCGCATTGGTCGGCTCGGACGCCGCTGCCGGTGCGCTGCTGCGTGATCTCGGCATCGCGCGGGTTAATACATTCGAGGCATTGTTGGAGGCACCGCCGCTGCTGCGGGGATGGCGCCCGGCGACCGTCAGGCCGAGCATCACCATGCTGACGACGACCGGCGGCGGTGCCGCAATGGTCGCAGACCAACTCGGCACTTTCGGCATCGACGTGCAGGGCGTCGATGAGGAAAGCCGCGCCAAGCTCAAGGACAAAGGCATCATCATCAAGCCGGGGCGGATTGCCGACTTGACTTTGACGGGGACGCGCTACGGCACGGTGCGGACCATCATGGACCAGTTGCTGGTCGCGCCGGAAACGGAAATCCTCGTTTCGGTCATCGGGTCGTCGGCGGAGTTCCTGCCACAGCAGACCGTGGCGCCGATCGTCGATGCCGTAAAGGCGGCCGGTTCAGGCCACCCGCCGGTTGCGGTGTTTCTGGTGCCGCAAGCCGATCAGGCGATGAGCATGCTGGCCGATGCGGGCATCGCTTGTTTCCGCACCTCCGAAGCCTGTGCGGATGCGATCCGCGCCTGGGCCGAGCGTCGGCCACCGCGCATTGAGGTCAAGCCGAACTTGCCGGCCGCGGCGTTGACGCTGATCGACGTCAAGTCGGGGCATTGGAGCGAACGCGACGCATTGGCGCTGTTCGAAGCCTGCGGCATTGCGCCGGTCAAACAGCATATTGTCGCCATTGACGACATCGACGCCAATAAGCCGCTCGACGCGAGCGTGACATTTCCGCTGGTGGCGAAACTGTTGTCGGCCGATCTGCCGCACAAGACGGAAGCCGGCGCGGTCGCGCTCGGCATTAAGTCGCCGGGAGAGTTGCGCGCTGCCGTCGACCGGATGCTCAAGTCGGCTCATGCCTATGCACCGAAGGCCGGAATCGAAGGCGTGATGCTGCAGCCGCAATTGACCGCCGTCGGCGAAGTGCTGCTCGGCTTGCGGCGGGATCCGTCCGTCGGTCCGGTCATCACTGTCGGCATGGGCGGCATTGCGGCCGAGATTTATCGCGATATGGCGCTGCGGATCGCGCCGGTATCGCCCGACGAAGCGATGGCGATGTTCGAGGAGGTCCGCGGCTTTGCCATGTTGCGCGGCTTCCGCGGCAAGCCGCGTGGCGATCTGGCGGCTTTGGCGGCGGCGGTCTCAAGCCTGTCGCAGCTTTGCGCCGACGGCCGCATCGCCGAAGCCGAGATCAATCCGGTTCTGGTCATGCCCGAAGGCCAAGGTGTCGTCGCAGTCGACGGTCTAATTGTGTTAGGCAAGAATTTCACCTGAGTACGGTGTCCCAATTCTGGCGCGTTCTTCGCAGGCGGTTGTTTTGATGATGGCGCCGACTCGGTCCCCGGCGACGGGGCTCCAAGTATATATTTGTGCACTCGTCATCTCGTCGTACCGTGATCGTACCGCCGACGTTTCGGGCGAGCGCCAGTGCAAGCACCGCGTTCGACGCGAGGTGGCAGCGGCCGGCTTGTTTGATGCCGCGCGGGCCCGTATAGGCCTTAAAGTTGTCTTTGCGATTGCATAGCGTCTTTCGGCCGACACCGCTCAACAGACATCCATATATGCCTGATATCAATAGACAATTCTCAATAGCCCCGATGATGGAGAGGGTGGGCTAAACCGAATTGTTGTATTCAGTGAGGCACTTAGCTATGGCGCTTGAGCGCCGTGTTGTACCGCTCGGCGTACTTCAGAAATGCGTGTGAGTCACACACCGGGCCCCACTTGCACTACGGCTCCTGGAAGACAGTCTCTCGCTTCTTGCGGATGGTCGGCAGCAGCACGAGGACGAGCAGACCCAGTGCCATTACCAGCATGATGGCCGACATCGGTCGCGTGGCGAACACAGTATAGTCGCCGCGTGACAAGACCAAAGCGCGCCGCAGATTTTCTTCGAGCAGCGGCCCCAGAATGTAGCCAAGCAGCAAAGGCGCGGGCTCGCATTCCAGCTTCAGAAATATGTAGCCGAGGAAGCCGAAGACGATGGCGACCCACACGTCGAACATATTGTTGTTCGTGCTGTAGGCGCCGATGGCGCAGCATAAAAGGATCAGGGGATAAAGCAGGCGGTAGGGCACGCTCAAAAGCTTCACCCACAGCCCGATCAACGGCAGGTTCAGGATCACCAGCATGGCATTGCCGATCCACATGCTGGCGACCAGGCCCCAGAACAGATGCGGAGTCTTGGTCATGATCTCCGGACCGGGCTGGATGTCGTGGATGATCAAGGCCCCGACCATCAGCGCCATCACGGCATTGGAGGGAATTCCGAGCGTGAGCATCGGCACGAAGGAAATCTGCGCGCCGGCATTGTTCGCCGATTCCGGCCCCGCCACGCCTTCGATCGCACCTTTGCCGAAGCGCGACGGGTCCTTGGCCAGCTTCTTTTCCAGAGTGTAGGACGCAAATGACGACAGCGTGGCGCCGCCGCCCGGCAGAATGCCCAGCAACATGCCTACCACCGATCCGCGCACGACGGCGGGGAAGGCCTGCACGAATTCTTTCCACGTCAGCCAGAGTGAGCCGATGCGGGCCGCGACGACCCGGGCGGGCGCGCTGCGTTCCAGATTGACCGCGATCTCGGCGAAAGCGAACAGGCCCATCGTCATGGCGACGAAGCCGATGCCGTCGATCAATTCCGGCGTGTTGAAAGAAAACCGGGCGACGCCCGAATTGACGTCGGTCCCGATCATGCCGAGCAGCAGGCCTAGGATCGTCATGAGAATAGCCTTAAGCACCGATCCATGGGCCAACGCCACGGCCGAGACGAGGCCAAGCACCATGAGCGAGAAATATTCAGCCGCGTCGAACTTGAGCGCGAGATCCGCGAGCAGCGGCGCAAACATTGCGATCACCACTGTCGCCACGGTTCCTGCGAAGAACGATCCGAGCGCGGCAATGGACAGCGCGGCGCCGGCGCGGCCTTGGCGCGCCATCTGGTGGCCGTCGAGAACCGTGACGACCGATGACATCTCGCCCGGCAGGTTGACCAGGATCGCCGTTGTCGATCCGCCGTAGGAAGCGCCATAATAGATCCCGGCGAGCATGATGAGGGCCGTCACCGGCTCGAGCCCATAAGTGATCGGCAAGAGCATGGCGATCGTCGCCACCGGACCGATGCCGGGCAGCACACCGACCAGCGTGCCCACTACGCAGCCGACGAAAGCATAGAGCAGATTGACCGGCGTCGCCGCGACGTCGAATCCAAGTGCGAGATTGGCCAGGAGGTCCATGGTTCAGCGCCCCATGAACCAGGGCCAGACCGGCAACGGTATGCCAAGTCCGTAGACGAACACGGCCGCGGCCGCACCACCGAGGACCGCGCCGACCAGCAGCGCCTCCTGCCAGCGGAAATCGCGGCCCGCCGCCATCGCCACGACCGACATCACGAGCGTGGCGGCAATCAACCCCAGCCAGGGCGTTAATACGATGAAGAGGGCGACGCCGATCAGCAACTTGAGAAGCGGCTGCCAATGCCACTCGATCGCGGGGTCGGACGTCGAGCGAAGCCCGATCAGAGCCTGAATGCTGCCGCCGCCGACGAGCAAAATCCCCAACAGCCGAGGGAAATAACCCGGTCCCATACGGGCGGGCGTGCCGATGGCGTAGGCCTGCACCATCACAAGCGCCACCGCACCGAACGCGACAAAGAGAAGCCCGGCGTAAAAATCCCGCGGATTCCGGATCATTTGACCACCGCCTTCTCGCCGCCAAGCCATAGTCTGCGCCTACGAATGATGAAGGGCGGCAACCACCGCATCGCCCATTTCGCGCGTGCCGACCTTGCGCGTTCCCGGCTGGAAGATATCCGCGGTTCGGTAGCCGTCGGAGAGCACGCGGCCGACGGCGCGATGCACGCGATCGGCAAGATCCGACCGGTCGAACGAGTGGCGCAGCATCATGCCCATCGACAGGATGGCTGCCAAGGGATTGGCGATGTTCTTGCCGGCGATATCCGGTGCCGTGCCATGCACGGGCTCGTACAGACCCTTGCGATCGTGCGCCATCGAGGCGGACGGCAGCATGCCGATCGAGCCTGTCAGCATAGCTGCCGCGTCCGACAGGATGTCGCCGAAAATATTGCCGGTGACGATGACGTCGAATTGCTTGGGCGCACGCATCAGAACCATCGCGGCGGCATCGACGAACATATGCGTGAGTTCGACGTCCGGATATTCCTTGCCGACGCGCGTGACCACATCTCGCCACAGCTTCGACGTCTCCAGAACATTTGCTTTATCGACGGAGCAGACCTTGCGCCGGCGCCCGCGCGCGGCACGGAATGCGACGTGGGCAATGCGCTCCACCTCGCTTTCGGAATAGACCATGGTGTTAAAGGCCTGGCGCTCACCGCTCGATGTCACCCGCTCGCCGCGCGGCTCGCCGAAATAGATGTCGCCTGTCAATTCGCGCAGGATCAGCAGATCCAGCCCTTCGATGACCTCGCGCTTCAAGGTGGAGGCGTCTACCAGCTCCGGGAACGTCAGGGCCGGCCGGAAATTCGCGAACAGTCCAAGGTCCTTGCGCAGCCGCAGCAGGCTTGCACCCGGCCGCATCATGTATTCGATGGCTTCGTCGCCCGGAACGCCGGCGGCGCCGAACAGGATAGCCTCGGCCTTGCGTGCGATTTCAAGCGTCGCTTGCGGCAGCGGGTCACCGGCTTCGTCCGTGCCCGCCTGGCCGATCGCAGCTTCGGTCAGTTCGAGTAGCGCCTGGTTGCCGACGATGGCTTTGAGAACCTTGACGGCTTCCGTCGTCACCTCCGGACCGATGCCATCACCCGGCAGGACTGCGATCTTCATCTTGTTCTCCAGAACATAGGGTTAGCGCTGGCCGCCGGTTGGCGCCGGCATTTCGTCGTCGTGGCCACGTTCGAATGCAACGATGGCCCGCATCTGGCTCAGCGTGTAGTCGACCTCGTCGAGGCCATTGAGCATGCAGTGCTTGGCGAAGGAATCGATGGCGAATTCATGCGCCGTGCCGTCTGGCGCCGTGACGATCTGCGCCTCAAGATCCACTTTCATTTGGCTGCCCGGATGCGCCAGGATCGCATCCTGAAGCGCCGCGACCGTGGCGGCGGGCAGAACGATCGGCAGCAGCCCGTTCTTCAAGGCGTTCGAGAAGAAGATATCGCCGAACGAGGGCGCGATAACGGCGCGGATGCCGTGATCGTAAAGCGCCCACACCGCATGCTCGCGCGACGACCCGCAGGCGAAATTGTGCTGAGCGACCAGGATCGTTCCGTTCCGATAGGGCTCCTGATCCAGAACGAAAGGCATCTCGTTGGAGCCTTGCCGGCGCGCGCGCACATCGATGAAGAGATAGTCGCCGAAATTGTCGGAGCGTGGCTTCTGCAAATAGCGCGCGGGCAGGATCTGATCCGTGTCGACATTCGACTGCTGGATCGGAACAGCGACGGCGTGCAGGGCTTCGAACCTCTTCATGGCTGAGGCCCGCCGTCCATCAGTTCACGTACATCGGTGAGGTGGCCTGTCACAGCCGCCGCCGCAGCCATCATCGGGCTCAGCAAATGGGTTCGCGATCCCGGCCCCTGTCGCCCGACGAAATTGCGATTGGTGGTCGAGGCGCAGCGTTTGCCGGGCGCCACGAGATCGCCATTGGTGCCGAGACACATCGAGCAGCCGGCATGACGCCACTGGAATCCGGCCGCAGTGAACACGCGATCGAGCCCTTCGGCTTCCGCTTGCGCCTTGACCAAGCCAGAACCCGGCACCACCCAGGCTTTGACGCCGGCCGCGACTGTGCGGCCCTTGATGACCGAGGCGGCGCTGCGCAGATCCTCGATGCGGCCGTTGGTGCAAGAGCCGATGAAGACCTGGTCGATCTGCACATCGGTCAGCTTCATGCCGGGCGTCAGCCCCATATAATCGATCGCGCGCATGCCCGCCTCGCGGCGATCGGCGTTCGCCAGTGTTTGGGGATCGGGCACCCGGCCGGTAATGGGCAGTACATCCTCCGGGCTGGTCCCCCAGCTCACCATCGGCAGGATGGCGCGTGCATCCAGCGACACCTCGCGATCGAAGCTGGCTTCGGGATCGGATGGCAAGCGGCGCCAGCGCGCCAGCGCGTTATCCCAATCCTGTCCCTTTGGCGAATAAGGCCGGCCGTCGAGATACTGGAACGTGGTGTCGTCGGGGGCGATCATGCCGGCGCGGGCGCCGGCCTCAATCGACATGTTGCAGATCGTCAGGCGGCCTTCCATCGACAGGCCGGTGATGGTCGAGCCGGCATATTCGATGACATGGCCGGTCGCGCCGGCGGTGCCGATCTTTCCGATGATTCCGAGCACCACGTCTTTGGCGGAGACGCCGGCCTGAAGCGCACCGTTTACCGTAATCCGCATTGTCTTGGCTTTGCGCTGCCACAACGACTGCGTCGCCAGCACATGCGCAACTTCGGTGGCGCCGATGCCGAAGGCGAGGGCGCCCATCGCGCCGTGCGTGGAGGTGTGACTGTCACCGCAAACGATGACCATGCCCGGCCAGCTCAGGCCTTGCTCGGGCCCGATGACATGCAAGATGCCCTGACGCGCATCGTCGATGCCGAAATGCGTGATGCCGGCGCGCGCCGATTCGTCGGCGAGCGTTTGCGCCATAAAGCGCTTCTCGGGATCGGTGATGGTGCCAAGATCGCGGCTGTCGGTCGGAACGTAGTGATCCGGTGTCGCAAAGGTCCGGTGCGGGGCACGGGGCGCCAAACCACGCTGGCGCAGCATTTCGAACGCCGGCACCCCGCCATCCTGCACCAGATGATTGTCGATATAGAGCAGAACCTGGCCGTCCTCGCGCTCTACCACGCGATGACGCGACCAAACCTTCTCGAAGAGCGTTTGCGCTTCGATCTTGTGAACCATAGAAATCATTCCGTTGTGAAGATTGGGCGCGACCTGCCGACGGGCTTGGCGTGCGGCCAAGTCCGTCGGCGGTTGGGTCGCTTCAGTCCACCTTGTCGGCGCCGGAGAGCTTGACGATCTCGCCGTAGCGCTCGATTTCGCCGATGACGTACTTCTTGAACTCTTCCGGCGATTCCGTGCCGGGTGCGGCCGCCAGCTTCGCCAGCCGCGCTTTCATCTCGTCGGTCGCCAGGATCGCGACGATTTCTTTGTTCAGGCGGTCGACAATCTCTTTCGGCGTACCGGCCGGCGCCATGATGCCGTAGAAGGTCGAGGTGTAAACGCCCTTGATCCCCTGCTCATCGAGTGTCGGCAGGTTCGGCATCGCCGCGTTGCGCTCGGGCGACGCCACGCCTAGCGCCTTGAGCTTGCCGGCCGAGACGAAGGCGAGCGCCGTCGCCGGGTTCAGCATGAAATCGACATGGCCCGCGACCAGTGCTGCTTCCGCCGGGCTGGTGCCCTTGTACGGCACGTGCACGACATTGAGATTGGCGGCCTTGTTGAACATCACCCCAAACAAATGCTGCGAGGAGCCGACACCGCCGGAACCGAAATTGAGCTTGCCCGGCTCCTTCTTGGCGAGCGCGACGAGTTCTTGCGCCGTCTTCGCAGGCGAGGAAGCCGGCACCACCAGGAAGCTCGGCACGGTATATACGCGCGCAACGAACTCAAAATCCTTCACAGGATCGAAGCCGAGGCTCTTGTAGAGATGCGGGTTGACCGCATTGGGCGAGAGCGAGGCTTGCAGCAGCGTGTAGCCGTCCGGCTTTTCGTTCGCGGCGAGCGCCGTGCCGATATTGCCGGCAGCTCCCGGCTTGTTCTCGATGACGATCGGCTGGCCCAACCGCTGCGACAAGGGCTCCGCGATCAGGCGAGCCGAGGTATCGACGCCGCCGCCGGCGGGCCAAGGCACAATCAGCTTGATCGGCCGGTTGGGGTAGCCCTGTGCATGGGCGGACACAGCCGTCAACATTGCCGCGGCGGCGAAGCCAAGACCGATGAGCGCGCGGCCCAGCGACGCTTTTTCAGCGGCAAGAATGCGCAACGTTCTGGAGTAGTGCATGTCGGGTCTCCTCCCATTACATTATTTGTTGAGACGGTTGCTTTGAGCCACCGCCCTGCGACACGGAAAACCGGCCGCAGATTATTTGGCACTAGAAGGCTGGAACCTCGTGGGTTGACTCGCAACGCCCAATTCCTGATGTTAGGCATCAGATAATTAGATGGGAGAGAAGCCCCATGCGCCGCAAGTTACCGCCGCTCAATGCTGTGCGGGTCTTCGAGGCCGCGGCGCGCAACGGTGGATTCACGCGCGCCGCCGAAGAATTGCGCGTATCGCAGGGCGCTATCAGCCGTCACATCCTGTGTTTGGAGCAATGGCTGCAGGTAAAGCTCTTCACCCGTGTCCATCGCGGGGTCGAACTGACGCCGCAAGGTACAGCCTTCTTCAATGTCGCTAGGAGCGCGATGGATCTCCTGGAAACAGGGGCCGCTCATCTCAGGCGAAGCCCCGACGTGGACCGATTGCGGCTAAAGTTGCCGCCGACTTTCGCCATGCGCTGGCTTGTTCCACGCCTCGTCCGCTTCCACGCGCAGCATCCGAACATCGACGTGCAGATCACGACCTCGCACACCAATGCGGATTTCGACCGCGAGGACGTCGATATCGGCATCTGCTCCTGGGCCGAGCCGCCCACTGGCGCGGCATATCGGCGTGTGCTGAACGAGACGCTTCTTCCCGTCTGTGCGCCTAGCCTGGTCAACCGTGTGCCGCGGCTGTGCAGCCCCGCCGATTTGGAGAACCACGTCCTGCTCTGTTCGCTAAACCGTCCATCCGACTGGCCAACTTGGGTTGCGGCCGCCGGTGTTGAACATATAGATGGAAATAGCGGTCTTAAGTTCGAGAACGCCGCGCTTGCGTACCAAGCCGCCATCGACGGCCTTGGCGTCATGATCGCGCAATGGGCTTTCGTCGAGGATGATCTCGCGATAGGCCGGTTGGTGGCGCCCTTCGATTTGCGCGTGGCAACCAAACGCGCCTATTTCCTCGCGACGCATCCCTATAGCGAGAAGCCCGAGCGCCTGCGCTGCTTCGAGGACTGGATCCTCTCGGAAGCGGCGATTGTCGAGACCAGGCTGGCCGGACGGGCGGCGTAACGGCCCTGATCGGTATGACGCGACGGCGAGAAGCAAGCATCGCAACTTTGGGCCAATAGCGCGTTGCGTTGACCTGTTGATCCGCGGTCCTTAGCGGACGCGACGGAAAATCGATTTGTGATGCGAGAGTGGGCAGTGCTGGTTCGTAGTGGGCAGCCGCTTTCGAGCGCCTTGTCACTCCAATTTGGACCTGCCACTATAAGCGACGATAACAAGCGTTGCGGCAAAGCCTGCACGATTTAAGAACGATGCAAGGCGCGTCCGCGGCCCAGGAAACGCAAGTGGGAGGAGGACGCCTATGACGACGATCGCTCGGGTTCGTTCGCATACGGGATATTTGGTTCTGGCCGCCGGCGCGGCCGTGTTTGCGACCGCTGTTGCATTCGCTTCTGCTGCGGTCGCACAGGAAAAAGTGCGCGTAGCGCTGCCGACCAAGACCTATTATCCGACGATTATCGCCGAAACAGCCCTGCGCCAGAAACTGTTCGCGAAAGAAGGCATCACGGCGGAACTGACTGTTTATCGCGGCGGTGCGGAAGCATTTGAGGCGGTCGCTGCCGGCGCTGCCGATCTGACGCTTGGATCGACTGCGATCGTCGCGGCGGGCATCAAAAAAGGCGTCAAGACCAAGGCGATTTCGGCCGCCGGGCTTGGCTACAACGGCTGGTACCTGATGGTGAAGCCGGACTCGCCGATCAAGAGCGCATCGGAATTGGAAGGCAAGAAAGTCGGGATCACTTCGGCCGGCTCCGCCACGGATATTCTCGCTCGCTGGACGCAAAACGACAAGAAGGTGAAGTTCACATCGGTGCCGCTCGGCGGCGGCGGTCTCATTCCGAACCTGTTGTCGGGTAATGTCGACGCCATCGTCCTGTATTCGCCCTTGAGCTACAAGGTGCTGCAGGACAAGAGCGTGCGCCCGCTGATCGATTACGGCACAGAGGTGCCGGAGCATCTCAGTGGCGTCTGGATCGCGCCGGACAAACTGGTCGACGACAATCCGAAACTGGTCCAGAAGATCAACAATGCTTTGTTTGGCGCCATGGTCTGGCTCAAAAACAAGGACAACCGCCAGGCGGCGATCAAGATCATCGCGGAAATCGACGAGATTCCGCTGCCGATCGCCGAGGCCGAACTCGACGGCAATATCGTCAAGCTTTCATCAACCGGTGAAATGAACGAGCAACTGGTTCAGCGCGGTCTAGACATGGCCAAACTGGTCGGGATGACCGACGTGGCGTCCGTCTCGGCGATTTACACGACCAAGTTCAAGCCTGTGCCGACGCAATAGACTGCGAAGTGTGCAAGCTAGGAAGCCAAGTCAAAGCCGTGTGCAAGCCATGAGCGCGCCATGAGCAGGGCCGCCGTTATCCTGATCCGGGTCGCGCTGCTGGCGGCATTTCTCGGTGCGTGGGAGTTTCTGCCACGCACCGGGATCGTCAACCCGATGCTGTTGCCGCCGCTGTCGCTGGTGATCGAGACTCTCGGCGATATTCTTGGCCGCGGTGATTTCCGTGAAGCGATGCTGGTGACGACGGCTGAGGTGTTGGTCGCCTTCATCATCGCGGTGCCTCTCGGCGGTGCGATCGGCGTTCTTGCGGCCGAGCACGCTTATTTCGGCGCGATCTTCCGGCCGATGCTGTTCTATGTCTTCAGCATTCCGAAATCGATCTTCCTGCCGATGTTCATCCTCGCCTTCGGCATCGGGTTCGAGCAGAAAGTCGCTTACGCGACATTCTCGACGATCTTCATCGTCATCATGAGCGCCAGCGCGGCCGTGGAATCGGTCAAGGCGGATTATGTGCTAGTGGCGCAATCCTACGGCGCGACTCGAGCCCAGATACTGCGCCGAATCTACATCCCGAGCATGATGCCGATCCTGCTCGAGACGTTGCGCATCTCGATGATCTTCAATTTCACCGGCGTCATGATTGCGGAAATGTATGCCTCGCGAACGGGCGTCGGGCACATGATCGCGAACTGGGGGGAAAACTTCATGCTGCCGCAACTGTTCGCCGGTGTGGTCGTACTCGCGGTGGCGGCGATGTCATTCAATGAACTGGTGCGATATATGGAGGCTCGATGCAGCACATGGCGCAGTTGAGCCTGGGGCGCGAGCAGTCGCAGGGTGCGGCCGTGGAGGTGCGCGGCCTGGGGCATATCTATGCCGGCCGCGACGGGGCGGTGCCGGCGCTGACCGATATTGACCTGACCGTCCCCGCAGGCCGGTTCGTGGTGATTGTCGGCCCGTCGGGTTGCGGCAAGACCTCGCTCCTGATGATGCTGGCCGGATTGCGCACCCAGACGTCCGGCACGATTCTGGTCGATGGCCGGTCGATCGCGACGCCGGACCCGTCCCGTGTCGGCGTGGTTTTTCAGGAAGCGAGCCTATTTCCCTGGCTCACCGCGGTCGAGAACGTCGAATTTCCGTTGGTGCTCAAGCAGGCGCCGCGCGACGAACGACGGGCCCGTGCCGAGGCGATGCTCAATCTGGTCGGACTTTCCGGTTTCGATGGGCGTTATCCGCATGAATTGTCCGGCGGCATGAAGCAGCGCGTGTCAATCGCGCGGGGACTGGTGCAGGACCCGCCGGTCTTGCTGATGGACGAGCCGTTCGCGGCGCTCGATGAGCAAACGCGCATGACCATGGGCCATGAGTTGCTGCGAATATGGTCGCAAACCTCGAAGACGGTCGTGTTCATCACGCACAGTCTGACCGAAGCGGTTTATCTGGCCGACGAGGTGATCGTTATGTCGGCCCGGCCGGGGCGTATTCTCGATCGCGTTCCGATCGACCTGCCGCGTCCGCGGACCTATCAGATGATGGCGACCGACGTGTTCGGCGCGTTACGTGAGCGGATCTGGCATCAGATCCGCGACGTGTCGTGAGGACGCCGCCATGACCCGCCCGTCGCCGCGCACCGTCCGCCGCCTGATCGGCCTTGGCTTGCTCGTCCTGTGGGAAGCGGTGCCGCGGCTCGGTCTGCTGCCGGAATTGTTCGTGCCGCCTTTGACCAAGACGCTGGCGGTGCTTTGGCTCGACCGCTCGATCTACGGCGCCGCACTGCTGGTGACGCTCTATGAGGTTGCGGCGGCCATGCTGATCGCCTGCGGCGTCGGTATTCTGGTCGGTGCGGTCGTCGGCGGCGTCGCGACTTTGCGCAATCTGCTGCTGCCGGTATTTTCCAGCCTCTACGCCGTGCCGATCGTGATCCTTTATCCGATCTTCACCGCCTGGTTCGGCATCGGCTCGGAATCCAAGATTGCCTTTGCCGGCGTCTACGGCTTTTTCCCGGTGATGCTGTCGACGGCGGCGGGCATCCGCACCATCGATGAGCAGTATCTGCTGGCCGCTCGCAGCATGGGTGCGACGCTACCCCAACTGATTGTGCGCGTGATCATCCCCGCGTCGATTCCGACCGTGCTGGCCGGCCTCCGTCTTGGCGGCGCGCTGACCATCATCGGTGTCGTCGTTTCCGAGATGCTGACGTCCGCAAGCGGCATTGGCTATCTGGTGACCATGAACCGCACTATTCTCGACAGTCCGCGCGTCTTTGCCGCGATCATCGTCGTTCTCGCGCTCTCGGTCGTCTTCGATATTATTGTGCGCGCGGTGGAGCGCCGGACCTTGGTCTGGCAAACGGCTGGTCGGCGCACCGCGTCGCCGGAAGTGGTGACGCCCGCGCGCCTGGCCACGGTCTAACTTTTTGCCCGTCCTCTGGAGATAGCAATGGCCGAAAAACTTTTTCCCACCACCGTCGTCGGCAGCTATCCGCAACCGGACTGGCTGGTTGATCGTGAAATGCTGTCGAAAGTGGTGCCGCGCGTGCGCATGCCTGAGATGTGGCGCGTGCCGGAGCAATGGCTGGAGCAGGCGCAGGACGATGCAACGATTGTTGCAATCCGCGATATGGAACGGGCAGGTATCGACGTCATCACCGACGGTGAAATGCGACGCGAAAGCTATTCGAACCGCTTTGCGACCGCGCTGGAGGGCATCGACATCAGTAGGCCCGGCTTCGTCAAAGCGCGCTCCGGGCAAATGACGCCGGTTCCGCGCGTGATCGGCAAGATCAAGCGGCCAGGGCCGGTCGAAGTCCGCGACATGCAGTTTCTGCGCCGCAATACCGACCGCATCGCCAAGATCACGCTGCCAGGACCCTTCACCATGGGCCAGCAGGCGCATGATGAGCACTACAACGATGCTGAAGCGCTGGCCATGGATATGGCCGCCGCCGTCAACGAGGAAGCGTTGGCGCTGGTCGAGGCCGGCGCCGATGTCATCCAGCTCGACGAGCCCTGGGTGCGCAACAATCCCGAGGCCGCGCGCCGTTATGCGGTCAAGGCGATCAACCGTGCGTTACAAGGGATAAATGTGCCGACCGTCGTTCACCTGTGTTTCGGCTATGCGGCGGTCGTCCCAGGCGATAACAAGCCGCAGCACTACGCCTTTCTTGCTGAACTGGCCGACACCGTCGCCGGCACCATTTCGATCGAAGCGGCGCAGCCGAACATCGACCTTGGCGTGCTGAGAGATATGGCGCCGAAGAAGATCATGCTCGGCGTTCTCAATCTCGACGACCTGAAGGTTGAAACGCCCGAAATCGTGGCGGCGCGCATGCGCAAGGGGTTGGAATACATGAGCCCAGACCGGCTGGTGCCGGCGCCCGATTGCGGCATGAAGTATTTGCCGCGCGAGGTTGCTTTCGGCAAGCTCAAGGCGATGGTCGAAGGCGCTGCCATTGTGCGGCGGGAAATAAGCTAACGGATTGACTGGCGCAAGGATTGTGAGCCAGTGGCATTGCGGATTACCGGACGCGGCGCCCATTATAGCGATCGATGTGCGAATAATGTCACGGCGGCCCGCAAAGGAGCGTCGCGCAAGCTGGTGACGCGGAGGCAATTATGAAAGCCCTGCTGCTCGTTCTAGTCGATCCTGCGCCGACCATTGAGGAAGAACTGAACGACTGGTACGACCTGGAGCATCTTCCGGAACGTGCCGCGCTTCCGGGCGTTGAGACGGCGCAGCGTTACACGTCTCTCGGCGATGGCCCGCGCTATGCGGCGATCTATGATCTGGCCAGTCTCGATGTGTTGCAGAGCAAGGGTTACCTTGCGGTGTCAGGAGTGAATTTCAGCCCGTGGACGGTCAGGGTCATGAGCCGGGCACATCCTGTCAGGCTCGTCGCGCAGCAGACTGGCGCTGGGGAGGCTGTAACCTCCGCTTGCACGCGGCTCCTCCTTGTGAAGTTCAGGGGGGTCATGGCGGGCGACCAGACCGCGATCGCGGCCGGACTGGAGGCGAGTTTCGGCGCGGCGCCCGGTCATTTGAAATCCCGCGTGTTCGCCGGGGTCGAGCCAAAGGCCGATTTCATGTTGGCGATTGCCGAGTTCTCGGGGAATGACGTACCGGCGCTCCAGATCGGTGCGTTCGGCCCGTGCGGCGCGCGGATCGAATTGGCCGCAACTTACCGGCCATATCGCGGCTGAGTGCCCGGAAAGGGTACCCGGGGTCCGGGGTCGTCGCCATGGATTATGTCGACACAATTTATCCTGTCGCTGAGGGTGGCGGACCGCCGGAATAGCCTGTCACCGCGCTCGCGAGCTTCTGAATGCAACGAAAGGCACTGAATTTCCGGCAAAATCCGCTGCTGTATCCAAAGTGTATGCGACGTTAAGGGCAGGCATCGGGCCGCGCGTGCCGCATTTCGGTTGGCGGGCAGCGGGGCAGGGGCCAGAATGCGGACCCTCATAGTGTCGACACGTATTGACGCATTTTCGATTCCATGGAATGTTTCACCGGATTAACACCCCAGCCGTGCGGACAAGGCGCGGATACGCGCCTTGCGACGACGCAATCGCGACGCGGGGTGATCGAGAAAAATGCGTAATCAACTGGGGAGGACTGAAATGTTACGGACAATCAAAAGCGCGATAGTGGCCATAGCCGCATGCAGCAGCGTCGCGGGCGTAGCGTCCGCCGAGACGACCCTGAAATGGGGTGAACATTTGCCGCAGTGCTGCTCGATGTATGCGGCCGCCGCTCAGTGGGCCGCGAAGGAAACGGCGGCCCGCTCGAAAAATGACCTCAAGATCAATATCACTTTCGGTGGCGTGCTCGCGACGGTCGGTGAGATCCCGACGGCGATCGAGAACGGCGTCATCGATATGGGCAATCTCGTCACCCCGTATTTCCCCCAGCAGTTCATCATTAACAATGCCATTCCATTCTTCTGGCCGCAGCCGAAAAGCCAGCAGGTGCTCGGCGAGCTGATGCTGAAATGGCACAAGGAAATCCCGGCCTTCGGCGCCGAACTCGCCAAGTACAAGCTGAAGCTGGTCGCCGTGCGACCGTTGCCGCCTTACGGGCTGATCTGCAACAAACCGATCCGCACACTTGAGGATTTCAAAGGAAAGCGCGTTCGCACCTTTGGCGTGGCGTCGCCGGCGATGATGGAGGCCCTGGGTGCGGTTTCCGTCGGCATGGCGGACGTTGAGGCCTATGAGGCGATGAGCAATAATATTCTCGATTGCTCGGTCGCCGATATCGCCCTTGTCGATGCCTTCAAGCTGCAGGAGGTCGCGAAGTTCTTCATCGACGTGCCGATGGGCGCCTCCTGGGGCCACATCATCGTGATGAACACCAACAAGTATGCGTCGCTGTCAGCTGATCAGAAGAAGGTCATCGACTCGCTTCAGGCCGACCACTCGACGGAATTGCTGCGGCTGTTCCGCGCGAAAGAAGAAGAGCTGAAGGCAAAATGGGCCTCCACCAAGAGCGTCGAGATCATCAAGTTGCCGGCCGATGAGTTCCTCAAGGTCACCCTCGGTAGCCCGAAGGTCCAGGCGGTCCGGAATAGCTGGAAGACCCGCGCCATCGCCGCCGGCATGCCGGCCGCCGACGCCGAGCGCGTGGTCAACGAACTCACCAACTAATAGCGCTGCCACGGGCGCCGCGTACCCGCGGCGCCCGTATTCATTCCGGCATTCGGCTTGCGCTTGTCCGGGGGTACCGGTGTTGTGGTGACAGACAGCCAAGGGAGATCCGGCGCGTGCGCAGGTCATTTCTGAAACTCTACGAGTACTACGGAAAGGCCATGTGGGCCTTTGCGATGGTCGCCGGTATCATGACCTTCGCCATTATGTGTGTCATCGACGGCAATGCGCTGACCCGCAAGATTTTCAATTGGCCGTTACCCGCCGCGCTCGAGATCACCCAAGCGCTGCTGGTAGGAGCGATCATGCTGCCTTTTGCCTTCACGCTGTTTCAGCGCGAGCATGTCAGCACGGTATTCCTCACCTCGAACCTGTCGCCCGCGACGCGGCGCTGGCTGCATTTATTGTGGTCGGTCGTGGGCTTCCTGCTGTTCGCGGCGGTGACCTACGGCACCTACCAATATGCGCTGCGCTCGTACCGCATGAATGAGCAGATCTGGGGCGCGGCAATCCAGTTCGCGGTCTGGCCGGCCAAGATGACGGTCAGTCTCGGAACATTGCTCATTACCATCCAGTTCCTGCTGGATGCCATTGGCTTCGCGCTTGTCGCCGGCTTTCGGGCGAAGGACGACGAGAACGCGGAGTTGCATGGCAATGTCTGAACTTTCAATCGGTTTTATCGGCGTCTTCGTGCTGCTCGGGTCGATCCTGCTCGGCGCGCCGATCATGGTGGCGCTGACCGGCGTCGGTTTCGCCGGCCTGATCTTGCTTAGCAATTTTACGGCGGCGATCTCGATCCTCGGCACGCTGTATTATTCCATCGTCAGCGGATTTCACTTCAGCGTCATCCCGATGTTTCTGCTGATGGGATTCTTTGCGATGCGGGCAGGTATTGGCGCCGACCTGTTCGACGCCTGCAGCAAATGGCTCGGGCGATTGCCCGGCGGACTGGCGCTTGCCAGCACGGGCGCCGCCGCCGCGTTCGGCGCGGCCTCGGGGTCGAGCGTCGGCACGGCGACTTTGTTTACCAAGCTGGCGCTGCCCGAGATGATCAACCGCGGTTATGACCGCGGTTTCGCCGCCGCATCCATTGCGATCGCTGGCACACTCGCGGTCCTCATTCCGCCAAGCGCGCTGATGGTCGTCTACGGCATTCTCACCAACTCCTCGATCGGCAAGCTGCTGATCGCCGGCATCCTGCCGGGCATTATCTTTTCGCTGATCATCATCGGCACGATCCTGATTGTGTCGGTCTTAAATCCGAAAAAGGCCCCCGCTGACGACCGCATCTATACATGGCGCGAACGGCTCTGGTCGCTGCGGATGGTCGGGCCGCTGTTTCTGGTGATCGCGATTATGCTGGGCGGCCTGTATGGCGGCGTTTTCACGCCGACCGAGGCCGGCGGCCTCGGCGCACTGGTTACTTTCCTTATGGCGGTGGTGCGCCAGCGTGGCTTGCGCGGCATCGAACTCGGCAAGACGCTGCTCGACACTGTCGTGCTGACGGCGATGATCTTCGCCATCATCATCGGCGGCCTGCTGTTCGCGCGTTTCCTCGCGCTGAGCGGCGTCTCCGGAGCGATCCAGAGCGTGCTCGTCGATGGCGGGTTCAGCGTCTGGACCGTCGTCGCGATGGTCACCGTGATCTACCTGGTGCTCGGCATGCTGATGGATGCACCATCGCTGCTTGCCATTTCGCTGCCGATTACCCACCCGGTGATGATGAGCCTCGGGTTTGATCCGTTGTGGTTCGGGGTGTATGTCATCGTCCTGGCGGAGATCGGCGCCATTACGCCGCCGGTCGGCATCAATTGCTTCGTGGTCAAGGGCGCCGCCGGCAATTTAGTCACGCTGGAAGAGATATTTGGCGCGCTGACGCCCTTCCTGGTCGCATCCTTTATCATGCTGGCGCTCCTGCTGTTGTTCCCGCAGATGGCGTTGTGGCTACCGGGCCTTATGTAATGATGGTGGACGCGAGCCGCGCCGCCGCGTCGCCGGAGGCGGTGGAAAGACCTTACGCCGGGATCCGCATTCTCGACATGACCCATGCGCTCGGCACGTATGCGGGGCGGCTGTTCGCCGATCTGGGCGCCGAGGTCATCCGCGTCGAGCCTCCGGGAGGTCTGCCAGACCGCAAACGCATGACGCTGGACACCCTGTCCGAGGCGCGTTTCGCCTTTCTCAATGCCAGCAAGAAGAGCGTAGAGATCGATCTGGAGACGGCCGAAGGCTTTCGGCAAGTCGCGCGCCTCGGCCGCGACGCGGGGATCGTCTTTCTCGAACGCGGCGGCCCGCTCTACGACCGCATCGGCGACATCCGGGCTAGCATGCCATCGGCCGTCATCACGGCGGTGTCGCCTTTCGGCATGACCGGACCGCTCGCAGATGCGCCGGCCAGCGATCTGACATTGCAGGCCGCCGGCGGCATCGCCTGGATGTCGGGCCGCATCGACGATTCGCCGCTCAGCCTGCCTTTCGATCAGGCGACCATGGTTGCTTCGATCTATGCGGCGACCGTATCCGCCATCGCGCTGGTCGATACTGAGGCGACGGGCAACGGCCATCTCATCGATGTGTCTGCGCAGGAATGCATCGCGCATTCCTTGCAGAACGCCATTCAGGTCTGGGACCTTGAGCAGCGCATTTCGGTGCGTGGCGGCGAGGGCACGCGCGACGCCACCGAAGACATTTTTCCCTGCCGCGACGGCTTCATCTTCCTGGCCGCGCCGCCGGCGCTGGGTGGTTCGTTCCGCGCGCTGGTCGGCTACATGCGCGATCTCGGCCATCCGTCGGCCGCGCGACTATCGGAAGACCATTGGCAGGACCGCGAGTGGCGGCTGACGCGCGAGGCGCGCGACGCTTTCCGAGCCATCCTCACCGATTTCACTATCGGACTCGACCGCGAGACACTGACCCGCGAAGCGATCGCCCGCCGCATCGTGCTCGGGCCGGTCAACCGCGTTTCGGAAATTTTCCGCGATCAGCAACTTATCCATCGCGGCTTCTTCACGGGCATGAAAGTCGACGGCCGTGACATCCAATTCCCCGGCGCGCCGTACCGGTTGACGCCGCCACTATGGCGCGTGGCGCCCGCGCCTGCGCTCGGCGAGCAGAACGACATCGCGGAGGCTGCGCGTTGAAACCGGAATTCCTCAAAGGTATTCGTTTTGCCGACCTGACCTGGGCCGGCGCCGGGCCTTTCTCGACCAAGATATTTTCCGATTTCGGCGCTGAGGTCATCAAGATCGAAAGCGCGACGCGGCTGGATTCGGTGCGCACCGGTGGGCCGTTCAAGGACCGCAAATACGGCGTCAATCGCAGCGGCTATTTCGCCTCGCGCAACACCGGCAAGAAAAGCGTAGTGCTCGATCTCAAGTCGGATGAAGGCCGCCGACTTGTCTTCGACATCATCCGCAAGTCGGACGTGATCAGCAATAATTTCGGCCCTGGCGCCATGGACCGTATGGGCCTGAGTTACGAGGCGGTGCGCGCGGTCAAGCCCGACATCATCTATCTGGCGATGCCGATGTATGGCGAGGAAGGCCCGCGCGCGGAATTGCTCGGCGTCGGCATGACGATCAGCGCGGTGACAGGGCTGATGTGGTCGACCGGCTACCGCGCTGACGACCCGGTCGGCCCCGGCACGCATTATCCAGATCACGCCGCCAATCCCTATCACGCCGCCTTTGCGGTCATCGCGGCGCTGCGGCGCAAGCGGCTCACCGGCGAGGGCACAAAGATCGACCTGTCGCAGGTTGAATCGACGATCAATTTCATCGGCACCGCCGTGACCGAATGCGCCATCACCGGCAAGGACCGCCCGCAAGCCGGCAACGGCTCGGTGGAAATGGCGCCACACAATATTTTCCGCAGCTCTGGCGACGATGACTGGGTAGCGATTGCGGCCACGACCGATGACGAATGGCAGGAGCTGGCCCGCATCATCGACGGCGACCGACTTGCCAACGATCCGCGCTACGCCACGGCGGCGAAGCGCGTCGCGCAGCGCGACGAACTCGAGCGCCTCGTGTCGGGCTGGACGGCGGCGCGCAGCGCCGACGACGCCGCGGCAATGTTGCGCCAGGTCGGCGTGCCGGCGGCGCGGGTCGCAAACTCCCGCTATCTCATCGAGAACGATCCTCAGCTTGCGGCGCGCGGCTACTGGCAGCGGGTCGAGCATCCAGAGCTCGGCAACAGTCTGTACGCTTCGCCGCCTTATCGCATCGATGGCGAGCGTGTCGAACTGGCCCGGCCGCCGCTGCTCGGCGAGCATAACCGGGAAATTCTGAGCGAGCTTCTTGGCACGGATGAGCGCGAGATCGACAGGCTGGAAGCTGCGGGAGTGTTCAAATGAGATCGTTGAAGCGCGTTGCCGCTGTCGTCGGCGTCGGCCACAGCGACTGGATCGGTGACTGGCACCGCGTGCGCGCCGGCGAGCGTCCCGGTGATTGCTACGCTTACGGCGCGTCGGCCTTCCGCAATGCGCTGGCCGACGCCAAGATGACGCGTGACCAGATCGACGGCCTGATCGTCGGCCCGACCACGGCCTATGAGCGGATGGCCGAAGTGCTGAACATGAATGTGCGCTGGGGCGATCAGGCCGATGCGGTGCTGTCGGTCGTGCAGGCCTGCATGGCCATCGAGTCCGGTATGGCCGATGTCGTGGCGCTGGTTTACGGCAACGATCAGCGCTCGGTCGGCACGCAATATGGCGGGCCGCAGGCGATGGGCGGCGACCTGTTCCTGTCTTATGTCTACCACGCCCCGTGGGGCATGACCTCCCAAGGCGCGCTCTATGCGCTGACGTTCCGCCGTTACGCGGAGCTTTACGGCATCAGCGAACGCGACCTCGGCCATGTCGCCGTCGCACAACGCGAAGGTTCGGCGCGCAATCCAAACGCCATCCAGCGCAAGCCGATCACGCTCGACGACTACATGGCGGCGCCCTACATCACCGAGCCGCTTAGGCTTTTCGATTATTGTCTGATCAATGACGGCGGCGTTGCGCTGATCATTGCCGAAGCGGAACTGGCCAAGAAGCTGTCGCCGCGTCCGGTCTATATCGAAGGCGTCGGCCGTTACGATCTCAACGCCGGCGCGACCAGTCTGGAGCCGCGGCTGACCGATTTCTATCGTCCGGCGCAGCAGGCGGCGGCGGCGCAGGTGTTCGACATGGCCGGTGTAGGGCCCAAGGACATCGGCGTCTTCCAGGTCTATGACAGCTTTTCCGTGCATGTCCCGCTGGCGCTTGAAGGTTATGGCTACTGCCCGGTGGGCGATGCCGGCAAGTTCATGCGCGAGCAGGGCATCGGTCTTGGTGGCAAGCTGCCGACCAATACCAGCGGCGGTCATCTCTCCGAATCCTACATGCAGGGCTGGAACCACCAGATCGAATGCGTGCGCCAGCTTCGTGGCGAATGCGGCGAACGGCAGATCGCCGATTGCCGGCGCGTGCATTATACCTCCGACGTGGCCGGCAAGGCCGTGTCGATCATCTACGGCGCATGAGGCAGACCATGCAGACCACAGCGACACCGCCCCGGGTTCTGGCGCTTTATGACGGGCCGTTCTGGCAACACCTGAAAGACACCGGGCGCATGCACCTGCAATGTTGCGGCGAATGCGGCGCGTGGCGTTATCCGCCGGGTCCGGTGTGCCACGTTTGTCTTTCGCCGGAAGCCGCGTGGAAGCCTGTCACCGGCAACGGCGAAGTGCTGTCCTGGGTTGTCTTTCACAAACAGTATCTCCCGGCCTATCCGGCGCCGTACAATGTCATTGCCGTGAGACTCGACGAAGGCCCGACCATCATCAGTAATCTGGTTCAGAATCCGCCGGATCGAAAAGTCATTGGACGCCGGGTGCGGCTCGTGGTCGTTGCCATGGATGATGGTGTGGCGTTGCCGCGATTTGAATTTGCCGATGCGGCGGCTTGACCGCCCGAGACGTTGAGACAGTGAGGAACTTGAAATGGTGAAAGCGGTTCGCGTCCATGAATATGGCGGCCCGGAGAAATTGCGCTACGAGGATATCGAGATCGGCGCGCCCGGTCCCGGCCAAGCCTATATCCGGCATACGGCCATCGGGCTGAACTTCGCCGACACGCACAACCGCGAAGGCCGCTATCCGTTGCCAAGCCTGCCGCACGTTATTGGCGGCGAGGCGGCTGGCGTCGTTGAAGCGATCGGTGCGGGCGTGACCGATGTGAAAGTCGGCGACCGCGTTGCTTACGCCGCCGGCGGACCGGCCTTTCCGCCGGGCGCCTATGCCGAAGCGCGCCTGTTCGACGCCAGCCGGCTGGTGCTGCTGCCCAAGGAGATCGACGACATCACCGCGGCGGGCATGATCGTCAAGGGCCTGACCGCGCAGTATCTGCTGAAGGGCGCCTATCCGGTGCGCGCCGGCGAAACCATCGTCGTACATGCCGCGGCCGGTGGCGTCGGCGCCATTCTCACGCAATGGGCCAATCATCTCGGCTGCCGCGTCATCGGCGTCGTCAGCTCAAAGGAGAAAGCGGAAAGTGCGCTGGTCAATGGCTGCCATCATGCGCTGATCGGCGGCAACGAGGACGTCGCCGACCGCGTGCGACAACTCACCGCCGGCGAGGGCGTGCCGGTCGTTTTCGACGGCGTCGGCAAGGATACGTTCGACATCTCTCTCAAATGCCTGCGCCCGCGCGGCATGATGGTCAGCTACGGCACGGCCTCTGGTCCGGTGCCGCCGTTCGATCTGTTCACGCTGAACAAAATGGGCTCGCTCAGCATCACCAGCGCCGCTTTCGCATGGTTCATGCGCAGCCGGCCAGAGCTTCTGTCGCGCGCCGCCGACCTGATGGACGTGGTGCTGCGCGGTGCGGTGAAAATCCAGGTCAACCAGACCTTCAAACTGTCCGACGCCGCGGATGCCCATCGAGCCCTGGAGTCCCGCCGCACCCAGGGCGCGAGCGTCTTGATCCCGTAAAACCAAAATCTGTAACACCATGTCCGAACCGACCCAGCCGCAAAAGGCACGACACATACCGATCCGACCCGATTGGCTGGCGCTGCGCAGCGAACCCGTGCTCGATGCAGCGCGTCCGATTATCGACGCGCATCACCATCTCTGGGACAAGCCGGGCAGCCGCTATCTTGGTGCCGAGATGATGGACGACATGGGTGCGGGTCATCGCGTGGTGGCGACCGTGTTCGCCGAAGGCAAGACCAACTACAGAACCGACGGTGACCCGAATCTGAGGTCGCTTGGCGAGACCGAAATGGCCGCGGCCGCCGCTATGGAGTCCGAGCGTCTGTCCGGCGGACGCATTCGGATTGCCGCCGGCATCGTCGGCTTCGTCGACCTGATGCTTGGCGATGCGGCAGGGCCCGTGCTGGACCGGCATATTGAAGCGGCGGGCGGCCGCTTTCGCGGTGTGCGCAGCACATCGGCGTGGCATGCCGATCCAGAGGCGCGCGGCTCCATCGTGTCGCCGCCGCCGGGACTGCTTTACGAGCCGGCGCACCGGCGCGGCATTGCGGAACTGACCAAGCGCAATCTGGTGTTCGACACCTGGATGTACCACACGCAACTTGGGGAATTGGTCGATCTCGCGCATGCGATGCCCGATACGGCGATTGTCCTCAATCACCAGGGCGGGCCGATCGGCATCGGTCCTTATGCTGGGCGAAGGCCTGAGGTGTTCGCTGATTGGCGCTACTTCATGCGCAAGCTTGCCGGCCACAACAACATCAAGGTCAAGCTCGGCGGATTTGGCATGCTGATGGCCGGGTTTGACTTCCAGGATCGCGCCCTGCCGCCGACGTCCGACGATCTGGCGCTGGCCTGGGGTCCTTACATGAAGGAATGCATCGATCTGTTCGGCCCGGACCGCTGCATGTTCGAAAGCAATTTTCCCGTCGACAAGGGCACGACGTCCTATGGCGTGCTGTGGAATGCGTTCAAGAAAATCGCCGCCGCTTATTCGGATGACGAGAAGCATGCGCTTTTCTTTCAGACCGCCAACAGCACCTATCGGCTCGGCATCGAGCTGGAAAAGACTTTTGTAACAGCGGCCACAAGCAGCCAGACGCGGAGCCAATGATGCAGCAGAAACTTTATCATCGCGTGCAAGGGCAGGGCGCGCCGCTGGTCCTGTTGCATCCGGTCGGCATCGATCACAGTTTCTGGGGGCCGCTTGTCGATGAGGCATCCAGCCTGCACACGGTGATTGCCGTCGATCTGATGGGGCACGGTTCGTCGCCGCCGGCGCCCGTCGGTCGCGCGATCGGCGCCTATGCCGCGGATATCGCGGCGCTGCTTGACGAACTGGACATGCCGCGCGCGTCGCTGCTCGGTCTTTCCTTCGGCGGCATGATCACGCAGGAGTTCGCGCTGGCTTACCCGGCTCGCATCTCGTCTCTGATTGTTGGCGCTTGCGGGCCGCGGATTCCGCCGGAGGCCCGCGACGCCGTTCGTGCGCGCGGCAATGTCGATTCCGCAACGGGCATGGCGAGCGTGGTCGATACGACGATGCAGCGTTGGTTCACGCCGGGATTCATGAATGCCGAGCCCGCCCAGCGCGTGCGCGCCCGGCTGCTGGCCGACGATCCGGCCGGCTGGGCCGCGGGCTGGAATGCGATATCCGGTTTCGACGCGCTCGGCCGGCTCGGTACGGTCACGGCGCCGACGTTGGTGATTGCCGGCGAACTTGATGCCGGCGCGCCGGTAGCCACGACCAAGATGATCGCCGATGCCATTCCCGGTTCCCGGTTCGAGGTGCTGTCCGGCGCGCCGCACATGATGCAGATCGAGTGTGCCGAACGGTTCACTGATTGCGTAATGGCTTTCTTGCGCGGCATGCGGCCCCAAGCATGAAGGTGGCGACATTCATGGCCAAGGGCGTCACTTGCCTTAACTTGCGACAGCCGTTTATATAATTGAAAATACACGATAAAATCCGTCCATGGGGCGGCGCCTCGTTCTTGCCTCTACTTGACCGTCATTCAAGATGTCGACATTATAGACGCATGCCCGCCGCTCGCGGTACCGATTTCCGGAAGGAGACTGACGTATGAATAGAGGTAGCTTCATCACCGGCACACTGGATTATTTGCGCCGGCCGTTGGTTGCGAACATCACCAAGGGCAAGCGCGTCCTGGTGCTGTCGGATTTCGATCACGACCCGCGCGTCTGGCAGGCGGTGATGACTATCCTCGCCGACATCGGCGCCGACGCGACGCTGTCGCTGTTCGATCGCCGCCCGGCTGACTATTACGATCCGCCGTCGGCTGTGGTCGAAGCGATGATGAAATCCGATTTCAACATCCTGCTCGCCTCGACCGGCATGCTGCATTCGCCGGCGAGCTTCAACGCCATGGCGGCCGGCATTCCCTCGATCTGCATGGATGGCGGCATGACGCTGGAGATGTTCCAGTCTGGCGCCGTCACCGACGACATGAAGATGATCGCTCTGCGCAAGCACTATGTCTCGAAGAATGTCTTCGGCCCGGATCCGAAGATGTGCCGCGTCACCTCCGCTTACGGCACCGACTTCACCTACAGTGTCGACGGCCGCATCACCTGTCCGCCGCTGCCGGGCCCGAATTTCGATCCGTACAAGATCATCAACTTCGCCAAGGACGAGAATCGTCCGGGCAACAATCTTTTGTACTATCTGTTTCCGACCGGAGAGTTCAACGTCGCGCCGGCCGAGGGCAGCGCCAATGGCAAGCTGGTCATCGACCTCACCATGCATCATATCGGCCGGATCTATTCGCCGATCGAACTCACGGTGAAGGACGGCCGCGTCATCAGCATAGATGGCGGCGCCGATGCGCGCATCCTCAAGGATTATCTTGACGTCTATGGTGACGACAATGCGTATCTGTGCCCGGCCGAGGCGTCGGTCGGCGTCAACGCCAAGGCGGTCGTCCGCGGTATCCAGCGCGAAGACAAGAACATCTGGGGCACTTTGCATTTCGGCCTCGGCACCAATGTCGATGTCGGCGGCACGATCAAGTCGAAGATTCACATGGACGGCGTCGTTCTTCACCCGACGCTCGAAGTCGATGGCGTGGTCAAGATCGAACGCGGCAAGTTCCTGGTGCCGATCGAAAGCGACATCAAGTAAAACGATGCGGGGAGGGCAGGCCGCCAGCCTGCCTCTCCCAGTCGCCTTAAGTCAGCTAATACCGCCTGATGTCGCGAAAGCGAGAGCAAGATGATACTGGCGCATCGTGTCGATGGAGCGGCGACCGGTCTTCCCGTTCTGCTGATCCATCCGCTCGGCGCGGACCAGACTTTCTGGGATGCGTGCCGGCCACATCTGGGCGCCGGCCTCCAAACCATCAGTTGCGACCTGCGCGGCAGCGGCGCGTCGCCCGATCTCGACGCGCCCCTGACGCTCGACACCACCGTGGCCGATCTTGAACGGCTGCGGCAGCATCTCGGCCTCGGCAAAATGGTCGTCATCGGCTGCGCTGTCGGAGCAATGGCGGCGGGGGTCTATGCCGCCCGGCATCCCAACAGCACGCTGGCCGTCGTCATGTCGAACCCCGGCATCCGGGTCACGGCCGCGGGTGCGGAAAACCTGCGGCAGCGTGCCCAGTTCGCCCGGCAATCGGGCATGGCAGCGCTGCTGCCCGCCGCCATCGAGAATGCCTTCGTCGGCTATGCGGACACCATGGCCCGCAAAACTTACGAGACACGCTTTATCGGCCAGAAACCCGAGAACTATGCGCTGGCCGTATTGGGCGCCGCGACCGCCGACATTGCCGCTGACGCGCAGAGGATCGCCTGTCCGGTTCTGCTGGTGCCGGGCCGCAACGACAAACTTTTCGGCCAGGATCATACCGACGAAATCGCGGCCAACATTCCGCAGGCGAAAATAGTGCAGTTCGAAGAGGGCGCTCATTTTATCCCGTACCAGCAGCCGCGCGCGTTCGGCGCGGCAGTCGTGGCCTTTCTTGAGCAGTGCCGGCTTCTTTGACGTATGATTTCTGGATTTTAGCTTGCCGGTGGAGGCGGGCGTCGTTTGATCGGGCGCAAGAATCGCGTAGGCAGGCCAGTCAGCAGAAGGATATTTCTTGTCTGATTATAGAACGATGACTGTCGAGGAGAGCCTGTCGCGGGCGCAGGCCACCATTCGTGGCATCATTGCTGCCCGCGACGACCGCAATTCGCTGGTGACGCAGATTGCCAGCGAGGTGGGCGCCGAGATCATCGAGGAATTGGTGCCGCCCGGCCACGATCTTAATTCCGTCGATCTCGCCCGCCGTTACAAGACCAGCCGTACCCCGATCCGCGAAGCGCTGATGCTGCTCGAGAAGGAGGGGCTGGTCGATATTCCGCCGCGGCGCCGCCCGCGCGTGATCGTGATGCAGATCGAAACGATCCGCGAGATTTATCGCACACGCGCCGCCATTCTTGAGCTGGTCGCCAGCGACGTGTCGCAAAACGCCTCGTCGGACGAACTGGAAGAACTGGATGGCGTCATTGACGCCATGGCGCGCGCACATAGTCACAACGATCTGCGCGCCTATATTTGGGCCATTATCGCTTTCCACGATCTGAACCTTGCCGTTTCGAAAAACATGACCGCCAAGCGCATCGTGGAAGCGCTGCTGCTGCGGACTTTGCGCCAGCGGCGCGCCTCATTGTCGACGCCCGGCCGGATGGCGGCTTCGCTCGACGATCACCGACGTTTGGTCATTGCTTACAAGAATCGCGACGCCAATCTCGCCGCCGCGCTGATCCGCTCGAACCATTTCAACGCATTGCGCAATATCGAATTGGCGGTTGCGGCGCGCTGAGGGCCACTTTCGGCGGGGCGACTTTAACATATTGCGTCGGCATTGTTCTTAGTGTGCCGGCAAGTCTTATTGCCGGAGAACGGCGCTATCGCAATGGCGCGCCATAATTGCGATGAGCCGGCGTGTGAAGAATTTGTCTCGCGATGGCGGTGCTGGCGCCGCGCTACCGAGTCCCGGCTGGGGATTGGCGCCGACACATTCGCCCATTCGATCCATCCGAACCCGCCGCGCGCCCAACATCAATTTGATGCCGCCCTTGCGCAAAGTATTGGTCAATCCCTGAAGCGTTTCTGATGCACAGCGAATAAATGCTGAGCGAGGAAGAAGTGGCTCAAGCCGTCGCGGCTTCTTCCATGTGCGCCGTTTCACTGGCGATCCAGTCTTCGAAGGCACGGATGGCCGGCGAATGGCTGCGCGCCTTTGGATAAGCGAGGTAGTAGCCGCTCGTGGTGCGTACCCTCAGCGGCAGAGGTGCAACGAGGCGGCCGCTGCGCAGATCGTCCTCGACAAAGGAGTGCTGCGCCATGACGATTCCGAGTTCGTCGATCGCCGCCTGGTAGGCCAAAGCGGAGTTTTCGAACTTCAACCCGTTGTTGCCATCGAATGCCGACACCTTCGCAGCCTTCAACCAGTGAGGCCAGTCGTCACCACGGTGCATTGAACAGAGCAATACGAAGCGGGCGAGGTCTGCCGGTTCTTGTGGCGGCGGATTGGATTTGAAGAGGCCGGGACTGCACACGGGCAATAAGGTTTCGCCGAAAAGGCGACGGCAGACGGCGCCGGGCAGGGGCGCCGCACCTGAATGAATGCAAACGTCGACGTCGTCACGGTCGAATTCGACTTGCTGATGTGAAGTCGTAATCTGCACGTCGATATGCCGGTTCAGCGCGTGAAAGCGCGCCAGTCGCGGCACGAACCAACGAATTGCGAATGTCGGCGGCAGCTTGATGCGCAGCCTGTTGTCGATCGACCCGGCACGCAGCCGGAGGGTCTGTTGCTCGATCAGGTCGAAGGCAGAGCGCAGCGCTGTGGCATAGGCCGCGCCTTCGGGTGTCGTCTCGATACCGCGGCGCAGACGCAGGCATAAGCGGACGCCGAGCCAGCTTTCGAGCTGGGTGACATGCCGGCTGACGGCGCCTTGCGTCACCGAAAGCTCCTGCGCGGCCCGCGTCAGGCTGCCGTTTCGCGCCGTCGCCTCAAAGGCACGAAGCGCATTCAAAGGGGGGAGCCGGCGCGTCATTTGCTCTGATATTTTCTCATGCCTTGATGCGTAAATTGTGCCTTTGCGGCGCGGAGAGCGAAGTCTACGCTCATTCAAAATCAGAGCGCAAATCCGCATTACTGCTGCAATATGCGGGGCATCTGAAAGAAATTCCGGGTCCAGGCAAGGGTCCGTCCAGGGAGAAAAAAGCATGCCACGACATGAGTGGGCGGCCGCTGGTCCATTGTGCGTCGCACCAATCGGTCGATGCCTTGATCGGGCCTGTCATGGCTTCTGAGTTTGCGCCCGGGCCATCGACCGTCTTCGACAAGATCTGGGACGCACATCGCGTCGCGCGTCTCGACGACGGCCGCGATCTGGTTTTCGTTGACCGGCATGTCCTCCAGGAAACCACCAGTGCCGTCGCCTTCGCCGGCCTGAAGCGCTCTGGCCGCGCCGTCCGCCACCCTGAGCTGACCATCGCCACGCAGGACCATATTGTCTCCACCGATCCTGGCCGCAACGAGGACAGCTATCCAGCCGGACGCGAACTCCTGACGCTGATGCGCTCCAATGCTTACGCCAGCAGCATTCAACATTTCGGCGTCGACGATCCACGCCAAGGCATTGTCCATGTCATCGCGCCTGAACTCGGCTTCGCTTTGCCGGGTAGTATTCTGGCCTGCGGGGATAGCCACACTTCGACCGTTGGTGGGCTGGGCGCGCTCGGCATTGGCGTCGGCACGAGTGAGGTCGAGCATGTGCTGGCGACGCAGACATTGGCGCTGACCCGGCCGCGCAATATGCGTATCCGGTTTGAGGGCACGCCCGGCGCCGGCATCGTCGCCAAGGACCTGATCTTGCGCGCCATGGGCGAAGTTGGAATTGCCGGTGGGCGCGGTTGCGCCGTCGAATATGCCGGCTCGGCCATTGAGGCGCTTTCCGTCGAGGCGCGGCTGACGATCTGCAACATGTCGATCGAACTCGGCGCCAGGCTCGGCCTGATCGCGCCGGACGAGAAGACCTTCGCTTATGTGAAGGGCCGCGAGTTCGCGCCGTTGGGCGCGGCCTTCGAGCGCGCCGTGGCGAGCTGGCGCCGGCTGCGCAGCGATGCCGATGCGGTTTTCGAGCGCGATGTTCTTGTCGACTGCACGAGCATTGCACCGCAGGTGACTTGGGGCACGACGCCGGAGCATGTCGCCGGCGTCGACGGCCGCGTGCCCGATCCGGCAACGCTTTCCGACGTCCGGCGCCGCGACGGGGTTGCCCAGGCGATCCGCTACATGGGGCTCGAACCCGGCATGCCGCTCGCCGGCATTCCGATCGACGTTGCCTTCATTGGCTCCTGCACCAATTCGCGTCTCTCGGACCTTGAGGCCGCCGCGAAGGTTGTAGCCAGCCGCAAGATCGCGCCCGGCGTGCGCGGCCTCGTTGTGCCCGGCTCAATGTCGGTGAAGCGCGAGGCCGAAGCGCGTGGACTTCACACCATCTTTCGCGCCGCCGGCTTTGAATGGCGCGAGGCCGGCTGCTCGATGTGCGTCAGCATAAACGAGGACGTCGTCGCGCCAGGTTCACGCTGCATCGCGACCTCCAATCGCAATTTCGAAAACCGGCAGGGCCAAAGCAGCCGCACCCATCTGGCCAGTCCGGCCATGGTCGCCGCTGCCGCGATCGCTGGGCACATCACCGATGTCAGACAGGAGCGGGCCGCATGACCAAGCCGGTTCGCGAGATTTCGGGCATTATCGCGGTGATGCCGATCGCCAATATCAATACCGACGCGATCATCCCGTCGGTCTGGTTGCGAACCGCGACCGCCGACATGGGCAAAGGTCTGTTCGGCGGCCATCGCTATGATGCGGCCGGCAACGAGCGGCCGGATTTCGTGTTGAACCGTCCGCCGTTCCGGCAGGCGAATATTCTGCTCGTCGACGAAAATTTCGGTTGCGGCAGTTCGCGCGAAGCCGCCGTTTGGGCGCTGGTCCAATTCGGCATCGGCTGCGTGCTGGCGCCGAGCTTCGCCGATATCTTCTATGAGAACGCCTTTCGCAATGGGCTCATTGCCGGCTTGATCGAGCCTGCCACCTATCAGGCGCTCAAGCGCGCAATCGAGATCGCACAAAGCGACCCTTGTGCAACGGTCGACCTGGCGAGCGCCAGCATCACCGGGCCGGACGGAATGACATATGCTTTCCGCATACCAGCTTCACGCGCCCAGGCTTTGATGCGCGGCGAAGACGAAATCGCGATGACACTCCAGCACCAGGCCGCGATCGAATCCCACTACGCGGTTGTGAAAGCCGGCAGCGACTGGCTTTTCCCAGCAGCATTGCAGAGCACCCAGAACCCATGACCGGCAAACCGAACCGCAAAACCGTCCGCGATGCGCTCGCCCGCGAGACCCCGCTGGTTACGCCGCTCGCTCATGACGCGCTGTCGGCGCGGCTGATCGAACAGGCCGGGTTTCACGCCTTCGCCATCGGCGGCTCGGCGTTGCTGGCCGCGCGCCATGCCTATCCCGATATCGGCCTGATCGGACTCACCGACATGGTCGACGGCATCCGCGATATCGCGGCTGCCTCCAGTCTTCCTTTCATCGCCGATGCTGATGACGGCTATGGCGACGTCAAGAGTGTCGTCCGCCTCGTCAAAGCCTATGAGGCGATCGGCGTCGGTGGTTTCCTTGTTGAAGACCAGGACCGCGACCATAAGCAGCAACGCGCCGACAAAGCTGCGGCTGTTGTCGATGAGAGCGTGATCGAGGCCAAGCTGCGCGCCGCAATCGCCGCGAAAGGAAATCCCGAAACCTTCGTCATCGGCCGAACCGATGCCTATGGCCCGCTCGGGCTCGACGCCGCCATGCGCAGGGCCGAGCGCTTCGTCAAGCTCGGCGCCGATGGCATCTTCATCGCGGGTCTGCGCACCGAGGACGACTTCAGGCGCGTCGGCGCGGCATTTCGCGGCATTTATTGCTCGGCGGCGATGTTCGAAGGTGGCGACACGCCGTGGTTCACGCCGGCCGAACTCGGTGCAATGGGTTTCATGCAGGTATCCTATCCGGCAAGCTTGATATTTCGCGTCACCGCAGCGATGCGCGACGGCCTGGCGGCGTTGCGCCGCCATGCCGACGGCACTGAGGCGCTGAAGCCGTTGCAGGACGGCCGCGCCATTCGCGATACATTGGACCAAGCCGTCGATCTGGCGCGTTGGCGCGAAGTTGAGGCGGCGCACCGCAATGCTTGATGAGAGGACGGCCGCCGTCCGGCGACCGGTAACGAAGATGATCCGCGCTAACCAGCGGACTTTTGGAGGAGACACGATTATGAGGACAAGCTTGAAACGGATGTTGTCGCTGACGGCGCTCGGCCTTGCACTGGCCGGCAGTTCCGCCATGGCTGAAGAGATCGTCGTCAGCAATTACGGCGTCTCTGCCAACGGCATGCCCTATGCGGTCGCGATGGAGAAAGGCTTCTTCAAGGAGGAGGGCGCCAATGTCACCGGCATTCTGACCTCCGCCGGCGGCGGTACCACTTTGCGCAACATGCTTGCTGGCAATGCGCCCTATGCCGAGGTCAATCCGAACGCCGTGATCGCGGCTGTCCGGCAAGGCGCCGACATCAAGATCATCGCCGACACGGTCTCGACCGTTGCCGAGTTCGTCTGGGCGGTTAAGCCCGACTCGCCGATCAAGTCGGTCAAGGACCTCAAGGGAAAGAAGTTCGGCTACACCAATCCGCGCTCGACCAGCCAGGCGCTGGCGACACTGGTCCTGCAATCGGGCGGGCTCAAGAATGAGGATGTCGAACTGGTCAAGACCGGCGGCTTCGGCGAGGGCATTGCCGCGCTCGACATCGGCCTCGTCGATATCGCTCCGATCCCCGAGCCGCTGTGGTCAAAATACAAGGACAAGTATCGCGCCATCGCAAGGGCATCCGAAATGCTGCCGCCGATCGCCAACGTGCTCGGCGTCGCGGCCGGCGCCGGCGCCGCCGGCAAGGATGAATTCATCAAGGCCGTCATTCGCGCCCGCCGCAAGGCTGTCGCCTATATGGCTTCGAACCCCGACGAGTCCGGTGACATCATCGCCAAGGTCTACAGCATCGAGCCGGCCATCGCGCGCGCTGCCGTCAAGAATCTGATTGGAAGCCGCACCGACGGTATTGCGTACTGGGGCGCCGGCCAGATTCACATGGGCGGACTTCAGAAGGCTGTCGAGGTCCAGAAGATGGTGGGTGCAATCTCCGGCGACGTCGATCTAGCGGCGATGATCGACACCCGCTACCTTCCCGACGACCTGAAGGCGCTGAAGTGACCGTGACCGCGCAAGTATCGCTGAGAAAGGTCAACAAGATATTCAGCCGGTCCGGAACGCCGGCTGACACAGTCCACGCCCTTGGACCGATTGACCTCGAACTGAACCACGGCGAATTTTTCGCCGTGGTTGGCCCATCCGGCTGCGGCAAGTCGACCTTGCTGGAGCTGATTGCCGGGCTCGCCACGCCGACAAGCGGCGAAGTCGCCTTCGAGGGAAAGCCGATCCAGGGCCAGATTCCGGATGGCGTCGGCGTCGTCTTTCAGGAAGACGCCTCGTTTCCCTGGCTGACCGTGAGCGAGAACATTGCTTTCGGGCTCAGGCGACTGAAGCTCCCGGCCGAGGAGAAGGCGGCGCGCATCGAGAAGGCGCTGGAAATGATGGGGCTCATATCCTTCGCCAAGAGCTATCCGGCGCAGCTTTCCGGCGGCATGCGTCAGCGCGTCTGTATCGCTCGCACGCTGGTCACCGAGCCGCGGCTGATCCTGCTCGACGAGCCCTTCGGCGCGCTTGATCAGCAGACTCGTCTGCTGATGGGCGACGAGGTGCTCAACCTCTGGCGCAAGACCGGTGCGACCGTCTTCCTCATCACCCATGCGCTCGACGAAGCCGCGATGTTGGCCGACCGCATTGGCGTGATGTCGGCTCGTCCCGGCCGCCTGATCGACATCGTCGAGACCGGCTGGCCACGCGAGCGCGACAGCCGCATCGTTCAGGAAGAATATTTCGGCACGATCACAGCGCGGCTGTGGCGCTCGCTGCGCGAGGAATCGATGAAGGCCATCGGCAAGGCCGGGGCGGGGACCGGGGCATGAAGAGCCCGATTCTCTGGCGCATCCTGATCCTGGCCGGGTTTGTCGCCCTGCTTGAAGTCTTGTGCCTGACCGGGACGATCAACAAGCTGACGATGCAGCCGCCGCACCGGATGGTCACCGATCTCTATGCGATGCTGGTCGCCGGGTCGCTCAACGGCGCTATCGCCAAAACGCTCGGCAATGCGGCGACTGCCTTCGTCATCGCCATGATTGCAGGCGTGATCGGCGCGATCATCATCCACCGTTTGCGCTGGGTCCGCGCGACGCTCGAGCCGCTGTTCGCGACTTATTATGCGATACCCGTTTTCGCCTTCTATCCGCTGCTGATCATTCTGCTCGGGCTCGGCGACGCGCCGCAGATCTTCATCGGCGCGATGCTTGGCATTGTCGCCGTCATCGTCAACACGCTGAACGGGCTCGACCGCGTGCCGAAAGTTCTGCTCAAGACGGCCAGGATCAACCAGATGGGCGCGATTGAGACGGCGCTGCGCGTCACGTTGCCTTATGCCACGCCCTATATTCTCACCGGCGCCAAGCTTGCCGTCGCCTATTCGCTGATCGGCATCATCGGCGCCGAGTTCATCATGTCGAATGGCGGCATGGGTTACGAAATCAGCTTTGCCTACAACAATTTCGACAATGCAACGATGTACCCGCTGATCCTCCTGATCCTGCTGGTCTCGATCAGCATCAACCTGCTGCTCGCCCGCTGGGAAAAGGCATTGATGACACGGAGGGGCCTGCGATGAACCCGCAATCGGGCTCGATCCTGCGCAACACGCTGATGCTGGTTTTGGTCGTTTTGGCCGCGTGGCAGGCGCTGTACTGGATCGTCGGCGACGTCGCGCTGCGCTCGCCGCTGCAAACGTTGGCTTTCGCCGCCAAGTTCATCTCCACTCCGCAATTCGCGGCGCATCTCGCGGAGACCAGCAAGGCCTTTGGTCTGGCTTTGCTTCTCGCGGTGGTGATCGGCCTGGCGATCGGCTTCGCGCTCGGCGCCGGCCGTTTCCTCAGCGAGGTTTTCGAGCCGATGCTGGTCGCGCTTTATTCGATCCCGAAAATTACCCTTTATCCGATCCTGTTGCTCGCTTTCGGTCTGGGGATGTCGTCGAAGGTCGCTTTCGGCACGATCCACGGCGTCATACCGATCGCGCTCTTCACCATCACCGCGGTTCGCAACGTCAAGCCGGTCTACATCAAGACCGGGCGCGTCATGGGCCTGAGCCAGCTCGATGTCATCGCGCGTATCGTCTTCCCGGCGGCGCTGCCGGAAATCTTCGCTGGACTGCGTATCGGCTTTTCGCTGACGTTGATCGGCACATTGCTCGGCGAGATGTTTGCCTCGCAGCGCGGGCTCGGCTTCCTGCTGATGAGCGCGATCGGACTCCACAACATCGAACTGATCATGACGCTGACTTTGCTGCTGACCGTCTTCGCCGGCACGGCCAGCGTCTTGCTGCTCGCGCTCAATCAGAGACTCTACGCGCGCGCTCAATAGAGCGGGAGCGCTCGACAGATTGCCGAAGCGAAATCGCACTTCGACCAAATAGGAATTGCGGCGAGCGGGCCACGCTGCCATACGGTGGTCGCACCTCGCAGCGGCCAAGTTTCGCGCCTTGTTCGACGACGCTGTGGACCGTATAGCCCTAATCGTCGTTGTCGCGAATGCATGCTTATATGCGGGGCGGAGACGTGATGAGGTCGTCAACGGTTATCATAAATGCTTGGCATAGATAGACAATTTTCCATTGCCCCGATGATGGAGAGGATGGGCTGAACCGAATTGTTGTTTCCGTAGAAGCACTTAGTCTTAGTGCTTGAGCGCCGTGTACCGCTCGGCGTACTTTGCGCGGCGGGTTCAAGGACCGGCCATGCCGCCCCCTAGCCAAACCCATCGCCCAGTCAGAAAGCCGCTCCTGACCGATTTTGTTGAAAAAGTCTGGCTGTAAATCGAAGTAGATCGCGCCGCGAGATTGGTGGCACCCGCCTTTGCTACCGGATCTGTTGTCA